>Ga0302325_10023792_pt1 | contig 12755 bp, 15 predicted proteins | sample Palsa_T0_2_FD_201948 | JGI IMG/M metagenome (GOLD analysis project Ga0302325, IMG submission 201948) | Peat permafrost microbial communities from Stordalen Mire near Abisko, Sweden - Palsa_T0_2 | ecosystem: Environmental > Terrestrial > Soil > Palsa > Peat permafrost | place: Sweden: Abisko... | reverse complement strand
TGAGGAGTCGTCGAGTCGAGGATAGTACAGTAGAAGTTAGTGCTAAGAAGAGATAGATTTGTCAAGATTTGATGGCGACTACGTGAAGGGTTTACTTTGTAACTCAAGAGACGAGAGGAAATACTTGTCAGTAGCGCGAACCGTGGAAAAGATATCTGCCGGCTTCATCAGCCAAGTGTCACAGAACGCTAGTTCTATCTCACGTGAAGTTGAGAGAAGATAAGGTTATTGTGTATTATCCTCAATGGAAAAAGGGGTCACAAAGCGCGACTCTTGTGCGGATTTCATGGTCCAACTAGGAAGTTCGTCAGTGAAGGTGGCTTGTTGCGGTGAGAACAACCCTCTTGTGGTAGGTTCACGGGAAGGAACATGCCGAGAGAGGGGAGACCGGATGCTTGTCCGTGTGACAGAAAGGGAGTTATGAGATCCTGTATGTGTCCAATCTTCACAAGGAGAACGTGGAATGGTGGTGTTGTGGCGTCGCTTGACACCGGCGTTGTTGTCCTAGCTGCAGCTGCACTACTGCAGGAGCCATGCCCGTTTATTTCCCGACCTGGAAGAGCCAATGGAATGTGCTGGAACAAGAGTGGGCGTTTATTTACGCGTGCTTTGACGCTGCGGCCTTTGGATGTCGGGTTTTGACGGCATCAAGGGATTGCGCTAGTAGGTTTGAATGTGCAACAGATGAGGGTTAGAGGCTTAGAGCTGAGCACGAGCAAGTTTGAACACGTCACAAAGATGATTAGCTTGATTTCATCCAGATTTGAGCGGTGTATCCCACGTTGAAAGTCATTGTCTTATGCAAGGTTCAAAGGAAATCCAAGGCGAAGCGGGGGAATTTGCCGAGTGTTCTAGCGGCCTCGTGGAACAATCGTCGTGTTCCACTCCTAGCGCCCAAAAGTCCGTCCCGCCCCACTGTTCCCGGTCCAATCAAATTAGGTACTGTAGGATCCACCTAATTTTACGGTATTGCGCAATTACAGGGAAGGCAGACTTTTGGGCGGCGCGAGTACGAAGTATTCAAGTACTGTACGAACGTACAAAGTACAAAGTACCTTCGTAGCGTGACTTGCTCGGATCCCGGAGACGCCAAGGACCCCCAGGAAGGGGCAGTAATCCCAGTAAAATGAACAGGAGTAGCTCGTGTGCTTGCGAAGTTGCGACGACTTTCGCAATATCCGAATATGTTCCATGATGAAAGGGGCCAGAGGGGCACGGAAGAAATTCCGATACAGTACGAGAGGGAGACCGTTGGACCTGAGCATGGACTACCGGTAGTTACCCCGGATACCGAGCACGGGAAGCGGAATGAAGATGTTCAAGGGGTGACAGGACAGCGAACGAGTAATAGGCATGAGCTGATCGAGATTTCGTAATCTTACATGAAGCTATCCAGCAGAGCACTTACAGTAGTGCCAGGGGCATCAAACATAGTGCTGCATGAGCTGATGCCACATCTCGATCCGAAAAGCTGATAAGGGAAATAAGAAGCAGCAGGGGGCATTATTAGATTCGGGAAACAGTATCAAAGAGGAAGGTTACCGATCAAGGAAAGTAGGGAACTAAAAAAATTTAAAAGAAACTCTATTCGCATCGCATCGGCACGATGTCGACCGACGCCAACTTACCAAGAGAGAAGAACGTCAGGGAACGCTTGTTTCTGAATTGGCAATGGGATACCTACTCAATAGTGAGCAGTCATCAATATTGAGTGGATTTTGCTCGCAGATATCGAGATTGCGATCTTCCGCTGGCTGTTTTCAGTCTGGACTTCAAGAATCGGGAGAGTGGAGCCTCCGCACTACCGGTTTTATGGAGACTCGGCAGACAGAGAATGATTGGCGTCTGGGGATTTTCCTCCCACATCGTAGTTGATAGACCTTACAGTAAGACCATCGACATCTTCGAACGTCAGGCCGCCTCAGCCCGCGGTGCAGCTGCGTGGCATGACAAACCTTGCTTCGACTTGAACGCTAACGTAGAGGCCGTCTCGAGAGGTCTCGAGAGTCAAGACGAGGAGTCTTGGAAATGCACGGGGAACAACCCCCCCGCAGTAGTGTTCATGGGGAAGCACATCGAGACGATAGAGGGGTCAAACATGATTGTGCAACTTGACCATAGGTCTTCCACCGGAGCCAATGCTCGGACGCTTGGTCGGCATACAGACACGTGGAATAGTTCGTGCGTAAGAGCAGGACATAGCTCATTAGCGTAGCGTGGCGAAAAGGGTTGCTGCTGAGGCTGAAAAAGCCAAACAGCCCGGACCACAAGACTTTGCGAGAGAGGACAGCAATGAAGGGCTCTGTTGACGGGATTCGAAAAGATGCAGTTCACCCTAGCGGGCAGGACCTCATCCCAGAGTGCATTACCTCCTGGGAACTGCAATAGATACTTAATTTCGGGTTTTGCGGATTGGCGTGGACATGTCAAATCTAAGTAAGAGGAAGTCTATTTGGTTCTAGTCAATAAGACCGAGAAGTCCAAAGCAGAGGGAGAAGAATGAGGAGGAAGATTAGTGGAATCCTAACATCTGCACTGATAAGGCTGAACCGCGCAGTCACTAAAGTAATCAGGAGTGTGGTGAGAGAAGTTAGCTTTGAGGCTGTGCGAGTGCAACTGAGGGAGTGCTCTGCAACCAGCAGCCGCATCTTTCGATCTGTGATTTCTGTGAGAGCACAGACGAGAACAGACCCATGATCCGAAATAGACTTTAGAGCTTGGTCAACTAATCCAATAGTCGTTTCCAAGGAAAGTTCAGTTTCAACTGTCGGAGGACGTCGGGCCGGAAACAGAAAGGGGGAACGAAACGAAATCGTTCTTTCTGACGACTCATAGAGAGCCACCTGGCCGCTAACCGAAGGCTAGTGCAACAGAAAGAAAGGTGCGATGCCACTAAGTCGCCAGTGTGAGCAAGTTTTTAAAGTTTACCAAAACGTCGGAGCTCCGAAAAATGCGCTAATTCAAACTGCAAATCGCCAGGAGATTAAGATTCATGTTTGTAAACTGTACTTCGATCTTCGATTTCGTTGAGAGCTTGGAATTTAGAGATGTCTTCAGAAGAGCTCACCACTCAAACACCCGCACCGCTCAACCGCTCAACTTAAATTTTAAAGGCCTTAACACCGCAACTTTGCAAAAAACAACATGATATTTGTGATAATTCGAGTATTCTTTATAATATGGGAAGTTTTTAGAATTTTCTAAGAACTTTGAAAAACCGTCAAAATTTTGGTGGGGTTGGCGTGGGCCGTTGAGTGGTGAACCCTTCTACTAAATCAGTCTTGATTGTGTGCCAGGTTGCCGCTCTCGATTCTTTTTGATTCGATACACTTGCGGAGGGGAGTGATTTGCACAATGGCTCTTGTCGAAGTCATCCAAGATAAGGTATTGTGCCTCTATAGTAAAGGCCAAACAGATGGGGGTTGGCACGTGAAAGTCTCTCTTCCGAAGCAGCGCGTCCCCGAGACAACGGGTCCCGAAGCAGACCGGATGTGGGTATCAGAAGCTGCATCTCAGATTGGACGATATAAAGAAGACCATGCCTCTTGTTAATGATGTGTTGCCTGGTTTCATAGAGGGGTAGGTATCTTAGTGTATTCTAGAAAGACGGTGAAACCTAGTAGCTGGTGTCCAAAGGACAACGATATCCGGTTGCAAGTAGTCCAGGGGTATTGTTGTTATGTTAATAAGGTAGATGGATATTCTCTGTCTCTTTCTCTTTTGCAGTGCAGCATGACAGGCCGTAGGTGACGCGCAGCTCTATACCAAGACCGTCATCATCGTTGGTTTTTGAAATCCAAGGCAGGATCTTCCCTTCCTGGAAAGGCATTACTCAAACATCAATTCGGAACTGACGAACTGGGCATTCGACAGCCAGTCTGTTGGTGACAAGGAACCCGCTCGTCCCATCCCACTCTTCCCCTCTCGCATCTGAACATTCCAATCTAATGCCCTGTTTCATGCCCGACCTCATGTGTTGCTACGCGGCGTTTTGTGAGATGCATACAGAACGTGCGGACAGGGAGGGCAACCCTTTCACTATGCATTCCGCCGACACTTTGTTGCACATCTCTTGTATGTGGCGCGTGGCTTAGGACGGGATAGAGTTCAGTGGAAGGCTTCTCGAAACGGTGGAAGAACAATGTGAAGCAGAAAGGCGGTGGTGTGTCTGCAAGCCTCCAAAGCATATCTCCAACTCACCGTCCCTTCCTCGTCGTCGTTGGGCTTCCCCTCATGTTCACCGTTCGTTTCCTCGGACATCCATGCCCATGATTGGCCGTCTGCAACCAGGGTAACAGGGTTCTCAAGATCGGCCGTAGTCGCGCAGGAACTAGCAAACTCTATTCTGCTTCACCAACTCTGCCCACCGGCCCCACCCACACCCTCAACGCGCCCAATCAACGGCAGTGAACATGGTAGATTAACAGGCCAGCACGTTGCGTGAGACACGATCGCGGGATTCAGCTGAGAAACCAGGGTGCTCACAATCTCCTACCCCGGATTGGGAAAAGCCTCACTTCGCATCGCGATGCCGCTACTGAGCTACTCGAACACGGGTGCTTGGATCTTCCTTCCTCCTCGCCCATCGACCGCCCTCCACTAAGCCATCCGAGGACTGACCGAGTCCGACAATCCTTGATTGGAGATGGCTGCTGATCCCGAGGATTGCCTAAGCTTCCCACTGCCATCCTCGAGCCCACTATCAGCGCAAACTGATTCATGTCCCTCCCAGAACGCCCTCAATTCCAGACAACATCACACAATATCAAACCTCCCACACTGCCGCTGCCTTAAGGATATATACCCACTGTCCGGGATATATCTACCCTGCCCCGCACCTCTTCTCAAGATCCTCATATCTTGGATTCCCTTGCCCATATTTGGGATCGTTTAGCTGCACGTCCCTTTGGACGGACAATATCCACCTTACGCGTCCCACCCATAACAAACATCTCTGCCAGCGCTCTGGCTCTGCACATAATGTCCACTACACCAATGTCGAGTAGTCAAAGTTCGAACAGCCCGGCCGCAATGGAGGAGGAAGAGCCCAGGAAAAAAGGTTTGTGGTGACGCCCTCTCTCTTGCCCCAAATTACGCGTATGCATCCTGACGCTTCTGTCGAGGTTCCCGTGGCGGAAAGAGATCCGTTACTCACTTGAGTAAGGCCCAGCTGGCACGAAAACGAGCGAACGACCGAGAGGCCCAACGAAATATCCGACAGAGAACCAAGGAGCATATTGCCAATCTGGAGAAGAAGGTCCGGGAGCTGGAGCAAAGTGGTCGAGCGAGCAGTATAGAGAGAGTGATAAAGAGAAACCGGGCACTCGAGCAGGAGATCGAGAAGCTTAGAGCACAAGTAGCCGCACATCAAGCTGCTGCTGCGCCGGCGCAGATCCCGCCTGAGATACCCGAGGAGCTCTTGATACCACAAAAGGTCACCTTGGATTGGATGCCGTCCGAACCCCCATCCTGTCCGTGGCCTGGAGATGTGGCTTCACACATGCCTAACATGGACGTCAATAGCTCAATCGTAGGCTCCGCCGCGGGCTATACGTCTACGGTTGCTCCGTATCCTTCAACTAGCTCCTCTGTAGGCTATGACGATGAAGCGTCACAACAAATGTACACCCCCAAATGTAATTCCCATATGGGACGACAAGGTCTTCGGGCCTCAAGTTTCTCAGAGTCTAACGAAATCAGGTCCTGCTTGGGCTCCCTTCCATCCGGGCTTCTCCCAACCCTGCCGATTCGCAGACCTCCAGCCAGCTGGTTTCGAGGAGGTGATCAACCACCAGCCTACATACAACACCACATGTTAGCAGTCTCAGCCTTCAATTTACGCATGGCAGATCTCGAACAAGCTCAGAGCCCCTATTACACTAGTTGACCAGCTCATGTTCAGCGTGATTCACTCTCAGCGCCACCTAGCAAGTACAGCGGATGTCACCGGCGAAGATTTGGTCGGGCCATCATTCCCCTCAGTTTATCTCCTATTCAATCAACAGGGGCCTCCGGGAAAGAAACCGACCAGCCTCAACGAAGTCATGGCTCGCTACTCGGCTGTCCTCTCCCGACGCGGTTTCGCTCTCATCCCCGAGAAACTTGCCTCGTTTATGTGCATGTATAGATTCGTATAATGGCAAATATCACCAAATTACGGAACCTACCAGGTATTGCACGAATGGCAAGCCCCGAGACCTTCACAACTCATGATTCCTCACCTAGCGTGGATGGATCTTCCTCCCTGGGGCAAGTTCAGAGACAAGGTCATTGAGAATCAAAACAAATACAACAATGTGGAATTTCAAAATGATTACGCCTCGAACCTGTGCGTCAACTTTCTGCACCATCCGATGAAGGCGCTCATCTTCCAGGATGCGCAGATTATGGGCAGTAAGATGTTGGAGAGGCATTTGAGCGACATTAGCAATATGAGCATGAAGAAACCGTTTGCGGACAAGTATCCCGAATTCAGGGACGTCTGTTGTTTCGACGAAGTGTAACAATTGCTACAAAGATATACGTTATGATTGCGGGTATGTTATTTATAGAATTCAACTTAAAAACATAGCATTGGGAAGGCGATCTAATACATACGCATGCATGGGACGGAGCATATAATAATCGGCGCTTTTTAGCATTGGCAGACAGACTGAGGCACAGTCCAGTGTCTTTGATGATTGAGCAGGCCGTGATTCGGGCGTCTACCTGGGTTTGGAGCTTACCAGAGCTTACGAGCTGCTGCTTTGCACCATTGGCGTCTTGGGCTTATATACAGTGACGTTTATTGATGTCCAGATAGAAGTCTGATCTGTGTTTAATATTTTTATATATACATCAAATTCACCCTCATATCTCTCCCTCTTCTTCCTCTTTCACTCCTTCACTCTCTTGAATCTTTATCCAATTGAGTTTCTTGACGTTCGGAAAAGTTTTCGGGTTGGAGTTATAGATTTTAGAAAGTGCGTGAGGAGACGCAACTTTGTTACACTTTCACGTGTTTTGGTGTGAAATTTGGGTGGTTACGTAAGTTTTCGTCGGAGGTCGGAAGTATGCGAGAAGTGCTTTCGGAGCCGGAAGGTGCGGCGTTGTTGCCGCTTCCCCTTCTGTGGATGCGAATGGGGATAAGAAACTGTGAGAGGAAGAGTTTAGGATGTGAGAGAGTGGGAGGTTCAGGTGTGTGGAAGGGGAGGGGGGGATTAGTATGTGAATGAAGTCGTTCCGAGGTTTGTATTGGAACTGGCGGCAGACTGGAGGTGTGAAGGGGTTTGGTGTTTTGGAGATATGAGGGCTTTGGGCACGTGCTTTAGTCGAAGACAGGAGTATATATGTGACATGAGAGCGTTGAGCACGAGTGTGGCAAGGAGGCTCTATAGAAAGCATTGATCAGAACAGTCTCTCGGAGTCGAGAGTCACGTCCGTATGTCTTTGGCATTGATACTAATGCTGGCGGGTCACTGCTAATTTGTAGCTGCTGTTATTCTCAATCACGTAATTTGCCAGTTGTACGTAAATCATAAATTCTCCAGAAACAGTCATCCTGGGTATCAATTTTGAAGTATCAACGCAACACATGTTCAAGCATCGAGAAGTGCAACTCTTCTTACCAATCATATTTCTCAGAATCCCTTTTTTTTATGTACCGTATTCCCTTAGCTTTTGACATTATACATTTCAATGGAGTCAGTACAATCACTTTCTCTGGGAGTTTGTCCAGATGTTCGATTGCTAGTTGGAATTCTGGACACGAGTATTTTCACCGCAAGCGAATTTTGTTTACATCTGGGCCGTGCTCTGCTCAGGGCTTCCTATCACAGAACGGATGCTGTTCCAAACAGCTGATACAATCTGGTGAATCTGTTCCGTTATCTCCACCTCCGGCAACATTTTCTTGCTCGCCCACACCCTATAGAATGCTCGATATGGTTCACTTGAACATCGTTCCTTCCAACTTCAAGGCAGAATTCAACTGAATAGTCAACTTCTTAATCAACTTCTCGAATCTATTCCCCTGACGATCCATTCTCTCGGTGCTATAGGCCATCTCGGGGAGTTGGGCAACCATGCGTGTCAGCTCAAGCGTAGTTTCTTCTCTGACTTCCCTGGAGAGTGCGTCCCTAATTGTAGCGTCCTCTGAATCGACTTTCCCGCCTGGCATCTTGAAGACATTGGGATAGTATATCTCGCTCGCGCTGCATTTAAGAAATGGGATGCGAGGCTTAACGGAGTCCGGGCCCAACCCATTTACCAACTGGACTATGGCTGCACCAACAGCGATTTTGTCGAAATTCTCGTTCTATATCGAGCAAAGTTGTTGCAGCATTGCTCTCGTGACAGTGCTAGAATGGGGATCTACCCAACTTTGACTGCGAGCGACTTGGCCATCGTACGATGCGGGCAGAATTGAAGTGATATGATAATTTATTACAAGACACGTGAACCCAACAATGGACAGCAGGTGCAACTCCTTCTGACGAAACCCATTGGCTGCAAGATCACACGGCGTTATCGTGCCTTCCTCAGATAGATGTCCCTCGAGCTAGTAGCAAAGCTCAAATGCTTTTCAGAAGTCGTCTCAGAGAAATCCGCATCAACTCGCATCCGTATATCACGCAGCATCCACACAATAAGCACCATCACCACATCAACCAGAACAACCAAATGGCTTCAGTCAGCAGCCGCCCACCCCTCCTCTTCGCAGGACAGCTCACACCCTCATTCGTTAACGAAAAGCTCAGCATGACCCGATACGAAGCCCTGCGATGCTTCATCTCTAGGAGGGGGGGTTCTTCGACGAGATCATGTAAGTCTTATTTGCCTTTCATATTCACAACTTTATAAGAGCCGACCAGGAACCGAGTTCTCGGAACATGCCTCGGAAGCTCAGCGGCTCGCAGGCTCGTAATATGTGCATCAAAATCTCACAGTAATCTGCGTACAGTATCGGTGCCTTCATCATGGGACACGTCGGCGAAATCCTCTTCCTCCAGCACGCTGCTCATACTCCCTTCGCGAACATGTTCGACCTGCCGAGTGGAATGTTCGAACCCACCGATGTGGCCATGGCACATGGACTGGTAAAAGTGGTTAAACAAGCGACGGATCTTGAAGTCACTGAGGTGACCATTGGAAGCCTTCCCATGTGGGAGTATCCAGCGTACCACGTGATTGGTGGAGTTATGACCAGGAAGCTTTTCTATCAAATAAACTTCATAATTAAGGTTGGCGATGAGAGGGTCAGGCTTAATCCGGAAACTCATTCATCTGCTCGTTGGGTTAATGGGAGAGACTTTAAGGACTTACCTTTGGCAGAAGGGACTAAGAATGCCGTCGGAATGGTTCTTGCTTCTACAATGCGTTGGGAGATTGAAGGTTCAATGCCGAACTTTTTAAGACGCACACTAGGTAGGAACAACTGAGCGGCTGGGCATGTCATTTGTAGGGATTGGGTAAATAAATAGATGAAGCCTCTTTTTAGAAGGGTTTTCGCTCGAATTGGTGGATTTGGAGGAATCAGCCAAGTTCCCGAAGACATTCGTTTGCGGTCTAGCTGAGAGGAGAACAGACATTAATTCCGAATCTTCTTTTTCAAAAGTCCAAGACCATCAGCCGATGAATCATCCAATTTGGTGATTTCTTGACGTTCGATTAATGCCCGTCTTGTAAGTGCAGTGAAGAGAAAGCATTAAAGCACAGTAATACTGTTCACCTTCCAGTCTTCAAGTTGACAGGACAGGAGGCAGCGCCCTTACATATGATAACACATTGGTTCACAACCCACATTATTCTAAAATAATGTACAGACATTGTACAGATATTCGGGCTTCGATATTCACTCTTTTTCAATTCATTTAAAAAGAATGAATTCTTCTCTTAAAGTATTATGAGAAGTCATTGTAGCAGCAGCAGTATAAATTATGCTATACCTCTACGTCTCGTCCAAAGCTCAGCCATTTCATAATCTTACAATGTCCGTATACTATCTAGAACAATGGCCACCTATGCAACGCATAGCCACTCGAATGTCTCCCCAAAAGGATGAGTATATTCAAAAAACTCTTATCCTCAAGTAATGAGAAAATGGAGTTCTCGCCTATACTCCACTCCTGACTTTCATGCCTGATCGTCGTCAACCTTTTATTTCTGACAATCTATTCGCCAGATATTACTCTCTTCCGCTGAAATTCCGCACAACACATTTCAGCTTCCTAGCCTGGTCCTTTTGATCTTCGTCCCTTACTCTCTTGACAAAAAGTCCATTGGCATTCTTAGTTTCTGACATGATTGTCTCGAAAGAAGTTTCTGTGGTTGTTCCAGAGTCCGTACTATCCGATGATAGGCTACCACCATTGCTCAGGAGGCTTGAATCTGGTGGTTCTGATGAATTTGGTGAATCTGGTGAATTAGTTTGCAATGCCAATGGGCAATTTTCTTGGCTGTAGAAATTGCGGCTACTAAGTTGAGGTTGAGGATGCACTGACACCATAAGTGGATGAGTAGCCTGGCCAAAGACGACCGCGCCACGATCTTCCAGTTTACCAGAAGGAACAACGGTCCCAAACGTCAGCCTGGACTCAGGCAAGATTTGCTGAAGTCTATCGCAAGTGCAGCTGAAGGAGTTACTGCTTGCACGGCACTTCTCGAACAAGACTGTGCCGCGGTGCCATTGCAAATGCGTTGAGGTGAGGTATTTCTTTGAGGAACGAGAGCCAGACTGCTCGAATAGTTTGTTGATGGACCTGACATTAGCTGCGAGATAGTCTTTCTCTTTTGGAATTGCTCTCCACATATGGCACAGTCCCTTGAGTGACCATTGTGCTGGCTTGATAATGTCTTCAAAGCCGTTAGCAAAGAGTACTATGGCATTGATATCGATTGCAAGGTCTATCCACCCGCCGCAGGTCTTTTTAATTAGTGTTTCCTTGAGTCGAAGAGGTGATCTTTCCTCGACTATATCCATAAATTCCCAGCCCTGTAGAGTCTTTCGAATGGGCCAATGAAGTGGGGGTTGCGCTGATACCGAAGTCTTTACTGCTTTATCCATCAAGCTTTCAAGTATCGACCAGACGCCCAATACCAGATCCCGGAAATAGAAGTTTGGATTGCCTTTGTCATCTTCACCTAGTACTGTGGACGAATTCTCCGATAACATATTTTCTGCTGCTTCATATATATCCAGCTTTGGGTCTGAGGGGTTGATATGGACGGGTTTTTCTTGGACGCTGAAGCGTTCTCGAGAATGCCTCGTCTGGGCAATGTGCGCTATCACCGCCGATGATGGCACCAGCCAACCTCTTCTGTCATTCGTATCGTAGAGCACAACCGGGGTCATTGATGCGTGTTTGATGATCCGCTGGTAAGGGCCGATTCTGGAGATGTGCAGCTTGCTATCCTTAGGACCCACAGAGAATTTCAAATCTCCAGTAACAAAGTTCTGGAAGCCGATACTCCCACCCGAAAATGTTGCACACATAGCCGGCTCTTTAGTTGCAGTCCAGTCGATATTCTCATACCTGGCATCTGCAGTTCCAAGGTGGGTATATGTGATTCCCCACCAACCCAAAAATGCTCGAGTGGAAGAAATCGATTCAAGGTCGACTGTATCTAACAAAGCTCTTCCCGGGCATCGCTCCTCCACTTCCCAAAACGGAAGCCTAGAATCGTCTTCTTTCCGGATGAAATGCCACTGAATGGAGTCACCGGTTCGCTTCAACGGTACGAACATACTCGAGAATCCTTTCAGCAAGATCCCACCGTTGTATTCGACAGCATGACTAGCGCCACCTAAAGCTGCCATAATTGAGATCGGAATTTCTAGCCCAACCTCTTCTGCCCGCTTTGAGATTGGAAAACCGCAAGCAATAACTGGGTTCACAAAGAGGTTGTGCCAGCAGCTCACTTCATTCTCCTTGAGAGGACACACGGCGAATCTAATTCGAAATGCTGACAAAGCTGAACCGCACGGGAATATTTGAGCTTCTGCACGCCCAACTTGATCGCTATCGGACGTACGAAGGGCGGATCCAAGCCAAGCTAGTTGCTGGCCGAATTCTAATAGACTCTGCGTCGGCCCCATCACGTCGACGGTGACATTGGGAAGTCCTTCAGAAACGGGGCTTGAACTCAGAAAGATCGATAAGTCACCGAAGTCTGCAAATTTCAGCATCTGGTCAATCAACCATAAAATGGGTTAATCAGGGACTTTTGTATCGGAAATAGTTAACGTACTCTTTGAAGCCAATGAGCCATTTTCAAGATAGCTTTGCAGAACATCCAATAACATGGGGCCTGATTCGGGCCAATGTCCTTTGATATATTCTCCGACAGTTGTGGCTTGCGCATTAACCCCATGTCCAGTCAAAACAATAACATACTCCAATGATGTGTAATTTTCACTCCTACACTGATCAATCCAGAACTTTTGGGGGCTCCAATCCACGTAGAATGTGCATATAGTAGCACTGTATGCAGAACAACTTTGCTCCTTCTCTATCGTTGTACCTTGATCGTCTCTGAGGTTCGGTTCACTGCCCTCGACATTTTTTCCGGCAATGCTGGAATTGGGTTGGAGCTGGTCACTTATGACTTCTTGTATTTCGTTAATAGTATGCCCTGTGAAAGGTGAAACCGATTTCTCAGTGTCTTGATTTTCCTTGTCTTTTTCATCCCTCAACTGGGCTGTCCTCATCTTGCCTTTGGCGTTTGGGCTCATGTCAATTGCCGAATTCATTGCCGTTGAGGAACTACCTGAAATA
>Ga0302325_10023790_pt1 | contig 12755 bp, 11 predicted proteins | sample Palsa_T0_2_FD_201948 | JGI IMG/M metagenome (GOLD analysis project Ga0302325, IMG submission 201948) | Peat permafrost microbial communities from Stordalen Mire near Abisko, Sweden - Palsa_T0_2 | ecosystem: Environmental > Terrestrial > Soil > Palsa > Peat permafrost | place: Sweden: Abisko... | reverse complement strand
CAGTCTAAAAATTTTGCACCACAACTTCACAGCCCCAGCCGGTGGAGACAACCAGAGATGCGTGACCTCGCAGTGAAGGCCTGCCTTGCCCTGTGTGCCGTTTTCGTTGTTCCGTTTTCGAGTTTCGCGCAGACCAGCATTCTCACCCAGCACTACGACAACGCGCGGACCGGTCAGAACACCAACGAAACCATCCTGACTCCGGCGAACGTAAACTCCACCACCTTCGGAAAGCTGTTCACGCTCGCTGCTGACGGGTATGTCTACGCCCAACCGCTCTATGTGCCGAATCTGGCCATTCCCGGCAACGGAACCCATAACGTCATCTTCATCGCTACGGAACATGATTCCGTTTATGCCTATGATGCGGATACGGGCGCGCAACTGTGGTTCCGCACCTTCCTCGTAAATGGCGCCACGACTCTTTCGACCACCGACGTCGGCAATACCCAAGATATCCACCCGGAAATTGGCATCACCGGAACGCCCGTAATCGACCCTGCGACCAACACGATGTACGTCATCGTGAATACGAAAGAAGCAGGAGTTTTGATCTACCGCCTGCACGCCCTCGACATTACGACCGGCCTCGATAAACTTGGTGGTCCAGTAATGCTCAGCGGTTCGGTTCCAGGCTCGGCGCCGGACGGATCCGGAGGCATGGTCCCATTCAGCGTCCAATGGGAAAATCAGCGGCCCGGACTGCTTCTCTACAACGGGTTTTTGTTTATCGGCTTTTCATCGCATGGCGATAACGGCCCGTGGCACGGATGGATCCTGGGCTACGACGCCACCACTCTGGCGCAGACCGGCTTGTGGAACACTTCACCGAACGGAAAAGGGAATGGAATTTGGGCCGCAGGCTCGGGAATCGCATTGGACGCGGGCGGCGGCGCTTACGTAGCCACGGGGAACGGCGACGATACCGTAACGATCCCAGCCCCGCCCCCCTCCACCACCATCGACTACGGCGACAGCATCGTTCGCGTAGGCTTGGCGAACGGCGTTCCCACCCCCACCGACTATTTCACGCCCTACAATCAGGCCAGCCTCGATAGTTCCGATGCGGATGTCGGTTCGGGCGGCGTGCTCATCCCGCCGGATCAATCCGGGCCCTATCCCCACATCTTGATTCAGGCTGGCAAGCAAGGCTCTCTCTACGTCGTAAACCGCGACAAGATGACCAGCGATGGCAGCCATTATTGCAACGGCTGCACCAGCGACCCGGAAATAATCCAAACCGTCACGGGCAGCGGCGGCTTATGGTCCATGCCTTCCTATTGGAACGGCAATGTCTACACCTGGGGCAACGGAACCAATTTGAAAGCGTTCTCGCTGACCGGCGGCCGCTTGTCCGCTTCTCCGACATCGTCTTCCGCCGAATCGAGCGGGTTCCCGGGATCCACGGTCGCCATTTCATCGAATGGCGCCTCGAACGGCATCGTTTGGGCTGTCGAGACCGACGCCTATACCTCCAACGGGCCTGCCATTTTGCGCGCCTACAACGCCACGGACGTCGCCACGCTTCTCTACGGCTCGAACCTCACCAGCGGACGCGACACGCTCGGGCCCGCGGTGAAGTTCGTCGTCCCGGTGGTGACCAACGGAAAAGTCTACGTGGGCGCTCAGAGCGAAGTGGATGTTTTTGGCTTGCTCAATTCGGAGAACCAGGCCGCTGCTCCGGTCCTGAATCCGCCGGCGGGTTCCTACGCCGGCAGCATCATCGTGACGATGACGAGCTCCACTCCCGGTGCCGCCATTTACTACACTACTGACGGTTCGGTGCCTTCGACGGCTTCCACTTTGTACTCAGGTTCGATCCCTCTCTCTGTTACCACCACGATCAATGCAATCGCTGTGGAAAACGGCTTGCTTCAAAGCAATGTCACAACCGCTGCATATGTGCTGGCTGCCCAAACCGCCCCGCCCAATTTCAATCCGGCCGCGGGCACCTACGTAACTGCGCAGTCCGTGACACTTACCGACGATACCGCCAACGCCACGATCTACTACACCACCGACGGTTCGCTTCCCACCCACAGCTCTACCGTTTTCTCCGCCGCGATTCCGGTAGCCGCCACCACGACCATTCGCGCCATCGCCTCCGCATCCGGGCTTTCCGATAGCGGTGCGGTTTCCGGTACATTCAACATCAACGCCAATGGAACGACTCCGATCAATTTTGGCCTCGGTTTCAGCAACCTTGGCTGCTTAAAGATCAACGGCAGCACCAAACTTGATGACAGCCGTTTGCAACTAACCGACGGCGGCACGAATGAAGCCGGGAGCGCTTTCTGCACTAACCAGGTGGATGTCCGCGGCTTCACTACCGATTTTACCTTTCAGCTCTCCGACGCCAACGCCGACGGCATCACCTTCACGCTTCAGAATTCCTCCGCGGGCGCGGCCGCACTCGGACCCGGCGGCGGCGGCCTGGGGTATGGCCCGGATCAGCTCGGAGGCACGGGCGGAATCTCCAACAGCGTGGCCATAAAGTTCGACCTCTACAGCAACAATGGCGAGGGTGACGATTCCACCGGAATCTACACGGGCGGAGCGTCACCAACTACACCCTTCGTGGATTTGTCGAACTCCGGCATCGACCTTCATGGCGGCGACACCATGGCTGTGCACATCGCCTACGACGGCACGAACCTGACCATGACGATTACCGACGCCGTCGTGAACGCCACGTTCACTCAGACCTGGCCCATCAACATTCCCGCAGCCATCGGAGGGAATCTTGCCTACGCGGGTTTCACCGGGGGGACGGGCGGCCTGACGGCGAGCCAGAAAATCGAATCATGGACCTTCGTATCTTCGGTGCCGCTGTCGCAACAGTGGACCATCGTAACCACCAGCGAAACCGCGCCGAACGCCGACCCGGTTACGGACGCGAACGGCAATCCGTATCCCTGCGCCGGGCAAAATCCGGACAATAATCAGGACGCAAACTCGAACTGCTATAACCCCCTGATGGTCACCACGGATTGGCGAGTCCCGACCATCCCCGGCGGCGGCACGACTGCCACCATGCTCGCGAATTCCTTCACGAATTCCATTTGCTCCTCGCAGGGCAATGTCTCGAGTATTGCGGTCACGGGCTATCTCGCATCCGGGCCGTATACCGCGCTCATCACCGTAACTCTCGATAACGGAGCCAAAATCACCTACACCGGTGCGAGCTCCTCGAACGCCAGTCAGTTCTCCGGAACGTACACCTCAACCGGCGCGTGCATGAATGGCGATTCCGGATCATTCACCGCCACGTTGTTTCCCACGGTGAATAGCGCATATACCGGATCGTTTGAATCGACGAACGGGACGCCCGCCGCGAACGTGCAAATGACTTTGCAGACAGACTGGAATTTTAACGTGACGGGCCAGATCGCTCCGCTTGCCGGAGCATCGGTGTGCTTCTCAACCCTCACCATCGGCACGCCAGTAGCGAATTCCTACGAGCCGAGCATCGCGACGGGTGACCTGCTCGAGGTCATTGGCTCCGACAGCTCCGGAAATGTGGTGGGATTCATCGCCAGTAACCTCGACGCGAATGGGAATCCCCTGGCCAATGGCGGCTTATACGTGACGTATGTCGGCATCGCCGGAGCTTGCGCGGGTGTTTCCGGCACCGACGTGCCGTTCAGGAAAATTGTGCTGTTTCGCCACGCCCCGCACCCCGGGCTTCCGGTCACGCCGCCCCGCCACGCACCCCTTCGCCGGTTCGGAGCCGATCATTTGCTCAGCCTCGGCCACGTTCAAAAACGTGTGACGGTTCGTCCCGTTCCTGCGCGAAGCGAAATTCGCGAGCTGGAGCGCTAGTTCTTCGCGTCTCGCGTCCCGAAAAACGCGAAATAGGCGATGTACAAATAACAAATGGCCGGCAGGAAAAACGCATGGTGGATCCCGATGCGGTCCGCCACGATTCCTTGCAATTCGGGAATCAGCGCGCCACCCACGATTGCGGCCACCAATACGCCTGATCCTTCTCCCGTCAGCGCTCCCAGCCCCTCAATCGAAAGCGTGAAGATGCTCGGGAACATCACCGAGTTGAACAATCCAACAGCCACGATGCTCCAGACCGCCAGTGATCCGAAGCTGGACATCGTAGTGACCACCAGTAGAAACGCCAGCAGCGCTGCGCAACCCAGCACGGTTCCGGTGCGCAGCTTCTGCAGCAGGCCCGACCCAATGAAGCGCCCGACCATCGCGCCGGCCCAGTACAGCGAAACGTAGCCCGCTGCCGTCTTCACCGACATCCCCCCGATTTCCGGGCCGCTCAGATAATTCACCAGAAAACTTCCAATGGAAACTTCCGCGCCGACGTACACGAAAATTCCGATCGCGCCCAGAATCAGGCGCCGATGTTTCCACACGCTTGTCTTTAGCTCGCTGGTGTCCGCGTCGGTCTTCCCTCCCGCGGCTGTAAACGCCGGCAGCTTGAATTTCCAGATAACCACGCCCAGTAAAAAAAGGCAGAGCGCCAGCCCGAGGTAGGGAATCTTGACCGACGAGGCCTCATGCACCCGGAACGCCGCGCGCACGGTGTCGGACATCGCCCGAATTTCTCCGGTAGTCTTAGGCGCGCTGCTCAAAATCAACAAACCGCCCAGCGCCGGACCGATGATTGTCCCCAGCGAATTGAATGCCTGCGCAAAATTCAAGCGGCTCGACGCCGTCTTTTGCGGTCCAAGCGCCGCCACATAAGGATTCGCCGAAACTTGCAAAATCGTCATCCCGGCGGCCAGGACGATCAGTGCGCTCAGAAACAGCGCAAACGCCGGCACGCTCGCCGCGGGTATGAACAAAAACGCGCCCACGCCCATCGTGAACAGTCCCGCCACCATCGACAATTTGTAACCAATCTTTTCAATTAACTTGCCGGAGGGAAATGCGAACACGAAATACGCCGAGAAAAAACAAAACTGGATCAGCATCACTTCCGCGTAATTTAGATCGAAGATCGATTTCAGGTGCGGAACCAATATGTCGTTTAGGCTGGTCAGCAAGCCCCACATGAAAAATAGAGTCGTGACCATCGCCATCGCGGCGCGGTCTGTCTTCGCCAGCTCATTCGTCGTTCCCGTCCCGCCTGCGCTTTGTATCGCCATCGCGAGTAATTATCTCCTCAACTCAACAAGCCTCGAACGCCGCCAAACATACTCGAACTCGCCGCCCTTTTCATCCGCAACTTATCCGCCGTGTGTCCATTTTCGCCCGCAGACCGTTTTGTCCTGCAAACCTAGCACACAAACGCCGATTTTCATTCTGCTCGGATCTACACCGGCCCTCGCTTCCGCGCAAGCCAGCCAGGGCACTCCTCTGATGCCGGACCACTGAAAAAGTTTCGCTCTGTGTTGTGCCCGAGTATCTGCGGATAACGCTGGGCGCACGTGGATTTCAGGCGAGTTATTTGAGAGAAGTGGCAACAGCTGTGCTAACCGCTGGCAGAATTTAGCGGTTTATTGGATGTTCCTTCGGATGGCGGAGAGGGGGGGATTGTAGTCCTCGTTGGTGAGCGGGAGGTAAGCGGTTGGCGAGGGCCGGTATGCCTCTTGTTGCCAGCGTGCATTTTTGATTGGTGCGGATCGTCCGACCCTTACCCGTCGCGAAAAAACCCCAAATCGAACTCAAATAGTAGCAAAAGTAGTAGCAGCCGCTGGCGGAGAATGCTTCAGCCATTTCGCGGGGTATTAGCGGATCGTCTGACTCTTCCTTGGGGCAATTGGCCCGGAGTTAAGCTTGCGGAATAAAAGGTCGAATGTCGGCGTGGTCCTGCCCGGGCAAGGGATCGTTTGCCGATAAAATCGAGGTATCGACTTAGTGCCTTAAGGTAGACCGTCTGAGTAGTCCGCGCGTAATGCATGGCAATCATCTACTTGTGGTATTGACCCACTAAACCGCTATTGAATCGTGCGTAGGAGCACAATGGGCCCTCGGGGCGCGTTCGACAGCGCAATCTATCCGTCTTGGGGACCTGATGCTAGTGGACCAATGTACCTATTGCGGTAGGTACAAATGTCCCCATTCTGGAATCGAGGTTAGAATGCGCGGCCGATGGGAAGAATGTTCGGCCGCCTAGACCTTCGTTTGCATTGGGGATACGATTACCCGTTGCAATGTCCTACTTAGGAATTGGGCTCATGCAAGGTGTTGTTTCGGGAAGGTCCATCTTAATAACCGGCGCAGGGGGCTCGCTCGGCTCGGCACTCGCCAAAGCGATCGTCCAACTCGACCCTCGGCGCCTAATTCTCCTTGACCACTCCGAACGGAATCTGCACGAAATTGATTCGGAGTTGAAAGCGAATCCTCCGCGCGTCTCGCACATGTCTGTCCTCGGTGATATCTGTGATGCGGGCTTATTATCCGAAATCTTTGAGCGCCACCGTCCTGAGATTGTGTATCACGCGGCGGCGTTCAAGCACGTTCCGCTGATGGAGAGGAATCCGCTTGCGGTCGTCCGCAACAACGCTTTAGGAACCGATACTCTGGCGAGGATTTCGCGTACGGCAGGCATCAGCGAACTCGTCATGGTTTCGACCGATAAAGCCGTTAACCCTATTAGCGTTATGGGTGCATCGAAGCGCGTAGCGGAACTTGTGTTGCTACGTCGGGACAATTCCAGGAAGCACATGCGGGCGCTACGTCTGGGTAATATCCTAGGTTCCGTAGGAAGCGTCGTGCCGACCTTCTTGCTTCAGATCTCGCAAGGTGGCCCAGTTACCGTCACCCATCCAGAGGTGTCCAGGTACTTCCATACGATGAGCGAGGCGGTCGAATTGGTGCTCCTGACTTCCGCTGTCGAGGTTGGAGGAGGGATTTTCATTCCTCAGTTGGGAACGCCTGTAAAAATTTTGGATATGGCTCGCCAGTTAGTTGCGGACTTCCAGTCTCAATCTAAATCCGCACAGGAGATTCCCGTCACAATTACAGGGCTGCGCCCAGGAGACAAGATGTCAGAGGAATTCCTTGCCGCTGATGAATCCGCGGAGCCTACGTCGGATATTGGACTGTTGCGAGTGAATACGGTGGAAATGCCCTCGGAAAGATTTGACGCCCATATGGCGATCCTTGCGAGGAGTGTCGAGCAGCGCAATCTTCCCTCCATGATGGAAGCGCTCTGCCAAATGGTTCCTGAGTACCAACCGACCGAAGAACTCGACGGTTTGTGGCAGGACTCTTCGGTCCCACTAGAATGAAACGCACAATCGCCGTGATAACCACGTCGCGGGCTGACTATGGCCATCTGTACTGGCCTTTGCGAGATTTGTCCAATCACCCGGGCGTGGACCTTCGAATTATTGCTCTCGGATCGCACTTGTCGCCCGAGTTTGGAAACACGATTCAAGAGATCGAGAAAGACGGTTTCCAGATTGCCGCCCGCGTGGAGTGTCTACTCAGTTCCGATACAGATGTAGGGATGGCCAAGACGATCGGAATCGCAACGTTGAGCCTCGCCGATCTTTTGGGCCAGATGCGGCCCGATCTGCTTTTGCTGATCGCTGACCGTTACGAGATGTTAGCCCCGGCGTCGGTTGCCCTGGCATTGCGAATTCCTGTAGCGCACATCGAAGGAGGCGAGGTCAGCGAAGGGGCGATTGACGATGCCGTAAGAAATGCCCTCACAAAAATGAGCCATATCCATTTTACTTCTACACTTACGGCCCGCGAACGGGTCATCGCGATGGGCGAGGAGGAGTGGCGCGTGCACCGGGCCGGTGCTCCGTCTCTGGATCACCTCCGCAGGCAAACACTGCTCAACCGAGAGCAAATTGAGGAACGCCTCGCGCTCACTCTCCAAACGCCCACCATTCTAGTCGCATACCACCCGATGACCATTGCCCGAGACACGCTGGAGGAAGCCGACTCTCTATTCGCCGCTCTGGCCAGCCTTGCAGATCAAATCCTATTCTGTTACCCGAACGCTGATGCTGGAAGCAGAGCGTTGATAGATCGCACAAAGTCGTTTATTGCTTCCCGAGGACACGGAAAGGTCTTTACGAATCTCGATTCAGTCACTTACTTGAGTCTCTTAAGCCAGGTCGACATGTTGGTCGGAAATTCGAGTAGTGGAATCATGGAGGCCGCTTCCTTTTCGCTTCCCACCGTAAACGTGGGACTACGCCAGCAGGGTCGCGAGCGGGCACGAAACATTTTGGACGCGGACGCTCATCCGCACTCCATTCTTGAAGCCCTCACCGCTGCAAGAACGCCAGAATTCCGCCAATCCTTGAAAGGCATGGCCAATCCTTACGGTGAGGGCTTTGCCTCCGACACGATTGTCCGCGTACTGACCACCGTACCTCTCTCACAGGAACTTTTGATGAAGCGTCAATCGAGCATCCCTGTGTCGCCTTCCTTCCTCGGCAGTTTGCAATAGTCATGAGAATACCGCTGTCAGCTCCAGACGTTACTGAACAGGATATTCAAGCCGTGAGTGAAGTGCTGCGCACGCCGAACCTAAGTTTGGGGCCCAAGGTCCGAGAGTTCGAGAGCGCCATTTCTCATTACGTGGGGGCTTCGGATGTAATCGCGGTCAGTTCCGGAACCAGCGGACTGCATTTATGCGTTCGTGCCCTGGGTATTTCCGACGGAGACGAAGTGATCGTGCCGTCTTTCGCATTCATCGCTGTCGCGAATGCCGTCCGTTATGAAAAAGCTATTCCGGTTTTTGTTGATATCGACGAACAAACGCTCAATCTCGATCCAACGCTCTTAGAAGCGGCGATCACTCCGCGAACCCGAGCGATCATTGTGGTACACACCTTTGGATGCCCTGCTGAGCTATCAACCATTTTGGAAATCGCCAAACGGCATAGTCTGTACGTGATCGAAGATGCGTGTGAGGCCATCGGCGGAGAATATGAAGCGCAAAAAGTTGGAACTCTCGGGGACGTCGGAGTCTTCGGTTTTTATCCCAACAAGCAGATTACAACAGGTGAAGGCGGTGCAGTGGTTACGAACAACTCTGATATCGCCATCAAGGTCAGAAAACTTCGCAACCAAGGTAGAGACGATTCGGAAAACTGGTTTCAACACTCGGAGTTCGGATACAACTACCGAATTTCGGACATCAATTGTGCGCTCGGAATCGCACAGCTAAAGAGAATCGACATCATTTTGAATCGACGTGAATCGATCGCTAGAAAGTACGTCCAAATATTGGGTTCTCATGCAGACTTAACAGTCCCGTCGCTGACCTTGCCAGGCCGCAAGATCAGTTGGTTCGGCTATGTCGTCCGACTGGGCGTCCGACTGAACGAGGCCCATCGCGACTGGATTGTCCATCAAATGAAAATGCGGGGCATTGCATTGGGCAGGTATTTTGCCCCGATTCACTTGCAGCCCATTTACTTGTCGTATTCGAGGCAGAAGCCCGTTCTCCCTGTCACGGAGTTTCAAGCTGCTCGCTCGCTCGCGTTGCCATTCTTCAATCGAATCCGGGAAGACGAAATCAGCGAGGTCTGTCAATCACTGGCCGAATTGCTTCGATCGGTCCCGCGAGCCAGTTAGTCGTATGGTCACGAGTTAGTGGAAAAAGCGGTACCAGCGCAGACGTCACTCAGGTCGGTTTCCGGCCCCAACTGCACCGTGCCCAAATTCCGGCGGTTTCAATCCGTTCAGCTCGGTGGCCCTCTCACCGAGGCATTTTAGCGTGGGGCTGCTCGCCTTTGCGAGATGCCTGAAACAGGACCCGATCGCGAGCTTGCCCGAAACGCCGGAATCCACTGCTTTCGAATTCAAAGAATTCACCGAGGCGTGTCGGTTGAGATTTCCAGGAACGCGCACTCTTGCTTCCTCTAAAATCTGTGCAAACTTTGCGGGAAATCGAGGGTAGAATTTCGTATGTTAATCGGTCAACGCCTTAGAACTCTACGCGACGAAAAGAACTTTACGCAAGGCGACATCGAAAAGCGCACCGGTCTGTTGCGTTGTTATATTTCTCGCGTTGAAAACGGCGCTACCGTCCCGTCAGTCTCAACCCTTGGAAAAATGGCGAAAGCGCTTGAAGTCCCGATGTACAAGCTTTTCTTCGACGGTAAGCCGCAAGGTCTAAAACTTTCGAAGGCACAGGCGAGAGAAGGGCGAACCGCTGCAAACGATTCTGCTACGCTTGAGCCGTTCCGCAAATGGATAAGACGGATCAAGCCTGCCGATTTAAGGCTGCTTTTATTTATGGCACAGAAGATGTACCAGGAGCGGGAGCGCCGTACCCGAAAAACGAAGAGTTAATCTCCGACTGACCTAGGCCAACAATAACTGCGAGCCTTCCGACCGAATTCACCGCAAAACCTTCCCGCCAATCCGCCAATTTCGGTCGCCATCATCAGGAATCGCGATAGCGTCAATCCCGTCTTGCGGTACCAGGCCACGATAATTTTTCCGCTCAGAGCTTTGCCATCGTTCTGCGTGCCATCCACCACCGCGATATCGCCGTCGTCGATCATCGCCCTCATCGAGGAGTCCCGCACGCGCGGGCAACTGGTCGCCGCCGAGTTTGGGCACCATAGCGCGGAAGCCGCGATCACCTCGTCAACCGCAAAATTCTGCGTACCCAATCACTCACCGAAGCTTTTCGGCTCGCCATTTTCTAAGCTTCCAGTCAGTCGCTGGTAGCTCCGTAGAATTACGCGCCGCATCGCGGACATTGCGAATTGACGACTGAAGCCTGGTTCTGGTAGTACTAAAACCAAACACTCAGTCGTTATGTCAGATCGGCTCGGTGCGGCACCGAGGCAAATGGCGACAGAGGGAGGCGTCGATGCAAAATCTCCCAACCGGAAGCCGTAGCCCATCACACAAGGGAAGCTTCATGCATAACGCCTTAGACGCGCTACAGAGTGCCCAGACGGACCTTCGGAATCAGATGGAATGTGCACCGACGCGGCGCGAGATGGAGCAGGTTATGCTCGCGCGAACACACATCGAGGAAGCCGTTGGTCTGTTGAACACGATCAAACCAAAGTCAAGCATCGGGTCGAAGGCCTTCGTTCAAACGCGGACGGCGCGAGGCCACCGCGGCGCGAAAGCAGCCATAATGCGACGCAGGCTGGCAAGTTAGGCCCCGGAGCGGTACCACCCGGGCGCCTCGACGAAAATCCCGACCGCGGCGCCCGAGTTGCTGCGATTCGCGTTGATTCAGTCCCAACTGGTCGCCAAGACGATGAGCAAGGCGATCAAGGCGCCCACCGCCAGCGCAATCGTCGCCCCCACTGTGAACGGAATTTTGAATGGAACGAACTGCTGGGTTCGTCCGTGATATGGATTCAATTCGCCGCCACGCTCCTGCAAGAGTCATGAGAACGGCCGCGCGGGGGATTCGCTGCCGGTCTCGGCTCCCAGGCGTGATTTGAGGGCCGAGGCGATCCTCAAATCCCCGCTGTCTTATATCTATTCACCTCGGAAGTCTTACGTATTAACCGCATGGTTAATTCAATACAGTGTGCTATTTACGTATTGACTAACGTTCTCAGTTCTCTTAGATTGCCGAATGAGATTCGGCCTCGTGCCCCGTCCGGGCAACTAACACGCGGGCCGCGCATCCGGCCGCGCCGGAGTTCGAAGGGCATTCGCACAGGTTGACTCCTGCCTTGTTCGGATGGCGCCAAAACACCGGGGAATGTTGAGGTTCAATGACTGCAAGACGCAACGAAGGCAGACCCAGCGGCCCCGTCACGGAACACCCAGGGAAAAAAGTATCAGCAAAAAAAGCGCTGAAACAAAAAACAAAATCTCGCACCAAGACGATACAGATCTCGATTCGATATTGACGGAGTGGCCTCATCAACGCAATGAACACGTATTTCATGCTGCTTCGCCGGGCACAGAGTCTTGGCAACAAGACCGCCATTCGCATGGATGAATTTGCATGGGCCGGGATTTTTGCGCGGGCCGGCGTTCAACTTCTCGATGTGTACACCGTGACCGGCGCGTTCGACGTAATGCTCATATGTCAGGCCGAAAGCAATGATCCGATTAGGAAGCTGGTTCGAGAATTGGACGGCTGGACCACCACGTCTATGCTCGCCGTCACTCACGTAGGTACGTTTCAATCCAGCGACGCGCTTACTGCCGCCACCTGGTTACCCCGGAGTCGCTGTCCAAAGCGACCTGCAAGTATCACGGTGCTCCCAGCAGCACCGGCCCTCGCCGACCTGCTAGCTTCCAAGAAGCCGTCCCGTAATCCGTGGAAGCCGCATCAAACATAGGCCGCCGCTATCGATTGACGGCCAGGCTACCCACGAACGCTGGTATAGCCGAGCCAGGTTGTTACATGCGACGGACCGCCTAAATCCAACCCGGATGCGTTGGAAGACGTAGATTCAGCGACATGCAGTATTCGGGTTCCGAGACCACCTCGAGTTTGCCGCCTGTCAGTACGCCCTTTTCTTGTCCGAATGTTCCGATCGCACAGACCACAAGTATTGCCGTCAAATGCACGCGCGCGGCGCACGACGACAACCCCCCATTTCGAGTGAGCGAGGCAAGCAACTTTCTAGCTGCGGACCACGACGAAGATTACGAGGGCGGCAGCGAGCCCGACCAAAACGCGTGCGATCGGGCCGTAGCCCGAGGTCGCAGCCCCGCGAAATCTTCTTTCGAGCTAACGAGCTTGCCCCTGTGCCGTGGGTTTTTCTCTGCCAACTAACGAAGATGTTTCGGTGCTGGCAGTTTGGGCGGGCACTTTGTAGCGAGTCAGGTACGGCTGTAGGGGCGTAACCGCGAACGGCATCTTCTCCCGCGACGAAAATAGC
>Ga0302325_10023789_pt1 | contig 12755 bp, 3 predicted proteins | sample Palsa_T0_2_FD_201948 | JGI IMG/M metagenome (GOLD analysis project Ga0302325, IMG submission 201948) | Peat permafrost microbial communities from Stordalen Mire near Abisko, Sweden - Palsa_T0_2 | ecosystem: Environmental > Terrestrial > Soil > Palsa > Peat permafrost | place: Sweden: Abisko... | reverse complement strand
TCGGTGCGGCGAGAGTCCCGATCGCGGTGAAGTCGCCGACCAACCACTTCAGGTGGCCCTCCTGAAATATGAACACCATGGCGCCAAGCGTCGCCGACAGGCTGATCAGGTTGAGTATCAGCGCTTTAAGCGGTAGCACGACGCTGCCCGTGAAGGCGAACAGCAATGCAAACATGGTGAGCGCGATCACCATGGCGGCCAACGGAATACGTGCGACCAAGGCGTCCTTGGTGTCCACGTTTTCGGCGGTGAGTCCGCCAACCAGGACGGCTGCGGGTGCTGGGGTATGACGGATCTGCTCGAGCAGCCGATCCGCGTCTTCGCTGTAGGGATCCACATCGGGGAGCACGGTCAGGTGTGCGCCATTGGCAAGGGGCGCCGGCATTCCCGCGATTCGTCGGCCTTCCGCATAACTCGCCGAAGGTGTGGTGACTGTTACCACATGCGGATGCCGCGATAGTACCGCCGCATATTCGTCGAGCCGATCCGGCGCCACCAGGCCGTCGAGAACCACGTCCATGGCCGCGGTGGGCTGGGCCGGGAATTCGTTGCGGATCGTGTCTCCCACTCGCCGGCTTCCCACCGTCGTCGGCATTGCGCGGTCATCGGGAAAGCCGATGTGGATTCCGGCGAATGGCATACCCAAGGTCGAGACGAGGATCAGGACGGCGCCGGCAAACAGCACCGGCCGTCGCATCACCAGTCGCGCGCTGCGGAACCACAACCCGTTCTCGACTGCCACTGTGCCAGCTTGGGCTGGCCGCCGGATGAGATGTCGGATCGCATGGCGTACGTCCAGCGACTCGACCCGTGCGCCAAGGATACTCAGCACGGCCGGCAGCACCACTACGGCACAGAGAGCGGCGAGCGTGACGACGCCAATGCACGCGTAGGCGGTTGAGCGCAGGAACATAATCGGGAAGGCGAGCATAGCCAACATCGACAGTGCGACAGTTACCGCCGAGAACAGCACGGTGCGCCCAGCGGTTCGCACGCAGGTGACGATGGCGGATTCGAGGTCGCGCCCGGCGGCACGCTCTTCGCGGAACCTGGTCACGATGAACAAGCTGTAGTCGATCCCAAGGCCCAAGCCCAGCACCGTCGTCAAACTCAGCGCATAGTTCGACACCGAGGTGAAGTGTGTCAGCGCGGTCAGCAGACCAAGCGTGCCGACGATCGAGAAGATTCCGATGATGAGGGGCAGCCCGGCCGCGACAAGACTTCCGAACACCAACAACAGAAGCAGGAGGATCACCGGCATAGCGAGCGCTTCACTCAGGGAGAGGTCGTCATTGATTTGTTTGGTGACCTCCAGATAGCTTATCGACTCGCCACCCATCTCGATATTCAAAGGGCCGCTGCGGGTATCGCGGAAGGTCTGGATGAGGTGCTTTGCTACCTTATTGACATCAAGCTCATCTCCCTTGATGTGGGCCAGGATCAGCGCCCGGGAGCCGTTACGGCTGCGCAACAACTCCGACGTACCGGAACCCCAGTACGACATCACAGCATCGACACCAGGAGTGGCGGCGAGCTGCTGGGTGATCGACCGCCCGGCGGCGACAGCATCCGGATCGTCGACGGATCGGCCGCGGGTGTCGGTCGCAAGGATCACGACGTTCGGCTTGCCGGCGTGGAATCGCTGCGCCAGCAGAGCTGCGGCATGTTTTGATTCGGACGACTCACTCCAGAATCCGCCGCCGGAGAGCCTGTCGGCCGCTTGACCGGCATACGGCAACGCGGTGATCAGCATCAGGAGGGCCACCGCAACAACGGTTTTGGGTCGCGAGACGGCCAGCCGCGCGATTTTGTCCAACATCAGTGCCTCCTGCCAGGTCGGCGTTGCGCATCGAGCGTAGGGAGTAGTCGGCAATTATGTTGTTTGCTGAAATGCTAGGGAGGCCGATTTAGCTAGGTCTAATGAAAGTTTGAGTTGCTTGCCGTACATAGTGATGGACTCGGGAGACAACATCTCGAGATGCCCGCAGTCGACCGGGTACTTAGTGATCTTGCCAGTGACATGTGGGCGCCACTGTAGAGATAGATCCCAACTGGTCTCATTTTGTGTTGAGTAAAATATGTCCATATCGCCATCAAATACCCCGGGAACGTGCTCCACTTGATACCAAACGCTATTCTTCATGTTCTGCATGAAGAACTTCAAGAATGTCCGGAGTTGTGCGATTGGAAGAGGGATTTGGTTATGGATTAGTTTCTCTACGCGTTCGTAAATAAGAGGTTCCGACGGCTCTGGATTGCCTATATGAAGGTATCCCAACATTAGTTCCAGCACGTAACTCTCGCCGATAGCTCCGAATATTTGCTCTCTTGTGAGGCTGTTGTTCCCACCCGGCACAGCATCGAGCAAAATGAGGTTTGGAACTTCGCATCCGCGTCGACAAAGCTCAATGGCGACTTCGTGCGCAATGACACCTCCAAGAGACCAGCCGAGAAGGCTGTAGGGCCCACTTGGATGAACCGCTTGAAGCCGGTCTGCATACCGTGTCGCCATGCCGCGAATTGATTCAGGCTCGTCGTCGTGCGCTTGTTGAATGCCAATGATGGGGCAGTCCAAGTAGTTACCTAGAGGCTGATATGGCCAGGCAAGCCCACCAGCTGGATGAAAACAGAACAGCGGGGCGCCTGTCCCTTGCTTGAGGGTCTCAACCGGAGCGATTTCGACTGAAGCGACATCTGCGCACAACTGCTGACTCAGGCAACTGACGGATGGAGCTTCGAACAGGATGCGCACCGGCAGTTGGGTATCCAGAGCGTGGTTTATCGCGGCGATCGCTCGCATTGCGGAAAGCGAATTCCCGCCCAGGTCGAAGAATGAGGCGTCGACTCCGACGTGCTCGAGCCCGAGCACCCGGGCGTAGATGCCGGCGAGGACCTTTTCGGTCTGGGTCTGCGGTGCCCGGAAGGTGGTTGCACCAAATACCGGTGCCGGCAGGGCCTTTCGGTCGATCTTGCCCGATGAGGTCAACGGGAACTCGCCGAGCACCACGATCTGGGTCGGCACCATGTAGTCGGGCAACCTTGCGCTCAATCGCTGACGCACCGCGCTGATCTTTGTGTCGGTTTGGGGGTCGTTGGCGTGGCTGACGCCTTGTTGGGCCCCGGCGGGGGGCAGGTAAACGTCGGTCAGGGGGCCAGGGTCGGTGGGGGCGGTGAAGACGGCGTCGAGTGTGCCGCCCTGGGCGCCCCAGGTCACGGCAACGTGGTATCCGGTGGTTTCGCCCAGGCGGTGCAGTTGGTCGGGGGTCGCGGTCCCGGGGGCCTGGACGAGTGCATCGGCCAGCCGTAGCCCCGCGGCCAGGGCCTCTTCGACGCAAACATCGGTGATCAGCCCGGTGCGCGGGATCGCGGCGACGCGAACCGCGGCGGGACGCTGGGATACCAACTGGTCGTGCAGTCCACCTAGGCCCGCGCATTGGGTCCACGTCCAGCTGGGCGCGGTGGTCATAGACCGTACCGGGGTGGGGCTAGTGTGGATGGTGGCGTCGTAGCGGTACCGGTTCAGTTCATTGTCGGCCGATCCGCGTTTGACTTGAATATCGAGTCCGGCCACGGATGGGTGCGCGGCGGCCCAGGTGGTGAAAAACTCTGGGGCTAGCAATAATTCGGGTTCGCTGACCATGGCGCGGTGGACTCGCTGGCGGATCTCGGCGGTGTCAGTGGCGTGGGCGATCGCGACACCAGTTTGAAACGCTCGCTGCAGGCTGTGGTTGCGCACATCGCCGACGAACAACGCCCCACCCGGTGCCAGCAGGCCGATAGCGCTGTCGATGACATCAGCCAGATAACGCGCACTGGGGAAGTACTGGACCACCGAGTTGAGAATGATGGTGTCGAAGTAGGCCGGCGGCAGCGCCTCGCTGACATGCGCCGGCTGCACCTGCAACCGCACCCGATCCCTCCACGGCTGCGCAGCCACCGCCGCCTGCAAGGCCTGAATCGCCTTCGCGGAGAAGTCCGTACCCCAATACTCGACACACGCCGGGGCTACGTGCGCAAGCAATAGCCCCGAGCCCACGCCGATCTCCAACACCCGCCGTGGCCGCAGTGCCATGATCCGATCCACCGTGGCCGAACGCCACTCCATCATCTCCTCGAGCGGAATCGGATCATCGGTGTAGCTGCTGTTCCAGCCCCGAAAATCCATGCCGAACCCCGACACTCCGTCAGCGCCGTACAGGTCGTCGTAGATGTGTTGCCATTGTTCGACGATGTCGGCGTCGTGATCGGCTGTGGCGGTGTGCTCGAGCGTGATGTACGCGACGAGAACCGAGCCGGTGTCGCTATGGTGCACACTGGCGGCGGCCTGGCCAACTTGCGGGCAGGCCAGCAGGGTGTTTTCGATTTCGCCGAGTTCGATGCGCTGTCCGCGCAGTTTGATCTGGGCATCGGCGCGGCCCAGATAGTCCAGCGTGCCCGCCGGTGTCCACCGCACCAAATCCCCGGTGCGGTACATGCGTGCTCCGGTGCAACCGTAGGGGTTGGCCACGAACCGTTCGGCGGTCAACTGCGGCCGGCCCACATAGCCGTGCGCCAGCGCGGGCCCGTCCAGATACAGCTCGCCTGCCACCCCGACCGGTGCAGGGTTCAGCCGCGCGTCGAGTACCAGCGCGCACACCCCCGGGATCGGGGCGCCGATATCCACCGGCTGTCCCGCCGACAGCGGCGCACACGTGACCCAGATAGTGGTCTCGGTCGGGCCGTAGGCGTTGAACATCCGCCGGCCCGGCGCCCAGGCGGTCGCCAATTCTGTCGGGCAGGCCTCCCCAGCGGTGATCAGCGTGTCCAACCCGTCCAGACGGGTCCGGTCCAGCGTCGCCAGCACCGTCGGGGTGAGTGCCGCCGCGTTGACCTGATGGCTTTTCAGCAACCTGGTCAACGCCTCCCCGGCATATGCGTCCGGCGGCACCACCACCAACGTCGCCCTGGCCCCCACCGCCAACAACATCTCGCCGACCGACACATCAAAGGTCGGCGCGGCCACCATCAGCAGTCGCGCATCCGCGCCTAACCCGATCACCTCGCCCAGCGCCGCCGCCCCCAGCAGACCGGCGTGGCTGACCGCCGCCCCCTTGGGGGTGCCGGTGGAGCCCGACGTGAAGATCACATGGGCAGTGGTGTCCACCCCCAGCACGGCCAGCCTGTCGGCGTCGGTGATCGGATCGGCGCACCGCCCGGACACATCCAGGCGGTCGATGCGCAGCACGGGGCGCGGACCGGCCCCGGCCAAAGTATCGGCGCCACAGGTCATTACGCACATCGCGTCCACTGCGTCCAACACCGTGGCAATCCGCTCGACGGGATAGGCCCGATCCACCGGCACATACGTCCCGCCGGCCTTCATCAGAGCCCACCAGGCCACCACCAACTCCACGGACCGATCCATCGCCACACCCACCGCGCGCTCCGGACCCACCCCCGCCTCGATCAGCAACCGCGCCAACCGCGTCGACCACTGATCAAGCTCGCGATACGACAGTTCCCGCGCACCGTCGATGACCGCCGCCGCATCCGGGTCGGCGGCCACCGCGGAAGCCAACAACTGCGGCGCCATCCCCACGGGCGCGCGCACCCCAGCACCAGACCACCCCGACAGCACCAGATCACGCTCATCGCGATCCAGCAGCGACACCGCCCCCACCTTCACCGACGCATCGGCCACCACCGCCTCGATCACCCGGCCAAACCAGCAGACGAACCGCTCGATGGTGGCCCGATCAAACAGATCCGTGGCATACGAGACCACCCCGACGGCCATCGGTGCGGCCGGGTCCACGGTGGGCATCTCGCTCAGCTGGAAATCCAGGTCGAATTTCGCGGTGCGGGTGGACACCGGAATCTGCTCGACGCTGACGCCGTCGAGCGCCATGTCTGGACGCACGTTGTTCTGGAAAACCATGAGCACCTGAAACAGCGGATGATGCGCCGTGGAGCGCACCGGGTTGAGCTGCTCGACCAGCCGCTCGAACGGCACATCCTGGTTACTGTAGGCATCCAGCGCCTTGTGACGCACCCGTTCAAGCACCTCACTGAACCGGTGCTGGGAGTTCACGGCCACCCGCAACACCCACGTGTTGACGAAGAACCCGACCAGATCATCGAGCGCCTCATCGCGCCGCCCGGCAATCGGTGCGCCCATCACAACGTCCTCGCACGCGCCGACCCGGTGCAACACCACCGCCGCCACCGCTTGCAGCACCATCGACACGGTCGCGTTATGCGCGGCCGCCAGCGCCTTGACCCCCGCCCACACCGGCGGGTCGAGGCGCACCTCCACCGCATCACCGCGGTAACTGGGCACCGGCGGGCGGGGTCGATCAAGGGGCAGCGACACCACCTCGGGCAACCCAGCCAGCCCATTACGCCAGTACCGCAACTGCCCAGCGATCGCGCTGTCGGGCTCAGACTCTTGCCCCAGCAACTGGCGCTGCCACAATGTGTAGTCCACATATTGCACCGGCAACGGCGCCCACTGCGGGGGCCGGCCCTTCAGCCGCGCCCGATACGCCTGGCCCATATCCCGGACCATCGGAGCCATAGACCAGCCATCAAAAGCGATGTGGTGCACCACAATCCCCACCACATGCTGCTCGGGGCCCACCGAATAGACCTGTGCACGAATCGGGATGTCCGCCGACAAATCAAACCGATACCCTGCCAGCGCCGCCAACTCGCCGGCCACCTCCTGCTCCGGCAACGACACCACCATTGCGCCACCGTGCAGCCACATCCCGGCCCGAGCCGGCAACACCTCCTGGAAGGGCACACCGTCCATGTCGGGAAAACGCGTGCGCAACGATTCGTGGCGGGCGATGACATCATCGAGGGCGGCGCCCAGTGCCTCAACATCCAGCGGCCCGCGGATCCGGAAAGCCGTCGGCATGTTGTAGGTCGCTACCCCGTCCTCGAACTGATTGAGGAACCACAACCGGCTCTGGGCATACGACAGCGGAACCACCTCGGGCCGCTCACCAGCCACCAACGAAGCCAGCCGACCCGAATCACAGATGCGGGGCGCCAGCTGGGCAACTGTGGGCGCCTCGAACACGGCGCCCACCGAAAGGCCGGCATCCAAAGATTTGTTGACCGCGGCGATCACCCGCATCGCTAACAGTGAATCCCCACCCAGCTCGAAAAACGACTCATCCACTCCGACGCGCTCGAGCCCGAGCACCCGGGCGTAGATGCCAGCGAGGATCTCCTCAACTGGGCGGGCGGGGGCCCGGTAACGATCGGCATCCTGGTATTCGGGTGGCGGCAGGGCCCGTTTGTCGAGTTTGCCGTTGACCGTCAACGGCAGCTCCGGCACCACCACCACCGCGGCTGGCACCATGTACGCCGGCAGCCGCGCGGCCAGCGCGGCACGCAGTGCGGCCGGGTCAGCGGTGCCGGTGACATACGCCACGAGGCGCTTATCAGCGGGGTGGTCCTCGCGGGCGATCACCACGGCCTGCGCCACCCCGTCCAGCCCGGCCAACGCCGTCTGGACTTCACCAAGCTCGATGCGGTATCCGCGGATCTTGACCTGCTCATCAGCACGCCCCAGATACCGCAGCTGCCCATCGGCGCCCCAACACACCAGATCCCCGGTGCGATACATCCGCGCCCCCGCACCGGCGAACGGACACGCCACAAACCGCGACGCGGTCAAACCCGCCCGGCGCACATACCCACACGCCAGCCCACGACCGGCCACATACAACTCCCCGACCACCCCGGCGGGCACCGGGCGCAACCACCCATCCAGCACAAACAACGCCGCCCCCGGCACCGGCGAGCCGATCGGCACCACGCCCGACCCCGCCGTCAGCGGCGCACTCAGCATCACAACCATCGTCGTCTCGGTCGGGCCGTAGGCGTTGATCATCACCCGCCCCGGCGCCCACCGATCCACCACCTCGGCCGGGCAGGCCTCACCGGCCACCACCAACGCCGTCGACTCCAACCCCTCCGGGGAGAGCTGCCCCACCGCCGAGGGAGTCTGGGTGAGCACGCTGACGCGTTCGCTGACCAGCAAAGCGTGGAAGTCTTCCGGCGAGCGTGTCACTGAGTCGGGCACCACCACCGTTCGCCCACCATGTAACAGCGCACCCCAGGTCTCCCAGACCGACGTGTCGAACCCATAGGTATGACACTGCGTCCACACCCCCGCCACCGGCAGATATGCATCCAGTGACGCCAGCAGCTGGGTGACGTTGTGGTGGCTGACCGCCACCCCCTTGGGGACACCGGTGGTGCCCGAGGTGTAAATAAGGTAGGCGATGTCCCCGCCGGCCGGCGCCGGTAGTGCCGTGCTGGGTTGGCTGTCAACAGCGGGGTCGTTGGCATCGATGACCAGCAGATCGCACCCGTCCAGCCGCGGACGCAGGTCCGCCGTGGTGATCGCGGCCATCGGCGCGGCATCGGCAACCATGAACTCCATCCGCGCCGAAGGCAGCCCCGGGTCGATCGGCAGATAAGCCGCCCCGGTCTTGAGCACCGCCAAAATCGCCACGACCGCCTCGGCCGAACGCGCCAACAGCAGCGCCACACACTGCCCCGGGCCCACACCCTGGCCGGCCAAAAAATGCGCCAACCGGTTAGCAGCCTCATCAAGCTCGCGGTAGGTCCACGAGTTTTCTCTGCAGCTGATCGCCACCGCCTTCGGGGCGCGGGCCACCTGCGCGGCAAACAACGCAGGAATCGACACCGGCGCGGTCGCCGGCTGGGTCAACACCGCCCGGTTACCCCACCCATCCAGCCGGGCGCGCTCAGCCCCGTCGAGCAGCTCCACCGACGACAACAGCCGTGTCGGATCGTCGGTCATCGCCACCAACACCCGCTGCAACCGCTGCGCTAAATCAGAGGCGTCAAAATCCGTATACGGCTGGCCCGAGCCCACGGTGCTGAGAAAAAGCTGCCCATCGGCGTTGAAAAAGAACAACCCAACGTGGTTTACGCGACCGACAGTGGTGTATGACGCCGCTGCAGTAGCCTCCGCAAACGGCAGAATAGTTGTCGAAGGGAAGAAATTGACCCCCACCCTATCGGCAGCCTGCCCTGGGCGACGCAGGTGGACTTTGCGCTCAAGAATATGCACCGGAAACCGTTGATGCTGCAGCGCTTCTCGTATTCGCGTATCAACATGTCGACAAAAATCGGCAACCACAGACCCCGGCGCAATCCGCAACACCAGCGGCACAAACCCGGTAACCATCCCGGGAAACGTCTTGGACGCGGAACTTGTGCGTCTGCTGACCTGGAAGTCGATCACCACTTCGTGGGCGGCGTCAGCACTCCATCCACGCATTAAAAGCGCGCAGGCAGCTGTGATCACCGAGTTTCGACGCACGTTCAACACTTCAGATAGCTCTTGGACTAGGCCAAGAACCGCAGGGTCCAATCGAACCGGCGCAGAGACCGAATGCGAATCACGCTCGCCCGCAGCCTGTGGCAACCGATAATTCGGCTCGTTTTCCGATGGAAGATTACTGGACCAATAGGCCTGATCTTCGAGATAATCGCTGGACGATTCGTATTCTAACTCGGAAGTAACCAAGTCCTGCAGCGACCCGAAGAAAGCAGGAGACACCGGCGCGCCAGAAACCAGCGCAGAGTAGATCTCCGCAATCCGATTAGAAATGAGCCTAATGCCGGTTCCGTCGATGACGATGTGATGAATGCACGTGAAGAGGTGGAATTGATCCAGCCGCGTCTGGAACAACGCAAATTTGAATAGCGGGCCAGTGAACGGCATCGGCGTGCGCTGAATCGACGACGCTAGCCGGTAGGCTTCCTGCACCGGATCCCGCGAACAGCTGAGGTCATAGCAGGCAAGCTCGACATCCGGGTAATCGATCGTTCTTTGGAAAACCTGACCGTCCACCTGCAAGAAAGTCGCCCTGACCGGTTCGGCCTCTCGGACCACTTGGCAGATCGCCGACTCGAGCAAATCCGGCTTTACCGTGCCCTCGATTACCACGAAATGGCCCATCTGCCACTCCGTACCCGAGCCAGCGATTTCCTGCGCCAGCCATATGTCCAGCTGTCCCTGCGTCAGCGGAAGCGCCTGCTCGTCAAGCTTCATCCGAACCCTTCCAAACGAAACCAGTTAGGCACCAAAAGCCCGGCCCGAAGCCAACCTTTCTCGCAGACTCCTCGGCCGTATATCGGTCCAGTGCTGTTCGATGTAGTTCACACACGCAGCGCGGTCCGCCTCGCCATAAACCACCCGCCAGCCGGCTGGAACGTCGGCGAAGACCGGCCACAGGCTGTGTTGCTCCTCATCGTTGACCAAGACGAAAAAAGCGCCATCCTCATCATCGAACGGATTGGTGCTCATGCCTTCCCCTTCCGTTTTTGGGGTGTGTCGCCGATCCATCGTCGTTCGCGTTCGGTGCGACGAGCGCAGTAATGCACTACTGCGATGTGCCGGTCTCGGCGCGGTACTACTTAGTCGCCGTCCTGAGTTCGCGCTTGTCCCATGACCCGGGTGCAGTGCCTCTGGAGCTCCGGAGAGGCGCTCTTGCGCTGTCATTTCTATCTTGGCGACGGCGCGAGGGCGACGGTTACTAATGCGCCGAGCCCCGTCGTCAGCGAGGGAGCGCTCTACGGCTCCACCATCTGCGCAGCAAACTCCTGGGGCGGCGCCGGGCGTGAGGGTTGGCCGCGTTGCGCGCGGTCGGCTAGTTCGCGGGCATGCGCCTGCTGCAGCAGCAGTCGGGTTTTGCTGACCGCGCGGTCGATGCGGGTCAGCTGGTCAGTGTCCCAGCGCACCACCCGCCCCTGGCCCATCTGCATAGGGCCGTCCCCGCCGTAGACACAGTCAGCGCCCGGTATGTTGCGGCTCAACGGCGTCGAAATGAAGGCGCGGATCAAGGTGCGCACCACGCCGCCGCTGACGCGGCCGCTGGGCCCGGAAAACACTATCCAGGCTTCGAAACTGCCGATGTCGCGGGGCACAGCCCAGAAGTAATAGTGTTCGGTGAAGGAATCGTATCCTTCACCGGGACCAATGTAGATGAGCCCCGGCAAGTAGTAGGTGAGTTTGTCGACGTGCAGCGGGCCGGGATGCCGATTGGGTTCAGTGAAGTAGGCCTGTAACCCCCCGCCGGGAAGGGTTTTGCCGTCGATGTCGCCCCACCCCTTCGAGTCGGCTAAAGGCAGGCAGTTGCGGTGCAGCACGCCGAAGTGCGCCAGATCGGCGGCGGCGTCACTCTGATTGAGGTAGTTGTAAGGGAGTACCGCTCGGAAGACCACTAGATGTTTTTGGCTGAGCACGGTGGCGGCGTGCGGGACGGCCTGCTCGACCGGGTCCGGAGTGTTGTCGCCCATGTAGACCCAGACGATGGCGCCCATCTCCTGCACGGGATAAGCGCGCGCACGGATCCTGCCGCACGCCGGACTGTCGGGCTCGGTCAAATACGCCACACAGGTGCCAGCCCCGTCAAACGTCATGCCGTGATAGCGGCAGGTCAGCGTGCCCGGGCGAAACACCCCCACCTGCCCCAGCGACAACAACGCCGACCGATGCGGGCAGCGGTTTTCCAACGCCCGCGCCACCCCATCGCCGTCACGGAAAAACACCAGATTGTCCCCGGCCAGTGTCACCGGCACGACGCTGTTGTTTTTCAGCTGGCGGGTCTGCAGCGCCGGGTACCAATACTCCCGCAACCCCAAAAACGGGATCTTGTCCCAGTTGGCCCGCACATACTCCCACGGCACATCGGCCAGCGAGTGCGGCTTTTCGGCCACCCCGTAGGGCAGCTTCCAAAACCGGTACATCGCCAGGCTGCTGCTGCGCAACGGCTGCAGCCGCGGCACATCCAACCGCTCACGCAGACCTGGCAGCACCCCCACCGCCCGGCGCGCCGCCGCGCCGAGCTCATAGCCCAGCACCGTGCGGGCCCGCGCCAACATGCGCACCGGCGGCAACACCGCCGCCAGCTGCGCCTCGCTCACCGGTAACGGTCGCTCGCGTTGGTTGAGCTCATTAGCCATCTGAGCAGCATAGGATTGGTTTTCGTGGTGCCGACTCAGTAGGGCGATACTGCAATCTTGATAGCAGTAGAGAAAGTTCTCGCAGGTTCGTGTGGCTGAGATTGCGGTGGCGCTAACCGAGTGTGGGAGTCGGCGTTCGAACAATGACTGTCGTCAAAGATGTCGTCACCCTGGTGCCGCATGGCACCGCTCAGGCCGCGAAACTCGGGAACTGCCTAGTCAAAAGGGTGGAGCTAAGGGTGGAGCTAAGGGGACTCGAACCCCTGACCCCCACACTGCCAGGGTGAAGGCGACTGTTCTGGTCCGTTCCGCTGTGTCTTCAGAGTGACGATCTGTACAGCTAGATGAACAATTCTCATGCCGATGTGTCCAGGTGTGTGTCAGCGGGTCGTCGCGTGTCTTAGGACATAGTTAGGACACGACGAAAGCCCAGTCGCCACTCCGGCGTCTTGCTTGCTGCCAGTCGTCAGCGATACGAAACGTTTACAGGTACTATTATCTGTAAACGTTCCGTTTCATTCCGGGAGGGGAGGTGGCCTTGGTGAAAGCCCTGACACCGAGCACAACCGGGCAGGTCGGCCTGTCGCGCAGCGCACTCTACCGCGGCGCGCGTGCTGGTCGCTTGGACCGCATCGCCCGCGGTATCTACCTGCCCGCGGAGGCCTCGGCTGCCGACTGGGATCTGCTCGAGGCCGCGACCCGCCGCCCGGATGCCACGATCTGCTTGACCTCCGCGCTCGCCCATTACGACCTGACCG
>Ga0302325_10023787_pt1 | contig 12756 bp, 9 predicted proteins | sample Palsa_T0_2_FD_201948 | JGI IMG/M metagenome (GOLD analysis project Ga0302325, IMG submission 201948) | Peat permafrost microbial communities from Stordalen Mire near Abisko, Sweden - Palsa_T0_2 | ecosystem: Environmental > Terrestrial > Soil > Palsa > Peat permafrost | place: Sweden: Abisko... | reverse complement strand
TCAGCACGGCGATTGCACCGGCGCCGGCGATCACGATCGTGAAAACGGTCAGCTCCGGCGCTGCTTGCGCCGCCCATGCAACGGCGTAGTGCGGGTACTCCCAAAAACGCAAGAACGATCCGAGCACTCCGGCCTCGCCGCTACCGTAGTTGCTCGCGAAGAGCTCTTCCATGAGGCCGCTGAAGTAGCGCGGGCGGTTGAAATCCCAAATGATCGTCCCCGCGCCGTTGAAGGGCCACCTGCCGACCGGATCGAGACCGTACGCTGCGACGACAATCGAACGAATCGGCAGGTACAGGTAGAGCAGCAGCGGTGCCGCCGCTAATGCCGCCCCAATGCTCGCGCGGCGCAACGATTGCTTCCCGGCTACTACGAGCGCGACGAGCAGCGCGGGTGCCGCTCCGAGCGAAATCGGATGTGTCGCAAGCGCGAGCCCGAGCGCGATCGCGCCGCACCAGAGCCAGCGTGCGGTTCCCGAGGCAATATAGCGCGCGGAAGCGAGCACGGACAGCAGCGCGAACGCGAGCGCGACGGCGTGGACGTCGGCGTGCGTACCCTTCGTCCAGGTGATGTCGCCGAACGCAAAGATCAGCGCGCCCGCAAACGCGCTCAGTCGCCCCGCTCCGAGGGTGAGTCCAATCTGCCGCGCGAGCGCTGCCGATCCGGCCATCGCGAGACCGCAGAGCAGATTCATGCGATAGGCGACCGGCCCGAACGGGAGGAGGTGGGTGAACAGCCACCCGAGCAGCACGAACGCCGGAAATCCGGTCGGGTGCATGATCCCCAAAACGTACGGTACGACCTGCGCCTCACCGTAGTCCCAGCCGTCGGGCGCCCACGGCATCGACATCGCATAAACGAGGGCCGGAATGACGAACACGGCGACGGCGTCGAGTTTGCGCGGAATGCCGATCGAGAGGATCCGCTCCGCGAACAGCTGCAGCGAATCCGGAGCCTCCGCGACACCGGAAGCTGCGGTCACGGGGCTCTCATCCATGCAACGTGCGTTCGTCATGCCCGAGGGTGGGCTCTGCCTGTCGTCGTACTACGGGCGTTCCCTTGCCGGTTTTGGAGTTTTCTCCCGGTGGACGTTCTCGCATGGCTGAGCGATCCGAGCCGCTACTTTCTGATTTCGGAGGTGGCGCTGTTTGCATTTGCCGCTTTGAATGTCGCGGGTCTCTGCTCGAAGCGCGCTACGGAGTTCCTGGGGACGCGACGCGGGGTCATCGTCGTGCTGGCGTTCGCGTTCATCGCGCTTCTGGCGACTCGCTGGCCGACGCTGTTCTCCGCACTCTGGCCGCCGGACGAAGACGAGCCCGCGGCGATCGCCGCCGCGATCACCGCGCTGCATCATCCGATTCCGTGGCGCGATTTCGACACCGCGCTGTCCGGGCCGTTCAACACCTACATGCTCACGCTGCCGGCCCTGCTCGGGCTGCATCTTTCGTTTGTCACCACAGCCGTGGTGACGTTCGGGATGCAGTTCCTCGCGATCGCTGCATTGTACGGGACACTCGCTCTATGTTTCGATGCCGGTGTTGCGCGCTTAGCGATCGTCCCGCCCGTCGTCTTCTGGACCGTCACCATCCAGCCGCCGTTCTATCGTTACTCCTCCGAAACGCTCTCGATCACGCTTTGCACGGCGATGCTTTGGCTACTTGCGCTCGCGTGGAAGCGCGGGTATCCGCCCGGGATACTTTTCGCCATCGGCCTACTCGGGGGCATCGTTCCGCTGGCAAATCTGCAACCCGTCGCGCTCGATGCGGCAATCGTGGTTGCGACGCTAGCGATCGCTTTGTCCGTCCAAACGTTTTCTCGCACGCAAAAGGCCGTACGCGCCGGGGCGCTCGCGCTTGGAGCCGCGCTCGTACCCGGTCTGACGCTGCTCGTCGTCGGTCTTGCCGGCAGCCTGCCCGATTTTTGGCTAGCGTACGTGCGCGGCTTTTTCGCAAACGGTGCATTCGACTATGCGCCGCTCTCATTTCTCACCGGCGCCCCCGAGGCCGGTGCATATCTCGATTGGCTTTTTGCGGTGTCTCTGGGGGGAGGGATCATCGCAGCGATCCGCTGGCGCGACCTCGATCGAAGCAAACGAACGATCGTCCTGGTGGCGGTTACCGGCCTCGCGGCAGCGATCTATTGCATATTTGTGCCGCGGCGCGCAATCGAACCCTACGTGTTACTCGGAGTTATCCCCGTAGCGATCACGGCGGCGCTCGGCATCGACCTCACGTTCACGTTTTTCGCCCGCAAACGCACGACGCGGGCAGTCGTCGGAGTAGCGTTCGTTCTGGTGTGCTTTTGGGTCGATCAAGGCTTCGATCGCCGGCTCGACGACCGCCTCTCGATCTATGCGGCACAGGTCAAGGGCGGTGACGCGGATCCGTTGGTCACGGCGATCAAGTCGCACCTGCAACGCGGGGACCGAATGGCGATTTGGGGATACCGGCCGCAATACTTCGTTTACACCGGAACGGTGCTCGGCACGCGCGACCCCTACACGGTGAATCAGTGGGCGACGAACGCTCTCACCAATGTGGACCCGCAATACTACCGGGCTCGATACCTCGCCGACCTGGAGACGAATCGGCCGAACGGGTTTCTCGATGCGGGCGCGGAGTCGTTTGATTGGAGCGATCCCAACAGCCGCAGCGACGGCTACGAATCCTGGCCGGACCTCGCGGCAATCGTCAATAGTAACTACGTAGCGGCCGGGCACTGGCATCGCTATCGGTTTTTCGTTCGCCGATCCCCGGCCTCGTGGATCGTGCCTCCGCCGCGCCCGGCGCCGGCCGGCACCGCTCCCGCGGCGATCGCGGACCGATCGACCGGGACGGCATTCGATCCGCTGGCATGGTTAAGTGCCGATGCGACGCGCTATTACGCGCTGTCGGAAGTCGCGCTCCTAGCGTTTGCCGGTTTAATCGCGGCCGGGGCGTGTTCGAAACGAACGGCGGCATTTCTGAATCGGCGCCGAGGGGTAGCGGTCGTTTTCGGCGCCACGCTGTTCGTGCTACTCGCGGGGCGCTGGCCCGCGTTCTTCTCGGGATTTTGGGACTACGACGAAGACGAGTCGGACTTTATCGCGCTAGCGATGACGGCGCTGCACCATCCGATTCCGTGGCACGATTTCGACCCGCTGACATCGGGTCCGTTCGATACCTACGTGTTGATGTTGCCGGCCCTCGCCGGCCTGCATCTTTCATTCTTGACGACTGCTATCGTGACGTTCGCGCTGGAAGTTCTCGCAATTTGGGCGCTCTACGGCGCGCTCGCTCTCTGCTTCGATCCCGGTGTTGCAAGGTTGGGAATCGTGCCGCCGGTCGTGTTCTGGTCGATCACGACACGTGACGAGTTCTTCCACTACTCGAGCGAGGTGCTCTCGATCTTTCTTTGCGCGGCCACGCTTTGGTTGCTCGCACTCGCGTGGCGGCGCGGCTATCCGCCCGCGCTCTTGTTCGGCGCCGGCGTACTGTGCGGGATCGTGCCGTTCGCGAAACTCCAGTCGGCCCCGCTCGGCGCGATACTCGCGGCGATCGCACTCGCGGTAGTCGCAACGTCGCCATCGCTCGCTCGGCGCGAGCGTCTGGAGCGTGCCCTGGTCCTCGGAATCGGGATCATCGCCGTGCCGCTGCTCACGCTCTTGGCCGTCGGGTTGAGCGGAAGCTTACACGACTTCTGGGTTTCGTACGTGCTCTCCGGACTCGCCTACGCGCCCTTCGGCTTTCAGCCGGCGTCATATTTGCTCGGCGCGCCGGAAGTTGGTCCGTACTTCGATTGGCTCCTCGGTGTCACGCTCCTCGGACTCGCTGCCGCCGTGATCCGCTTTCGCGATGTCGATGCCGCTCAGCGCGGAGTCTTTGCCGCGGCAATCGTCGTGCTCGCGGTTGCCGTGTACTGCGTGTTCGCACCGAAGCGCGGTTCCGAGCATTACTTGCTCTATGTGGTCATCCCGGTCGCAACCACGGCTGGGGTGGCGATCGGGACCCTATCGGCGGTCGCTGCTCGCTCGTCCCTGACCCGGGCGATCCTAGGCGTGACGTTCGTCGTCGGGTGCCTTGCGATCGACGGCGGTGTCGTACGCGCTCACAACTGGTGGGCGGACCACGGGTATCCGACGTTCGTGAACGCCGGCGACAGCGATCCGCTGGTGACTGCGATCAAGGCCCATCTGCGCGCCGGGGATCGCTTGGCGATTGTGGGATTTCGTCCCCAATATGTCGTGTTCACCTCGACCGTGCTAGGCACGCGTGACCCTAATACCTTGCTGCAATCAGATACAGCAATAGACCCGTACTGGCGCTATTACCGGGCGCGCTACCTCGCCGATATGCGAACCAATCGCCCGGAGGGGTTTCTGGATGCGGCCGCTGAGTCGTTCGGTCTTGAAACGGGCACGAAGGACGGCAACGAACCGTGGCCGGAACTCGACGCGCTCGTCGATCGCGACTACGTGCAAGTCGCAGCCTGGCACCGCTACCGCTTCTTCGTGCGCCGCGACCTCGCCGGCCGCAGCGCGCCGCCCGGATCTTAGGTAGCGATCAGTTACGGTTTCCACCGAGTGGTTGGAGCAACGGGCCCGCGAGTGCGGGCCCGGGGGGCATCGGGGGGCCGTGCCGCCCCGATCTCAACTGAAACGGGCGCATGTGCAGGAGCGGTTGCTCGACGGTGACCGTGATGAGCCACGCCACGGCGATGCCCAATGAGAACGCGACGATGGTGAAGGGCAAGCCCCAGTTGGGATCGGAGTGCGGGTCGCTGCCCGCCCAGTCCGGCACGTGTTTTTGTAAGGCTTGGAACGCCAGCATTTGGTGCCAGAGATAGAGATTGTAAGAAATAAAGGAAAGGAAGACGAGCACCGGGTTCGCGAGCGCGCGTTGCCAGGCGGGAAAGGCGAACAGCGAACCGAGCGCGGCCGGAAGGATCGCGGCGTCGAGCTCCGGACGCATGTAGACCTTCCACCCGGTTTCCCATTCGGGATCGCTGCGGTGAACGAATGAATGCCAAAGCGTGAGATAGCATGCCGCAAAGCCGGCCGCGGCGACGAGCGTCCACAACCAACGTCGCGAAGCGAGCTTCGGCGCGCGGACGGCGATCGCGCGGTACGCCCACGCGCAGAGCATGCCGGTCGCAAACAGATCGAGGACGCCCGGCAGCCGATCGATTTCGCGGCCGACGTCCGGGTGATGCCACACGCCGATGCGATACACGTTGGCGACGACGAACATGGCTGCGAACACGCGTTTCGGCCAGCGCATGAACGCCCAGCAAATCGCAGGAAACAGAACGTAGAACTGCACTTCGACGGCGAGCGACCACAGAACGCCGTTGATGCTGCCGGCCGTGTCGTCGAACCAGTCGTGGATGAACAGCGCGTGCATCACGACCTGGTGAACGCCGTCTGCGAACGAGTCGAAGTGCGCGAAGCCGAGTGCGATAAAGAGCGCGATTGATAGATAGTACGACGGCATGATCTTGAGCATCCGGCGGTAGGCGAAGGTCCGAACCGATTGCAGCGGCCGGCCGTCGAAGATCGTCATCGCGTACGGGTAGAACAGCACGAAGCCGCTGATAAAGAAAAAGAGATCGACGCCGGCAAAGCCCGTCTCCGCGAAGACGTTGAAGTTGAACCTGTGCCCGAGCGCGTGTACGTCGGCGGCGAGCCATGTGATCAGCCAAATGTGATACCACGCGACCAGCGCGATCGCGATACCGCGCAGTCCGTCGAGCGGGGCGAGGTGATCGCTAGGGCGCTCGGCGGGCTTCGGGGGCGCGGACGCCGCGGTCACGCGGCCGGCAGTAGCCGGCGCTGCGGGCGGCGTACCCCGGGGCGATGGTATCTCTGGGCCGCCCGGGCCCTGCCGCGCACGCGGTGGCGATGGGTGTGGCGGCGTTCGCGTTCATGCTGGCGATTTGGCACGCGCAACCGACCGGATTCAACAATTACGTCTTTCTTGCCGACGCGTGGAAGCACGGGCGCAATTGGATCGATTTCCCGGGAGACTTCATCGACGCGATGCCGTATCACGGTCGCGCGTACGTCATTGAGGGGCCGGTGCCCGCCCTGTTGCTGTTCCCCATTGTTATGGTTTTCGGCATGAGCGCGAACCAAACGTTAGTCTCGAATGCCCTAGGAGCGCTCGGGGTCTACGCCGCCTACCGCCTCTGCGATCGCTTTGGGCTGGGACGGCTCGAGTCGGTGGCAGCGACCCTGTTCGCGTTCTTCGGAACCAGCTTCTTCGTGTGCGCGACAAACGGCAGCGTCTGGTTTTTGGGCCACGCAGCGGCCTTCGCGTTTTCGATGCTCGCGCTGTGCGAAGTGTTCGGGCAGCGGCGGGCGTGGCTCGTTGCCGTGTGGGGGCTGTGTGCGACCTTCTCGCGCTACCCGATGGTGGTCGCGCTGCCGCTCTACCTGCTGCTCCTCGTGGAGCGCGACTGGCGCCGCGAGGTCTTCGAGTCGTTCATCGCTCCGGTCGTTCCGGCCGCGATCGCGTCGATGCTGTACAACCAGAGCCGCTGGGGAACGCTCTACGACGGCGGCTTTCAAATGTTTTACCGCATCATGGACGCGCAGTCCAAGTCGCGTCCGGATACGTTTTCAGTTGCCTACTTGCCGTCGCAGCTGAAGATGTTTCTGCAAACGCCGCCCAGAGTGATCGCGAGCTTCCCGTGGATCGTCCCACCTTACTTTGGCTTCAGCCTGCCCTGGACGAGCGCCCCGTTTGCGTACGCGATCTTTGCCGGGCTGAACTTTGAGGCGATCGTGCTGTGGGTCGCGACAATCGCGACGGCACTTCCGGCACTCTTGTACTACGGATCGGGCGACGGACAGTTCGGCGTCCGCCACGCGCTGGATTTCGAACCGTTCCTGTTCGTGTTGCTGATAATGGCGATGCGCGCACGGCCTTCACCAATCGTGACGTACGCGTTGTTCGCGTTCGCGGCCGCCGGTGTCTATGGCGGCGTCATTTGGCTGTTGTGGCCGCAACTCACGCTGTGAGGGCCGTGCGATTCCTTGCCGTGCTGTTGGCACTTGGCGGCTGCTCGGAACCTGCAGCCCCGCCCGCGCCGTCGCTAACGATCGGCGTGCTCGCGGCACCTGCGGGTATCGATCCGGCGCGCTTCGACGACCCGGCGACCAGCGCGATCGCCAAGGACGTCTTCGAAACGCTCGTGCGCGTGCAACCCGGCAGCTTCACGGTGGTGCCGGGAATTGCGTCGTCGTGGTCGACATCGGCGGACGGCACCGCGTGGACGTTGCACTTGCGCGGAAAGCTGTTGTTTTCCGATGGCACGGCGCTCGATGCGGCGGCGGTCAAACTGAACCTCGATCGCTGGCATTCCGCGAAGGATCCGAATCGTGGCGACGGCCCGTATCCGGCTTTTGCGGCAAAGTTCGGTGGATTTGACGACCAAAGCGCGATCGTCACGATCGATGCGCCGTCCCCCGACACCGTCGTCATTCACACGCGCGAGCCGTTTGCTCCGTTGCTGCGCGATCTCGCGCTCCCGGCGTTCGGCATCGGGTCGCCGAAAGCAATCGAATGGAGCATCCCCGCTTTCGACCAAGCCCCGGTCGGAAGCGGCGCGTACATGATCGACGACGTGGCGCAAGGCGATCACGTTGCACTCGTGCGCAATCCATTTTGGATGGAGGGTGCGCCGGCGTTCGCGAGTTCGACCGTTCGTTTCATCCCCGATCCGCCAACCGCGCGGCTCGCACTCGACAAACGCGACATCGACGCGATCCTCGACCCGACGGCCGCAGTGTTGCCCGACATTATTTCGCGCCACCCCAGGTTCGTCACGGGCCCGCGCGACACGATCGCCTATCTCGCGTTCGACGTCACGCGACCTCCGTTCAACGACGTCCGTCTGCGGCGCGCCGTCGCGGATGCGCTCGATGCGAACGCGGTGGCGCGCGTGGCGGGCATGGGCGCGACGCCCGCCTATGAGTTGCTCCCGCCGGGCATGATCGGCGCCGATTCCGCGCTCACGCCGGCGCGCCCCAACGTCGAAGGCGCAAAAGGGCTGCTTCGCGGCGCGAATATCCCTGGCTCAATCGTGCTGTACTACGCGGCCACGCCGCCGCCGGAGATGCCCGGCCAGACTGCCGTCGTGAACGAAATCCGCGCGGAGCTTTCGCAAGCTGGGATCAATGCCGTTCCACAACCCATGGGGCCGGCGGTCGTTCTTCCCGCACCGGGCGTCGACGGCGCGCTCGGCCTCATCGTGACGGTGGCCGCGAGCGGCGAACCCGACGACATCTTCGGGCCTATCGCGAGCGAGTGGAACGACTTGAACTTTCACAATTTGCTTGCGGCCGGACGCAGGGAGTTCGACGATTCCACGCGCGGCCGAACGTATCGCAGGATGGAGGCGATGATTCGCGATGATGTCGTGGCCGTTCCACTCGCCTATCCCGTAGCGACGTCGGCGGTCGCTCCTGGACTCGATCTGGATGCGTATCCCATGTTTGCGGGGTATCGGTGAGATCGGGGCGGCGAAGGCCCCCCGATCCTCCCCGGGCCCGGACTCCCGGGCCCAATGCGCGAGTCTTTTGTTAGGATTGCCCGCGCTTTCGGCGATCTCAAGGCGGTTTGGCCCCACGATCACCTCAAAGACTCGGCGACACGAGCGAGAACAGGACCGCAATGACCGTCGCCGCCGTTGAACCCGAGATCGCCGACCGCGCAATCGCCATCCGCCGGGAAATTCACCGCTTCCCCGAACTCGGTTTTGAAGAAGAGCGCACGGCGGCGATCGTGGAGCGCGAACTCGGGGCGCTCGAGATCGAGCACCGCCGCGTCGCGAAAACCGGCGTCGTCGGCATCGTCCGCGGTGCGTTGCCCGGCAAGGTTGCGGGCCTCCGCGCCGATATGGACGCGCTTCCGCTGACCGAGCGCTCGGGCGAATCGTTTAGCTCCGAAGTTCCCGGCAAGATGCATGCCTGCGGCCACGACGCGCACACCGCGATGCTGCTCGGCGCCGCGCGAGTGCTGCAAGGATCGCGCGAGACCCTGCACGGTACGGCGGTCTTGCTATTCCAGCCGGCCGAAGAAGGGCCGGGCGGCGCGCTGCCGATGATCGAGGCCGGCGCCATGGACGATCCCGCGATCGACGCCGTCGTGATGTTGCACGTGGATTCGCGTTTGGCAACCGGCACGGTCGGCTTCGTCGCCGGCGCATGCAACGCAGCGGCCGATGAGTTTCGCGTTACGATCGAAGGTCGCGGCGGACACGGAGCGGCGCCTCACCTTTCGATCGACGCCATTCCATGCGCTGCGGCAACCGTGCTCGCGCTGCAAAACATTGCGGCGCGCGAGATCGATCCACTCAAGACCGTCGTCGTAACGATCGGCACGATCGAAGGCGGCTATCGCAACAACATCATTGCGGATCGCGTCACGCTCACCGGCACGTTCCGCTCGCAAGACACAGCCGTGCGCGAAGGGCTCGAGGCGCGCGCGCGACGCATCATCGACGGAGTGGCCGCGGCATACGGCGCGCACGCCAAACTTGAAGTCATCTACGGATATCCTGCGGTCATCAACGATGCGGGTCTCGTTCAAACATTTCGCGCGTACATGCACGCTCACAGTGCGATTCCCCTCGAGAGCCCCGCGCCGACGATGGGTGGCGAGGACTTCGCATACTTCGCGCAACGCGCGCCGGGGCTGATGATCCGCCACGGCATCCGGAGTGAAGTCGCCGGTTCCGTCCACCCGGGCCACAGCCCGGAATTCCGCGTCGACGAGGCAGCGCTCACCTACGGCATCGAGACGCTCGTCGCATTCGCGCGGGGCGTCGGGGGTGGCGAGGTGCGCGGCGGCGTGGTCTGAGTTTACTCACATTCGTCCACAACCACCCCACTGCTTGTGCCCACCTCCGCGGTGGACACAATATATTGTGCTCGGTCCCAGGGGATCCGAACATTATCGCGTAATAATGTCGGATGTTGGTAAGCGCTGGGGACGACCCTTCGACAGGCTCAGGGGAGGCTTCACTGCCGCGATCTTACGGAGTTGAGCGTCGGTCGCCGACCGCTCTGACGTGCAGCCAGGATCTCGGCACGAGTCCCGAAGCGGCCTTCGCCCTGATCTGCGAGGTCGAAAAGTGGCCGGTCTGGCTGTCATTCGCCAAATCCGCGCGACGCACGGATGAGTCGCTCCCCTTTGGTCTGGGCAGCGAAGTCGCTTTGCGCGGCGCAATTCCGGGGGAACCCGAGGAACTTTACGAGGTCGACCAGTTCCTGGACGGTTACATCGTCTCCCTCGTTGGAGCGTATTCGCTGCGCCGCCGGATCGACTTTCGCATCGAGCGCAAGAGCCAACGCTCCAAGATCGTCGTCCGGGTCGATTACCCGGCATACGGCGGTATGATTGGGGCCCTGATCGACCGGATGACGGCTCGTCGCCGCCTCGACCGCGCCCTCGAGGACTCGCTGATCCACTTCAAGGGCCTAGTCGAGTTCAAAACCGTGGCCCCCGACGAGCTTTTAGCAGATTTCTAAGGCGTATATTGGGCCCCGGAGTACGGGCCCGGGGGGAATCGGGGGGGCTTCGCCGCCCCGATCTTAACAATTAGCAGTCGTTGACGGTAAGTGCTAGCAGCGCTTATACTTTTGGTCGGAAACGGCCGCGATGCGGCCGGCGTGGGAGAAAAGTTTGCCGATCTACGAATATGAATGTACCAGCTGCGCTGCCGTGACCGACATCCGGCACGGGTTCAAGGAAACGACGAGCGACGTGTGTCCCACGTGCGGCGGCAGCCTCAAGCGGCTTTTCAAGCCGGCCGGCATCGTTTTTAAGGGATCGGGCTTCTACATTACCGACTCGCGCAAAGCGGGGGACAAGGGGTCGAAATCCGAGTCGAGCTCGTCTTCGGATTCGAACGCAAAGAGCGACTCCGGTTCGAAGGGCGACTCCGGCTCGAAGAGCGACTCGGGCTCGAAGGCCGACTCCGGCTCGAAGAGCGACTCCGGCTCGAAACCCGACGCCGCCGCTTGACCGTCGACGTCCCCGATCATTTCCCGCTCTACGCCCTCGGTGTGGGTCTGCTGCTGACGCTGCTCGTGATTGGGCTTGGAGCGCTGCGCGTCATCATGCGTGTCCGCGCGCTGAAGACGCGTATCGAAACGTACAAGGAACTACCCGTCTTCAAGCAGGTTGAGCTCGCCCAAGCGCGCATCGCGATCGGCTCCGCGGCCGTAGACAAGCTTCCGGATCTCACCGACCGCATGAATCGCGCAATCGCCGAGCTCCAGGCCGCCCAGGCGACGCTTGCCGCCGCCGGGACGACGACGAGCGACACGATACGCTACTTTCTGAGCATCGGCCCGGCGAAGCCTCGCAAGTCCGCAGAGCTTAGCGAACGCTGAGTTGCGCGCCGCGCCAAAGCGGCACGAAGTCCGGGAAGCTGACGGCGATGCATTCCTCGTCGTCGATCTCGTGCGGCCCCGTCGGCGCTGCCAGCACCGCAATCGCCATCGCGATCCGATGATCCGCGTACGTGCGGAGGGTGCGACCGGGGGGACGCGCCCCGCCGCCCGTGATGTCGAGGCCGTCGCTCTGCTCGACGACCGTTACCCCGCACGCTCGCAGCGTTTCCGTGATCGTCGTCAGGCGATCGGACTCTTTTCCGCGCAGGTCCGCGGCGTCACGAATTGACGTGGTGCCGGTGGCGTGCGCGGCCGCGACCGCAAGGATGGTAATCTCATCGATGGCCCGCACGATCAGCTCGCCCTCAAGCGTCGTTGCATGCAGCGGCCGATAGCGCACCGCGATATCGGCGACCGGTTCGCCGTCGAGTTCGCGTTCGTCGCGCACGTCGATATCGGCTCCCATCGCACGAAGCGCGTCGATGACGCCGGTGCGCGTCGCATTGACGCCGACCTCGCGTAACACGACGTCGCTGCCCGGCGTGATTGCGGCCCCGGCGAGAAAAAATGCCGCACCCGAGAGGTCCGCGGGCACGCGCACGTCGCGCGGCGCAAGCGTTCCGGGTTCGAGTTCGATCGTCTCGCCGTCGAAACGAATCTCGCGGCCGAAGCGACGCAGCAAGCGCTCCGTGTGATCGCGCGAACGGCGGTCCCCCGTGATGCGGACCATTCCGGTCGCATCCAGATTCGCCAGCAGAATGGCGGACTTTACTTGCGCCGAAGCGATCTCGAGTGAGAATTCGCCGCCCTTGGGCGTGCGGATTCCGTTGACCGTTGCGGGTAGCCGCCCCGCGTTCGTGGTAATCTCCGCGCCGAGCGCGCGCAGGGGGCGGGCGACGCGTTCCATCGGCCGCCGCCGTAAGGTCACGTCGCCGTCGAATCGCGCGGTGATCCCGCGGCCCGCGCACAGGCCCATGAGCAGCCGAGTGGTCGTCCCGGAGTTTCTGGCGTCGATCGTCCCTTTGGGATCGTGGAGCTCGCCGCCGGTCACGACGATCGTCTCGCCCTGGTCGTCGACCTGTGCCCCAAGCGCGATGATGGCGTCGCGCGTCGCGAGCACGTCTTCGCCGCGGTTGATCTGAGAAACTGACGAGGTCCCGGCCGTGGCCGCTGCAAGCATGAGTGCGCGATGCGAGATCGACTTGTCGCCGGCAACGCGAATGTCGCCGAACAGCGGACCGGGCTCAAAAATCATCGTTGACATCGGGGCGGCAAGGCCCCCCGATCCCCCCCGGGCCCGGACTCCCGGGCCCAATGCGCATATACTTTGTAATGTCGCCGAACAGCGGACCGGGCTCAAAAATCATCGTTGACAT
>Ga0302325_10023786_pt1 | contig 12757 bp, 14 predicted proteins | sample Palsa_T0_2_FD_201948 | JGI IMG/M metagenome (GOLD analysis project Ga0302325, IMG submission 201948) | Peat permafrost microbial communities from Stordalen Mire near Abisko, Sweden - Palsa_T0_2 | ecosystem: Environmental > Terrestrial > Soil > Palsa > Peat permafrost | place: Sweden: Abisko... | reverse complement strand
TGTCCCGATGCGGTGGGGACAGGGGACGATCGGGGCGGTTTGGTCGCGGAACGTAACGGAAAAGCCTCCTGGCAAGCTACATGATGCCTTCAAGTATGCAGACCAGTCCGGCGAACGCAACACTACTGACCGGTAGCTAACAACCCGAGAATGCGAGCACGAGCCGGTCTTCTACCGGTCGGTAACCGATGCGCTGATAGATCGAGTTGGACACCGGATTGGCCAGGTCGGTGTAGAGCAGCACCTCTTCCGCACCCGCTCGCAGTGCCCGCTCGCTCACCGCAGCGGTTGCCGCGGTGCCGTACCCACGCCCCCGCCGCTCGGGCGGCGTATAGACCGGGCCGACCCGCACCATGCCGGCCACCTGCCTGGTAATGGCCGCCATGGAGACCGGCTCGTCGCCCGTTACCGTCGGCGGGATGCAGGCCCGGGTTCGCGCGCATCGCCTCTGTCACGCTGAGTATCACCGTGTTCCCGGCGCGCTCTCGTCGCAGGTACTCGCCCGCCACCGCGAGAAACTCGGCCACATCACCAGTCACCCGCCATCCCATTCCAGGCATGTTGTCATGAGGACCACATTCGCCGCACTCGAATTAGGGGTCGGACCACGGATTGTTGACAATCTGACTTGGCCTACGTAGCGTTCGATCGTGCCAGCACGCGCGCCAGGCGGACCGAAGGCCGGGGAGGCTGCCCGGGCCCACGCCCGCACGGCACTCAGGAACGCGATCCTCAGCGGCGAGGTCTCCCCTGGCCAGCGGCTCGTCGAGGAGGAGCTTGCGGGCACATTCGGCGTGACCAGGCAATCACTGCGCGCCGCGCTGCTCGACCTCACGGCGGAAGGCCTCGTCGAGCGCATCCCCAACCGCGGCGCGCGCGTGCGGACCGTCTCCACGGAAGAGGCCGTCGCGATCACCGAGTGCCGGATGGCCCTTGAGGCGCTGTGCGCTGCTAAGGCGGCCGAGCGCATCACCGACGACGAGGCGGCACAGCTCCGCAAGCTCGGCGAGAACCTGAAAAGCGCGGTCACCGACGGCAACCCGATGAAATACTCCGAACTCAACAGGGAGTTGCACCGCCGGGTCGGGGCGATCTCCGGACAGCACGTCGCCATCGGTCTGCTCGACCGACTGCACGGCCAACTCGTCCGGCACCAGTTCCAGCTCGCGCTCAGGCCCGGCCGGCCAGAGGTGTCGGTCGCCGAGCACCTGGCCATACTCAACGCGGTCGCGGACCGGCGGCCCGCCGACGCGGATCGCGCCGTCCGCGCCCACCTGGCCAGCGTTATCACCGCATTGCGCGCGGGCGATACAGCTATCTCCCGGGGGGACGACCCCCCGTACCCCCCGGGGCAGGCCCGATGAAAGGCAAAAATATCGGGCCTGCGGCTATCTCCCGGGGAGACGCACTTCCCGTACCCCCCGGGGCAGGCCCGATGAAAGGCAAAATATCGGGCCTGCGGCTATCTCCCGGGGGGACGACCCCCCGTACCCCCCGGGGCAGGCCCGATGAAAGGCAAAAATATCGGGCCTGCGACGGGAAACCGGATAACTGAACCAAAATCCTTCACGCACCGTTGATACCTAGTAACCGAGAGGAACCGAGGCTCGCCTGAGATGCTCAACGTCATCGTCACAGACCCCCCGCGCGCCGACCTGACGGAGGTCGACAAGCTCGCCGACTACGGCGTCGCCACCGTTCACGAGGCGATCGGCCGGGTCGGCTACCTCGGTCCCGACCTCAGGCCGAACCAGCAGGGCACGCGGATCGCCGGTACCGCGCTCACCGTGGTCTGCTGGCCCGGCGACAACCTGATGATCCACGCCGCGGTCGAGCAGGCGAAGCCCGGCGACATCATCGTCATCACCACCACCTCGCCGTCGAGCGACGGCGCGTTCGGTGAGCTGCTCGCCACCTCGCTCGCCAGCCGCGGCGTCCGCGGCGTGATCATGGGCGCGGGCCTGCGCGACACCCAGGAGCTGCGCGACATGGGCTTCCCCGCCTGGACCGCGCACGTCTCCGCGCAGGGCACGGTCAAGGAGACCCCAGGCGCCGTCAACGTCCCCGTCACGCTCGGCGGCCAGACGATCCGCCCGGGCGACGCGATCGTCGCCGACGACGACGGCGTGTGCGTCGTCCCGAGGCTCGACGTCCCCCGGGCGGTCACCGCGTCGGTCGCCCGCCTCGCCAAGGAGGATGCCAACCGCAAGCAGCTCGCCGACGGCGTGCTCGGCCTCGACCTGTATAACCTCCGCCCCAAGCTGGCCGAGGTCGAATACGTCAGCTACGCCGAATACGCCAAGCGCGCGGGCGATGGCGTCTCAAGCAAATGATCATCCCGAACGGTCCCGTGCTCCGCGCCACCCGCTCCGCGAACTCCCAACGAGCCGAAGGCGCATGTGGGCTCGCTCTTGCCGGCCCAAACGCGCATTCGGGCCGGCGGGGTGCGGGAGCGGGCCGGGGTGGAGGTGGGTTATGACCGGTGATGTCAGATATGACGGTATTAGGTGCATGCTGATGCGGGGCGGGACGTCGAAGGGCGCCTATTTCCTCGCCGAGGACCTGCCCGCCGACGTGGCCGAGCGGGATGACCTGCTGTTGCGGATCATGGGATCGCCTGACCCCAAGCAGATCGACGGGATCGGCGGGGCGCACCCGCTGACGTCCAAGGTCGCGGTGGTGTCGCGGTCCACGCTGCCTGGCGTCGACATTGACTACCTGTTTCTCCAGGTCATGGTCGATAAGCCGATCGTCACCGACAAGCAGAACTGCGGGAACATCCTGGCCGGCATCGGGCCGTTCGCCGTCGAGCGCGGCTTGATCCCAGCCAGCCACCGCACGTCCGATATTTTTGCCTCTCCATCGGACGTGCCCCGGGGGGTACGGGGGGTCGCCCCCCCGGGAGATAACGAGACGCGGGTCCGGATTCGGATGGTGAACACCAACGGGATCGTCACCGCCACGTTCCCCACCCAGCCCCCCAACCAGGGCGGCAGGCCGTGCTACGACGGTGACACGGCGATCGACGGCGTGCCAGGCACGGCCGCTCCGGTCGTGCTCGACTTCGAGGACGTGGGGCCAGCGGGCGGCGTGTTCCCCACGGGCAACATCACAGACACCTTCGACGGCATCACGGTGACCTGCGTTAACAACGGGATGCCCGTTGTCGTGGTGGCGGCGGCCAGCCTCGGCAAGACCGGGCAGGAGTCAATCGCCGAGCTTGAGTCCGACGAGGAGCTGAACAAGCGGGTCAAGGAGCTGCGCCTTGAGGCCGGCGAGGCGATGGGGCTCGGTGACGTGAGCAACACCACGGTGCCGTAGATCTCGCTCGTCTCGGCGCCGGCTCACGGCGGGACGATCAGCACGCGGACGTTCATCCCGGTGCGGGTGCACGAGTCGATCGGGGTGCTCGGCGCGGTCAGCGTCGCCGCGGCGGTCATGCTCCCAGGCGCGGTCGGCGCCGATATAGCGGTTATCTCCCGGGGGGACAGACTTCCTGCGGCGGACAGCTCACGGCTCACGATTGAGCACCCAAGCGGTGCGCTTCAGGTCGAGGTGGAACTCGACACCACGACAACGCCGCCGACGGTGAACCGCTCAGGCGTGGTCAGGACGACGCGCAAGCTGTTCGACGGCACCATATTCCCGAGATAGCGGACTTTTGGCGTAAAAGCCAACGGTCCGTTCGAAATATCAATAATTTTGTATAGGGACAAAAGGGATTCTGGAGAGCGAAATGTCACGACCGCCGCTGCACGACGTGGCGCATCTCGCCTACCTCGAGCTGCTCACGCCGGAGTTCGAGAAATCCGTGTGGTTCTTCACCGAGGTGCTCGGCCTGACGCTTGTGTCCGCCGAGGGTGACACGGCCTACCTGCGCACCTGGGACGACTACGAGCGGCACACGGTCAAGCTGACCGGCAACCACACCTCGGGGATCGCCAGGATCGGCATGCGCGCCGAGTCACAGGAGGCACTTGAGCGCCGGGTGAAGGCCGTTGAGGCCAGCGGTCTCGGCATTGGCTGGAAGGACGGCGACCCGGGCATCGGCCCGACCTATGCCTGCTATGACCCGGACGGGCATGTCATGGAGATGTACTACGAGAGCGAGTGGTACGCCGACTCCCGGCCCGAGGAACTCGCGCCGGCGCTGAAGAACCAGGCGCAGGCCTACCCGGGGCGCGGCGTCTGCGTGCGGAACCTTGACCACGTGAATTACCTGGCGCAGGACTCAAACTCCTGCGGCGACTTCATGGTCAACCAGCTTGGCGCGCGGATCACCGAGCGGATACAGCTCGACGATGGCACCTACTCGGCCGTGTGGACGCACTTCGCGCAGAAGTCCTACGACGTCGTCTACACCAACGACTGGACAGGGACGCGGGGGCGGCTGCACCACATCGCGTTCAAGACCGACACCCGCGAGGACATCCTGCGGGCGGCGGACATCGCACTCGACAAGGGCGTGTTCATCGAGACCGGACCGCACAAGCACGCGATACAGCAGACGTTCTTCCTCTACCTGTACGAGCCGGGCGGCAACAGGATCGAGCTGTGCAACTCGACCGGGCGGCTTATCTACGCGCCGGACTGGAAGACCGTCACGTGGACCGAGGCCGAGCGGGCCAAGGGGCAGGCCTGGGGTCTTAAGACGATCTCGTCGTTCCACACCCACGGCACCCCGCCGGTCGACGAGTAGCGGGCGCCCGCCTCTTGCTGTTATCTTCCGCCCCTGCCGGGCGCGTCCGCATGGATGTGACAGCCACGTGCCTGTGGCCACCCGACTGCCACATCCATGCATGACGGCACGGGATGCGCGGCGCGGGCGCGCTGCGCACTTCTTGCTGTTATCCGACGGTGCGCTAGTCCTCGGCGGATACCGAGATCAGGCTGAAGACCGCGCCCTGGTCGTCGGTGACGATCGCCATCCGGCCGTACGGGCTGTCGCTGGCGGGGCGGATCACCTGGCCGCCGTTGCCTGTCGCGGTCTCGACGGACTTGTCGGTGTCGGTGCTGCCGAAGTACACCGACCAGAACGGGCGCTGGTTGGCGTCCGGCTCACCGGGAAAGGCACCGATGCCGCCGACCTCCTTGCCGTTGATGAGCAGCGTCGCGTAGCTGAAGCCGTCGCTCGACATGTCACCGTACTCGTAGCCGAAGACCGCCGCGTAGAACGCCTTGGCGCCCTCGAAATCGTGGCTCATGTGCTCGTTCCAGTTAACCGCGCCCGGAACGTTGGCGATCCGCGAGCCGGTGTGCTTGCGTGCCTGCCAGATGCCGAAGGCCGCGCCGGTGACGTCGGCCGCGATCGCCATCCTGCCCAGGTCCATGACGTCCATGACGTCGGTAAGCAGTTGGCCGCCCGCGCCCTTGATCTTGTCGGCGGTGACGTCGGCGTCGCTTGTCGCGATGTACGTCGTCCAGGCGTCCGGGGTGCCTGGCGGCCCCTGGATCGGGCCGATGCCCACGGCCTGCCTGCCGTCGAGCAGGGCGAGCGAGTAGCCGCCGACCTCCGGGCCGCCGACCTGGACGTCCCAGCCGAACTCGCGCGAGTAGAAGCTGATCGCCCTGGGGATGTCAGTCGTGCCGAGGTCCGCCCAGCAGGGCGTACCGTCGGGCCATGCGGTATCACGGGTAACCATTCCTTTGTCACCTCCGTGTGGGGGGGAGCACGCTCCGTCGCGGCGCCCTACAGCAGACGGTAACACCTCAGCATCCACCGTTCACGCTGGTCCGCGCCGGGACGGCAGCTTCTACAATGGGGCGATCGTGGAATGGGGCCAGCAATGTCATACAGCAAGACCAGCCTCGGCGGCGACCAGATCAACGGCGCGCTCTCGCTTTCACCGCGCGGCAAGCGGATCGTGTACCTGGTCGTCGGTCTGGTGATCGCGGCCACCGTGGCGGTCACCGTGTGGAGCGGTCTTAGCCACGACAAGTACGGCACGTCGGCGAACGGATGCGTCAGCGTGACCATCGCGAGCACGACGGGCGGCGGGACGCTGAGCTACTGCGGCGCGAAGGCGAAGGCGTTCTGCGCGGCGGCCTTCTCGAACTCGGACCGGGTTTCGCTGCTCGCCCGCCCGCAGTGCAACCTGGCGGGACTCTCGCGCGGGAAGGTCTCGGCGGGCTGATGCTCGAGCGCTGGCGGCGCTTCGCTCAACGGCATGGGTTATAGCTCCATGATGATCGTGATTGGCCCGTCGTTGACCAGCGCGACCTTCATGTCGGCGCCGAACTTGCCCGTTTCGACGCGGGCGCCGAGTGCGCACAGTTCGGCGATGAGCGTCTCAACGAGCGGCTCGGCGACCGGGCCGGGGGCGGCGTTGTTCCAGCTGGGCCTGCGGCCCTTGGCGGTGTCGGCGTAGAGCGTGAACTGGCTGACGACAAGCAGCGGTGCGCCAGCGTCCGAGCAGGACTTCTCGCCGTCAAGGATGCGCAGGCCCCAGAGCTTGGCCGCCAGCCTCTTGGCCTTGTCGGGAGTGTCGTCGTGCGTGATCCCGACGAGGACGAGCAGGCCTGGCTCGTCGATCGCCGCGATGACCTGGCCGTCCACGGTGACGCTTGCCTGAGTAACGCGCTGCACGACCGTCCGCATGGCGTGTCAGCGTACCTGGTTCACGCAGGGATGCATTAACGGACGCTGTTGTACTTATGTGCCGATAAGGGCAGGTGACTGGCATTAGAGCGGCCATAATGTGCAGGTGACCCCACTGGAGCAGTTGTCCGTGAGCGACGTGGCAGCCAACCCGGTGCTCGCCGAGGTGATCAGGTCCGGGTTCGTGGAGTCCCGGCACCGTGGCACCGTCGTCGCGCTCGCCCCGGACGGCATGTTCGCGTTCACCGCGGGCAGCGCGAACGCGCCCGTCTTCCCCCGCTCTTCGAACAAGCCGCTGCAGGCCGTGGCCATGCTCAGGGCAGGCCTGCCGCTCGACGGCGAGCTCCTCGCGCTCGCCGCCGCCAGCCACTCGGGCGAGGACTTCCACGTCCAGGGGGTGCACGACATCCTCGACTTCGCGGGACTCACCGAGGACGACCTGCGCTGCCCGCCCCAGCTGCCCATGGACGAGCCGACCGCGCGGCGGCTGATCAGGGAGTCCGGCTCCCCCGAAGGCCCCCGGCCAGAGTCGCGGGTGCACTCCAACTGCTCCGGCAAACACGCGGCGATGCTTGTCACCTGCATCGCCAACGAGTGGCCCACGGAGACGTACCTGGACCCCGAGCATCCGCTGCAGATACACATCAGGCGGACCATCGAGGAACTGGCCAGGGAACCGGTCGCGGCCATCGGCGTGGACGGCTGCGGCGCACCGGTGTTCGCGCTGACCCTCGGCGGCCTGGCGCGGGCGTACCGCACCCTCGTGCGCGCCGAGCCAGGTACCCCCGAGCGCAGGGTCGCCGACGCGATGCGCAAGTTCCCCTCGTGGACGAGCGGCACAAGCAGGGATGAGAACCGGCTGATGACCGAGATGCCCGGACTGCTGCTCAAGGCCGGGGCGGAGGGCATCGACGCGTTCGCGCTGCCGGACGGTTCCGCCGCCGCGGTGAAGATCGACGACGGGAACGCCCGCGCCAGGACCCCGATCACGGTCGCCATCCTGGCCAGGCTCGGGGCCCAGCCGCCGGGCGACCTTGCCACGTCGACGGTCACCGGCGGCGGCAGCCAGGTCGGCGTCATCCGCGCCGTCGGGGAACTCACGGCCGCCCCGTTCCCCTGGGCGTAGCCGCACGGACACAGCGAAACCTCATTCACGGGGTCGTCACCTCGAGCTGATCAAGCCCGGCTCGATGCCTGTCGGTGGCCGCCGTCTGCGCGGCCTGGCCAGCGCCGTCAGCGAGCCATAAGCGAAACGTCAGCGCCCGCGGGCAGGGTTTGGTCACGAGAAACGGCTTGAAACGTTCCAGTGGCCTGGCCGCCTAAAAGGCCATGCCCGGGTTCCGGCCGGAACCTCATCCCTGCCCGCACCTGGAGAAGCATCCACTCTCATGCGAAGGAAACCTCGATGCCACTGAAACTCGCCAGGAGGAAACTCGCCAGGAGGAAAGGGGCCATACCCTACCTCACGCTCTTCATCGTCGTCGCCGTCGGCGCGCTGGTGATAACCATGCTGCAGATCAGCCCGGGGGCAGGCACCGCCGCGGGCAGATCCGGCCACTCTACGTCCGCATCCGGGATCCGGCTCAGGGACGCCGCTGACGACACCACGGTGTTCCAGGAGTGGGACGAAGTGCTCTCAGACCCGAACGGGGCCAGCGTCGAGCAGTTCCAGCCCTCGGCAGCGTTCGAGACGGGCTCGACGACCCTGTGCCAGTTCTCTGACACGGTGGGCATGTTCGGTGACGCGGCGGATGTCGCTGAGCTCGTGACCGATCTAGATAACGCCGCCTCAGCTGAGGGCCTCGCCCCTCCGACAGGCTCAGACACCCAGCCGGATCCCAGCGACGTCAACGACTACCAGACCTTCAGCGACACGGTCGACCTGTCACAGATCCCGGGCGCCACCGCGAGTGACTGCTCGATCTCTTACCTCAACTCCCAGGCGTCAACGGTCGCTTATTATAAGGGAGGGACCGCGCTGGAGAGAAGGAACCCGCAGGTTATGCTGGATTCCTTCTCGATACCAAACTGGCTCCTGCAAGTGCTTGCCGGCGTGGCGGGGTTTGCCGTCACGATAGCTATCAGCACCGCCTTCACCCTGGCCTTCACCGCCGCCCTCGGCCCCCTGGGCGTAGCCGCGCGGACACGGCGAACCTCATTCACGGGGTCGTAACACAGTGGTGCCCGGTCGTAACGCGATGGCAGCGGTCGGCGGGTAGAAACCGACTATGGCGCCACAGACACCTGAAGAACCCGCGGCCGTGGTCGCAGCGGACGGCCCCTCCGTAGAATGACTGGCGTGAGCACGGTTAGCTCTATCTACGGCGACGACACGGCCGCGCCGCTCGAGGCGACGCTGTCGTCGGTCATCGCGATCCGGGTCAAGGAGACGCGCCAGCGCAAGGGGCTCGCGATCCGGACGCTGTCCGAGCTGACCGGCATCTCCAAGGGGATGCTTTCCAAGATCGAGAACGCCCAGGTCTCGCCAAGCCTTGCCACCCTGGCACGGCTGGCCGAGGCCCTGGACGCACCGCTCACCTCGTTCTTCCGCGGCTTCGACGAGGAACGGGACGCGGTCTTCGTGAAGGCCGGGCACGGCGCGGAGATCCGCCACGAGGGCGTCGCGTCCGGCCACCACTACCAGCAGCTCGGTTCCATGCGCGGCCAGCACCGCCGGATGACACCGCAACTGGTGACGCTCACCGAGGACGCCGAGGTCTTCCCGCTCTACCAGCACCCGGGCACGGAGTTCCTCTACATGCTGTCCGGTGTCATGGCCTACGGTCACGGCCGCGCGGTCTACGTGCTCGAGCCGGGGGACGCGCTGCAATTCGACGGTGAGGCGTCGCACGGCCCGGTCGAGCTGATCAAGCTCCCCGCGCGGTTCCTGTCGGTGACCGCCGTGGGCGTCGTGCACGACGCCACCTGACGCGGGTCTCGATATGTGAAATATCCGGAATGTCGGGCGCGGTTTTTGCGCCCGACATTCCGGATTCGGCGGTGGCGGGGCGGCGTCCTGGCCGGAAGCTGATAGTGCTGAAGGTCTGACCGGCCATGGGCGGTCAAACCTTCAGCACTATGTTGATCTTGGTGTGTTTGCCGTGATAAATCCGGCGGGGCGGGCTGCCGGGCTGCTAGGGCGTACCTAATCGCGCAATCGAGTACGCGGCGGGTCGGCGGCGAGCCGCTTCTTGCTGTTATCCGCGTGGCTGGCATGTCGGCTACGCCATCGACAGGCTCTATCGATGTGGACGGCGTAGCCGACAGGTTCGGGGGCCGGGGCGGGGCGGGGGCGGAAGCAGCGGGGCGTTACACCACGGCTAGGTCGACGTTCTTGAGGCGGAAGCGGACGTAGCGGGCGGCGGTCCAGGCCTCGAGCTTGCCGAGGCGGCTCTTGCCGGTGTCGTCGATGACCACGCGGGCGACGCCGGCGGCGCGGGCGGCCCTGGCGAAGGAGCGGCCGGGGGCCCGGGTGATCACCACCTCGCCGTCGGCCTTCGCGCCCGCCTTCTGCAATGCCTTGATCGCATGCGTGACGAGGGCCTGCGCGGCGTCCTTCTCCTTCTTGTTCGGCATCAGGCCGGGGTGCTGCAGGCCAAACGAGGAGCCGTGGATCCGGGCGATGGTGATCACCCGGACGCGGTTGCCCTGCGCAAGCTCGGCCGCGCGGTTGATCGCCACGTCGCTGAAGGGCTTGCCCGTGGAGGCGAGCAGGACGCCGGCCGACGGGAGGGCCGCCCGGGCGTTCGTCCGCCGCCAGGGAAGCATGGAGCGTGGGGAGTCGGCGCGGTCCGTTCCAAACATCATGATTCTTCTTCCGCCATCTCGGGCGCGGCTTGGGTGGCGGGGACGGGCTGGGGCACGGCGGGCCCGCGCCGGGTGAGGTACTGGCCCACGTCGTACTTTCGCCAGAAGTACAGCGGGAAGTAGAAGGCCATGATCACCAGGCCGAGGATGAACAGGAGCGGGCCCGAGTTCGGTGCGACCACGATGTTCGGCGCGTTCCAGCCGCCGTAGAAGTAGACCACCGCCCAGAACAAGAAGATCGCAAGCGCCAGGAAACGGACCCAGCCGAAGAGCCGGAGCGGCCGCTCGGCCGCCGGGCGCAACTGCCGGTAGACGAAGTAGCCGGCCAGCGACATCGCGCAGGCGAACAGGTAGCCGGCGTTGGAGAAGATGTAGATGCGGACCGGGCTGCCGAACAGGACCACGATCATCGACGCGACCACGTTGAACGCCATCGCCCTGGCCGGCACGCCGTGCGTGTTGACCCGGCCGAACCACCTGGGCAGCATGCCGTCTTCCGACGCCTGGTAGAGCGAGCGGCCGGTGCCCATGATCGCGTTGAGCACGGAAAGCAGCAGCGCGAGGATGAGCGGCAGGCCGATGAACCACTTGATCCAGGAGCCGTGTCCGAAGATCGCCGAGCTGAAGTCCGTGTACAGGGTGAGCGGGTCGCTCGTGGTCAGCGCCGCGCCGAGCACGCCGACGAAGACCAGCGGCGTGAGGATGTAGATGAGCATCCCGTAGATGCCCTCGGCGGTCATCGCGATCTTCGCGTCACGCGGGCCGTTGCGGCACTCCCCCACGTAGCAGGCGGCCGCCTCCATCGCGATCACGCTCCAGGTGATCGGGAACATCCAGGCGATGATGAAGGTGAAGTTGGCGTCGACGCCCTTGGGCGCGTGGAACCCGGCGACGTTCGACCAGTGGAAGGATCCGGTCTTGAACAGCGGGAGGAGGATCAGGAGGGTCAGCGGGACCATCGAGGCGATGCCGAGGACGGTGGCGAAGCCCGCGCCGAGCTTCACGCCGAAGTAGCAGGGAATGTAGATCACCAGCAGCGCGATGAAGCTGATCGCGAGCACGGTCGTCGAGATCGGCGCGCCAAAGCTGCCGAACAGGTGGACCGTGCCGCCCTGCGGTATGCCGAACAGGCTGGACAGGTAGGCGGACATGAGGATCATGTTGATCGGCGCCACCGGGAACCAGCCGAGCCAGTACGACCAGCCGGACAGGCCGCCCAGGTGCCTCGCGGCCGTCTTCCCGACAAGCGGCTCGAAGCTCGCGGCCGTGTAAGAGGGGATGCCGCCGGTCCTGTCCGGCCACATGCAGGCGAGCTCGGCCAGGCACAGGCAGAGCACCAGGCCGAACATGGTGTTGATGCCGATCGCCCAGATGGCGGTCGCGCCCATGCCCTGGACGGCGTAGGGCGCGATCCCTGTCACCAGGATCGTCCCGGCCAGGCCGATGACGAACGCGCCCCACCAGTTCGTGCCCTTCTGGAGCCCGGACTGCGTCTCGGGCGTAACTGCCGCCATGCGACACCTCGCAATCTTTACGGTTTTTCGGTTGATAGCGCTAGCTGACAATCGGGGAGTTACGTCGACATGTGTTGCGTGCGTCGCGGCGTTAGGCGTGTGTGACGAGGTGGGCGGCCCGCCATCAGGGCACCACCCAGCGTCCGCCCCGGTCGTTCGCGCTGACGACGACGATGCCAGACCCGTACATGCGCCGGCGCAGCTCGGCGGCGAGACCGCCGCCCGCCGACAGGCCAAGCTGGTCGAGGACAACGACGCGAGCGCCGCGGGCCCTCGCCACCCGGGCCAGCGTGCGGGCGGGTGAACCGGTGACCGCGATGTGCCCGAGCGCCACGACGCCGGCGTTCTCAAGCACGCTCATGGCGAGCGCGACGGACCGCCGCAGCTGCTCGGGTTCCACCGTTGCCGACGCGTGTTCAGCTCTTGACGTGTGCTCCGCGCCGACGCCGACGACCGTCACCGCCGATCCACCGGCCAGCTCGACGGTGCGGCGGATCGCCGCCTGGGAGACCGCGCAGTCGGCGACGACGAGCAGCACCCTGCTCGCCGCGGCGGTGACATGCTGCGGTGCCGCGCTCATCCGCGCTCTCGTGCGATCCAGACGGCGTCGACCGGTGCGTGCTTGTCTCGTGCGTGCTTGTCTCGCTGGTCTGGTGCCGGGTCAGTTTCTGAGGCCACAAGCCGGACGCTAAGTCAACTTTGTTTCCTACGAGTGAACCGCCATGGCCCCTTCGTCAATCTCGCGTTACAGCTGTCTCCCGGGGGGGGCGACCCCCCCGGTACCCCCCGATGCGCTGCCGCGCTGGCTCGATAAAAGGCAAGGATATCGAGCCAGCGC
>Ga0302325_10023784_pt1 | contig 12757 bp, 9 predicted proteins | sample Palsa_T0_2_FD_201948 | JGI IMG/M metagenome (GOLD analysis project Ga0302325, IMG submission 201948) | Peat permafrost microbial communities from Stordalen Mire near Abisko, Sweden - Palsa_T0_2 | ecosystem: Environmental > Terrestrial > Soil > Palsa > Peat permafrost | place: Sweden: Abisko... | reverse complement strand
GGGGCGGGCCGGGTGCCGGGTTGCGGGTCGGCGGGCCCGGGCGGGGTGGTGACGCCGCTGAAAACTACCCACCATCCCATATCTGGCCGCCGCCTGCCGGGCAAAGGCTGTCCATGATCGTCTATATACGTCTTCGGACTGCGCTGGACTGTCTTCAGAGGCGGCTTCGAAGTCGACTACCGTGGACGGCTTCGGACGCCACGAGGTAATACAGTCGGGCTGGCGGCCCGTCTTGTTTACTGACAGTGCTCGTCCTGGCGGTTCCGTAAGTTGCGGGCGCTGACCCGAACGGCATAATGTCTGTGGCGTCAGTGATTCCGGCGCGCTTCTGTGAAGAAATGCCTCACGAGTGAAAAAAGCCGTTCATATACCTGGAATCGCAGGGGAGAAATGTCATGACTTTGCTCAGCCAAGAGCTCAGACTTGTTGACCTGCGGGATGTCCCGCTGGACCGACTCGCCGCGCTGGGTGATTCGCCGCTCGCGCACTGCTTTGCCCTCTATCATCAGCGCCTCGAAGTCGGAACCCTGCCGCTCGGCGCCTTCAACTCGAATATCTAGGCGTAGCCGGCCCTAGCCGAGAAGCGTCACTTCCTTGATCATCACTCGCCGGGTCCGCGTGGCCGCCGCACCGAACTTGCCAGCGGTGATGGCGGCCCCGGGCCAGCCGGAAGCTTGCCCTGCGGTATCCCGCTACGGGCGAATCGTCATGAATCGCCCGCAATCCGGTTCCGAGTCCGTCGACTGGGCCGCCTTCCGTTATGCGGTGCCTGTCGCCGCCATGGCGGCTGGGGGAAAAGGGCCTGCGAATGGTGTCATAGAACAGGCGGCCTCGTAACATGGCACCGATCTCAATAGCCGAACATCCCGCGCCCTGGCCGCTACTCGACCTGGACATGGCGGCGATGCGCACGGCCGGGCACCAGTCCGTCCCTTTCAGGCAGTTTATTCTGAAAGTCCACAGTCGATGCAATTTGTCGTGTTCGTACTGCTATGTCTACGAGATGGCCGATCAGGCGTGGCGGCACATGCCGAAACGTATGAGCCGTGAGGTAGCTCAGAAAGCCGTCGAGCGCATTGCCGAGCACGTCGAAGGCCACGGTCTCGAGAGCGTGGACATCATCTTTCACGGCGGCGAGCCGCTGCTGGCGGGAGCGCCGTGGCTTGCAGATCTAGCGGCGGCGCTCTCTGCTCGGGTGCCGGCGCAGGTGAACCTGGCGATGCAGACCAACGGGACCCTGCTCGAACGGCCGATGCTCGAGACGCTCAAGAGCCTGCGTGTCCAGGTCGGTGTCAGCCTGGACGGCGACGCCGAAGCGACGGGGCGCTACCGCCGCTACGCTAACGGCCATAACAGCTTCGGCGCGGTCGCCGATGGCCTGTATCTCCTCGACTCGCCGGAGTTCCGGGAGTGCTACAGCGGCATCCTGTGCACGATCGATGTCGACAACGATCCCATCGCCACCTACGAGGCGCTGCTGAAGTTCAACCCGCCAGCGATTGACTTCTTGCTGCCGCACGCCAACTGGAGCTGCCCTCCGCCTGGCACCGGTTATGCGGACTGGCTGATCAGCGTCTTCGAACGCTGGTACTCCGCTCCCCGGCAGGAAACCCGGATTCGCTTTTTCAGCGAGCTCGTCCAGCTCGTGCTCGGCCAGCCGGGCGCGGTCGAAGGACTAGGGCTGCTGCCGAGCACGGTCGTCGTGGTCGACACCGACGGCGCTATCAAGCAACTCGACTCGCTCAGCTCCGCCTATCCCGGCGCCGCGGACATCGGCCTGCACGTCGACTCCGGCAGCTTCGACGACGCCCTGGAACATCCCACCACGATCGCCAGGCAGATCGGCGTCGACGCCTTGTCCGAGCAGTGCCGGGCCTGCCCGGTGATGGAGATCTGCGGCGGCGGCCTGTACCCGCACCGGTACCGGCGCGGAGCAGGATTCCGCAATCCCTCGGTCTATTGCGCCGACCTGCTGCGGCTCATCACGCACGTCCGCGACCGCATCATCGCAGACGTGCGCGACCTCAAGGTCTTATATGTAGGGCTCGATTTCCGCGGTCAGCCGGGTCCAGTTCCTTGCTGCCCGGGCCTCGGGATGCTCCAGGGTAAGAGTCTCCTCGTACCTGCTGAGCACGTCGGCGAGTCGCTGCTCCGCGTCGGCTTCGTTTCCCGCGGCGGCCTCGTCGACAGCCAGATTCGTCTCCGCGATCAGGGTGTCCGGGTGATTATCGCCGAGTGCCCGGCGGCATTTGGTCAGCGTCTCCTGGCCGATATGGATGGCTTCGCCCAGCTTGTCGCACGCGGCCAGGTCGGATGCGTGGTTGATCGCCGTCGCCAGCGTGAAGGGGTGCAGTTCCCCGTATATCCGGATGAACCCCCGCATAGCCTGCTCGTCGTATCCCCGTGCCTCTTCGGGACGGTCGGCTAGGCGCAGCACGGACGCCAGGTTCGCCAGCACCGCGCACAGAAGATCCTCCGGACAGCCTGCTCGCAGGCACACCTCACGGATCTCGCGGGCGAGTTCCTCGGCGCCAGGAAGGTCACCGACCGCGCGCCGGGCGTTGATCAGGTTGGCCGCGACCCGGAGCGTATTCATGTGATCGGCGCCCAGGTAGTCGCGGGACCGGTAACGTACCTGCTCGCTCTCTTGCATGGCGTCCCAGTGATGACCGGCCTTGCGCAGCGCGTTCGCAAACCCGTCGCATGCGTCTAGCCAGAAGATATTCTCCCGGCCGCCGATCGCCTCGAACCCGTTGACGGCCTTGCGCGCTATATCCAACGATTCTTGGTAAAGGCCGAGGCTGCGCAAATCGCGAGCTACCGCGCTATAGGAGTTGAGGGTCATCAGGTCGTTGGCGCCCAAGACCCGGCCGCGGTCCTCGAGATTACGCTGATCGACCTCCAAGGCAGCACGAAAGCGGCCGAGCCGTAGGTAGTCGATGGCGATATTGTTCCGGACATTCATGGTTCGTTCGTGATGCACGCCAAAGACAATTTCGAAGTTTGGCAATATGCCCAGATCATGTTCCAGCGCCTCGCGGAACTGGCTGTGCGCGCGCAGGTCCTCGCCGTAGAAGCCCTCGCACATCAGGAATACCTTGAACCCGTCGCCGTTGGTATATCGCTGGAGCAGGGGACGGATCTGCAGGATCAGCTCGTGAGCGTCCGCGGCGCGGCCGCCTATATACATGGCGATGGCGACCTCTACGGCCAAGGTCAGCACCTGGAGGTCGCTCTCGCCGAGGCGTTCCCGCCATACGCGCAGCGCACTCTGACCGAATTGCAGCGCCTCGACATGGGCTCCGCGCAGCCGCAGTCGCCGTACCTGATCGATGATCAGGTCGCGCAGGGCTGCGGCATCGGTGTGCAAGAACCGGTGATCGGACTCGAGATGCTGAAGCGACAGATCGTAGATCGCGTCAGTGCTGCCGTGATCCGGATTACCAGGGTTTGATTTGGCCAGCAGCGCATCGGCGGCGGCGCGGTACGCGTAGAACGTTTCGCGGCGGCTCTGCCGAAGCCGTCCCTGCGTAACAGCCTGGACAACGCGGTGCATCTGAATCAGGTCGCGGGCACCGTCGACCTTCGCCAGGGACAGCCGGTGCAGTTGGCTCGTTGCGGCGCGAAACCGTTGCGCCGAGGATAGGAATTCCCCTAGTCCGGGCGGGCGGTCGATGTCGGTGGTGTCCTGAAGGAACAGTTCGGCGGCGATCGGCTCGGGTGAGAAGAACGCACACAAGTTGAACAAGTGCTCGGCGTCAGGCGTCAGGAGCGTGGTGGACATCGCCCACGTACCCGAGATGTGGGCGGGCAGATCCGGCTCCCCGGGGTGCTCGCTGAGTAGCTGATGAGCGTTCTCCGCGAACCGGGTGAGGTATTCGTCGACGCTCAGCGTGGTCTCGGCAAGATAGGCCGCAGCGTGGTCGATGGCAATGGGCAGATGGCCGAGTTCTGCGGCCAGCCGTCTGGCTTCGTTCTCTCTGCGCGCATCTTCCTCCTGGGCAAGCTTCTTCCGGCCGTCGCTGGCGGCGAGGCCTGGCACCTTGCCTCGCAAGAAGCTGACGGCCTCCTCTTCGGTGAACGGCAGCAACTCGATGCCATCCGCGACGATGTAGCTGGGCCAGTTCAGCTCCCGGGAGGTAATAAGCACATGGCCACCTGGTCGGCTGGCCGGCAGATACTTATGCAGCTCGAGCGGGTTGACCGCGTTGTCGTACACTAGGAGCCAGCTTGACCGGGCTTCCGATTGAAGCGCGTCAAGAACGGCGGTAATGGTCCGGTCCCGGCCGCTGTCCGTGGTCGCCTCCCGAAGCCCCAGCCGCTGGGCTAGCTTAACCAATGCGTCCCTGACCCGATCGTGATGCTCGGCGCGAATCCACCAGATGATCTCGTAGTCGTCTCTGTTGTGGTGAATGTACTCGGTCGCTAGTTCGGTTTTGCCGATCCCTCCCATGCCGACTACGACCTGAACATGCGGAGCCTGCTGGTTATTAAGGCTGTCCCGCATCAGCTCTAGTTCGGACACCCGTCCGCTGAAATGGGGATTGCGCGGAGGTATTTCGCTCGACCAGATCCGCTGTGACTGCCACGGCGCGCCCTCGGCCCGGTCCTTGTTCCCGCCGCGGATCGAGCCCGGCGTGGGTCCCGATTGCTGGCTCCCGCCGCGGGTCTGGACCGGCCCGGCGTTAGCCGGACCAGTGCGTGCGGCCTCGACCGCGTTCTCCGCCCGCCAGGCCGCTTGCCAGAGATTCAGGAATTCGTCGCGATCACCACCCAGTGCGGCGACGACTTGCTCCAAGAATTCCCAGCGTGGCACCCGTGAAGTGCGGAAGAGATTATGAACCGTGGAAGGGCTGATCGCACCCCGTCCGGCCCGCCGTGAGATCTCCCGCAGCGAAGGTCGGCCAGCGCGGGAGTGCAAGGCGTCAAGGCGGTCAAAAAGATTGGTGACCGGGCCCGGCGGCGTCGGGTCGCGCTTGATGGCTACCACCCTGGATCAACCTCCTAAGATCCTCCAATTATGTCCAAGGTCGTCGCGCCTCGTACGCGACCGCTGGACAGGATCTCGGTGTCCGCGTAATGCGCCTCGACTAAGGGTTATGCGAACCCGTCCATAGCAGTCAAGGTTTGTGCGCGCACCGCGACACCATATGCACGCTCAGTCATGCTGAAGATGACGCTCCAGCCCGGAGTTAAAGAAATCACCAGGCGAGCATGCGACGGAAAGCGAGGACGACGCCATGATTCTGATGTTCCTAATTGGTCTGCAGCTAGGCGTGCTGGTAGGCGCGGTCTTTTGTATCCGCTACCTTCGCCGCGAGCTCTCGGCCGACATCGGCCCGAAGCTCAAGCGGATGCAGGCCCAGCTCGATTCCTTGGAGGCGGCCCTCAACCTGGCGGTGCTGTCCCGCTACGCCGACCTGAGCGAGCGGTTTCCGCCGTATCCCTTGCCGCCACCGCGGCCGCCGCTGTCCTGAGGCCGCCGATGATCTCGGCTCGACGGCTTCATGGTCATCCACGCGCGGGCGGCGGTCTGCCACGCCACCGGTGATCAGACCGCAGGTGCGACCCAGCCCGCTGCCCCGGGTCGCCGAGCACGTAGCCGACCGCGCTGGCGGTAGGCCATCCGGCCGCCGGCACGCCTTGCGGGCCGACCTCGCCCGCGCCATGCCGCTGCCGCCGCCGCCGGTTGAGTGCATATATCAGGCGAGGACTCGATATTTTCTTCTTGCGTTGCCATTGCTGACTTGGCTGATTCAGGGCGCTGTCGGCCCGGCTCTGGTCGGGCTGCCTGTGACGTGGGCGGCTTCGGATCTGGCCGGGGCGGCCAGAGGCTGGGTTCGGCGGCCATCCGATCGCCGCAACCCAGCCGCGGCCCGGACGATACGGCTCGGGCGCGGATCAGGTCAGTGCACTAGATCAGGCGATGCTCGGCGTACACGCCGACCTGGCTGCCTTGTTCGCAATGGCCGCAGGACGCCCGGTTCGGCAGTCCGCATGGGGCTTCAACTTCTGACAACCCCTAAGGCTGCGATGCCCTGTTCGCCGAGAAACTCGGCCTGCTGCTGAACATCCGCGCCCGGGAGAACGTCACCTGGGCCGGCGTTCCGCCCGCCGCTGACCGACGCCGCCGTGGTGCCCCGCACTATCCAGCAGCCGCTGCCGGTCTGGGCCGGCGTCGGCGGGTCACCCGACAGCGCCGAGCGGGCCGGCCGCCTGGGCCTGCCGATGGTGCTCGGCTACATCGGCGGAGGGCTCGGCTACCTGCGGCCCCTCGTAGACGCTCACCGGGCCGCGGGCGAACGCGCCGGGCATCCGGACCAGCTCAAGGTGGCCATCTCCACCCATTTCCACGCGGGCGCCGACCCGGCGAAGGCCCGCGCCGTCTACCCCTATTACCACGAGTACCTGCGTCCCAAGCGACCCGGCGGCCGCGGCTTCGTCGTCAGTCCCGCCGCGTCGACTGGGGCGGGCTTCCCGCCGACCTGGTCGGGGAGTCCATCGCCCGCTACGCGACCGAGATCGCTCCCGCCCTCCGCCTCTAGGCCACCGCGATGCCTGCAGCGCGACCGCGTCGGCGTCGATCAGCCGTCCCGCCTCAGCGTGATCGCCCGCTCAGGGCAGGCGGCGACGGCCTCCTCGGCGTCGGCGAGCTGGTCGCCGGCGATCTCCATCGAGTGGCCGCGCAACGTCACGAACCCCTCGTCATCGTCGCTGAGCAGCTTCGGCGCGGCGCTGTAACAGCGGCCGTGGCCGGTGCAGCGTGACTCGTCGACGGACAGCACGGCCCCCATCAGACCTCCCACCGCAGCGGCAGCCGGTCGATCGAAAGCTGCGCCCCGCGCTCGTAGAGCTGGTCGGCGGTGGCGAGTTCGTAGTCGGGGATCCGCTTGTGCCACTCGGTCAGCGCGATGATCATTTCGTGGCGGGCCAGGTGCATCCCCATGCAGCGGTGCGGTCCCGCGCCGAAGGCCAGGTGGTGGTTGAGGTCCTCGCGGCCGATGTCGAAGCTGCGGGGGTCGGCGAACTTCTTCGGATCGTGGTTGGCGCTGGCCAGGCCCAGCCAGACGATATCGCCCTTGTGCAGGTGCAGGCCGTGGAAGTCGATGTCGCGGGTGACCAGGCGGCCGTCCATGAAGACCAGCGGGTAGAGGCGGATGAATTCCTCCACGGCCCTGGGCCACAGCTCAGGTGAGGCGGTGAGCCGGTGGCGCAGCTCGGTGTCGCCGGCCAGGTGGTGGAAGATGAAGCCGAGCGCGCTGCGGGTGGTGTCCAGTCCGGCGAGCATCGCGGTGTAGCAGATCGTAATGATGTCGTCCCGCGGGATCGGGGCACCGTCGAGTTCGGAGACGAGCAGCCGGGAGATGAAGTCCACCTGGGTGTCGCGCGGCGCGTGCTCGCGTTCGGCGATGGCCCGGTCAAAGTAGTCGCGGATCCATTCCGTGGACGTCGCCACCTGGTCTAGCTCGCGGCCGGCGAAGCCCTTGAAGACGATCTCGACGTGGTGCAGGAAGGCGTTGCCGTCGGATAGCGGCAGGTTCAGGGTGGCCAGGAACAGGTCGGTGGGGAACCTGATCGCGAAGTCGTTGACCAGGTCGCAGCCGCCCCTCGGACGCAGCTCTTCGATCAGCTCGACGCAGCGGCTGAGCACGAGCGGTTCGAGCCGCCGTACCACCGCCGGCGCGAACCACCGGTTCAGCACCCGGCGCATCGCCGTGTGCTCGGGCGGGTCGAGATACTGGGGGAGCAGGTCGACGGTGTGCTCTGGGGTCAGCGCGCTGATGACCTCGTTGCTGAACACGTCGGGCATCTGCAGGGCCTCGAGCACGTGCCCGTACTCGGTGATCATCCAGAACGGACGCCGGCCCGAGTCGTTGATCAGGAACGGCCCCTGCTCGCGTTCGGCGTTGAGCAGTTCGTAGGTCTGGAACAGCGGCCGCTCGACGGTGTAGTCGGTATGGCTGACCGGACACCCGCTGGTCTCGTTCATCGATCCTCCGTAGCTGTACAAATAAATCCAATATAATCATGCATACAAATCAACCTATGTCAATGCCGCGGCCGGACGTGTGGGTAACCCGGCCGGCCGCACGTGACACCGCCGTCTTCGGCAGGTAACATTTCGGCTAATCATAATTATGAATGAAGCCACCGCTGCCATCCGGCTAGGAGAGGCAAGAGGTTGCAGGGAATTCACTGGTGGGTCAGGAAGTGGGCGGACCTGCGGGGCGCGGCCCCGGCCGTCACGTGTGACGGCGCGGTCCTGACCTGGAGCGAGCTGGACCGGCGCGTCGACGTGCTCGCCAACCATCTTGACGTCCTCGGCGTCGGAGCCGGTGACCGAGTCGGCTGCCTCATGCCGAACTGCGTCGAGTTCATCGTGGCCCTGCACGCGGCCTCGCGGATCGGTGCGATCTTCGTACCGCTCAACGTCCGGTACACCGCGGTTGAGCTCGGGTTCGCGGTCCGCCACGCCGGGCTGGCCGTTCTTGCGGTCGACGAGAGCTTCGCCGGTCTGGTGGCCAGCGCCGGCCTGCCGCTGCCCGCGGACCGGGTGCTGTGGCGCGCCCGCTGGCCCGACGGGCCGCGCTGGGACCGCGCGTCGCCGGCCGGCGGGGACGACGACGGCTTCCTGCTTTTCACCTCGGGCAGCACGGGCGCCCCCCGGGCGGTGCTGCACGCCCAGGCCGCCTTTCTGTGGACCTCTATGGACCCCATCTTGATCCACCAGTACTCCCACGACGATGTCATGCTCTCGCCGATGCCGCTCTGCTTCACCGGCGGCCTCAACGTGGCCACCGCCCTCGCGCACTGCGGCGGCGAGCTCGTGCTGATGTCCGCGTTCGACGCTGACACCGCGTTCGACCTGATCGAATCGCGCCGGGCGACGCTGTTCCACGGTGTTCCGGTGATGTGCCAGCGACTGCTCGACCACCCGCGCTGGACCACCGCCGACCTGTCCTCGCTCCGGCTGGCCCGGACCGGCGCGGCGCCGGTGTCGAGCGGCCTGATGCAGGGGTGGGGTGAGCGGGGAATCCCGCTGTCGCAGGGGTACGGCCTGACCGAGACCGCCGGCGCCGGCTTCACCCTGGCCCGCGAAGACGCGCACCGTTACGGCAGGTGCGGCCGCCCTAGCTTCTATGCCGAGGTTCGCCTGGTCGCGCCCGGCACGGCGGAGCCGGTGCCAGCCGGCCAGGCGGGCGAGATCCTGATCCGCGGGCCGCAGGTCATGCGGGGTTACTGGCGGGAACCCGAGGCCACGGCCAAGGCGCTGCGGGACGGCTGGCTGCGGACCGGGGACCTCGCGGTCGCCGGCGAGGACGGCATCTACGAGATCGTCGGCCGCTCCAAGGAGCTGATCATTACCGGTGGCCTGAACGTCTACCCGGCCGAGGTGGAGCATGTGCTGCGCGCCGCACCCGGGGTCGACGACGCCGCGGTGGTGGGCGTGCCGTCCGCGCGCTGGGGCGAAGAGGTGGTCGCGGTCGTCGTCGCCGGACCGGCGGGCATCGATCGCGACCAGGTGCTCGCCCATGCCCGCCGGAACCTGGCCGGCTACAAGTGCCCCAAGGTGCTCGTGGTCCGCACCGAACCGCTGGTTCGCACCGCGTCCGGCAAGGTCGTCACGGCCGACGTACGGCGGCTCGCGCTGGACGCGGCCGGCCCCGGGGAACCGGCGCGGCATGGCTGAGGTGCTCACGGATCTGGCCGGCGGCGTGCTCACCGTCACCCTGCACCGGCCCAGCCGGCTCAATGCCCTCAGCGTGAGCCTGCAACGTGAGCTCGCCGGGCTCTGGGCCCGGGTGCGAGGCGATGCCGGGATCCGCTGCATCGTGGTCACCGGGGCCGGCCGGGCGTTCTGCGCCGGCGCCGACGCGGCCGACCTGGCGGCGATGACCGGGCCGCAGTCCGGTGATCGCGAGCGGATCGAGTTCTGCCCGGCGGCCTGCGTCGACGTCCCGGTGCTCGTGGCCGTCAACGGGCCGTGCCTGGGCGCCGGCCTGCGGCTGCTCGCCGACGCGGACCTGGCCATCGCCTCGGACCTGGCCTGGTTCAGCGATCCCCACGTCAGCGTGGGCCAGCTCGGCACCCCGGTCGCCCTGGCCCTGGCCGAGAAATGCTCCGCCGCCGCCGTCGCCCGGCTGTTCCTGTCCGGTAGCGGCTTCCGGATGCCGGCCGGCCAGGCCCTGTCCGCCGGGCTGGTGAGCGAGGTCGTCGCGGCCGGCGAACTCGGCTCGCGTGCCACCGAGATCGCCGCCTCCGTCGCCGCCCAGTCGCCCGTCGCCGTCAGGGCCACCGTGGCCGCGCTGCGGCGCCGTCACCGCGAGGCCCTGGGCCCCCAGGTCGCGCAGGCGTGGGCCGACGTAGCCCGGCAGCGAGCCCACCCGGACGCCGCGGCGGGCGCGCGGGCGCTCGCCGAGGGCAGGCCCGCCCGGTGGAGACCGGCCGCCGGATCCGGCCAGGAGGGCGCGCCGTGAGCCCATTGCCCCAGGGCCTGAGTTTCGGGCTCGGCATGATCAGCGCGCAGCACGCGCCAGAGGACCGCAGGACCGATACCGAGATCTATGCCGGCATCCTCGATCTTTGCGCCGCCGCCGAGGACCTCGGCGTCGATGCCGTCTGGCTGTCCGAGCACCATTTCGTCGACGACGGGTACATGCCGAGCCTGCTGCCGGCCGCCGCGGCCATCGCGGCCCGCACCACGCGGATCGCCATCGGCACCGGCGTGCTGATCGCGCCGTTCTACGACCCGCTGCGGCTGGCCGAGGACGCCGCGACGGTGGACCTGATCGCGGCCGGCCGGCTCGTGCTCGGCCTCGGCGCGGGATACCGCGAGGAAGAGTTCAACGGGTTCGGCCGGACCCAAGACGGCCTGGGGGCGGTGCTGGACCAGACCATCGAGATCCTCCGCGCCGGCTGGTCCGACGGCACCGTGCCCGGGCGGGCACCCGGCGCCGCCCAGGTCACGGTCACCCCCAAGCCTCATCAGCCGGGCGGCCCGCCGATCTGGCTCGGCGCCCGCAGCCGGGCCGGCCTCCGCCGGACCGCCCGCGCGGCCGACGGGCTGCTCGCGGCGCGGGTGAGCCCGGACGAATTCGCGCAGCAGGTCGCGCTCCTCGACACCGCGGCGAGCGCCGCGGGGCGTGAGGTGGCCAGCCTCAGCGTGGCCGTGCACTGCCCGGTTTTCGCCTGGACCACGGCGCCGGAGGCGTGGCGCCTGGTCGAGCCGCATCTGCACTACTCGGAATGGAAGTACGCCGACATGGTCCGAGCCCCGTACGGAACCCGCACGGCCCGGCCCGGCCTGCCGCCGCTGACCGAGACGGCGCGGGCCAGGATCCGGGCCGGAGCGCTCGTCGGCACGCCCGGCTCGGTGGCGGCGGGGATCGCCGCCTACGCGGCGGCCGCCGGCGATCACCCGTTCCACTTCGTCGCCCGGCTCTACTGGCCGGGGCTGGACGCGGCGCTGATGCGCGAGGCGCTGACCGTCTACGCCGAGCAGGTAATCCCGGCGGTACGTGACCGGGCGCGGGCCACCGAGTCCTGAGGACGAGCGAGAAAGGAGCCGGACCGTGCCCCACGAGACGATCAAGCTCGACGTCGATGGCGCCGTCGCGACGATCACGCTGAACCGGCCGGAGAAGCTGAACGCGCTCAGCCCGCAACTGCGCGGCGAACTTGAGAACGCACTCGCGGAGCTGCGGCCCGGTGACCGGGTCCGGGTGATCCGGATCCGTGGTGCGGGCCGGGGCTTCTGCTCCGGCTACGACATGACCAGCGGCGATTCGGTCTACAACTCCGTCCCGCCGGCCCCCGGACCCGACCGCGGACCCGGCCAGGTCCCCGCTACTGAGCTTGGCGAGTCAAGCCTGGCTCTGGATCGCGAACGGCTGCGGGAGAGCATCGAGCGGTGGCTCGCGATCTGGAACTACCGCAAGCCGATCGTCGCGCAGGTGCACGGCCTGTGCCTGTCCGGCGGTCTCGACCTCATCGGCGTATGCGATCTGGTCTACGCCTCAGACGACGCCCGGTTCGGCCATCCCGCGGCGCGCGGGCTCGGCATCCCGCCGACGATGGGCATGCTGCCGATGAAGATCGGGGCGGCGCGGACGAAGGAGCTGTTCTTCACCGGGGACACCGTGGACGGGCCCGAGGCGTACCGCCTCGGCCTGGTCAACGCCGTCGTTCCGGCGGCCGAGCTCGACGAGCGGACCGCGGCGCTGTGCCGGCGGATCGCCTGCACGCCGCTTGACGCGCTGACCCTGCACAAGCACGTGATCAACCGGTGGAGCGAGATCGCCGGGCTCCGCCTCGGCGCGCTTGAGGGCGCCGATTTCGACGCGATGTTCCACGTCACCCCGGCCAGCATCGAGTTCGGCCGGATCGCCGGCCGGGACGGCGTCCGATCGGCGCTGAACTGGCGCGATCAGCCCTTCGACCACCCCTGACCGAGCCGGCTTCTGCTCTCGGATCACCCGGGACCGCCTGAGATCCACCACGCCGCCCCCATTTTCCCAGATCAAGGCGTTCTTCCAGATGGTGCTCGGCCACATCGGCGGCACGCTCGGCCACCTGCGGCCGCTGGTAGACGCAGGTGCCCGTCGCTGGTCATCGCCGCTACTACTTAGGTGCTGGCCGTCCACTGGGCGTACAAGGTGACGCTGGCGCTGAAGGGGTAGCTGGCCCCGTCGGCGTACGCGGTACCCGACCCGTCGGCCGCGGTGTTCCAGCCGGCAAAGCTGTAGCCCGCCCGGGT
>Ga0302325_10023782_pt1 | contig 12757 bp, 12 predicted proteins | sample Palsa_T0_2_FD_201948 | JGI IMG/M metagenome (GOLD analysis project Ga0302325, IMG submission 201948) | Peat permafrost microbial communities from Stordalen Mire near Abisko, Sweden - Palsa_T0_2 | ecosystem: Environmental > Terrestrial > Soil > Palsa > Peat permafrost | place: Sweden: Abisko... | reverse complement strand
GCGGTGACGGCAACCACCGCCACCACCTTCGCCCCGGGTTACATAATCCCTGCTGACCCCGCTAAATCAATACCCCGCTCCCTCGTCGCCGCTCCCAGCGACCACGGTCACACCCGCCGCGACCGCCTGCCGGTTGAACTGGACGACCAGGTTCTGACCGGTGTCGGGCAGCGCGTCGATCCCGAACGACTCGTTGAGAACGTCGACGTGGTCGACCGAAACCGCCCAGTCCATCGCCTGGAGGATCGTCGAGAGCGGCGTGCGCGAGTTGCCGAAGACCTTCATCGCGGCCAGGGAAGTGCCTGGCGCCACGCCGCGGAGGATCACATCGCAGCCCGTGGGCAGACCGTGCGCGGGGTCTACGAAGTTAGACAGATCGTGGACGGTCGACCCCTGGGCGGCGATCGAGGAGGCGTCGCCGAAGGCCTCGAAGTCGTACGTCGGCGTGTTCGTGCCCTCGCCGGTGAAGTCACGGTAATCGGTGATCACATGCGAGCCATCCGGCCGGATGAAGTCCGGGTTGTTGACGTCGATCCCGTCGGCCACGAAGCCGACCTTCACCCCGGACCCGTCGACCCCGCCCACCTGATCGGCGTGGATCAGCGACAGTCCCTCTGGCTCCACCAGCGGCTGGGATGGATTCGACGGGCACACCGCCTGACCGTTTCCCGGCGCTTGCAAGGTTGTGCCCCGGGCGGCCGGGACCTGAGGCTGCGCCGGAGGGGACGCGAGCACGTCGGATACCACGGCAGCGACGTCGCTCTCGCACGCCAACCGTTGGCGCTCACCGGGGGTCACGACCGCGCTGACCGCGCTCAGCGTGCGATAGGTGTGGAGCACCCGCCCGCCGGCGCCACGGATCACGGACCCGAGCGCGGCCTCCGCCGGCCCGACCGCGGCCATGCGACCCCATATGTGAGCGCGATCGGCGGGAAGGCCGGCGAACTGGCGGCGGAGCACGACGATCACCCTCGCCGGATGACGGGCGTCGATCGAGTGGATCTGCGCCACGCTGAGCCCCTTAGCGCCGTAGCGCGATCCGCCATGACGCGACCGGGCAGCGAGCGCGCCCGCGCCACTCACCGCCGCGATCGACACCAGCAAAACGACGCTCGCAAACAGCCACCTGACTCGCACGAGACCCCCCCGGGTTTAGTGGGCGCTCCTGACGTTTCCGTGGGTACGGTGAGCGGCTGAGGAAGGGCGCACGCCGCGTGCCGCCTAGGGTTTCCGGCTTCTTCACGGCTGGATTCTCAGGAGGCGATGCGACGTGCGCGGTATCAGGGTATGGGCGCGGCTGGTTGGGCTGCGCCGAGCGGTGGTGGAGGACGTAACGGCGGGCAGCGAGGGAGAGGTGATCGTCGCGGTCCGACCGAACTGGCGAGAGCGGGATCGGTGCGGGGTGTGCCGCCGGCGTTGTGGGCGCTATGACGCCGGTGATGGCCGCCGGCGTTGTGGGCGCTATGACGCCGGTGATGGCCGCCGGCGTTGGCGAGCGCTCGATCTCGGGACGACGTTCTGCTTCCTGGAGGCCGACGCACCCCGAGTGAGCTGCCGCCGACATGGCGTGGTCGTCGCCTGCGGTGCCGTGGGCCCGTCACGACTCGCGGTTCACGCGCAGCTTCGAAGATCAGGTCGCGTGGCTGGCGTGCAACTGCTCGAAGACCGCGGTCGCTGCGCTTCAGCGTGTCGCGTGGCGATCGGTCGGCTCGATCCTCGAGCGCGTCTGCGACGAAGCCCGCCGCCGGGTCGATCTGCTCGACGGCCTGCGACGGATCGGGATCGACGAGATCAGCCATCGCAAAGGCCAGCGATACCTGACCGTCGTGGTCGACCATCACACCGGCCGGCTGGTGTGGGCCGCCGCCGGCCGGGACCGCAAGACCGTGCTCGCGTTCTTCGACGCGCTCGGCGAGGAGCGCTGCAAACAGATCGAATTGGTGTCGTGCGACATGGCCAGCTGGATCGGCGGGCCGGTCGCTGAACGCTGCCCACAGGCGGTCCGGTGCGTCGACCCGTTCCACGTCGTGCAGCTCGCGAGCGATGCGCTGGACGACGTCCGCCGCGAGGTCTGGAACGAAGCCCGCCGGCAGGGAAACATGGAACTCGCGCGCGATCTCAAGGGCGCTCGGTTCGCGGTCTGGAAGAACCCCGAGAACCTCACCGACCGCCAGCAAGCAAAGCTCGCGACGATCCAGAAGACGAACGCCAAGCTCTACCGCGCATACCTCCTCAAAGAACAGCTCCGACAGATCTACCGGGTCCCGCCCGCCCTCGCAGAGAAGCTCCTGAGCGGCTGGCTCGCGTGGGCCAGACGATCCCGACTGCCGTCGTTCGTGAAGCTCGCCCGCACGATCACCACCCAGCGTGACGGAATCCTCGCAGCGGTCAAGCACGGTCTCTCCGGCAGGCGGGGGTAGGAGTTCCACTCGCTCGGCTTCGGCGATCTCCGCGGCGGTCGCGTGCCGGAGCACCGCTTGCCATCGCCAGCGCCTGCCCGCACCAAGACCTCAGCCGCGCGCGGCGCGCACAGCCTCGGCAAGCTCCGCCTCACGGCCGGCGACGAGGCCGTCTTGCTTCGCTGCCAGGGCCGCGCGCAGGCCGCGGCCCACCGCAGGTCCCTCGGGAATGCCGGCGGCGATCAGCTCCCTACCGTCAATCTCCAGGCGCACGTAGCGCAGGCGCTCGAGCCATTCACCCGCCCGGTCCTCCGGTCCGAGCGCACCGGCGAGCGCGGCCAGCTCCGTGTTTCCACGAGCAAGCGCAGCGGCGATCTGCGACGGCCGAGTGGCTGCGGCGAGCGCGCCGGCGGCCGCGGCGGCACCGCTCGCCGCGGCGACGATCCCGTCCCTCGAGTCTGCGTCGAACGCGAGCCCATCGAGCAGTGGCGCGAGGTCCGCGCCCGGGACCCCCGCGCCGGCGACCGCCAGCACCAGCAGGTCGGGGCGGCCATCGGGCGGCAGCAGCGCGAGCGCGCGACGCGCGAGCGCCGGATCCGAGATCCCGAAGCCAGGATGGATCGCGTGGTCGGTACCGATCTCGCCCAGCGCCATCAGCGCCGCGACCGGATCCTCCTCGCGCGCAAGCAGGCGCAGCTCCGCGCCGATGCGCGCCCCCGAGGCTGTGGCGAGAGCACCACCTGCCACGGCCGCCCGCGCCAGCGCGAGCGTCCGTGGTTCGACCTCGAACCCCAGCCGGCTCGCGTACCGTGCGAGCCGGAACAGCCGCGTGGGATCGTCGGCGAAGCTCCGATCGTGTAGCACGCGCAGCCGCCCCGCCGTCAGGTCCTCGAGCGCGTTCGGCGCCGCCGTCAGCTCCCCGACACCGGGGCCGCCGAGAGTGATCGCAATCGAATTCACGGTGAAGTCGCGCCGCAGCAGATCGTCACGCAGCGTCGCGGGCGAGACGTCGGGCAGCGCGCCGGGCTCGGCGTAGGTCTCACGTCGCGCCATCGCGAGGTCGTAGCCGTGGCCATCGAGAATGACGGTCGCGGTCCCGAAGCGCTCGTGGGACAGGTAGCGACCCGACAGCCGGGCGGCAAGCGCGCCGACGTCGCCCTCCGCGACGAGATCGAGGTCGGCTGGCCCGCCACGACCGCCCCCGCCGGCGTCAGGTGTGCCGCGAATCAGCAGGTCGCGAACCGCTCCTCCGACGAGGTAGATCCCGGGCTCATCACCGATTGCGGCGAGCAGCGGCGCCGCCGACGGGAGCGCCCGCACCCGCCTGATCAACTCTTCCGGACCCGGTGTCTGCATGTATGCATATTCGCTGGCAGGCAAGACGACTGGACCGAGTGGCGCCATCGCCCGCTGCAGGCCGTGTAAGGTAGAGTCGCAGGAACTCTCAGATCGGATCGGACTGCCGGTCGTGGTGTGCCAGTTCCCGCGCTGGACCAGCAAGTGGAACAAGATGGGTGGGCGCGTGAGCGCAGGCCCGGCGGCGCACGCGCCGGTGTCTGCGATACTCGCTCGCATGGCTGTGAGTCGCGCCTTTTGGCGCGTCCGGGTGGTGGCGCGAGTAGCGGTCGTGGCGGTTCTGCCGGTGCTCGCGCTCGGGCTGTGGTCGGCCTCGGCCCGTGTGGCTGCGTGGGCCGTTGATCCTGTGCCGACTCCGGCCGCCGCGGTATACGCAGCTTCGCTCTCGGCTGTGTCGTGCACGTCGGACAAGGCCTGCATGGCCGTGGGCACCTACAACGACGGCACCAACTTCCCGTATCCCTTCGCGGAGCGCTGGGACGGGGCGAGCTGGACGGTTGAGCCCACGGTGGCCGTCAGGGCCGCCAGCTTCGCCGGCGTGTCGTGTGGATCGGCGAGCTACTGCTTGGCGGTGGGTTATCACGATGTGGGCTCGCACCAAGGCCCGTTCGCGGAGAGCTGGAACGGGACGACGTGGGTGGTCCGGCCACCGCGACGGTCGCGGGAGATCTGCCCCTCAGCTCGGTGGCTTGCCGAGCGGTGACCTGGTGCATGACGGTGGGCGACTATGACACGAGCACGGCCTATGGGCCGGCGGCAGAGACCTGGACTCGAAACACCTGGTACCTCGACTTCCCGCCGGCACCGACTTCGTACTATCCAAGACTTTTTGGAGTGTCGTGCGTCACATTCAGGGCGTGCATGGCCGTAAGCTGGGACTTCGGCGAGCGCTGGGACGGGACGGCGTGGTCGCCCCAGAGCGTTGCGACCCCCGCGAACGGCGGTGTCGAGCTGCAAAGTGTGTCCTGCAGGTCGGCGGACGCCTGCCAGGCGGTTGGCTTATACGGCAACGAGTCTGCGTCATACACGTTGGCGGAGAGCTGGAACGGGTCGATGTGGTCGGTCGAGCCGACTCCGAATGCCGGCGCCCCGGTGGCAGGGGGTGTGTACAACTCACTCGGCGGGGTGTCGTGCGGGTCATCGACGACGTGTGAAGCCGTCGGCGACGCGAACTCGAGCACGGGTCCGCTTACGGTGGCGGCGGAAGGATGGGACGGGACGACGTGGTCGCTGCAGACCATCCCCGTCCTGAGCAGCAGCGGCGCGAATAGCTTGGCCGCGGTGTCGTGTTCCTCAGCCTCCTGGTGCGTCGCCGTGGGGCAGTCTACCAGCGCGATTGACAACCAGGTTTCTCAGCCATTGGCGTACGTGTACGAGAATGGTGCGACGCCGGCGCTGGAGGCGGGCGCATCGGCAAACGTCGTGATCGGGGGGCAGATCCACGACGTGGCGACCCTGTCGGGCGGGAACGCGCCGCGCGGGAAGCTGACCTTCTCGGCCTACGGCCCCGACGACGGGACGTGCACCGGGACGCCGGCCTTCACAAGCCAGGTACGGGTGAACGGCAACGGGCGCTACGACTCGGGGTCGTTCACCCCGACCAGCACCGGGGAGTACTACTACACGGTCGGCTACTCGGGTGACGGGCACAACGAGCCCGCGGTCAGTGGCTGCGACGCCGCGGGCAGCGACGTGTTGGTCGTGAAGGCGAGCCCGTCGATGTCGATTGCGGCCTCCGGGAAGGTCGCGCTCGGGGGGCAGGTTCAGGCGGCGGCTGGATTGACCGGCGGGGACGCGCCCGGCGGGCAGATCACGTTCTCCTTCTATGGACCGGAGTGCAAGACACTGTATTCCACGGACACGGTTCCCGTCAGCGGCGACGCGACCTACGACTCTGGGGCGTTCACGCCGCCCACCCCTGGCTACTACCGAATCGTGGCCGGTTACTCCGGCGATCAGAACAACTACCCGGTGACCACCGGGTGCTTCGCGAACGGCTCTGAGGTCACGGTAACCGGCCTGCAGACGACCGCGTCGCCAGGAATCAATCTCGGCGGCCGCGTTCACGACTCCGCCGCGCTGTTCGGGCAGTCCCCCACGGGCACGATCACCTTCAAGCTTTACGGGCCGAACGACACCACCTGCTCGAACGCGCCCGTCTTTCAGAGCACGGTCACGATCGGCGGGAACGGGAAGTACAGCTCGAGTCTGTTCATGCCGGCGGCGGCTGGGACGTACCAGTTCACCGCCTCCTACTCGGGCGATGCGAACAACAGCCCGATGTCGGAGCCGTGCGGCGCGGCCGGCGAGCAGGTCGTTGTCAGCTGAAGCGTTCGAGCGCCAGCACTGCGACCAACGCGTCTAGACTGCCGGCCGATGGCTCCCGACCGTCTCGCCGGTGGCTGCTGCTGCGGCGCGGTGCGCTTTGAAGTCGCGGCGCCACTGGGCCCGGCCCGCTACTGCCACTGCACAAGCTGCCAGCGCCGTACCGGCACCGCCGCCTCGGCTTCGGCGATCGTGACCCCCGGGTCGATCGTCGTCACGCAGGGCGCGGAGCAGCTGCGCGGGTGGGCGCCCGAAGGCGGGCGCGAGAGGGTCTTCTGCGTCGTCTGCGGCTCGGCGCTCTTCATCCGCCATCCCGAGACGGGCGAGTTCGTGGGTGTCCGCCTCGGAGCGATCGACGGCGACCCCGGTGTGCGCCCGACCGCGCGCCAATTCGTCGCCTACGCGGCGCCGTGGGAGCCGCTCCCCGACGACGGGCTGGCGCGGCACGACGAGCGCATGCCCAGGGTCCACTGGTAGGCCGGGTGCGTACACGGCGCCCGGCATCTGCTCGCGCGGGCGTCCTCGCCGCTCGCTAACATCGGCCTCGCATGAGTCCCGGTTCGCGGCGGCTGCGCGGCCCGCTACTTGTCACGGCTGTGTTGCTGCTCGTGTGCATCGTCGCGGTCGTCGTAGTGGTGCTGCACGAGCCAGGTAACGTTTCGCATCCGCACGTCCAGTTCACCACGACCGCGACCTCACCGGGCCGGCCCGCCGTGCCGGCACGCGACTTCCTCTGGCCGAGGTACGGCTACGATGCCGGACGCACGCGGCTGTTCCCAGCGGGATCGGACCTCGAGCCGCCGTTCCGGCGCGGCTGGACGTACAACGGCACTGGCGCACTGCTCGAGTTTCCCCCGGTGATCCGCGGCAACACGCTCTACCTGCTGAACGACTCGGGGGTAGCGGTGGCGATCGACAGGCTGACCGGCCACGTGCTCTGGCAGCGTACGGTCGGCACGCTCGCTGCGGCCTCGCCTGCCCTCGGAGACGGCCTTGTGCTGGTTCCCCTCCTGTCGACGGTCCCGGGCGCCAAGACTCCCGCGCGGGGCAGGTTCGTCGCTCTGTCCCAGCAGACCGGCAAGATCGTCTGGCAGATGAGCATCCCGCCGGGCACCGAGTCCTCGCCGCTCGTGTGGGGCCAGATGCTCTACTTCGGCGACCAGGGCGGGACCATCTACGGCATCAACGTGAAGACCGGGAGAGTCCTGTGGACCTACCACGCGAGCGGTCCGGTGAAGGGCGGCGTGTCTTACTCGAACGGCGTCCTCTACGCCGCCGACTACGACGGCCGCGCGTACGCCGTGCGCGCCGGCGACGGCCACCAGATCTGGGCGGTCACGACCAACGGCGCCGATCTCGGATTCGGCTCCGGGAGCTTCTACTCGACCCCGGCGGTGGCGTTCGGGCGCGTGTTCATCGGCAACACCGACGGACGGGTGTACTCGTTCGCCGCCGCGACAGGCCAGCTCGCGTGGGCGACCGCGACAGGGGCGTACGTCTACTCCTCGCCCGCCGTCGCCGACATCCCCGGCCTCGGGCCGACCGTTTACATCGGCTCCTACGATGGGCACCTGTATGCCTTCAACGCCCAGTCCGGGTCCGTGCGTTGGGCCCACAACGCGGGCGGCAGGATCTCCGGCGCGCCGACGATCGTCGGAGATGTCGTCTACTACTCCAACCTCGCGTCCAAGACGACCACCGGACTGAACGTCCGCACCGGACGGGTCGTGTTCTCGTTCCCATCCGGGTCGTTCAACCCGATCATCGCCGGTCCCAACGCGCTGTATCTGACCGGCTACTCGCAGCTATTCCAGCTGCTGCCGCGAAAGGGCTGAGCCACGAGCTCGGCCGCCAGCCGCCGGCGGCTGACGGCACGGCCCTCCGGTAGCACCGGAACAGCGGGGTGCAACGCGCTCGGAGGCAGCACGCTCGGTCGAAAGGGCGTGTCGATCACGGCGCGGTAAATGCGAATCGTCCGACGAGGAACGCGCCGTTGCCTGTGCTGCGGCCGCCGGCCAAGCCGCTGTTTTTCCCGTCGGGCCCGAGGTCCGGGATATAGGTGATCTGGCCGGTGTATGTCCCCCGACATTTCGTTGGAACGTAGAAGAAGCGTGTGATGTGTTGGCCGACGCGGATGCGGGTTTGGGTGCCGGTGCCCTGGCCGCCGGCACCGCAGCCTTTGGGGTAGCTGATGAAACCGCTGTAGCTGCTGCGGTCGATGTTCTTCACGGCCCCGTGCGCGATCCAGCTGATGTAGATCAGGAGGTTTTGTCCTGGGTCGAAGCCGCCAACCCCGTGTCGTGGAGGCGTGAAGGCGAAGCGTGCGAATCCGCGCGGGATCGTTCCGTCGCAGGGGATCGCCAGGGCAGCGGGCCGGTAGATCCCGGGATGCTCGCAGTAGTAGCGGGCCGGCAGCTTGCGGACGATGACCGGCGCCGCGATCTGCGCCGCGGTGTACCTCGGCCCCGGCGGTGGGACATATCCGACGACCGGGCACTGGGCCAGCCGGACGATCACGCCTTGGGGCGCGGGCAGGTGGCAGGCGCGCCCGTCGCGGTAGCTGACGGCGATGATCTCACCGGAGCGGAGGGTCGCCCCGAGCCCCTCTCCTTGAACTGAATAGTCGCAGCTACTTGGAGCGCCGACTCGCTGCATCAGCGCCCTGCTGCACGATCCGTGCGCCACTGGCCGCACGACAAGGTAGGCGCCGTCGCGTCCGCGCGTCCTTTCCACCACCCGTCGGCCGCCGGACCCGACGTAGGTGATGCTCGTGGCGTCGGGCCCGAGTAGCCCGAAGTACACGTCGCGCAGCGCGAAAGCTGCGCAGTGCGCGCGCGGCCCAGCGTCGTCGTGCTGCAGGCAGGGCTCCTCCCCGGCGCTCGCGGCGGTGTTGACGGCGTCAACGTTCACGAACGCGTGGCCGTGCGCGTCGTTGGGCTCGCAATCCCCGAGCTGAACGACATCGGTTAGTGCAAGCGGGTGAAACCGCATATCGCCGCCGTAATCGCCGTCGATGCCGATCGCGCCGAGAACCCCAGACTCGGTGCGTCCGGCCTGCACGCACGTCATCCCGTTGCGAGTCTGGTAGGTCCACACGCCCCACGCGGGGCCGCTCTCCGGGTCAGGGAAGACCTGCACGAGTCGTGCGGTGTGTGGGAGCACGCCGCCCGCGCCCGCGGGAGACACTGGTGAGCTGAACGGAAGGCGCGCCGGGATCGCAGCCGTCGCGATCGGACGGTGTCCGCCGATGCCGAGGGCTATCACCGCGACCGCGACCGCCGTGGCGAGCGAGAGGGTGACCGCGATCAGCCCACCCCAGCTCCGGTGCCCGTCGCGTGCGGTGTGCTGCGTCGGCTCGGGAATATCGATCTGGAGCCCGCGGGCCGGATCGGCGTTGTAGATGAGCTGGTCGAGATCCATAGCCTCAGCTTGTCGTCGTCATTTCCGACGCGCCCACAGCGGGCTCGGCCAGTGCCGCGCGGAGCCGCGCACGCGCGGTATGGAGGCGCTGCGCGATCGCGTTCGCCGAGCAGCCCAGCACGCGTGCCGCTTCGCCGTGGCTGAGCCCATCCCACATCACAAGCCGGAGCACCTCTCGGTCACGTGGGCTCAGCCGCTCGATCGCGTCACGTACCTCCTCCTCGCGTGAGGGAGGCCCAGCAGAGGAGGGACCGGTGCGCGCCTCGTCGGTGAGGCGAGCGAGGAGCCGGAGCCGCCGCCAGTCCGAGCGGCGAGCGCGCAGTACGCAACGGTGCGCCACCGCGTACAGCCATAGAAGCTCCTGCTCCCCCGCCGGAGCCTCGTCAAGCCGGCGCCACGCGACGGCAAATACATCCGCCACCGTATCCGGTACGTCATCGGATCTCGGCGAGAGGCGCCGGTAAACGTAGCCGTAGATCGCGCGGTAATGCGCGTTGTACAGCGCGACGAAGCGATCCTCCGGTTGGCGCACGACCCATATATGCCCACCAGACGCCAAATCCTGTCTGAACCAACTGCCAGCACGACACCACGCGACCTGCAGCCTCGGGTGCCTGCGCCTTGGGTTCGTGTCCCCTGGGGCAAAGTAGGAGCATCCGAGGCCGCAGGTGGCGCGTCAGAAGTCGCTCGCGTGCGCAACCGTTGGCCATCCGGGCGGTCTCCGACGGCGCGCATCACCGCGACGATCTCCTCGACCGTCGGAGGGTCGGCCGGGCACTGCCCGCCCTTGTTCCGCGGCGGGCGCCCCCCGGTGATAGACCGGCATCGTCGCAGGCGACCGACGACCCGGCGACATCCAGCAGAACTGAATCCATGAGTCCTCCCTCAGGATTGGTATGGCTTGACAACACTCTGCTGTACTGCCATTGTGAGCACATGTCAACGACTAAGGAAGAACGACTCCAGATCAGGGTCGGACCCGCGGATAAGGCGCTGCTCGAACGAGCAGCCGCCGCGTCCCACCTCAACGTGTCGGCGTTCGTAGTCCAGGCCGCGGCGGCGAAGGCCGAGGAGATCCTCGCGGAGCGCTCGAGCATCGGCCTGACCCGTGAGGCCGCAGTCGCGTTCACCGAGGCGCTCGACCGGCCGGCCGAGGTCAACGACCGGCTCGCTACAGCAATGCGACGCAAGCGCACCTTCAGCTGGCTTGACTGAGCTCCGCCGCCCGGCGCCGCTCGACCCGCGCCGACACGACCGCGAACAGTTCGACAGCGGTGAGGCGGCCCTCGACGAATGGCTGCACCGCTACGCCGGCCAGAACCGACGTCGTGACACCGCTGCAACCTGGGTCATCGCCGACGCCGACGATCTCGTCGTCGCCTACGCAAGCGTGGCGATGACTGGCATCGAGCGGTCGGCTGCGCCGGAAGTCGTCGCCAAGGGTGCCCCGGACCCGGTTCCGGCTCTGCTATTCGGCCGGCTGGCTGTCGACCGCCGCTACACCAACCTCGGCATCGCGACCGCCCTCGCGGCGCACGTCCTCGCCACAGCTGTCGAACTCAACGAGAAGGCGGCCTGCCGCGCCGTCGTCGTCACCGCGCTGAACCACAACGCGCGGGGGTGGTGGGAGCGACTTGGCTTTCATCCGTTCGAGCCGGACGACCCCGATCGTCTCGACCTCTACCTGCTCACATCCGAGATCGAGGCGACGCTCAAGCGAGCGCGATAGCACTGCGCTCCATGAATCGGGCGGTCAGAACCCGCGAGACGTCCACACCTGATGTCCGCGCAAAGGGGTGGTCTGAGTAACGGCGTCAAAACGCCAACAATTCATCCACTAACCTGGATTGTCGGTCCGGTAAACCCCTCACCGATAAATCGAGGCTAATGCGGGTTAGGGGCGGCTGGTGGCCTGCGGGGGCGTTTGAGAACGGTTGTGACGGTTCAGCTGTCGGCCGATCCGGCGGCGGAACGCTTCGTCGGACTACTTACTGGCGGAACAGCGTCGCCCGCAGAGCCGGCCTCCTCAGCCGGCCTCGAGGCGCCGGCGAAACGAGTCGGCCCCCTCGACGACGGCGCCGGCGGCCCGGGCTCGATCCGCGAGCACGCGGTCCGATGTGACCACCCACACCTGATCGGGCCGGTCCTCCGCAGCCAGCCGCCGGACGATCTCGTCGTCGGCCGAGTTGGCGCGCGGTCGCGGGGCGTGCGCGACCTCGATCACGGTGGATCGAATCGGCGGCGAAGGCGGTCGTTCGAACACCACCGTGACGTCCTCCCCGCTGTCGGCCACCCACCGCTCGAGCAGGTCGACGAGACGGGCCATCGCGGCGTCGCGGTCCCGCCACCACGCGTCCGGGCGCGACCCGATCACGTTCATGCCGTCGACGAACCAGCGCACGCCTTGAGCGTAGGCGGTGGCCGCGCTACCCGTGGCGAGCCCACGCTCCCGGCAGCGCGCTGGTCGCGAACGACTTCGCCGACGCGGCGTGTGCCAATGGCTTCAGTGCGAACAGATCCTCGATCGAGCGCAGTACCGAGTAGGGCGTGTACGCAGCCGGACTCGTACTGCCCGCCTTCGCGTAGCGCGAGATCACGAGCGCGCCCGTTCGAAGCGGACCACCGAAGCTCGCCGCGGTGAGCTGATTCGCCGAAGCGGCGAAGGTGATGATGAGCGCGCCGTCGTTGCGGTAGGCGGAAGACCGGAGCACAGCCGGGACCCACCGCTTCAGGAACGCGTCGGCGCCGCCAGGGCCGCTCGGCGTGACGCCGGGGCACGGCGCGTCCGATCCGTCGTCGCACCGGCCGGGAGCGAGGTAGACGACCTCCGGGGTCCGCGCGGTTGACTTGAGTCCGCGGGCCAGCGCGGTGAGCGGCAGGTCGTCGCTCTGGCAGTCACCCAGGTCGAGCAGCGAGTGGAAGTACACGAACGGGTTCTGGCTCGTGACGTAGCCGGGGCCCGTGACCGAGGTGACGCCGGGGGTGGTCGTCGTCGCGCCCGCCGGCGTCGTGGCCCCGGCCGGCGTGGTGGCCGCGGCCGGCGTCGTCACGCCCGCCGGTGTCGTCGTACCGGCGGGCGTCGTTGTCGAGCCGGCGGGAGCCGTCGTCCCGGCCGGCGTGAGCGTGCTGTCGACGGCGTTCGAGTTCGGGTGCTGACAGTTCTGAGCCGCCGGCTGGCCCGACCCCATCGCCTCGAAGTAGCCCTTCCAGCCGCCGCCGGCAGCGTCGACCTGGTCGCCGACGGTCAGGACCGTGTT
>Ga0302325_10023781_pt1 | contig 12757 bp, 12 predicted proteins | sample Palsa_T0_2_FD_201948 | JGI IMG/M metagenome (GOLD analysis project Ga0302325, IMG submission 201948) | Peat permafrost microbial communities from Stordalen Mire near Abisko, Sweden - Palsa_T0_2 | ecosystem: Environmental > Terrestrial > Soil > Palsa > Peat permafrost | place: Sweden: Abisko... | reverse complement strand
CCTCGGCGACCACGTCGTGACCCGCGACCCGGGCCCAGCCGGCGTCGGGGCGCAGCAGCGTGCTGAGCACGCGAACCGCGGTCGTCTTGCCCGCCCCGTTGGGCCCGAGCAGGCACATCGTGCTTCCCGCCGGCACCGTTAGGTTCAAATCGACCAGGGCCTGGGCGGAGCCGAACGATTTGACCAGGCCCTGGGCTTCGATCATCACAGGTGTGTGCACAATAAGTCCTTAACGCAAGAGACCAGGAGCCCGCCGCAGGCCGCGGCCGGGTCGATGCCAGAGCTGGGCCGCGCCCAGGTACGAAGATGTCCAGTGACAGGTCGGAGCGGACGGATGGCCGGTGGTCGTGGCTCGATCCTCATCGACGCGCGGGTGAACGGGTTCCGCGGTGCGCACGGGCTGGCGCGGTCGGTGATGAAGCTGGTGGCGCACATGAGCGAGCCGACCGACGGCCTGGCGCTGCGTGTTCTCGTCAACCCGGGCCGGCCGCAGATCTTCCCGCTGTCCGAGCTGCCGCCGTACGCGGACGTGATCGGGACCGATGTCACTGTGGGCGCGGTTCACCGCTGCTGGGAGCTGGCCGGGGTGATCCGCGCGGCCGGTGCGGCCGTCCTGTATGTCCCGTACCCGACGTTCACTCCGCTGGTCCGGCCGTGCCCGTTCGTGCTGACAGTTCATGACTGCACGATCGAGAGCGATGTGGGCTTCGCGGGCAACCGGCTCCGCCAGGCCGGGATGAGAACGGTGACCGGGATGGCGCTGCGGCGGGCGGCCGCCATGACCGCACCCAGCGCGGCCAGCCTGGCCGAAATCCGCCGCCACTATCCCGCCGCGCCGAACCCCACGCTGGTACCGAACGGAGTGGACGTGCGGCAGTTCGGGCCGGTGACCGCGACCGCGGTGGCCGCGGCGCGAGATCGCTACCAGCTCCCCGAGACGTACATCCTCACCGTCGGCGCGCACCGGCCGCACAAGAATCACGAGGTCCTGGTGCGGGCACTGGTCGCCGTTCCGGATCATGTCGGGCTCGTCATCGTGGGTTTCCCCGACCCCAACTTTCATGACCCGCTGCCCGGCCTGATCGCCGAGCTTGGGCTGCAGTCCCGGGTGAAGCTGGTGCCGGACGTGGCCGAAGAATGGCTACCCGCGGTGTTCCGGGCGGCGTCGGTCTTCGCCTTTCCCTCCCTTTCCGAAGGGTACGGTATGCCGGTGCTCGAAGCCATGGCGGCGGGCGTGCCTGTCGTGATGAGCAACATCGCGGTGCTGGCCGAGGTGGCCGGGCCGGGCGCCCTGATGGTGCCGCCCCGGGACGTGGCCGGCTGGGCGTCCGCCCTCACCACGGTGCTCGGCGACGCGGCGCTAGCCGGCCGGCTGACGGACGCTGGTAGCACCGTAGCGGCCGCCGCCAGCTGGGAACAGGGGGCCTCGGTCCTGGGCCGCCTGCTGTCCGCCGTGGCCGGCGGGCGGCTGACTCGGTCGTGCATCACTTTGTCCTGTTAGGCGGGTCTGCTGTCCAGGCAAGAGTTGTCTAAGGCTCAGGGGGAAACGAAAGGTGCTCGGGGGGAACCGCAGGTGGGCGCCTGGTTCGGTCCGATAGAGTCCGGGTCGTGGATGACGTGATGACTGACGAGCACGGTCGGCCCGAGCCTCCGCTAGAAGGCGGCGAGGCCGCGACGCTGCGCGGCTTCCTAACGTACCAGCGCGCGACGCTGGAGTGGAAGTGCCGCGGGCTGGACGACGAGCAGCTGCGGGTGACGCTGCCGCCCACGACGATGACGCTGGGCGGGATGCTGAAGCACCTGGCCTACGTCGAGGACTACTGGTTCACCGAGGTGATCGGCGGCGAACCTGAGCCGGAGCCGTGGGCGAGCGGTCGCCCGGAGACGGACCCCGACTGGGACTGGAACAGCGCCGCCGAGGATTACGGCGACGAGCTGCGGGCCCTGTGGGCCGAGCGGGTCAACCGGTCCGATGCCATCGTGGCGGCACAGCTCGGCCAGGCTGGGGCCGCGGCGCTGAGCAAGCCGCACTGGGCCTGGGGCGGCCAGGGACGCGTCTGCCTCCGGTGGGTCCTGGCGCACATGATCGAGGAGTACGCCAGGCACAACGGTCACGCCGACCTGATCCGCGAGTCGATCGACGGCCAGACGGGCGAGTGATACGGCCCGGCCTAGCTGTCCAGACCCACTAGCTGTCCAGACCCACTAGCTGTCCAGGCCCACTAGCTGTCCAGACCCAGGGTGAAGGTGGGCTTCGGCGAGGTCTCGGGCAGACGGTGCTCGGCGGCGAGGCGCCGGATGGCGGTTCCGGTGGCGAGGAACTCGGTCGCGTGCTCGCCCCAGACGTGATTGTTGACCGCGACGGTGACCCCCACGATGCCCGAGGACTTGGCCTGCGTGGCCTCCGCCTGCATCCGGGCCAGCGCGAGCTCCCGGGCCTCGTAGATGCCCTGGGTGAAGATCACCATTTCCTGGTTCTGGCCTGCCTGGCGCAATGACTGCATCGCCGACTGATGGGCGATGTGGTACACGCAAACTCCGAGCACGAACGCCACCGGCACCGCGCCGGCCGCCAGCAGCCGGAAGAAGTCCTGAGCCGACAGGTCCGAGGTGAACGCCCGGCCGTCCGGGGCCCGGTGGGCGCCTTCTGTGCCGCCGCCGGTGCTGCCGAGCGCGCGCACGGCCGTCCCGGTTGCGATGAACTCCAGGACACCCTGGCCCCACACGTAACTCTGCAGGCGCAGCTGAACGCCGACGATACCGTCCGCGCCGAGGTGGTCGGCCTCGGCCTGCATCCTGGTCATGGCCAGTTCCCTGGCGTTATACATCGCCTGCGTCAGGACCTGCAGTTCCTGGTTCTGCGACCATCGTCCGATCTGCAGGCCAATGTGATAGATCGACGATCCGACCACGAAGCCAAGCGGCTCGAACCCGGCCTCGCCGAGCAGCACGTACTCGGACACCGACAGGTCGGAGGTGAAGACGCCCGCCGGAGCGGCGCCCGCGGTCTGCGCCAGCCGGCCGGCCGCGGCCTGCGGCTCCCAGGTGGCCGAATCGCCGGCCGGTTTCCCGCCGAAAAGTGGCATGTGACTCTCCTCCGGCCAGATTATGGGAATGCGCGCCCTGGCATCCGAAGCCTACCCCTGGTGATGGCAGCGCCGCCCGCCGCGTCGAGATGCGCCATGGACGGCGCTTTCATTCGCATTAAGGATGGTTTGGAGGCGCTTCGCTCTTGGCCAGGGCGGCTAGCTTTTCCAGGGTCGCGGTCATACTGGCGACCCAGCGGTCGCCGCCCCGCACGGCCTGGCGCAGCCTGGCGGGCGAGCGGGAGCAGTCGTAGGTTTCGGTGACCAAGGTGGCCCCGGAACCGGCTGGGACGAGATCGTAGCTCCACCGGTGCCCAGCTTTGTTTCCGATGCTGGCCTGGTCTTCCTCCCGGGTGGCCGCCGTCATGAACGGCTCCCAGCCAATCCTGCGGTTGAGCTCGTACTCCACGACCTGGTTGGACATCTCATAGTCGCCCATCTCGTCGTTGTGCATCTTCATGACGAAGACGTCGCCGACGCCGGACACGACCACGTCGCGGGGAACCTCCCGCAACATGCCTGACCCGTCGATCAGCGGGTGGCGGGCGGAATGGGCCAGGATGCCGAACAGCTTCTCGGCCGGCACCTCGATCGTCCGCGACACCGAGACGGGCGGGCAGGTTTGACTGGTCATGGTCGTCGTCCTTCCTGGCGGGGCTGGCACGGCTCCGGGAGCCACGCTGCTGTGGTCCTTAAGAGGCGCGGCCGCGGCAGAATTCATCGCGGGGCAGGCACCGAGGCGCGGCGCACCGGGGCCGGGGCCGCGCTAGGCCCGGGCGGTGCCGCTGAGCAGGACCGCGCCCTGCTGGCTGACGTCGCCCGGCTGCTCGGCGGCGATCTGCATGGTCCTGAACTGGGCCGGGTTCGCCGCGCTCCACATGGTGAAGGTCCCGTTCCCGCTGTGATTCACGACGAAGGTGCCCGCCGTGATGAGGTCCGGATGGCCGGGCCGGTTATCCGGGCCCGCGTACCAGCACTCATAGAACTGGCCCGGGGGCAGGGCGGGGAGGTGGTCGACGGTGAGCTGGATCTCCCAGCCCCCGCCCCGGTGCCGGACCGTGGCGGCGCCGGTCCCCACATGACCGTGCTGGGCCTGCAGGCTGAACGTCGCCGCCACCGCCGGGGCGGCGAAGGCCAGGACCTGGACGGCGACGAACGCGGCCGCGGTCATCGCCGCGGCGGCTATCGCGGTCGCCACCGGGAGCAGGGGGTTGCTCCAGTGAAGGTGCCACCACCGGCTCGCCTTGCCGCCCTTGGCCTTTTCCGGGGTGAGCTGGTCCGGCCGGCCCGCCATAACCGCATGCTGAACGGCCGTGAGCGTCTTGGCGGCCAGGTCGGCGGGGGGCTCGACCGCGGGCGCGGCGCGGGACAGGCCCTGGGCTACCGGTTCGAACTCGGCGACGGCAGCCTGGCACTGATCACAACCGCTGAGGTGTGCCTCAAAGTCGCGGGCGTCATCGGGGTCCAGGACGCCCAGGACCCACCCGGCGACCTCGGCGTGGTCGAGGGCGTGCTGGACGTCATAGGGCATGTAAACCTCGCTCGGCCAGAGCGGGCAAGGCCCGTGTCCGGTGGAACGTGCGGCCTCTCGGCGATGCGGGCAACAGGGTCTGCCTCCTCGGCAGAGCTCCGGTCCTCGGACTGGTGACTGAACCGTAAAGAACTCCACTGGTACTTACGACGTCTCTTGGCCGAACGGTTCACTGCCGTCCTGATTTTCTTTCAAACCGAGACGAACCTTGTAGTTGGCGGCCGGACGCCCCACCGCGGTTACTGATTGTCGTGGTATGCCCGGCGTTACCAGCCCGCGGGAAGCGGCGAAGCTCCTACCGAGGTGTTGCCTGCGTGACGCCCGGACAGCTGGTGTCCCGCGCTACGGCAGGTATCAGGTCCCGTTTCGAATAAAGATGTGACCTTCATGATCACGAAGACTTCACAGTTCGCACAGACTGTCAAGTCTTCGTGATCATGGGAGGCGTGGCGGCTTAGTCGCTGGTGAGGTCGTCGATGACCAGGCCGAGGCCGATGCCTACCATCCAGACGTCCTTGGCCAGCGCGATGCCCTGCTGGGTGGGGAACGGGGTGCCGTCCTTGCGCATGCCGGGCGTCCTGGCGTACAGGCCGAGCAGGCCGCCGGAGAACGCCGTCAGGCCCGCGCCCGCGACGGCGGAGGGGATGACGGGCACCAGCAGGGCCGCGCCGAGCGCGAGCTCGGCCGCCGACAGGAGCTTGACGAAGTCCTTGGGCTTGATCTTGCTCAGGAACGGGTAGGCGCCGGCGGCGAACCCGTGGAGCTGGGCGGCGGTCTCCTCATCGGCTGACCACTTGCCCAGGCCGGAGTTGAGGATGAACGCGCCCGCCGCGATGCGCGGCGGCAGGTGGGATGCCTTTACTGAGAACCGCATGTCTTCCTCCCGTGCTGGGAACGCAAGCAACCATTGTTGCCCCAGCACGGACGGCGTTCTTCGCCGGGGGCGCCGCTGGGGGATCAGGGCGAGGGGCCGGAAGCGGCGTAGTGACCGGTGTGCTCGGCTCGCAGTCTGTACTTGAGCACCTTGCCGCCCACGGTCTCGGGCAGGTCGCCCGCGAACACTACCGACTTAGGGGTCTCGTAGCCCGCCAGGTTGGCCCGGCAGTGCTTGATCAGGTCGTCCTCGCTGGCTTGCGCCCCGTCCCGCAGGACTACGACCGCGGTCACCGCCTCGCTCCAGCGGGGGTGCGGCAGCCCGATGACCGCAGCCTTGGCCACGTCCGGATGCTGGGCGAGCACCGCCTCCACCCGCAAGCTGGACACGTTCTCCCCGCCGGTCTTGACGATGTCCTTGTACCGGTCGACCATGATCCGCAGGCCGACGTCATCGTAGGCGCAGCTGTCCCCTGAATGGAACCAGCCGAACCGGAACGCGTGCCTGGTCGCGGCCTCGTCACGGTAGTAGCCCGCCATCACGGCCGGGGACCGGTACACGGCCTCGCCCGCCACGCCGGGCTGGTCCGCCAGGTCAGTTCCTTCCGGGTCCAGCACCGTCGAGGCCAGGATCGGGCTCGGCACCCCGACGTAGTTGTCCTGCGGCGCCGTCGCCGCGTAAAGCTCCGGCCACTCGTCCGGCCAGAACCGGTGGCAGGAGATCGATTCGGTCTGGCCGAAGATCTCGAACCCGCACAGGTCCTCGCCGCAGTGCCGCTTCATCGAGGCCAGCGTGTCCGGTGGCAGCGCGGCCCAGCCGTACACGATGACGGTCAGGCTGTGCGCGTCCAGATCGGGCCGCGAGGTCAGCGCCGCGTCCACCGCCCGCACCATGGCCGGCGACCCGGCCCACAGCGCGGTCACCTGGTCTTCGGCGATCATCTCGGCGATGTGTTCCGGATTGGGTTTACGGCCAAGCACCAGCGTGCCACCGCACAGGAACACGGAGTAAGTGAATGGCTGATCACCTACGTGATAGATCATCGGCAGGTAGGTGCCGACCTTCAGGTCGGACTCAAGCCGGAGCCCTCGGGTCAGCGACAGCGCGAACCCGAATCCAGCCGAGTAGCTGCACGCATGGGAGATCATCACGCCTTTGGGCAGTGCGGTGGTGCCCGAGGTGAACAGGATCTCCCAGATGTCGTCGGCGTGGATCTCGACGTCCGGCTCCGTTACGGGGTGGCCGGCGATGAACTCGGTGAACGAGACGCTCTGCGGGGCAGGCGGCCCGCTGAGGGTAATGGTGATTCCGGGCTGCAGGTCTTTCGCGGCGAACGGTTGCTCCGCCTTCGGCCACAGCTCGGCGTCCACGATGGCCAGCCTCGGCTGGACCAGATCGATCATGGCGGTCACCAGGTCCGGCGCCATCATCGGGTTCAGCGGCGCGGCGACCAGGCCCGCCTTGGCGATGCCGATCTTGGCCAGGTAGGCCTCGACTGAGTTCTCGCAGAACAGCAGGACGACGTCGCCTTGCTCGAGCCCGCGGGCCAGCAGTGCGTGCGCCACCTGGTTCGCCGCCTGGTCGGCCTGCCGGTAGGTCAGCGCCGCGAACCGCTCGTCGGCGTAAGCGCCCGGCCGGCCCACGATGGCCAGCTTGTCCGGCCGGCTCCAGGTCACCCGCTCGATCAGGTCCCCGACGCTCATCCGCTCCCAGCGGTGGACGGCGCGCCGGTGATGCAGACTGGTCACGTCGAGGTCCACGGCGCCTCCATTAGCGTTGGGCGTTAGCGTTGGTCACTAGCGTTGCGGCATTAGTGATTCACGGTTCACTAATGTGTTAATATACGAGCCCAGCTCGCTGTTGTGAAGCATGGAGACGCGATGACGGACGCGGTCAGCTACCGGGTGGAGAACGGCGTCGGCTGGCTCACCATCGAGCGGCCCGAGGCCCGCAACGCGCTGAACGCGGCGGTACGGGAGGGCCTTTTCGCCGGGGCCCGGCGGTTCAACGAGGACGACACCGCCGCGGTGCTTGTGCTCACCGGGGCCGGGGACAAGGCGTTCTGCGCCGGCGGCGACCTGAAGGAGATGGCCGAGGTCGCGCTGACCGTGCCGCCGCCTGACTTCGCCCCCCAGTTCGGCCGCAACATCGAGATCGCCAAGCCCACCATCGCCGCCGTCAACGGCATCGCCTGGGCCGGCGGCTTCCTGCTCGCCCAGAGCTGTGACCTCTGCGTCGCGGCGGACTCCGCGACGTTCGCCATCAGCGAGGTGAAGGTAGGCCGCGGCGCACCGTGGGCCGCACCGCTTTCCTGGCTCATCCCACCCCGGATCGCGCTGCAGATACTGCTCACCGGGGACCCGGTCACCGCGCAGCGGGCGCACGAGATCGGACTGGTGAATGAGGTCGTTCCGCTGGCGGAGCTGCGGTCACGGACCCAACAGCTAGCCGAGCGGATCGCCGCCAACGCGCCGCTGTCCGTCCTGGCCGCCAAGCGCACCGCTTACCTGTCCCGACCCGACCTGTTCGACGAGGCCGAGCGGATCTGGGCGCCGGTCTATCACAGTGCGGACGCGCAGGAAGGGCCCGCCGCCTTCCGCGACAAGCGGAAGCCGGTCTGGACCGGGCGGTTACCGCTGGGCGGGCGGTTACCGCTGGGCGGGCGGTTACCGCTGGGCGGGCGGTTACCGCCAGACCGCGAAGACGACCTGTGCGCGCACGCCCTAGGCGGCATCACCCGCCCCTTCACCCTCCCATGGCCCCTCCGCTCCCGCCCGTGTCCCCGCCAAGCCCCGGCTCGAGCCTCAATCAGTGCATGGTTGTGGCACCCTGCACAGAGGGGTGTGCAGGGTGCCACAACCACACAATCCTGTTCCCGCGGGATGTGCTGAGGAGGGCTCCCGTGCGGAACACGTGTTGCGGGAGAGGTGCGTGGGGGGACGAGGGGGTGTCCGTTCGGTAAAAAGGGGTTTTCAGGGCGTCGCGGGGGCGGGACAGGGAGGCGCGATTGCGTTGGCGGCCCGTTCGCCCACGGCCGTGGACATGTGCGCGCCTCGATCGTCAGGCACCATCCTCCGTGCGTGATGTCGTTCCTCAACGACGCTACGGACGGTGCCACTCTGGCGGCGGCAGCCTGTCACCCATCTTCAGCTAAGGGTTAATCCGCCCGCCGGTTCAGAAGCCTGGGGGTGCTCGGGCTCGGGGTTCTCGGGCTCGGGGGCTCGGCGGCGGCTGCGGGCCGGGCGCCGCGCAGGAGCGAGGCCAGGCCGGCCAGCGCCGCCAGAGCGGCCGATACGGCGAACACGACCACCAAGCCGTGGTGGAAGGGGCCGGAAATCAGGCTCGGGAAGAATTCCCGGCCAGTGAGGACCTGACGGCTGGCGGCCGGGAGCGAGGCCAGCACGCCGCCGGTCGCCAGCAGGTGCTGCACCGGGTTCACGCCGAGCACCGCCGCGAACAGCGACGACACCGGCGGCAGGGAGCCGATCTGGTGCGCGACGGCGACCGGCACGCCTTCGTGCTGCAGGCCGCTGGTCAGCGTTTTCGGCAGGCTGCTGGCCAGCCCGGCGATCATGAGCGAGAAGAACACCGCGATCGACACCGCGGTGCCTGAGTTCTGGAAGGTCGAGCGCATTCCCGAGGCCACGCCGCGCTGACTAGCCGGGACGCTGCCCATGATCGAGGAGGAGTTGGGCGAGGCGAACATGCCGCTGCCGATCCCGTTCGCCGCGATAAGCAGGGCGAAGACCCAGTAGGGAAAGTTGGCGGGCAGCAGCATCAGGCCGATGAAGCTGCCGCCGAACACGGCCATCCCGGAGGTGGCGATGCCCCGGGAGCCGAACCGGTCGGACAGGATCCCGGACACCGGCCCCGAAACGAGGAACCCGGCGGTCAGCGGCAGCAGGAAGACGCCGGCCCACAGCGGCGTGTCGCTGAAGTTGTAGCCGTGCAGCGGCAGCCAGATCCCCTGCAGCCAGATGATGAGCATGAACTGCAGCCCGCCCCGGGCGATGGAGGTGGCCAGGCCCGCGAGGTTCCCCGCGGTGAAGGCCCGGATCCGGAACAAGCTGAGCTGGAACATCGGCTCGGCGACCCTGGTCTCGATGATGCCGAAGACCACCAGCAGGGCGACACCGCCCGCCAGCCCGGTGGCTACCCAGGGGTTCGTCCAGCCCATCGTGTGCCCGCCGTAGGGCTGGATGCCGTAGGTCGCGGCGATCAGGACCGCGCCCAGGCCGACGGCGAACGTGACGTTGCCCCACCAGTCGATCCGGCCACGGTGCCGCTCGCCGTTGTCCCGCAGTTTGCGGTAGGCCCACCACGTCCCGTACACCCCGACCGGCACGTTGACCCAGAAGACCGCCCGCCAGTCCAGGGCGGCCAGCAGGCCGCCAGCGACCAGTCCGACGAACTGGCCGGCCAGGCCCGCGATCTGGTTGGTGCCCAGCGCGAAACCGCGCTGGTCGGCCGGGAACGCATCGGTCAAGATCGCGGCCGAGTTCGCCATCAGCATCGATCCCCCGACGGCCTGGAGCACCCGCCAGCCGATCAGCCACAGCGCACCGTGGCCGCCCTCGAACGGGTCGAACGAGAGCAGGATAGAGGCGAAGGTGAAGACCACGAAGCCCGCGTTGTAGGTCCGGACCCGGCCGAACATGTCACCCAGGCGGCCGACGGTCACCACGAGCACGGCCTGGACGAGCCGGTAGCCCATGATCATCCACAGCAGGTAGCTGATGTTGCCTGCCCCCAGCGGATCCAGGTGGATACCGCGGAAGATGGCCGGCAGCGCGATGATGACGATCGACCCGTCGAGCGTCGCCATGAACATGGCGGCCGTCGTGTTCGCCAGGGCGACCCACTTGTAGCGGTCGTCCCCGGCCTGGTTGTCGGCTTTCGCGGTTGGCCCGCTGGCCATCAGATCCCCCTCCGGTCCTGGTCGGCCGTCCCCATCAGATAGCCTGCGCCAGCCGCTCGAGCAGCGGCGCGGCCGCCATCAGCTGCCTGAGCTCGGCCGGGGTGAACCCGGCCTCCAGGGCCTGCGCCAGTTGCCCGGCCCGCGCGTTCCGCTTGTCCAGGAGCATGTCGCGTCCGGCTCCGGTCACCGACAAGACCACCCGTCTGCCGTCCTGCGGATCGGGACGTCGCTCGACCAGGCCACGTGCCTGCAGCGCGGCTAGCGTGGCCCCCATCGACTGCGGGCTGATCTGCTCCAGCTTGGCCAGCTCGCTCGGCGTGGTCGGGCCGCCCCGGTCCAGGCGCACCAGGGCCGAGCTCTCGGGCAAGGTCAGCTCGCCTTCGACCCGCACCTGCCGCAGTCGCCGCAGCAGCAGGCCGATGCTCACCCGGAGCGCCGCGGCCACCTGGCCGACGTTAGGATCTTCGCTCATATTCTAAGCCTAATCTAATAAGCCTAGGCTTACTAATTGCCCGTCTTCGGCGGCCTTCGCTCGTGCCGCACGTCCCGTCTTGGCCTGCGTGGGCAGTTGTGATTGCCCTAGGCCGGTATGCGAATTCTCGTACTGGGCGGGACTTCGTTCGTGGGCCGGGCGATCGTGGACGACGCCCTGGGTGCGAGCGCCGAGGTGACCATTTTCGGCCGGGGCAGGACCGGCGCCGGCCTGTTCCCGCGGGTGCCCCGGCGCATCGGCGACCGGGACACCGGTGCCTACGCGGCGCTGCGCGACGGCAGCTGGGACGCGGTGGTCGACGTCAGCGGGTATGTCCCGCGCCACGTCGGGCAGGCGATGGACATGCTCGGTGACCGGGTTGGCCGGTACCTGTTCATCTCCAGTCACGCCGTATATGACCGAACGGGCGTGATGCGAGCCTCCGACGAGGACGCACCTCGCCGTCCGCCGGTGCGCGACACCGAGGAGTTGACCGACGTCACCTACGGCCCGCTCAAGGTGGCCTGCGAAGACGACGTGGTAGCCCGGTACGGTTCACGGGCGACCGTCGTACGGCCCGGGAAGGTCACCGGACCGCACGACTGGCAGGACGGGCTCACGTACTGGGTGCGCCGGGCCGCGCGCGGCGGCCGGCTGGCCCTGCCGGGCCGCCCCGAGCAGCCAGTTCAGGTGGTTGACGCCCGCGATCTGGCCCGCCTGGTGATGCGGTTGCTTGCCGAACAGGAGGCGAAGCTGCTCGCCGGAGCCTGATTGGGCAGCTCAGTGGCCGGCCAGGTCGCGGACGATGCTGGCGACGACGTCCGGACGCTCCTCCCCCGCCCAGTGCCCGCAACGCTCGATGACCCCGCCCTCGGCCGCGGGCGCGACGGCCTGCACCGAGGCGAGCGTCGCGCCGCCCAGGCAGGCCTCGCCGCCGTAGGCGCGCACCGGGATCTCAAGCGGGGTCTTGGCCAGCGCGGCCACCTGGTCGGCGGTGGTGAAGAAGTCCTGGTAGACAGCCAGCCCGGCCCGCAGCGCGCCCACCTGGGTGATGGCATCGGTGTACACGTCCAGGTCGGCAGCGGTGATGGCGCCCGGGTCGTAGGCGAAGTGCTCGAAGAACCAGCGCAGGTACGGCTTTTCCTTCCCGGCGATCAGCAGCTCGGGCAGATCAGGGACGGACTGGAAGCCCATGTGCCACAGGAAGTTACCTTGCGGCTGGGGCGCCATGGCCTGTTCCATGACGCCGACGCCCGGCAGGGCCATCTCCACGATGCCGAGGGCACGGACCTGGCTGGGGGTCTTCGCAGCGTAGACATAAGCGAAAACCGCGCCCCAGTCGTGGCCGAGCACGGTTACGTCCCGCAGGCCCAGGTGGTCGCTGAGGGCCGCCAGGTCGGCGGCCATGGTGTCCGCGTCGTAGCCGGCGGCCGGCTTGGCCGAATAGCCGAAGCCCCGCAGGTCAGGCGCCACCACCTGGTACTCACCGGCCAGCAGGTCAATGACGTGCCGCCATTCGTACCAGGTCTGCGGCCAGCCGTGCAAAAGCATGACGGGCGGGCCCTCGCCGGCCGTGACGTAGTGCAGCCTGGTTCCGTTGACCTGGGCGGTGTGATGGGCGGCGGTTACCGATGTCATCGTGGTCTCCTCTAGCAGGGGTTCAGCCCGCGCCGAACACGGCCGCCGCGGCTTCCTGCCAGGCGGGGTCGGATGCGTCGATCAGGGTCGGGTTGCCGTCGCACCACTGGAAGGTGTGCTTGAGCCGGCTGATCTTCCAGCCCTCGGCGGTGCGGCGAAACGAGTTCTCGTACCAGCCGTACTGGGTGTAGTGGTCATCTCCGAACCGGTTCGGCAGCCGGTGCCGGGAAATGTGGTA
>Ga0302325_10023779_pt1 | contig 12758 bp, 9 predicted proteins | sample Palsa_T0_2_FD_201948 | JGI IMG/M metagenome (GOLD analysis project Ga0302325, IMG submission 201948) | Peat permafrost microbial communities from Stordalen Mire near Abisko, Sweden - Palsa_T0_2 | ecosystem: Environmental > Terrestrial > Soil > Palsa > Peat permafrost | place: Sweden: Abisko... | reverse complement strand
AGCGGCAGCGGCAGCGGCAGCGATGCTTACTACGACCGCTTCCGCGATCGGCTGATGTTTCCGATCCGGGACACGCGCGGCCGTGTGATCGCCTTTGGCGGTCGCGTGCTCGGCAACGGTGAGCCCAAATACCTGAACTCACCCGAGACCGCGCTGTTTCATAAAGGCAAGGAACTCTATGGCCTGTACGAGACGCGGCTGGCGCGCCGCCCGCTCAAGCGTCTGCTGCTGGTGGAAGGCTACATGGACGTGGTGCGCCTGCATCAGGCCGGCGTCACCGATGCGGTCGCGACGCTGGGCACGGCGACCACGGCCGAGCACCTGCACCGCGCGTTTCGCCTGGTGAGCGAGGTGGCATTCTGTTTCGACGGCGATCGCGCCGGACGCGCGGCGGCGTGGCGCGCGCTGCAGCAGGCATTGCCGGAAGCGCGCGCCGGCCGTGAGCTGCGATTCCTGTTTTTGCCCGACGGTGAGGATCCGGATTCGCTGGTGGGGCGCGAGGGCGGGGAGCTGTTCGCGGCGCGCCTGGACAGCGCGCTGCCGCTATCGGAATACCTGGTGGCGCAGCTGGGCGAGCAGGCCGACGTCAGTCACGCCGACGGCAAGGCGCACTTCGTCGCGCTCGCCAGGCCGTTGCTGGAAAAAATCACGCCTGGCGTCTATCGGGAGCTGCTGCTCGATCGCGTTGCCGCAGCCATCGGCCTGCCAGCCGAGCGGCTGCAGCAATGGCTGGCATCACCGGAAACCCCCGGCACGCTGCCGACAGGTGCGGCCCGGGCGACGCGCAGCACGTCCGTGCCGGCGCGGCAGTTTGGCCGCGGCAGCCTCGTGACCCAGGCCATCACCTTGCTGCTGCACTTCCCGGCCGCGGCGTTGGCGGTGGACCAGCCACAGCGGCTGCAGCTCTCGCGACTGAGCCAGCCCGGCGTCGCAGTATTGCTGGCGCTGCTGGAGCAGCTTGGCGCCAGCCCCGCTGCGACCATGGCACAGACGCTGGAGCGTTGGCGCGAGCGGCCGGAATACCGGCGGCTATCGGAGCTGGCCGCCAGTGAGCCGCTGGTGCCTGACGAAGGCGCCGCGGGCCAGGAACTCAGCCACGCGGTGGCCCGGCTGCTCGATGCGGAGCTGCGCCGCCGGCTCGAAGTGTTGATCGAGAAGGCACGTGCCCAGACTCTGGATGAGTCGGAGAAACTGGAACTTCAGGCTCTGAGTGTTGCCCAAACCAGAGTTGGAGGCCCTTAGAGGGCTGCGCGGCAGCCAAACCGCCGGCGGCGCCAGGCGCACATATATGGCGTCGGGGGCACATATATATAGGGTGACGCGGCGCTGCCGCGGCCATCGCGCCCCAGCCCTGGCGGCGCTGGGATTAAGTTCAAGTCCTCATATTGGCTGCCGTTACCACGCAGACGGGCTTGAATACTGGCACCTGCGTATCAATTCTGGTTATCATATTCAACTTTTCCATGAACGACCCCCACGACCACAGCCCTTCGTTGCCCCAGCGACGGATCGGGCTGTTTTGTCTGAAACTCGAGTCCTGGAAGCACCCCTAGAGACGCCATGACACGCAAGCCGCCACCGAAGCCAGCCCCGTCCGCCCGCAAACCCGCCGCGCGGGGTGCCGTTGCTGCCGCGAGTGCAGCGCACCGCAAGAGCGCCCCGGCGCCTGCGCGTCGCGCCGCCGCGCCGGTAGCCAAAGCACCCGAGTCGCATAAAAAGGGCGCCCCGGCGCCGAAACTGACGGCGGCTCAGGAAAAGGCTGCTGCGTCGCACAAATCGCATGCGCACCCCGCAAGCGCGCATCCGGAGCCGCGCCGCGGCAACGGCCTGCCGGAAGACCGGCAATCGCAGCTCAAGCTGCTGATTGCGCGCGGCAAGGAGCAGGGTTACCTGACCTACGCGCAGGTCAATGACCACCTGCCGGCCGAAATCGTCGATCCGGAACAGATCGAAGGTATCGTCAATACCATCAACGACATGGGCATCCCGGTGTATGAAAAGGCACCGGACAACGAGTCGCTGCTGGCCAGCGAGCCGAGCTCGCCCGCCGACGATGAGGCTATCGAGGAAGCCGCCGCCGCGCTGGCCGCGCTCGATGCCGAACTCGGCCGCACCACCGACCCGGTGCGCATGTACATGCGCGAGATGGGAACGGTCGAACTGCTGACCCGTGAAGGCGAGATTCGCATCGCCAAGCGCATCGAGGAAGGCCTGGATGCGGTGCGCACCGCGCTCGCCAAGTACCCGGCGACCCACGAGCACATCGTCAAAACCTACGAGCTGGTCAAGGCCGGCCAGGCACGCCTGATCGATCTGGTGGTCGGCTTCATCGACCCCAATGCGCCCGACGTCATCGCGCAGCCGCAGAACCCGACCAAGATCGAACTCGAGACGGTAGCCGAGGAGAAGGACGAGGAGGCCGATGACGGCGACGACAGCGAAGAGGAAGCGATCGATACCGGACCGGATCCGGTCGAAGTCGCGCGCCGCATAGGCTCGATCCAGAAGCTGCACCAGCAGGTGCTGGCCTCGATCGCCAAGCTCGGCGCCGACGATCCCAAGACCCAGAAGCTGCGCAAGAAGCTGGCGCTCGAGTTCCTGGAGCTCAAGCTCTCGCCGCGCATGTTCGATGCACTGACCGACCAGCTGCGCACGCATATCAACGAGATCCGGCAGATCGAGAAGGAGATCATGATCATCGCGGTGCGCGACTCGGGCATGCCGCGCAAGGATTTCATCGCCACCTTCCCGAAGAACGAGACCAGCGCGCGCTGGCTCGCCAAGCACGTGAAGGCCGGCAAGAAATATTCCGCGCCGCTGGGGCGCCTGAAGGATGAGGTCGAGCGCCGGCAGAAGAAGCTGATGGAAGTCGAGCAGCGGCATCACCTGTCGATCAACGACATCAAGGAGATCAATCGCGAAGTCTCGATCGGCGAGGCCAAGGCGCGGCGCGCGAAGAAGGAAATGGTCGAGGCGAACCTGCGGCTGGTGATTTCAATCGCCAAGAAATACACCAACCGCGGCCTGCAGTTCCTGGATCTGATCCAGGAAGGCAACATCGGCCTGATGAAGGCGGTCGACAAGTTCGAATACCGCCGCGGCTACAAGTTTTCGACCTACGCGACCTGGTGGATCCGCCAGGCGATCACCCGCTCGATCGCCGATCAGGCGCGCACCATCCGCATTCCGGTGCACATGATCGAGACCATCAACAAGCTGAACCGCATCTCGCGCCAGATGCTGCAGGAGATGGGACGCGAACCGACGCCGGAAGAGCTGGCGGTGCGCATGGAGATGCCGGAAGACAAGGTGCGCAAGGTGCTCAAGATCGCCAAGGAACCGATCTCGATGGAGACGCCGATCGGCGATGACGAGGATTCGCACCTGGGCGATTTCATCGAGGACCAGTCGGTGGCCTCGCCGATCGATCAGGCGACCATGGAGTCGCTGCGCGAGACCACGCATTCGGTGCTGGCGCAGCTCACGCCGCGCGAGGCCAAGGTGCTGCGCATGCGCTTCGGTATCGACATGAACACCGATCACACGCTCGAGGAGGTCGGCAAGCAGTTCGACGTCACGCGCGAGCGCATCCGGCAGATCGAAGCCAAGGCGCTGCGCAAACTGCGCCACCCGAGCCGTAGCGAGCAGCTGCGCAGTTTCCTGATGGACGACTAGCATCCCGCCAGCGCCCGACGGTGCTGCGCATCGGCGATCTTGATGGAAACGTGGACCAGCGCGATCGCGCAGCACGGCTACGTCATTCTCAGTGCGCTGGTGTTCCTGGACGCGCTCGGCCTGCCGGTGCCGGCCGCGCTGGCGCTACTGGTCGCGGGCGCGGTCGCAGCCCGGGGTGTGCTGCAGCTGCAGTACCTGCTCGGCGCGGCGGTGCTGGCGATGCTCGCCGGCGACACGCTGATGTTCCTGCTGGGCCGCTACACCGGTTGGTGGCTGCTGGGTGCGCTGTGCCGCATCTCGCTCAACCCGGAAAGCTGCATCCTGCGATCGGCGGATTCGTTCTACCGCCGCGGCCGCCAGTTGCTGGTGTTCGCAAAGTTCGTACCGGGAATCAACACCATGGCGCCACCGCTGGCCGGCAGCATGAATATGCGCCTGGCGCAGTTCCTGGTTCTGGACCTGGCCGGTACCGCACTGTATGTCGGCTCGTTTTTTGGCATCGGCTTCCTGTTCAGTGACGCGCTGGGAGTGGTGCTGCACGGCTACCAGGCGACGGAGCGCATCCTGGGCTGGATTGTGATCGCGCTGATAACAGGCTATCTGCTGTTTCAGCTGTGGCTGTGGGTGAAGGAGCGCGCACTGCCATCGGTGAGGCTGGCCGACCCGGCCGAGGCGGCGCGCGAATTGCAGTGCGGGGCCGCCATCTACGACGTGCGCAGCCACGGCTACTTTGACGCCAAGGCAACGCGCATCCGCGGCTCGCGCCGCCTGGACCCGAATGCATTGCATCAGTCGGACACCAAGCTGCCGGGCGAAGGGGCGGTCTATCTGTACTGCACCTGTGCCCGTCAGGCGACCAGTGCGCGCGTCGCACGCGAGCTGCAGGCGACGCTGGGACCGGGAGTACGCATCGCGGTGATCAGGGGTGGTCTGCGCGCCTGGACCCGCGCCGGATTGCCGTTGGAGGCGGTACCGCCGGCAGACATGGCCGTGCTGCCGCTGTTTCGCTAGCCGCAGTCGCTTCAGGCGCGGGCGCCCGATGCCGCCTCCGCCGCTTGCGCCGCCTCGTCACGGCGCGCGCGCGCCGCAGCCAGCGATGCCAGCAGACGCGCTTCACCGGCCGGCAGACCGGAACGCGCCGCGATTTCCTCGGGCTTGACGCCGTGCGCCGCCAATGTGGTGGCGTTGCGATAGGCATTGGTGTCGATTGGCGGCGCGACCACGAAATCCAGCGCGGTCGACTCGACCGCCGGGCGTTCGAGTGTCGGCGGCGCGGCTAGCGGCCGCTCGAGCGTCTGGCGCTCGAGCGGCACCGGCTTTGCCGGCGCCGCCACCGGTGGCGCGCGCAGCGCCGCCTCGGCCTGTGCCTCAAGCATCTGGCGCGATTCCGCGCGCAACAACTCGAGCTGCTCGAACACGCGCGAGAGGTTGATGTCCACCATGCGCCGCAGGCGCGCAAATGAACGGATCTCGAGCAGCATGACCAGGCCGAGGGTAAGCACGGCGCCAGCCAGTGCCGTCTGCGAAACATCATGTAGCAACATCGTTCACCTCTTCACGTGATTGCCTTAAGCGCACCCGATCAGCGCACGCCGTCGGCGCTGCCGTCGCGATTGAAGATCAGCACTTCCACCCGCCGGTTGGCGTTGCGGCCGGTGATCGTGGTATTGGACATCGTCGGCCGAAACTCGCCATAGCCGACCACCGCCATGCGCCGCGCGGCGATGCCGCGATCCATGAACAGGTGCACGACGCTGGCGGCGCGTGCCGCGGATAGCTCCCAGTTGGAGGGAAATGCGGCAGTGCTGATGCGGCGGTCGTCGGTGTGACCTTCGACCCGGATCGCATTGGGAAATGTCTTGAGCACATCGGCCAGCCGCTGCAGCGCTTCGACCGCCGGAACCGACAGCTTCGCGACGCCGCTGCCGAACAGAATGTCGGTGCTGATGTCGACCGCGACCCAGGAGTCGGTGCGGCGCACGCTGACATTGCCGGCAGCGATCAGCGATGACAATGCCGCGCTGACGTCGTGCGCGACGCGCTCCAGGTCGCTGCCGGGCGCGGCAACGCCCGGTTCCGCGAATGATGACGCCTGGTCGTGCGGCGACGGATCGGTAGGCGCGGCCGCAATCTGGGATCGGGTCGACGCCAGCGGCGTGTCCACCGCCGGCACGATGTGCCGCACCGGCAGGCTGGAGGAGATCATCCGATGCACCTGCGTCAGCGGCAGCTGCTCGATCGGCTGCAGGCGCGTGCCGCCGGCTTCGATCGGCTGCGGCGAGCGCGGGGTGCCGTGGAAGGCTTCGGTGAGCGAGTCCGACAGCACGCGATACTTGCCCTCGTTAACCGATGACATGGCGTACATGACGACGAAAAATGCCAGCAGCAGGGTGACCAGATCGCCGTAGGGAATAGCCCAGGCCTCGTGATTGTCGTGATCGTCATGTCGGCGGCGGCGTTGCATGTGTGCTGCGTCCTCGTTATCCGCTTCAGTGCAGGAATCCGAGCAGCTTGCCCTCGATGATGCGCGGGTTTTCGCCCTGCGCGATCGCGATCAGGCCCTCGACCTGCATTTCGCACAGATGGCTGCGGGTATGCACCGCGACCTTGAGCTTGTTGGCCACCGGCAGGAAGAACAGGTTCGCCATGCCGATGCCGTACACGGTGGCGGTGAACGCGGCGGCGATGCCGTGGCCGAGCTTGGACGGATCGTCCAGGTTCTGCATCACCGCCATCAGCCCGAGAACGGCGCCGATGATCCCTAAGGTGGGCGAATAGATGCCCATGCCCTCGAACACCTTGGCGGCGCGGATGTCGGCCGCTTCGCGCGTGTGCAGGTCGAACTCGAGCGTGCTGCGGATGGTGTCGGGTTCGCTGCCATCGACCACCAGCTGCAGGCCCTTCTGCAGAAACGGATCAGGCTCAGCCGCCATCAGGCGCTCCAACCCCAGCAGTCCCTGGCGCCGCGAGATGTTGCTCCAGTCGATGAGCTTGCGGATAACGCGCATGGGATCGTGGGTTGGCGGCCGCAGTATCCAGGGCAGCATCGTCATCGCCCGCTTCATCACCTGCATCGGCGTCTGCACGCAGATGGCTGCGACCGTACCCACCACCACGATCATGAACGCCGCCGCCGACACCAGCGCGTGGATGCCGGCGCCCTTGAGGATGGCGCCGAGAATGATCGCGACGGCGGCGAGCAGCAGGCCGGTGATGCTGAGTACGTCCACCGCTTGCGCCCCTAGCTTTGCCACTCGGTAAGCTGCGCCTTCAGGCGCAGCAGCGCCTGACCGTGCAGCTGGCAGATACGCGACTCGGTGACCTTGAGCACCGCGCCGATTTCCTTCAGGTTCAGCTCCTGTTCGTAATACAGCGACAGCACCAGGCGCTCGCGCTCGGGCAGCATCTGGATCGCCTCGATGATCGCCTGACGCAGCGAATGGTCGAGAGCGCTGGCTTCCGGGTCGGGAGCGCCGTCGGGCAGCCGGTCGAGCGAGGATTCGTCGCCATCGTCGGCATCATTCAGTCGCAGCAGCTGGCAACCGAGCGTGTCCTGTACGATGCGCTGGTATTCGGTCAACGACACGCCCATGTGCGCCGCCACGTCGGCCTCGTTGGCCTCCGAGCCGCGCTGCGCCTCCACTTCCCGCAGCGCCTGTGCCGCGGCCCGGGCCTTGCGATGTACCGAGCGCGGCGCCCAGTCGAGCTTGCGCAGCGCATCGAGCATGGCGCCGCGGATGCGAATGCCGGCATAGGTCTCAAAGCTGGCGCCGCGACCGGTGGCGTAGTTCTGCGCCGCCTCGAGCAAGCCCATCATGCCGGCCTGCATCAGGTCCTCGACTTCCACCTGCGGCGGCAGGCGCCCCGCCAGGTGATAGGCGATGCGCTTGACCAGATCGGCGTGCTTGCGTACCAGCACGTCCAGGTCGGGCGCCGGCTGGGTGCTGGCATAGGCGCGTGCGCCGGTATTCACTTGAGGAGCCTCAGCCGCGGCGCCGGCCGGCGCAGCATGCGTTCCAGGAAAAATTCCACGCGGCCGCTGGCGCCATCGGGCAATGGCCAGCCCCGGGCCAAGTCCGCCAGGCGCTTGAAAGCCTGCGCTGCCGGGCTCACCGGAAAGGCCTCGAGCACCGGGCGCTGCGCCTGTATCGCCTTCTGCAGTGCGCCGTCTTCTGGAATTTCGCCGACGAATTCCAGTGCCACGTCCAGGTAGCGATCGGTCACGCGCTGCAGCCGGCGAAATAAGCCGTCGCCCTGCCCCACGTGGCGCGTCATGTTGGCGAGCACGCGAAAATGGCGCACACCATGGCTGCGGCTCAGCACCTTGATCAGCGCGTAGCTGTCGGTCAGGCAGGTCGGCTCATCGCGCAGCACCAGTAGCACCTGCTGCGCCGCCTGGCAGAACTGCAGCACCGACTCACCGATTCCGGGTGCGGTGTCCACGATCAGCACGTCGATCGGTCCGTGCAGGGTGCCGAATGCGCGCACGATCGCGGCCTGCTCAGTGGCGCTCAGTGCCGCCATCCGGGCCACGCCCGAGGCCGCCGGTACCACGCGCACCCCGGCGCTGGTCGTAAGTATCACCTCATCCAGCCGGCGATCGCCGGCCAGTACCTGCTCGAGCGTGCAGCGCGGCGTCAACCCGAGCAGCACGTCGACGTTCGCCAGGCCGAGATCGCCGTCGAGCAGCATGGTGGCGCGCCCGGCCCTGGCAAACGCGGTCGCAAGATTCACCGACACCGCCGTCTTGCCGGTGCCGCCCTTGCCCCCGGTCACCGCGATGACCTGCACCGGCGGCGGCGCGAACTCTCGGACGCAGATTTCAGGCTGCTGCATGAACATTGCGTCCGTAGCGGCGTGCGAGCAGATCATCGTCGGCGCAGGTTTGTGCCTGACGCGACAGTTCGATGGCACGGGCGGCCAGTTGATGCGCGCGCGCCGGCTTCAGATCGTCCGGGATGCGCGCACCGTCGCAGCAATAGGCGACCGGCAACAGCGAACGCGCCAGCGCGGACAGCACTCCGCCCAGGCTCACCGCCTCATCGATCCGGGTCAGGGCGCAGCAGCTCGACACCCCGATGCCGAAGTTGTCGACCGCATCGTCGACCACCCCGCCCTGGGCGCTCGCCGGCAGCACCAGCATCGCCTGCAGTGTCTTGCAGCGCTCGCGCAGCGCGCGATATTGCGCGGCCGCGGTCAGGTCGCGGCTCACCGCTCCGGGTGTATCGATCAATATCATCCGTCCCGGCAACGCCTCGACCCGTGCCGCCAGCGCCTTGTGTCCGATCACGGTCTCCACCCGCACACCGAGCAGCCGGCCGAGACTGCGCAGCTGTTCGTGCGAACCGATGCGCTCGTCGTCGGCGGAGAGCAGCAGCAGGTTGGCCGCGTCCTGCTCGAGCACATAGCGCGCGGCGAGCTTCGACAGCGTGGTGCTCTTGCCGCCGCCCGGCGGCCCGAGCAGCAGCAGCGCGCCGCTGCGCTCGATCGGCGGTGTGCACACCGGGATGCGCCGCGCCAGCATCGCGTACAGGGTGCGCTGCAGTTGTTCGCTGCCGATGCCGGCCGGCAGGTCGCCGACGATCTGCAGCGCCAGTGCGCGATCCAGGCCGAGGTTGGCCAGTTCCGACAGCGCCCGCGCCTTGAGCGGTTCGCGGCGGGTGAAATCGTTCCAGGCCAATGCTGCGAGCTGCTGCTCAAGCAGCGTTCGCAGGCTGCGCAGTTCATCACCCACCGAGCGATTCGGGCCGCTCGGTTGGTCGGCGGCAAATATGCTGGCGAACGATGCATCCTTATCGAGCGCGGTGTCGTGCCCGGCGCTCGATGCCGCCGCAGCGCCGACCGTCAATTCGGTGGCCTCGCGTTCCAGCTCCTGCAGTGCTACCTGCTCGAGCTGCTTGAGTTCGGCGGATTCGGCCAGCGTGCCCTGGCCGGCCGCCAGTTCCAGGTCGACCGCGGCGCACACTTCCACGCCCTGCGCGATCGCGCGGCTGCTCAGAATGACCGCATCGGGTCCCTGTTCCTCGCGGATGATCCGCAGCGCATTGCGCATGTCGGCGGCCACGTATCGTTTGATCTTCATCAGCGCTGCATCTCCGTACTTATCGACCGACCGCCGCCACCAGGCGAACGCGCCGGTTATCGGGAATTTCGTTCCAGGCCAGCACGTGCAGGCCCGGCACCGTGGCGCGCGTGAAGCGCGCCAGTGTGGTTCGCAGTTGTGGTGCAACCATCAACACCGTGGCCTCGCCTGAGGCTTCCTGGCGTTGCGTCGACTCGGCCAGCCGTGCCTGCAGCCGCTCCGCCAGCCCGGGTTCGATCGCGCCATTGCTGCCGTTCTGACCCTGCAATGACGCCTGCAGCAGCTGCTCGAGCTCCGGCTCCAGCGTGATCACCGGCAATTCGGCGCCGCTGCCGACGATGTCCTGCACGATCTGCCGCCCGAGCGCGATTCGCACCTGCGACTGCAGCACCGACGGGTCCTGGGTGCGCGCGGCGTGCTCGGCCAGCGCTTCGACGATGGCGCGCAGGTTGCGGATCGGAACCCGCTCGGCCAGCAGCCCCTGCAGCACGCGCACCACGACGCCGAGCGTCAGTGTCTTGGGCACCAGGTCTTCCACCAGGCGCGGCGCGGTCTTGGCCAGACCATTGAGCAACTGCTGCACTTCCTCGTGCCCGAGCAGTTCGTGCGCATGCGTCTGGATCACATTGCTCAGGTGCGTGGCGACCACGGTGCTGGCGTCGACCACGGTGTAGCCCAGTGTCTGCGCCTGCTCGCGCTTGGATGGCTCGATCCAGATGGCTTCCATGCCGAATGCCGGATCGCGCGTTTCGATACCCGGCGGCTTGCCAAACACGCGGCCCGGGTTGATGGCGAGTTCGCGGTCCGGGTAGACCACGCCATCGGCGATGGCAACTCCGGCCAGGCTGATGCGGTAGGCATTGGGCGCGAGCTCCAGGTTGTCGCGGATATGCACCGACTGCACCAGGAACCCGAGCTCCTGCGACAGCTTGCGACGCACGCCGCGGATCCGGGCCAGCAGTTCCCCGCCCTGGGACTTGTCCACCATTGGCACCAGGCGGAAGCCGACTTCCAGTCCGATCAGATCCACCGGCTGCACGTCATCCCAGGACAGTTCGCGCTGCTCGGCATCCGCACCGCCCGGCCGTGCCGCCGGCACCGCCGCGGCCGCGGTCGCGGTCGCGGCCTGGCGGGCGCGACGCTGCAGGTACCAGGCGCCGGCACCGCAGGCACCGGCGAACGCCAGGAACGCAACGTTCGGCATGCCCGGTATCAGACCCATGACACCAAGCACGGTGCCGGCGATCGCCAATCCGCGCGGCTGCCGGAACAGCTGCCGCGTCAGCTCCCCGCCCAGGTCCTGGGCACGCGACATACGGGTGACGATGATGGCAACGCCGGTCGACAGCAGCAGCGCCGGGATCTGTGCCACCAGGCCGTCGCCGATGGTCAGCAGCGTGTACACACGTGCCGCGTCGGTAAAGCTCAGGCCGTGGCTCAGGGTGCCGATGGCAAGACCCCCGACCACGTTGATGATCAGGATCAGGATGCCGGCGGTGGCATCGCCGCGCACGAACTTGCTGGCGCCATCCATGGATCCGTAGAAGTCGGCTTCGGCGCGCACCTCGGCCCGCCGCAGGCGCGCCTCGTCCTGATTGATGAGGCCGGCATTGAGATCGGCGTCGATCGCCATCTGCTTGCCGGGCATCGAGTCCAGGGTAAAGCGCGCGCTGACCTCCGAGATGCGGCCCGCGCCCTTGGTGACCACCACGAAGTTGATGATGGTGAGGATCGCGAACACCACGATTCCGACCGCGTAGTTGCCGCCCACCACGAACTGGCCGAAGGCCTCGATGACGTGCCCGGCGGCAGCGGTCCCTTCATGCCCGTGCAGCAGCACCACGCGCGTCGAGGCAACGTTGAGCGCCAGGCGCAGTAGGGTCGCGAGCAGCAATACCGTCGGGAAGATTCCGAAATCGAGCGGCCGGGCGATATTGACCACCGCCATCACCACCAGCACCGACAACGCGATGTTGAAAGTGAACAGCACGTCCAGCGCCAGGGGCGGCAACGGCAACACCACCATCGCCAGTACAGCCAGCAGCAGCAGCGGCGCACCCACGCCCCGCTGCAGCATCCGCAGCAAACCGGACCATGGAGCGGCTGCCGCGGCGGCGTTATTGATTGCAATTTCAGCCATGTTCCCTGGAAGGAGCAATTCTTGTGCCGCCGGCAGCGACAAATTCCCGGCGCGCAAAACGCCCGGCGATTGCGACCTGCGTCACATAAATCGCCGCAGCGCTCACTCTTTGGGCATTTCGATGTGCGGCGGCGCCGGCGCTGCCGCGCCGCGCCCGCGTGCGGTGCGCAGCTGGTACACGTAGACCAGGATCTTCGCCACCGCGGAATACAGCCGCGCCGGAATCTCGTCGCCCAGCTCGCAGCCGGCGTGCAGTGCCCGCGCCAGCGGCGGCGCCTCGACCAGCGCCACCTTGTGCTCGGCGGCGATCTCGCGGATACGCAGCGCGATCAGGTCCCGGCCCTTCGCCACCACCACCGGCGCGCGCATGCGCGCGTCGTCGTAGCGCAGCGCCACTGCGTAGTGCGTCGGGTTGGTGATCACCACGTCGGCCTTCGGCACTTCCTGCATCATGCGTTTGCGCGCGATCAGCTGCTGCGCGCGGCGCACGCGTGACTTGATCTCGGGACTACCCTCGGTGTCCTTGTGCTCCTCGCGAATTTCCTGGCGGCTCATGCGCAGCCCCTTGTGGTACTGCCAGATGGCGAGCGGCACGTCGACGATCGCGATGACGGCCAGCGCGCCGCCGAGTGCGATCAGCGCCGTGCCGACCAGCGACAGCGCATGGCCGATCGCCGCCCGGGTGGGCTCGGCACCCAGGCCCGAGAAGCTGTGGAACTGCTTCCACAGCAGCACCGTCGCCACCAATGCCACCACCGCGAAACGCGCCAGTGACTTGAACAGTTCAATCACGCCGCGCATCGAGAACACGCGCGCCAGGCCGGATACCGGGTTGAGCCGGCCGAAGTTCGGAACCAGAGC
>Ga0302325_10023777_pt1 | contig 12758 bp, 9 predicted proteins | sample Palsa_T0_2_FD_201948 | JGI IMG/M metagenome (GOLD analysis project Ga0302325, IMG submission 201948) | Peat permafrost microbial communities from Stordalen Mire near Abisko, Sweden - Palsa_T0_2 | ecosystem: Environmental > Terrestrial > Soil > Palsa > Peat permafrost | place: Sweden: Abisko... | reverse complement strand
GAAGTCGAAACGCCGATCCTGCAACAGATCCACGGCGGCGCGACCGCCCGCCCGTTCACTACCCACATCAACTGCTACGACCTCGACCTGTTTCTGCGGATCGCACCCGAGCTGTATCTGAAGCGGCTGTGTGTGGGCGGCGTGGAGCGGGTATTCGAGCTCGGCCGGGCTTTCCGCAACGAGGGCGTGGACTTCAGCCATAACCCGGAGTTCACCCTGCTGGAGGCGTATCAGGCGCACGCCGATTACAAATACTGGATCGACGGCTGCCGGGAGCTGATTCAGAACGCCGCCCAGGCCGCTAACGGCGCCCAGGTGGTGCTGCGACCTACGTCCGGTGGTGCCAGTGACTCTTTGGAGGCGGTCGACATCTCCGGTATCTGGCCGGTGAAGACCGTGCACGACGCGGTGTCCGAGGCACTCGGTGAGCACATCGACGCCGACACCAGCCTGGCCAAGCTGCGTAAATTGTCCGACGCCGTGCAGATTCCCTACCTGGCGCGGTGGGACGCCGGCGCGGTGGTCCTGGAACTCTACGAGCATCTGGTCGAGGCTAAAACCGAGCATCCGACCTTCTATATCGACTTCCCGCTGTCGGTGTCCCCGCTCACTCGGCCGCACCGCAGCAAAGCCGGCGTCGCCGAGCGCTGGGACTTGGTCGCGTGGGGCGTCGAGCTGGGCACGGCCTACAGCGAGCTCACCGACCCTGTCGAGCAGCGCCGCCGCCTCGAAGAGCAGTCCTTATTGGCGGCCGGCGGGGATCCCGAGGCCATGGAGCTCGACGAAGACTTCCTGCAGGCGATGGAATACGCGATGCCGCCGACTGGCGGACTGGGGATGGGCGTCGACCGCGTCGTCATGCTCATCACCGGCCGCAGTATCCGCGAGACGCTGCCCTTCCCACTGGCGAAACCCCGGTAACGAACCCGACGTGGCGCGCCGTCCGGGCAATCCCGGCGCGCGATGAGCGAAAGTCGTGCTTAACACGCACGAAACATTCACAATGAATGACGTGACGGGTTCAACGGCGAACCTTGCGTTTGCGGTGCTGACTGACAACCACACCTCCTTGATGCACGGCTGGGTCCCCTGCGTGATCCAGGCTTTCTCGGTGGCCACGCTGGTGGCGGCCGTCGGGTGGCGATCGCGCCCGTGGCGGCTGGTATGGCTGCCGGTGGCGGCCGTGTTGGGCGCAGCCCTGGCCGGTTGGTCGCACTGGTTCATCACTGACTATGGCCTGGCCGACGATCCTGCACCCCACCTGCTGTGGTGGTGGATCGCCGTCAGCGGCGCCGCCATCGCGATCCTGGTCCTGGGCTGGCACAGCGCGCGCTGGTGGCGGCGCAGCGCATCGCTGCTGGCGGTGCCACTGTGCCTGCTCAGCGCGGGACTCACGCTCAACCTGTGGGTCGGCTACTTCCCCACCGTGCAGACGGCGTGGGATCAGGCCACCGCCGGCCCGCTGCCCGATCAGACCGACGCGGCCAGCGTCAGCGCCATGGCCGGCGCTGGAATCCAGCCAACCCACGGCAGCGTCGTACCCGTGACAATCCCCGATGATGCGTCGCATTTCAAACATCGCGGCGAAGTCGTCTACTTGCCACCGGCATGGTTTTCCAGCACCCCGCCGCCACAGCTGCCGACGGTGATGATGATCGGCGGCGAGTTCAACACGCCTGCAGACTGGCTGCGGGCCGGCAACGCGGTGAAGACGATCGACGAGCTGGCGGTCACGCACGGCGGCAACGCCCCGGTGTTCGTGTTCGTGGACTCCGGCGGAGCCTTCAACAACGACACCGAGTGCGTCAACGGGAGCCGCGGCAATGCGGCCGATCACCTGACCAAAGACGTTGTGCCGTTCATGACCTCGAAATTCGGAGTCAGTCCCGAGCCGGCGCAGTGGGGCGTCGTCGGCTGGTCCATGGGTGGGACGTGCGCACTGGACCTCACTGTCATGCACCCTGAGCTGTTCGGTTCCTTCGTCGACATCGCCGGCAACATGGGCCCGGACGTCGGGACCAAGGCTCAGACCGTCGCTCGGCTGTACGGCGGCAACGCCGACGCGTGGGCCGCTTTCGATCCGGCCACCGTCATCGCCAAACACGGTCGATACAAAGGGGTCTCGGGCTGGTTCGACATTCCGTCGAGCAACCCGCCGAAGCGTCACCGCGGTCTCACAGTGACCGACGCCGGCGAGGTCGGGCGGAGTGGTCAGGAATCCGTTGCGAACCCCAACGATCAGGCCCTCGCGGCCGAGTCGCTGTGTGAACTCGGCCGCGTCAACGGCATCAACTGCGCGGTCGTGGCGCAGCCGGGCAAGCATGACTGGCCTTTCGCGAGCAATGCCTTCGCCGCGGCGCTGCCGTGGCTGGCCGGCCGGTTGGGCACTCCCGGGGCGCCGCACATTGCGTTGCCGTCCACTTCGTTGCCGACGCCACACGCGGAGCCGGTCGGCAGGTAGCGTAAAACTGTGCCTGACGAGCCGACGAGTTCTGATGCGGAGTCCGACGTCGACTCCGGCTACACGACCTCCGGGGTTCCGACATTCGACGCGGTCCGCGACAAGATCGAGAAGCGATACGAGACATCAATCGGCGCAGCTGAATTGGATTCCGAAAGCCCGGAGGGACGTGACGTCGAGGAGCAGTACGAGGCCCGCCAGCGCGAAGCGGCCGAGCGGTTGGCCCGTATCCGCGAATCGATGCGCGACGGCGGTGGCTAGGCGCTGACCTTGCGGCGCTTCGACCGCTGCGGCGCAGAACTGCGCGCGGTCCCGATGACCTCGGCGAGGAACTTGCCGGTGTAGCTCTCCGGCACCGCCGCAATGTCCTCCGGTGTGCCTTCGGCGACGATGGCCCCCCCGCCGGCGCCGCCCTCGGGTCCCATGTCGATGACCCAGTCCGATGTCTTGATCACGTCCAGGTTGTGTTCGATGACGATCACCGTGTTGCCTTTGTCGACAAGGCCGTTGATCACGTCCAGCAACTTCCGGATGTCTTCGAAATGCAGTCCGGTCGTGGGCTCGTCGAGGATGTAGACCGTGCGCCCGGTGGAGCGCTTCTGCAACTCCGACGCCAGCTTCACCCGCTGCGCCTCACCACCGGACAGCGTGGGCGCCGGCTGGCCCAGCCGCACATACCCCAGGCCGACATCGACCAGCGTCTGCAGATAGCGGTAGATGCCATTGATCGGCTGGAAGAACTCCGCCGCTTCCTCGATCGACATGTCCAGCACCTCGGAGATGGTCTTGCCTTTGTAGTGCACCTCCAGGGTTTCCCGGTTGTAGCGCGCACCGTGGCAGACCTCGCAGGGCACATACACATCCGGCAGGAAATTCATCTCGATCTTGATGGTGCCGTCGCCCGTGCATGCCTCGCAGCGACCGCCCTTGACGTTGAAGGAGAATCGGCCCGGTTGATAGCCGCGAACCTTGGCTTCGGTGGTCGCCGCGAAGAGGGTGCGGATCTTGTCGAAGACCCCGGTGTAGGTGGCCGGGTTGGATCGAGGCGTGCGGCCGATCGGTGACTGGTCGACACGGACCAACTTGTCCACGTTGTCCAGCCCGGTCACTCGGGTATGCCGGCCCGGGACCTGTCGGGCGCCGTTGAGCCTGTTCGCCAGCACCGCGGCCAGGATGTCGTTGACCAGCGTCGACTTGCCCGAACCGGACACACCGGTCACCGAGGTCAGCACGCCGAGCGGGAATGCCACGTCGATGCTGCGCAGGTTGTGCTCGCGCGCGCCGACCACCGTGAGTCGACGACGCTTGTCTACCGGCCGCCTAATCGTCGGGGCGGCAATGCTTTGCCGGCCGGACAGGTAGGCCCCGGTGATCGATTCCTTGTTCGCCAACAGCTCGCGGTAGGTGCCGCTGTGCACGATGTGACCACCATGCTCGCCCGCGCCCGGACCGATGTCGACAATCCAGTCGGCGTGGGCGATGGTGTCCTCGTCGTGCTCGACGACAATCAGCGTGTTCCCCAAATCCCTTAAGCGAGTGAGGGTTTCGATGAGCCGACGGTTGTCGCGCTGATGCAGGCCGATCGACGGCTCGTCGAGCACATACAGCACGCCGACCAGGCCGGAGCCGATCTGGGTGGCCAGCCGGATGCGCTGCGCCTCACCGCCGGACAGCGTGGCCGCCGCGCGGGACAGCGACAGGTACTCCAGCCCGACGTCGAGCAGAAAGCCCAGCCGCGACTGGATCTCCTTGAGCACCTGACCCGCGATCGCCTGTTCGCGGGTGCCCAGCGTGAGCCCGTTGAGGAAGTCGGCGCAGTCCGCTATCGACAGCTCACATACCTCGGCGATCGACTTCGCGCCCTGCTCACCCGCGGCCAAGGTGACCGCCAGGATCTCCGGCTTGAGCCGCGTGCCCTCACACACCGGGCACGGGACGTCACGCATGAAGCCCTCGTAGCGCTCCTTCATCAGCTCGGATTCGGTCTGGTCCAGCTTGCGCTCCAGAAACGCCAGCACGCCTTCGAAGTCGGCGTAGTAGGACCGGGTACGGCCGTAGCGGTTGCGGTAGCGGACGTGAACCTGCTCGTCGCAGCCCTCCAGAATCGCCTTGCGCGCCTTGGCCGGTAGCTTCCGCCACGGCGTGTCGACGTCGAAGCCCATCGCCTCGCCGAGGCTCGCCATCATCCGGGTGAAGTACTCCGACGTGTGGCCCATCGACCACGGTGCCACCGCCCCCTGCGCCAGGGTGCGATCCGGGTCGGGCACCACCAGCTCCGGATCGACCTCCTTGCGAATGCCCAGACCGGCACACTCCGGGCAGGCGCCATACGGCGAGTTGAACGAGAAAGACCGCGGCTCCAGGTCGTCGACGGCCAAGGGATGCCCGTTGGGGCAGGCCAGCTTCTCGGAGAACCGCTGCTCGCGGTTCTCGGCGTCGTGGTCATGATCGACGAACTCCAACACCACGATGCCGTCGGCCAGGCTCAGCGCGGTCTCCACCGAGTCGGTGAGCCGCTGCTTGGCGCTGGCCTTGACGGTCAGGCGGTCTACCACCACCTCGATGTCGTGCTTCTCCTGCTTCTTCAGCTTGGGAGGATCGGTCAGCGAATGCACCACGCCGTCCACGCGGACGCGGCTGTAGCCCTGCGCGTTGAGCTTCTCGAACAGGTCGGCGAACTCGCCCTTGCGGGTGCGTACCACCGGTGCGAGAACCTGAAACCGAGTGCCTTCGGGCATCACCAGCACCTGATCGACGATCTGCTGCGGCGTCTGGCGGGCGATCCGCTCACCGCAGACCGGACAGTGCGGCGTGCCGGCGCGCGCATAGAGCAGACGCAGGTAGTCATACACCTCGGTGATGGTGCCGACCGTCGACCGCGGGTTGCGGTTGGTCGACTTCTGGTCGATCGACACCGCCGGTGACAGCCCCTCGATGAAGTCGACGTCGGGCTTGTCCATCTGTCCCAGGAACTGGCGGGCGTACGCAGACAGCGATTCGACGTAGCGCCGCTGGCCTTCGGCGAAGATTGTGTCGAACGCCAGCGAAGACTTTCCCGAACCGGACAGCCCGGTGAAGACGATCAACGCGTCGCGCGGCAAATCAAGATCGACACTGCGCAGGTTGTGCTCACGCGCACCCTTGACGATCAGGCGTTCAGCCACACTGTCTCTTTCACTTGGAGGCCGTTCCAACGTTCACCACACACGGCATCACCATGCTATGTGCCCATACCGACACGCGGTCGCCGGCCAGTACCGTGACGGTATGACCCGCGCCGACGACGATGATGCCGGCGCGGCCGGGATCCAGGAGTGGCGCACATGACCTCAGTGGACGAGAACTACACCGGCCACGTCGAACCTGGTACTGCGGCCCGTCGCAACCTGCCGGGTGCGTCGATCGTCAAAACGTCGGTCGGCCCCATGGACAACAATGCCTACCTGGTGACATGTTCCGCGACCGGTGAGACGCTGCTGATCGACGCCGCCAACGACCCAGACGTCCTGGTCGACCTGATACGAAACCACGCTCCGAAGGTGTCGCTGATCGTCACCAGCCACCAGCATTTCGACCACTGGCAGGCGCTGGAAGCCGTGACGCAGGCGACCGGCGCGCCGACCGCCGCACACCAGATCGACGCCGAGCCGCTGCCGGTCAAGCCGGACCGCTTGCTGGCGGGCGGCGACACCGTCCAGATCGGCGAGCTCACCTTTGACGTCATCCATCTGCGCGGGCACACTCCGGGATCGATCGCGCTGGCCCTGGGCGGTCCAGCCACCGGCGGAGTCACTCAGCTCTTCACCGGCGATTGCCTGTTCCCCGGCGGCGTCGGCAAGACGTGGCAGCCCGGCGATTTCGACCAGCTGCTCGAGGACGTCAGCACCCGGGTGTTCGACGTCTATGGTGACGCCACCGTGGTGTACCCCGGCCACGGCGACGACACGACGCTGGGTGCCGAGCGTCCGAGTCTGGCAACCTGGCGCGAGCGGGGCTGGTAAGCCGCGCGAGTGCCCCCAACCATCCTGCGCGCGAGCGGGGTTGGTGAATAGCAGCCGCGAAACGCGGTGCAGCACCTACGCTTAGCCGATGAGGGTGGGGATCGACTTCGGCACAACGCACACGGTCGTGGCGATCGTCGACCGGGGCAACTATCCGGTCGCATCGTTCGACGGGGTCGACACGTGGCCGTCGATCATGGCCGCCAACGCCGCCGGCGAATTGCGCTTCGGTCTGGACGCCGCCGCGGTCCGTCACGACCCGGGCTGGTCGGTGCTGCGTTCGTTCAAGCGACTGCTCAACGACGCCGGACCGAGGACCACCGTGGATCTGGCAGGCCGCAGCTATCGGTTGGCTGACCTGCTCGCGGGCTTTCTCGCCCAGCTGAAGACCGACCTGCAGCACCGTTCGAACGTCGAGCTGGCGCCCGGTGAGCGGGTCGAAGCAGCCATCAGCGTTCCGGCCAACGCGTCCAGCGCGCAACGCTTCCTGACGTTGGACGCCTTCATACAGGCCGGCTTCGAGGTGGTCGCGCTGCTCAACGAGCCGTCGGCGGCGGGCTTCGAATACGCCCACCGATACCGCGCGACCATCACCGCCAAGCGTGAGCACGTTCTCATCTACGACCTCGGCGGAGGGACCTTCGACGCGTCGCTGCTGAAGATGACGGGACGGTTCAACGAGGTCATCTGTAGCGAGGGCATTCAGCGCCTCGGCGGTGACGACTTCGACGAGACGATCCTCAAGCTCGTCCGCCAAGGGGCCGGGCTGCGCACGTTGCCCGCGGGCACACGTGATCTGCTGATCGAGGAGTGCGCGGCCCGGAAAGAGGCCGTCGGCCCTAACACCCGGCGATTCCTGGTCGATCTCACCGCGGTCGGCAAGCCGCCGTTCTCCTGCGCGATCGACGATGTCTACGCGGCCTGTGCGCCGCTGGTGGACAAGACGATTGCCGCTCTCCCCCGCGTACTGCACGACCAGGCCGGCGGTGACGTCGACTGGTCCGAGCTCGCAGGCGTTTATGTGGTGGGCGGAGCCGGAAGCTTCCCCCTCATCGCCCGGACACTGCGCACCGTGTTCGACGAGAAGCGCGTCAAACGCTCACTGCACCCGTTCGCCGCGACGGCGATCGGCCTGGCCGTCTTCCTCGACCGGGAGGCGGGATTTGCTCTCTCCGAACGTCTCTCGCGCCACTTCGGAGTGTTTCGGGAAACCTGCGCGGGCGAGGACGTCTGCTTCGACCCGATCGTGCCCAAAGGCGCGGTGCTGCCCACCGCAGACCAGCCGCCTTTCGTCGTCACGCGGACCTACCGGGCAGCACACAACATCGGACACTTCCGCTTCGTGGAGTGCAGCCGGTTGCGCGACGGCCACCCTGACGGCGACGTGACGCCCTACGACCCGGTGTTCTTCCCGTTCGACCCGGATCTCAGCGACGAACAGGATCTTCCCCGCCGGCCGGTGCGGCGACGCGACGATGGCCCGGATGTCGAAGAGCGCTACGTGGTGACACCTGGTGGAGCCGTCGAAGTGACACTCACGACACGCCCGGACCGGCTGAGCCGGACTTTCCGTTTGGAACGCCACGACCTGGCCAGCGCGTAGCGGTTACGTCGCAGCGTCGAGATCGGGCGTCCAGGCGACTCCGTTGATGTGGCTGCCGCTGTCGACGAACAACGTGTTGCCGGTGAGATAGCGGCAGCCCTCGCCGGCCAGGAACAGCGCAACCGGGGCGCTCAGATCGGCCTGAACGGTACGGACGACGCCACCGTTCCGGCGGCACCGGTCAGCGGTCTGCTCCAATGCGTCCTTGTTGCGAGCGACCAGCACCAAATTCAGCCCCGCTGCGGCGAGAAGCTGAGCGAATTCGGCGCCGACCCCTTCCGAGCCGCCGGCGATCAGCGCCCACGGCCCGTACTGAGCGGTGTCGATCACCGGGTTGACGCGCGGCCGACCGTTTACGTGGTGGTGTGCACGATTAGGACGTCGACTTTGGCCCGGCGCGAGACGTTGGCGGGCACCGATCCGAGCAGTCGGCCCGCGATCGTGCTGAGGCCGACATTGCCGACGACGAGCAGATCGGCGTCGACCTCCTCAGCGAGTCCGACCAGCGCGTCGACCGGGGCGCCCACAATCGACCGCTCCTCGACGTTCTTGGCACCCGCGGCTTGGGCCCGGTCCTTGGCCTCGCGCAGGATTGCGTAGATCGGGGCGCTGCCCGCCACCTTGTAACTCTCGGACTTCAGGGCGTCGGCGGCCCGTTGATCCTCGCTCTGGGGTAAGTACGCCGTCGCAACAATCAGCTTCGCGTCCGCCCCGGCGATGCTGCCTGCCTTTTCCACCGCGCGCAGCGACGAATCCGAGCCGTCGGTTCCTACCACCACGGTCCGATATGCGGTCATTTACTCTCCCAGGTTTCGGTTGCTACGCCAACCCAAGACAGTAACGCCTCGCCGCAGACAGATGGTCGGATTGAGTCACGCCACCGCGGCGGACGTTTCCTCGCGACCGCCACGGTGCGGCGTGCCCGGCGGCACCAAGCGCCCCAGTATCGTCTCCAGCTAACATCCTAAAACCATGAAATCTCTTGATGCGCAGACTATTCAACTGATCGTGAATCGCGGATGCTTGAGCCGCCAGCTCCGGTGCCACTGGGCACAGCGGTTCGTGGGCAGGTCAGACAGGTAAGCAGGTTCACCAAAGGCCCCTTACAGTGACACGAATCATGGTTGCCACGACACTCGACGAACCCAGGACCGCCCTCGTCGCGGGCGACGCGCGTCGACGGCCGCGCCGCAGGCTGCTCGATCCGCTTGCGATCGCGGTACTGGCGGCCGTCGTCGGCAGCGTCGCGGCGAGCCGGCCGTCGCTGTGGTTCGACGAGAGCGCGACGATTTCTTCCTCCGCCAGCCGCTCGGTACCTGAACTGTGGCGGCTGGTGGGCCACATCGACGCCGTGCACGGCCTGTTTTACCTGCTGATGCATGGTTGGTTCAGCCTCGTCCCGGCGACCGAATTCTGGGCCCGGGTTCCCAGCTGCCTGGCGGTGGGGATCGCGGCGGCGGGTGTCGTGGTCTTCAGCAAGCAGTTTTTGCCAAGGAACATGGCGATTTGTGCGGGCATCGTGTTCGCGGTCCTGCCGCGCGTGACGTGGGCCGCTGTCGAAGCTCGCTCGTATGCGCTCACAGCGGTCGCCGCGGTCTGGTTGACGGTGCTGCTGATCACCTCGATACGGCGGAACCGATGGTGGCTGTGGCTGCTTTACTCGCTCGCTCTGATGCTGTCGATACTGCTCAACGTCTACCTGGTGTTGCTGGTGCCGGCCTACGCCGTCGTCACACCGGTGCTCCGGCGCCGCAAATCGGTGGTGCTGTGGTGGGCGATCACCTCGGCGGTCGCAGTGGGCGCGTTGACACCGTTGATGCTGTTCGCGCACGGCCAGAGCTTCCAGGTCGCCTGGATCAGTCCGCTGAATTGGCACAGCGTGCTCGACGTCGTGCAGCACCAGTACTTCGACAACAGTGTGCCGTTCGCGATCCTGGCGGCGGTCGTTTTCGTTGCCGCGCTGACGATTCGATTGACGGGACGATGGCACTCGGCCGGCGACACCCGTCGGGTGCTGATCATCTGCGCGGCATGGATCGTGGTGCCCACCGCCGTCAGCCTGATCTATTCGGCGGCCACCGATCCGTTCTACTACCCGCGGTATCTGTTCTTCACCACGCCGGCGATGGCAGTCGTATTGGCCGTCTGCATCGTGTCGGTTGCGCGCACGCCGCGATGGATCGCGTTGGTGCTGATCGTGCTTACCGCAGCGGCCTTCCCGAATTATCTTCTGTCGCAACGGCAGCGGTATGCCAAGGAGGGCTGGGACTACAGCGACGTCGCCGACGTCATCAGCGCCCACGCGGCACCCGGGGACTGCCTGGTGGTCGACAACACGGTCGGCTGGCTACCCGGGCCGATCCGGGCGCTGCTTGCGGCCCGCCCGGCCGCCTACCGGCCGTTGGTCGACCCCGGCCGCTCCGGCCGGGCAGCCGACCGTGGCACTCTGTGGGACGGCCACAAGGCGGTGTGGCTGGTGAAAGATCAGCTGAACAAGTGCACGGCAATATGGGCGATCTCTACCCATGACAAGAAGCTGCCCGCCCGCGAAAGCGGCAAATATCTGCCACCCGGGCTGGTGCTGTCACGCGCACCCGCGTATCTGACGCCGAGGGATCTTGGCTTTCACATCGTCGAGCGGTGGCAGTTCCACCGAACCCAGGTCGTCAAGTTGACCCGCTGAACGGTGGCGCCGTGCAGATGCGGCCGCCCAGAGTCGATCGACATCCTCGGTCAGCGCAATCCGCGGGTGGCACGGTAAGCGGCCAATGCGCCCGCCACACCCAGCGCGGTAAACACCGCGAACAGAGCCCGGGCGGCTACCACGTCACCGCCGTGCGTGCTGTTGACCACAACACCGGCCAGCCCCGCACCGAAGGCTCCGGATATAAGTTGCACCGTGTTGATCGCCGCCGCGGCGGCGGCGCCTTCCTTCGCGTCGTCCACGCACAGCATCGCCCACGCCGATAGATGCGGCCACCCGGCTCCGATGCCGATCCCGGTGATCGTCAGCGCCAGCGCCCACGTCACGACAAAGCCCACCGGCGCGTTATCGACCTGGGTAATCGCAGCCAATATCAGGCCGACGGCCATGATCAGCGGCGCGACCACAACCACGCAGCTGATGACCGGCTTGCTGCTCAGCGATGCGCTGAGGATTTCGCTGACGGTCCAGCCGACCGCCAGCGCCGCGCCCAAGAACCCGGCCACCAAGGGGCCCAGATGCGCCAAGCGTTGCCCGAACAACGGCACGTACATGTCGACCAGTGCCGAGGCCATCAGCACAGCCAGGGTCAGATAGATCCACTTCAGCGGGCCGGCACCAAAAGTGCTGGGAGGCAATACTGTTACCGCCATCCGTCGATCGACAAGCACGAACCCGACGACCAGGACCAGGCTCACCGCAAGCAACGCCGCGGTCGCGGCAACGTTTCTCGGCACCTGGGCGACGCTGACCGTCAGCGCCGCAGCCCCCAGCAGCAACAACGACCACACTGGCATTTTCAGCGCCGGGACAGGGTCGCCGGGATCGACGCGGCCGGCCGGCAGCACGAGCGGCACCAGCACGGCCATCGCGGCAGTCAGTAACGCCATTACGCCGAATGCCCAGCGCCACAACCCGAACTGGGCAAAAAGGCCGCCCACCGCCGGCCCCACCAGAGTGGCGACGCCCCACATGGCCGACACGAGTGCCGAAGCCCTGGTCCACAACGATCGCGGTAGGGCGGCGTTGATCACCGCATAGCCAAGCCCGGCCAACAGGCCCCCGGCCGCTCCCTGCAGCGTGCGACCTACCAGCAACACCGCCATGCTAGGCGCCACCGCGCACACCACGCTGCCGATCCCGAACGCGGCCGATCCCCACAGATATGACCACCGCGGCCCGAACCGCAATAGCGCCGCGTTGACCGTCGTGGCCGCGACAACCGACCCCACGAGGTACAGCGTGGTCACCCACGCGTAAAGCCGCTGGCCGCCGATGTCGGCGATCGCGGTCGGCAGCAGGCTGACCGTCAGGAACTCGTTGGTCGCGTACAGCGCTACGCCACCTGCGAGCAGCGTCGAAGTCCCCAGGAATCGGGGACCCAACAGTGTTCGCCAGCCATCGTTGGCTGTCGTGCCAAGCGGTGCGCTCACTTCAGGCCGGCGGCGTCCATCCCGCGCAACTCTTTCTTGAGGTCGGCGATTTCGTCGCGGAATCGCGCGGCGAGCTCGAACTGCAGGTCACGCGCGGCGGTCATCATCTGCTCGGTGAGGTCCTTGATCAGATCGGCCAATTCGGCCCGCGGCATGCTGGCGGTGTCGCGCCCCTCGAACACCCCGGCGCTGACCGCCCGGCCGGGCTCGCCCTGTGCCCGGCGGCCCCGTGATGAGTTACGCCCCGATCCACCGATTTCCAAGGCTTCCGTGTCGTCGGCCTCGCGGTAGACCTGGTCGAGGATGTCGGCGATCTTTTTGCGCAGCGGCTGCGGATCGACGCCGTGGGCCTCGTTGTAGGCGACCTGCTTAGCCCGGCGCCGATCAGTCTCGTCGATCGCCTCTTTCATCGAGTCGGTCATCCTGTCGGCGTACATATGGACCTCGCCGGACACGTTGCGGGCTGCGCGGCCGATAGTCTGGATCAGGCTGCGCGACGACCGCAGAAAGCCTTCCTTGTCGGCGTCGAGGATCGCGACCAGCGACACCTCAGGCA
>Ga0302325_10023776_pt1 | contig 12759 bp, 12 predicted proteins | sample Palsa_T0_2_FD_201948 | JGI IMG/M metagenome (GOLD analysis project Ga0302325, IMG submission 201948) | Peat permafrost microbial communities from Stordalen Mire near Abisko, Sweden - Palsa_T0_2 | ecosystem: Environmental > Terrestrial > Soil > Palsa > Peat permafrost | place: Sweden: Abisko... | reverse complement strand
TGGAGCGTATCGATATCAGACCAGGCTTTTCAGTAAGAAGTGGTTGGAAAGTAAAGGATTGAGTGCTGCGATTCCAGAGCATTTGCAGAAATATGCCGTGCTTGACTAGCACGTCAAATCTTCATTCTCGTTAGCCACATTTATACGCTTGGGATGAATTATCCCAACCTTCCCCAGCGCCTCCAGAACTTCCACATGCAGACGATGTTCATCGAGCGTTCGAGAATAGATGACTAAGTCATCTATGAATGCCAGCGCAAATTCATATCGATAGCTTCCCAGTATTGTGTCAATCGCGCGCTGAAAGTGTGAAGGAGCATTCTTCAATCCAAAGGGTATCCACTTGAACTGCCAAAAGCCATCTTCCCTCACAAAAGCTGTGTATGGTCTGCTCCCCCCGTCAGCCCGAATTGGTAGTAGCCCTTGTTCGCCTCGATGACTGAGAAATAATTGACCCCTGACCGAGCTCGGAATATTGAATCTTGTTTTGGCAGGGCATAACGGTCCGCTATCGTCTTCGAATTAACTTCACGGAGCTCCACGCAATACCTGGGTTTCCCCTTCTGAATGACGATGATCACCGGTGAGGCGACATCGGAGTTGGAATTGTATAACTGCATATGAGCTTCCTTCCCTTGAAACTGGCAAATGTCCTGTTGCCGATCGAGTATCAAGGTATCCATCTGAACTTCAATAAAGATCTGACGAGATCTAATAGTCCCCCAAAGCAGTGACATAAACTCCCGTTTCAAGTCTTTCTCGTACCATCTAATGCTCTGATAATTGTGAGGAAACAGTTTACAAACCAATCTATTCACTCACGTTGAGCCGGTTGCATTTATTCTCGTTTTTAGACACGGGGAATTTTTCATCGGCGGACTGATCTGATCGCTAAGAAGACAATACTACAATAAGATCTATTCCTTGCGAATTTAGCGGAAGGTTATGCTTGGCCGGGTCACTCGCTTAGGCCTGAGTCGTATCATTTTGTTAGATTATTCTTTCGAAAAGGAGACTTTCGCCGCAAAAGTCGAAAGGCTATTAAGCCGCCGGCAAGGGAACGACTAGGTCGACCAGTACAAATTCACCATGGCAAGAATCTGACGCGCCCAATTCATACAAGAACGCTCAAAAGTCGGCCATAACGCTATTGTGTCGATGTTGACTTGCAGGTATTCGATTATACGCACTTTGACTGCATTCTCTGGGACCAAATGAGCGACAAGAATTGCTGAACACACGTGGGAATTGAATATCCAGTGAGAAGAGTGGTTTGTTTAATTTCCTCTCAATATTTCCCCAAGTTGGGGAGGTCTGTCACCGGCAGTAATGATTCGAACAGAAAGTAACTCCAAAGCTTCATTCCGAAAGAATCCATGCAGCATTCGCTATTATGAAGGAAGAAGAGCTCACAATACCAATTCCTGTACGGGTCGCCAGTCGGCGAGATTACTTGATATCTAACGGAGGAGAACTATTATCTTCTGTTGAGGTCTACTTCTGGTTACAATTGTATACGCAGTGCCATACCGTGTTCATTTGAACGGAAAACTCCCATCATTTTCATAACGGCGGCGCGCATGCTCTGGTCTCGGGCATCGTATTCCAGAGCAATGGATAACAGCAGGCTATGAGAGTTACATTGCCAGTGGCCGCGGGAATTTTACCAAGACGCTTCACAGAAACTGTTATTGGCGACGATATCTACTTTCCTTTGAACGGAGTTGGCTGCCGGTGGTACTTCACTGAATGACTAAAAGAGATCTGACATAGTAGACAAAGGGTTCTAGATCTTGTCTACACAACTGGTCACAGTATTGGGGGCAGTGTATGTGCATCTCGAACAATGAGGAACGACATTTGCCTGTCGGAGGCAGAGTTATGAGGCGCAAACATTTAACAAATGTCTCGCACTCGGAATTCAAAGAACAAATCGCTCGAGTAGAGTATTTGGGGTAGAACGAAGTTTAGTAGTCTGATGATATAATTATAAGCGAAGAATTTCCCAGCAAGGCAATTGCCATTCGAAAGTTGTGACGAAGCTAGTGCTTGTTTTGACGGATGAAAGGAATTTAAAACATATTGGATGGCTGTTGAGAATCTGGTAGTGTATCAAACAAGGAGCGGTCGTCGTAGTCGCAGTAAATTCATATTATGTGACGCGTTCACCGTTAGTTCTCTCTTTCCCTGTGGTTCTCCAACATGGACGATTCGCCGACATAATGGTGAGTTGTAGCCTCATTACTTGCAGCTGCGAGGAAGTCTTTGGAATTTAGTCAAGAATCGCGGAGTGGCTGGGATATATACTCCCTTGAGCAAAATCAGAACGAGGATACTGAGCGAACGAAGGGCGTAGTCCATTGAAACCGTTCTTCAATGAAGCCGTGCGAGATTCCATAACAGATCTTGGATTTGGACGCCTAACAACTCCGGTCGGTACGCCAATAATGATCGCTGATGAATGGCCATCCTTACTTTCAGTTGGCAGTAGGCTAATGAGCGGTGCATCAGGGGAAGCTATATGGCCAATCAGTCACTTCGTATCGGTTAAACAGTCGCTGTAGGATCTGATAGAACGGATAACATTCTCATAAACTTGTTACTCCTTCCATCATTCCGAGAAAGAATCCGGATAGCACCCCGTGAAATTGGACAGGATTCTTCGATAATATAGACATGATACATGTCTTTCGGGTCTGTTCGTGCAACTTAATATGACTGAAACACGAGAGACAGACGAGAGGAACAACAACTCTGATTGATCAGGAGCTAAGCTAAGATCATTTAGTAGATGATAGGGTATTACATCCATATCACCCGTCCAACGCCAAAGGTGTCTCGCCCACGAGATATACCATCCCCTGAATAATACGAATCAATGTCGTAGTTTTCTGCCCCCGGCCACTCCCGCTCAATGGCCGCAAGTTTGGTGACCTTTGCATGAAGACATAAGCAACGAGAGAAAGGTCTCTTCTCATTTCTGAAATAAAGTGGCTGGGCTTCCAAATCCCCAAATGTCGTGTCGGAAAATCGTGCAGTCGCTAGGCTCTTGTTCTCTAGGGGTTCCCATTAGGTCAGCCGCAAGTTATACCTTCGCAATGTGGGGTCCCAGACATGCCACTTAAGAGTTCCTTGATCTTCGTATATCGTTATTCGGCCGCTATCAAACGCGCTTTCAACTCGAAGAATAAGTTGGGATGGTGAGTTTGTTTGTTGCATGGCTAATGGCGGTTTGACTGGGGAAACGTACGAGTAGGACAGACTGTGTTTGTCTGCCGGGCGGTACACCCTCGAAGAATTAGGTTGGGATGGATGGGCGACGGTTCCATAGAATTCCGTTTCTTGGATCCGAGGCGTGATTCGAATCGGCTCCCCAAAAAGTCTCCTAGTGTGGTTTCCATTCCGCCTTCCATAAGTGCCCTGCTATTACTAATTTCTTCTCAATGAATATCCCCGTTGAACAGTCATAGGCAAGAGCCTCGTTTGTCGAATGTGCCGCCTCATAGTAACTGTATAAATCAGATTTGAACTTGTGTTGCTCTCCACGAGTCCTTTTATTTGTCCACTGAAAGCGTTCACATACGAAGCTTTGGATTATGTTCATTGTTGATTGTGGCGTGATGTGCACCACTGCATCGTTCCCGCGAGTTACAAGAAATAACCAGTTGCTCACGGTCCCAATCCCTGGCCGACGGTTTCAAATCGACGTCCAGAGGCTCATTCACCCCCTCCCTCTGCCCCCAAATCAGTCGGCATACTTCTATGTAGATCTTGAAGCATTTCGGATTAAAGTATTGCAATGGTTATCGTAGAAACGAAGTTTGTGACTGGGGAGAATATGGTATATATTTGGTTCTCCTTGTAGAATGTAGCTTTGCTTGCTGATGTCATGTATTCTCTTCTCAATGTAGAATGTAGCTTTGCTTGCTGATGCCATGTATTCTCTTCTCATTGTAGAATGTAGCTTTGCTTGCTGATGTCATCTATTCTCTTCTCAAGATCGAATTAAATGGATACCTTGGCAATAGTAGCGATGCCAGAGCCATCTACATCACTGAAGGGCCGTCACGGTAGAGTCTTTCGCCGTCCGCCGCCGATCTTAGCTCACCTTTGATTTCGCGCGCGTGGTTTGTGAGCCACGTGACCGTATTCTTTGCTGGTGTTGTCGGGGTGATTCCAACCAAAACAACACCGCGGCATCATCAACCAAGGAAAAATCGCATCGTTGAGAGCAATCCTCTCTCGCACCACCGAATGGAGGACTCCAGCGCGTCTCCGCGCTACGACGAATACGCATCGGCATATGAACAAGCAGCACAAGACCACGACTGGCTGGCAGAGTTATCCGAAGAATGGATATCCAACGCATCATCAACAGAACCATCCGAGCAAGGGTCGGGACGGGGAACCAGTATTCGCTCAACATTCGGGATGGGCCCGAGGAAGATTGAGACGATTCCGGAGGAAACGACGGAGAATTCGGTAAGTAATACGGTCAGGATCGCGTTGGGGGATCTGGACGTGCATAACGCACCGGAGTGGAAGAGACGGTTGGATGAGGCCAAGTTGGCTAGGGATTTACTGACTTCGTGCAACAATTTGGAGAGTTTGTTTAAGGAAGACACTTCCAAGTAAGCTATTCTATTGGGACTGTTGTTAAGGCTAGATCCTCAAAGCTTTCGTCCCTGCCAGTATCGCCTGAAGTGAAACAGCCTAGCCCACAGGGATCCCCCCGTACCGACACTGCTACGTTTCTCAAGGACATAACCGACAACATCTCCATCGGATCGTCAAAGAAACGACAAAACTCTCCCCTACGACAAGTCATCAACATAGACGACACGTCATCCTCCCCAGAAGCCCCCTACGTTCGTCCCACAACCGCAAGCACAATCTCCTCCGGGCAATCTACCATCCGGTCCTCCGACCAGAAAAGCACACATGAATCGTCGGACGAAGACTCCTCATTTGGAGACTCGAACGAGGACTTGTCGATTGCCGAACCTACCCAGACTCTCATGGATCCCAGTTTCTTTACTGCTCGCCCTGGGTCCGATGAAATGTCCGTTCGTTCCCCCCCCGAATACGATTCGCCAGAGGAATCGTTCCGGACAGCGAAAGTGATGCAGACCCCACATCCAAATGGAACGAGTTCCCTCGCCAGTTCAACAGAAATGAGATCCCGCTCGGTACGATTTGCGAGTCCCCAGGCCGTAGACGAACGCAGTTACTCATTCAACTTCACGCCTAATGGGCCAGTGGAAGCATCTATTGATATCTCCCAACCACAAATCGATAGCTCCGTCGACATCGAACGTCCTCGAACACCTACCACACAACAATCATCCGCCAAGAGTTCCCCACGCAAGAGTCCGAATAGTCCTCTAAAATTGTTTACTGGGAAATACGATACCTTCACGAACAATAAGATGCAGGAAATGGTATCCAATTTATTGCCGAAACCAGATGAAGACGATGACTTGACGAGTTCGAGACAACGGAAGCGGGCGAGAAGGGAGGCATTGTCAAGGGATAGAGTTCCTCGCGTCCCTCAAAATCACGAGATTCGTCATGCCCGGATGCCGAGTTTGACAACCCAAGAAATGTTTGACGATGCGGAGGATTTCATGAGAGGTCTAAGAAGTATGCCGCGTCCTCTAAGCACAGAAAAATTGCGCGAGAATGAGGTCGAGGTTTCTGAACAAACGGCAGAGGCAGAGGATCTCGAACCTACTTCTCGAGAGGAAATCCAGTTTCATGAGGAGGACGATTATGACGACCACAGCATCGAGGAAGGGGATTCCTCCGAATTTGAAGGGGATATACATCCTCCGCAACATGAAGAATATTCCCAACACTCCTCTGAGGCGTACGATTCCATCCGGCAGGCTGTCTCGCCTGGAAAACTCTCCGTATTCCCACTATCGCCATCCAAAGCAGCTCAATTCTCCCAACCCATGGCCAATCCGTCTTCTCGAGTTAGTTCCGCCGAGAGCATGCAAGTCATCACCCCAGATGACGTATCACACCTCCTCCCCACGACAGTGGGCAGCATGACCTTTGACGCAGCCAAGAAAGCATGGTTCAAAATCCGCCCCTCACAGATGCAACGTCCCCCAGTGCAGGAAGAGGATAGTCTCCCCCTCCCGCCGGATATGAATGACGAATCTGAGGGGGAAGAGGAAGAGGAAGAGGATATCTTCAGGGATATTGATGATCTCGTTGTTAGTGACGAAGAAGAGTCGAATTATGAAAGTCGCCCGAGTTCGAGTGCTAGCGCCGCTGGGACTATTTCTGCTGAGAAAGTTGTTCCGCAAGAACAAGAGGTGGATGAGACTTATGTGAGTGAGATGGAAGAGAATAGAATGAGCCCAGGTGGCAAGGAACGTGGAAGTGCTCAGGAGTATCCTGAAGAGCAACGGTTTCCCGAGCAGCAATATCCTGAACAACAATACGAAGAGGACGAGGAAGAGAAAGACATTACCGAAGCTCCATTGACGCTTTCAGATCTACAGCCTTCTCCGGCGCCGCCTCCAAAATCACCTTTGCGGAAGAGTATCACTATTTCACCAATGCCATCTCCAATCAATATTCCTACTAAACCTCAACACACTCAACGCAGTCATCCTCCCTCACCACTTCGCAAACCTCTTCAAGTCTCTGTCCGAGACGAGAATATCCCCCCACCAATTCCCTCCCCTACGCGATCTCATCGTAAAACACTCTCCTCAGAAAAACGGATGCGTAAGTCCATCCCACTACCCGATCCAAACACCCCCGAGGCAATCCGTCTGCAATCTCAAATCAAAGCATCCCCATCCCGTCCAACATCCAACCTCCGCCGCTCTCAATACGAACATCTCATGAAAACTCCGCAAACCCAAAACCTCACCAACATCAACAATCTCAACAACAACAACGATTCACCTTTCCTTATCCCCCGCGATATCATCCGTCTCTCGATTTCTCCTCCCCCGGCAGATATCTCCTTTGCGCACACCCCACGCCAAGACATTTCCTTCTCCGTCACAACAAAAGTCCTGGTAAAACATCTCACGGATTTCGAGCCTTTTGAACCGTACTGGGAGAACCTGCGATATATCGATTTCCGCGGCAAGGGAGTCACTGCCTTGGACGGATTGAAATCATTCTGTCCAAAGTTGGAGGAACTCGATATCAAGGATTGTAAAGTCAAATATCTCACTGGCCTTCCGTCGACCATGAAAATCTTGAAAGCAAACGGGAATAGACTTGATGGACTCGTGAGTTTCGCCTGGGCTAGGAATTTGCAGTACCTCGATCTGGCGAATAATCAGATTGATTCTCTGGCTGGTTATTTCTCCACTTAGGATGTTTTAACGTGTAGGATTGTCGACGTTGATTCACTTGCGAGAGTTGAGAGTTGATAATAATTTGCTTACAGGTCTTGATGGAATATTACAACTCGATGGACTTCTCAAAGTTTCTGCAAAGCAGAACCAGATTAGTTCCTTGGATTTCACAGGATCACGATTACCACGTCTAGAAGTCCTTGAATGTCAACGCAACTGTATCGGCCGCGTCGAAGCTCTAGAAGAACTCACCTCCCTCATGAGTCTGCATCTCGGTATGGATCCCCAGGTCATGATACAGTGATATTAACAGTAGATGACAACAATCTTACGACATTGCAGCCCAGACAATCAGTGCGATCATTGAGGACATTGAAACTCTGTCGCAATGAATTACAAGTCTTTGATCCGAAATTTTATCCCGAATTACGCACGTTGTATCTCGATGAAAACCAGATTCAGTCGTTCAGCGGGGTAAAGCGATTACGTCTCCTAGAGAACTTCTCCGCGCGATCACAGAAGGGCAAGACCAATATCGGTATCCATGGACTCAGTGAACTTCGTAAAATATATCTCTCAGGTATGTTTGCCTCCCTTGTGTGGGGGCGATGTTGATTATAGGGATCCCGATTCAATTGCGTCTGGAGAGACCGTTTTATAATTTACAGTATTTGGAACTTGCGGCGGCCAAGTTGACGGTGTTGCCGAAAGATTTTGCGTCAAAGGTCCCGAATGTCAGAATCCTGAACTTATCATTCAATTCCTTGAAAGATATTTCTCCTTTGAAAGGATTGACGTTACTAAAGCGGCTTTTCCTCATCGGCAATCGCATCTCGTCGCTGAGCGAGTCCACAGAAACTCTCCTCTCCCTCACAGAACTCCAAGTCTTAGATCTACGGTACCCGCTCTCTCGTCCCTACATTCATTCCACTTTTTGAGATGTTTACTAATTCCAGACTTAATCCTGTTACTCTGTCCTTTTATCCGCCTGTGGAAGCCAAGAAGTCCGACCATCATAAGGATATGTTTTCCCTTGTCACTGGCAGAAACGCGACTAGCACATGGACTCAGCGAGATAAACAGTTCCGCAACGGGATGCCTCGATCATGGGAATTACGAAGGAAAGCGTATCAGGGATTGGTGTATACTGCATGTCCTAGACTGAGATGGTTTGATGGCAGCGAGGTTAGTCGGGGCGCTGTTGCGGAGGGCGAGAGGGTGTTGAAGAGTTTGGAGGGAGTGGTGGGCAGTGTGAAACAGAGTAAGAGAGAGAATCGGGCAAGATGAGACCTCTTAAGGAAAAGGGTTGTGTTATGGGTGATTACGATGATGAACAATGGTTATTTTTGTTGTAGAGCATTGTGTATTAGTCTTTTTGGGCGGTGTTGGGCGTGTAGTGTTGATGACGTTATATCGTCTCGTTGACTGAGACTTCCATTCCAATCGTCCTCTTGAAAATGTCTATCCTCAAGTCCATCTCTCGTCCCCCTCTTCCAATCTAAACAGACTGACAATGGGCAACGTAACTCTTTGACATGTTTCTGAAGCTAACAACTTCTAGCCACCGAGACTGGTCCGGCCGCAATCTGGGAGTAAACCCCACGCTCTCGGAAGAACTCAAAGAATGGCTCGCCAAGTACCGTTCCCCCGACCTCCGCAAGAGGGAAACGAGGCAGAAGAACATCTCGCAGACCAAATTGACCAGCGTCTCTGGTCATACATGTACGGTCCGGGGATGCAGATGTTTAGAGAAAAAGTAGACGATCGAGTGGACTCGGGGATGACTATGATGGGCGCAATTGAGAAAGCACATGCTGAGAAGATTGCAAAGATGGAGACGGCGCAGTGCGAGAAGATGCAGGAATTGAAGTTGCAGCAGGAGAAGGGACGGGGAGAGTTGGAGGGGAAGATGAAGGCTTTGAAGGTTGGGCTTTGGGTATTGGGAGGGGTGACGTTGGTTGGGATGTGCGGGTTGGGGGTTTTGGCGCTATGGCCTAGGATTAAGAGTTTGCTCCAGAGAAACGGGGAACAAGAGGAAGCAAAAGGCGAAAGGACAAGCAAGAACAGTACTATTGTGAAGAGAGATGGAGCAAGGGACGATTATTTCAATGGAGATAGGAGAAGAATGTGAGATGGGACGAATAGTTAGGACGAACCGCTCACCTTCCGTTCAGTCTAAGAAGCTTGATCTCATATCTAGCGATCCTGCATCAAAATTCAAAGATATTGCTTAAAGTTTTTCATTATAGATATGTACGCATGAGGGTCGCTTCTGGTTTATACCACCTGCATCTCGCCGCTCTGAGAAGCTCGAGCCGTTGATTGGTTGGTCTTCAAGATTCGCGAATTCCCAAATTTGCGGCCTTGTTAGGTTTCCAAATGTGCCCTATGACAGCTTGCTAGGGTTGTTGAGTGTGACTGGCGGTGGGAAATTACTAGCAGCAGGATCACCACCAGCACAGAAGCCACGCCCAGCAACCGTCGACATGGCCCCAGCACTTCCTCACATCGTATTTCCTACCCACGTATCTCATCTAACACGCAGAAAATCGTCAAGAAACGACGCACTCCGTTCATCCGCCATCAATCCGACCGATTCAAGACTGTCAAGGTAGCTTTGGCCGAGAAAGAAGGTTGTTGTTGACCATTGTGTAGGCGGCATGGCGAAAACCAAAAGGAATTGACAACAGAGTCCGTCGTCGCTTCAAGGGCGCTCCATTAATGCCATCGGTACCTTCCTCCTGTCCCTTTGATGCTGTCCTGTTCTCTCCTGTCCTGCTGCCTCGTGTGTGATTGTTCATTCACGAGTCGTCAATTTGGTATGGCAAGTACTCATTCTTCTAGATCGGCTATGGAAGCAACAAGAAGACCAAGCACTTGCGACCATCAGGACACAAAGTATTCCTCGTCCACAACGCCCGCGACGTCGACATGCTTCTAATGTACAACCGCACATACGCCGCAGAAATTGGTATCCCTCCAAGTGTCCCGGACAGTGCTTACGGTAGCCTCGGCGGTTGGTGCAAAGAAACGTTTGGAGATCGTGGAGAAGGCCAAGAAGCTGGGTGTTGCTGTCACGAATGGTAATGCTCGGTTGGCCAAGGAGGAGTAGATTGTTTGGATGCTTTGAGGACGCTGTGAAAAATGTTGTAGTGTCCGAGTTGCATTGGATGGTATTGTAGGAAATTTACCGTTCACTGGAAATTGTGTTGCGCCAGCTGTCTTCGTGCAACTGCACACTTGGTTATTTTTTTGCATTATTTTTCTAGGGAAGATCAAAATCACATCAACACTCAAGATCAATCTGAAGCGCGTCGGGGAAGAAGATTCGACTGATTTGAGGAGTTTTTCAAACACCTTAAGAGGCAACACACCGCCCTAGCCGAATGGGACGAGAGTACTGATTGTACCAGCTAGGTTTGAGCTGTGTTTTGTCTCTTATTGTGTTTGAAAAACTCGTCAAACCAGGTCGGATCTTCTTCCCTGATGCGCTTCAGATTGATCTTGAGTGTTGATGTGATTTTGACGTCGATGGTGGTGTTGCAGGAGTCACTTTGATTCGTCTTGTGGCCCGGATTCTTTATGATGGCGGCTGCACGGGTGAAGCGATGTTGGGCTTGTGGACATTGTATCGATCGCCCTTCCAGTTCTGTGTCTTCCATCCATCACAGTCATGTTCTCTGCTACTGCCTCTGAGGCTGGTTGACCAGTTTCTCCCATTGCCATTGTCGTCTCTGACAATTGATTTCCTCGAGTTTAGAGATTGTTCATAGTAGACGTTTGACATCTCACTCCCTCGTCAAAAGTAGAAACATGAGCTATACGATCGCGGTGTAGTATAAACTTGAAATTTCGGAGGATACTAATGTAATCACATTTACTTTGTTGACGATAAATACAAAAGTTTTCTTCCCATTAATTATAGCCCAGAATAACTGTTTCCTTACAAACTATCCTTATACAGCCCAGTCCTGCCTATCAATGTTACCAATGTTCCCAGATTAAAAGGAATGTTTTCTGCACGAAATAGTCATGATCACCCTTGCCCCTCAATCCATCCAATCGACTTCTTCTTTATCCTAGTAGTCATTTTCCTCATCAACGATCCAGCACTCGATCCAGCACTCTTCCTCCCGGGACTAGGGCTAGGCTGGCCTCCAATCTCCAACTTGGCCAGACTCAAATTGATCTCGGGGGCAGTCTTGGCTCTTGAAATAGCAGCAGGCAATTCACGCACCTCATCCTCGACCTCCTCTCCCAAAAGCCGCTTCATCACGTTCCGAAGCTGGTGCACAGAACTCACATCCAGGGCCTTCCATCCAATGACGCCATCGGGCCGGACCACCACCGCGCCAGACTCCTTGATCTTGTATTTACTCAGAAACTCCCCCGCGGGGACCAACACCATCTTGAGCGGCATATCCTTGCACTCGCGCTCGACTTCCCCCGCCCACCCAAGCTTACCACAACAAAGCAAGACAAACTCAGTCCGCTCAAAGTAATCGTACAAACTCATCTGCTTGTCCGGGGTCGAGAACCACACGTGCGGGGCCCGCGACCCAGGAAACGAGGTAGGCCAGTACGGGTCCTCCCAGATCGCGCCCTTGGCACCAGACACGTACACCACCGCCCGGGAGTTGTTGTACCGCTGCCCGAGCTCGACGTTGATATCTGGGAGCTCGGCCTCTGTCTCGTGGGGCTCGCGCAGGAAACAGCGCGTGCGCCACCGTTTGTAGGCTTGGTCGATGGTGAAGAGGCCGTTTCCGTGGCGCTCGGTGTGGTAGGTCTCGAGGAGGGAGGGGTTTGCTCGGCGGGAGAGGACCATGGATATTTTCCAGGAGAGGTTGTGTACGTCTTCGATGCCCGTGTTACCCCCGAAGGAGCCTGGGGATTAGTTTTATTGAGAGAGCAAGAGGGGTACCTGTTGGGGCCATTTGTCTGGCTGCATCGCCCGCGAGGAAGATTCGTCCCTTTTGAAGTACTGCTGTTAGAAAACTGAGATGAGAAAGAGGTACAATCAGCGGACTCAGATCTGGCGGTCCAATCTTCTCCTGAGACTAGCTCGGCTTTGACATCTTCCCGTCCAATGGCATCAAGGAGTATTTGCAGTGCAAGTCTCGCCTTGCTTGTCCTTCGAGGGTTAGCCATTTCTGGCTCAATCTTTCGTGTCGTGGTATATACTACCAGGACCCCTGATTTCCCACTTCTGTCCAATCGCGCAAAGCCTCGGACGTTGGGATTGGAGATATAGATCAGTGAATTCAGATAAGCTTTTTGATATTGTTTTAGGTCCGCCTACAACAGTAAGCACGTGAAGCATTGTATTAAATGTGTTGGGGGTAGTAGAAGGGGGGGGGGGGGGGTGGACCCGGAAGACGATGGTGAGTGAGTTGGACAAGAGACCATGGCCTGTTACATTATCCTTTGA
>Ga0302325_10023775_pt1 | contig 12759 bp, 11 predicted proteins | sample Palsa_T0_2_FD_201948 | JGI IMG/M metagenome (GOLD analysis project Ga0302325, IMG submission 201948) | Peat permafrost microbial communities from Stordalen Mire near Abisko, Sweden - Palsa_T0_2 | ecosystem: Environmental > Terrestrial > Soil > Palsa > Peat permafrost | place: Sweden: Abisko... | reverse complement strand
AGATTAACATGCAACATACATAAAGAGTGAACTACAACAGTTAAGCTACCAGTGACTCTGCGAGCAAACCTGATCCCGACTTGTATTGTGGCGGAACATCGTCGTCGGACGTTAATACCTCGACGCTTTGATTCAGCGGCGCGCGCGACCGCAGAACTCTTGGATGAAATACTAAAACGAAATGCTTCTTTACATCACCCCCGTTCCGGACCTTGGTTCCCTACTTGTCAAAGAAACAACTAGCAGGGGACAACCTTCGTTGCAAACCACTCCATCACATCCCTGCAACGAACATCACCTGCCGTATCCACCCATTTCCGCTTTTCGTCGTGGACGCCTTGAATAAAAGCGGGATGCGAGCTTACTCCATACGATCGTCTCATAAGTCGTTCTTTAATAGACGTGAGTCCCAGACCATGAAGAACTGCGCCTCGTAGGATGGAGGAGGGCCTGAAAGAATTAGTTTCAGCCATGGAAAAGATTAAGACCCGTGCAGAGGCGCCTTGATATCGATGCTAGATTTGAGCTTTCCCTTTAAATACTGGCGCAAGTATTGGTTCGAGCCAAATCCTCCGACAAGGAAAAAGGTCTAATTAATTCAACTGCAAAAGAGGGTAGTACCCGTATTTCGGTTTCCCTTGCCGCTTTGACAGCCTGCAGCTGATTTTGAATAAGCGTGAGGATCTTTTCAAACGTTGGTATAAAAATAGTTTTGACTTCAGCCCTAAAAATTAGCGTGAGCAAAAGATTGAGACATATTTATTGAGTTTCAGGTATCCAGCAGACAATCCGCATTCAGGAATATCAGGCGCGCCATGAAGAGGAATTTCGATATCGTCCTCGAAGTCTGGATCCAGTCCGTTAAACGTGGTCTTGATTGCCGACTCAAAATAACGTTTCGCTTCTTCCAACCGCTTTTCGGTTAATATCGTCTGGGCGTGGCCATCGAGTTTCTTCTCTACCAACGCCACGAAAGCTTGTTCCAGTCGGACGGATCCACAGGCCTCGCCGGTACCGACGCTGGCTTCTTTCAGTTCAAAAGGGTAACGCGAAATTATTTTGTACGCAATGAGATCCTACGAAGTCAATATACAGTATCCTTTGAAGCAAACCGTACCACAGTTCCACCACCAGCGTCACATACCAATAAACCATCGCCGTCTTTCAAATCCACTTCGTGACACATCGTTGCGCAAAAGAGTGCCGCTGCTTCAGGCTCAGGGACCAGTATTAATTTATCCTCGGGCTCTCCGAGGGCAGCGGCCGCCGCTCGTCGTGTAAGTCCTCGTGCACCAGGGCTCCAAATAGCAGGAACAGTGATAACGTACGTAAACTTCTGCTTCTCCAGAAACTCCTGCGCCAACTCCCTTGGAAGGCACTCTTTTCTTAGGTGCTTCACAAGGCTAAAGAAAAAGTCCGTGGTAAAATCCACGGGGTCCTTGTCTGGAAGGTCTGGATGTTTTCCGAAGCCGTACGTGTTGGGAAGGGCTTGATAGCCATAATGATCTGGAACCGAGGGTTCTAATCCCAGCTTGAAATGGGATATATAAGGCTTGTCCGACTTTTGCTTGACAGCCCCACCCCACTTTGGAGGGGTTGTACAGTAAGACAGAACGGTGGGCGTCTTATCTAGATATGAGAGCGTGGGATTGGGCCATTGTCGTTCGACTCGGATATCGCTTGCCAGGATGCTGGGGTCAATCTCATCGAGCTGCCCTCCCTGGGTCGTGGAGAAGGCGATTCCGCTATATGTAGTCCCGAAGTCGATAGCAACGACAATTTGCGAAGTGGGTCGACTGGGTCGGTCCATGTCAGCAGGTTGAGAAGACAGAAATTTACCAGAGATATATTTCTCAAGGTTATTGCACATATATCCGCTTTTCGTGCAGTGCCTCCCCAATATTAATGCGACAGCTTTTGGGCGGTATTGCTGGCCAATGGGAGTAGATTCATAGCCCGTGGATCAGCCAGAGACAATGATGGTTGCCAGAGCGGATCACTGATAAGGGGTGGCCAATTAACTGCCAGCAAGTCCCATCGCTTATGTTCAGAAGTAAAGCGATATCAAGGCTGTGAACGTCCGTAAGGACAAAAGCAAAAATGTAAATTAATTTCACGGGAGAGAAAGAGAAAGCAAACGCTAAACAGGACCCGCCACTAGTACGTGCAGATGTCCCAACCTCGGCGCCGCGAAGTTATGCCATCTTTCCTCATTCCACAGAGATTGAAGCACGGGCCAAACCGCGAAGGCTTTGGAACAGTAGAGTCTTGAAAATGTCCGATAACCGTAGACGCAAAGGCCTAGTCCTCAAAGACGCCCACCTGGAGCCTTCGCTCCTCACCCGATCAACAGCGAATCGGACAGTGGCAGAGACACTTCCCGTATAGTATGAATATAACTGAAGGTGATGGGTAGTTGAAAACCGCGACGAGACCAACTCAGCCACTGGAGAGGCTGCCGACGTCCCCGAAACCAATAATGACGAAATTGTACGTGTCGGTCACTACGACTGGGCCGGCGAGATTTTCCGCCTAAAGGATATTGAGAGGAAGTTTAACGAGGAACTCCCAAGGGTCACACTCAGGGAACAGAAGGCGGTTCAGGAGACCATCGAGCTGACAAACCGGAATCAAGAGTTACGTGAAGAAAATGCACACTTCAAGGATTTAGTGCAACATTATAAGGCAAAATTGGAAGTTGCGGAGGGGGAAATTGTCGCGGCGAAGCGGACCAACCAACAATTAGGCAGCGAAGTTCAAGAACTCGAAAGCTCTCTCCGGAGCACGAAAAGTGTCCACCGGCAAGCCACGACGGAAAAAGAAAACCTCAAGAGGGACCTGCAGCAATTCAAATCGACAGCAAGTCAGCTGAGCAATCGAAACGTGGAACTCGGGGAGATTGTGCACCAACAAAGCCAGGACGTACTACGAATGAACCAGGAGCATTTGGAAGAAAAAGCGCGCTCGGCCGAAGAGCGAGAAAAGTTGCAACAAGAGATAAACGATACAGAGACTGAGAACCTTCGACTACGAGCGACGATCTCGAAAATGCAAATTGTCCTGACTCCAGTACACGATGAAGCACACTACATTCAGCGGTTTGAGGGTCTGAAAACAAAACTCCAAAACTGGGTGGTCGCACAGGTCAAAGCATGTTCCTCTCGAGCCATGTCGGCAGACAGCCAAAACCAGCTCCACGGGGTGTTCCAGACACTTGGCAAACGCGGAGCGACAGCAGCGGGCTTTCTGAACCCAAAGGAGGCATGTGAATACTGGTACCGGGACGCAAAAATGCGAATCCAATTTATACGACATATTGTTGCTCTGTTTCTGTTCGTCAAGGTCTTTGACGCATTTTTACCTGGACTGTCGCCCGAGGCGTCAGCAGTGCTACAAGGGATGGAACGAGATATTATTTCACAAGGTTTCCTCCGAATACATACCGAATAACCTTCCTAGAACCACAATTCCCTAAAGCTGTCACACAACGAAACTTCTTGATTCAAAAGGCAGCGGGATACCTCCGCGATCTTCCCGACGACCAATCAACTCTCTTAACCTCTAAGCTTGCTTATATTCTCCAGCATTTACTCCCCGAAACCGAATCTTCCAAAATTTCAAAGGCTACAAAGATGTTCGTGGGCGCGGCCATTGAGCTGAAGATGGAGTTGGCTAACGAGCATGCGTTGTATGACAACTTCTGGGTCGATTCTGGTGCAAGGTATGATCCAAGCACCGTTGACATAAAAGGAGAGGATAAGGGACTCGTTTACCTTTGTGCATTTCCTGGGCTCAAGAGAACTATTCGTCGGGAAAATGGAAACACAGGGATAATAGTGGTCAAAGCAGAGGCAGTGTTGCAGAGTTTCTTTGCTCCGACCAAATGAGTAGTTGATATGTATGTATACGAATAACAATGTAGAGTACCTAGGTTGCTGGATATAAAAGGTTACGCAATCATTCCTGAGATTTCATCGTCCAACTCCTGCTCAGTCTTCCATTGCAAAACCCCACAAGTAATATTCGCCCCAAGACCTTCAATAAGCTACATCGAGCAGTAAAGACATACCGAACCATAAGAACACACTGTCGACTTGGGCTAGACGGCACCGGAGTGGATCCCCCTGGCTCACATAATTTGACTGAATCGCCTCCAGATCCGAGCAATTATTCCACGGAGAAAGCGCAATTGTCATCCAGAGTGGTGCTCCCAAATAAAAACCAAAACTGAGCAGTCCAACCGCGAGTGTAGTTGGCACGCGCACTCGGTCTTTGAAACGAGGCGCAAAACTTGTGATGTAGAGCCAGCCGAGGATAGCGAACAGGGTTGTGAAGATGATATATGCCACTACCGGAATCGTATTGGTTGTCTCGGTTGCGCTAAGGCCGAGAGCCAGGGCAAGCGAGATAAGGGATAGGACGCCATGAGTGTAGATTGAAGTGCGGATCCAGGAGACGTTATTGAATGAGATATGAGTCTGGATCCTCCGGGTGACGGTGGAGAGTAGAGGATATCTGGCTGTACCCGACATTTTCAAACGTTGGGGTATACCGTCCCTCGGAGGCGAATATATATCTAAGTAAATAAATTGTTGCCTATGGCGGTGTGCATGACGGAAGATTGCGATCAGAAAAGCGAAAAGATAGTCCCACATCATGGCAATGCCGCCTCAATGCTTGTTTCTTTCTTAAGGCGGAGAGACATGTGAAAACGGGCAACGGACCACGCCTCAAATTCGGGGCAGTGACTATCTCATCACCGCCACATTCAGGGTCAAATTAAGCTCGATTAAGGTTGAAGCATCCCGCATTAGGGGCCCCACACACATTTCCCCGGCTAGAAAAGACACCGCCCTACCATCCCCTCGCTATCGTTTTTACCTCTCTCATGGAATTATCTGCTGCGTGAAAATACTCTCAAAGAATGAATACGACTCCGCAGCATCGGACACCCCCTCTGGAGGAATCCAGTCAAAAAGATGGTGATGCGATAGTCTTAAGGGATCTCTCACCCTCCGACAGTTCCGAGGACGACGAGTTTCGCTTTACGGCGACTAAGACGACAAAGCGTACACAGTTAATCATGCCACTCATGTTGCTTCTCCTTGGTGCCTTGGTTTTAATTCTGTGTCTCACGGGAATATTATGGTTGGCCTTGCACGGTCCCGCACTTGTTCCTGGACAAGATACGCGTACCACAGCAGTCCTAATCTCTACGGGAAGTCGTCTCGCATGGCTTCTTATCTGCGCCGCATTGATCCGTTCCGCCTGGGCGTCTCTCCTGTCGCATCTTCTTTCCGGCGAAGCGATCCCCGTACCGAATTTGATCGGAGCATGCCGCAGTTTCATGTCGCTCGGCCAAATCCTCGATTTTCATTCTCTTCCACAATCATTCAAACGCCATCTTATACTTGCGATTTTCATTTCCGTCGCAATGACAGCAACGTCCGCTTCCTTTCGGTACGAATCCCTTGGAGTCACCGGCGTGAACAGTGCGGTGGGGGCCGACATAGCGAGTGTGTGCAATCCCAACTCGTCGAGCTATTTATGCGACGCCGATTTAAGTGTGAACACCACAGGGACTTCCGAGTCCTGGAATTATCTCGAGGAAGTCACTGCCGGGGGACAAGGCACAGTGGAACGGCAGGGAAGGATTGGAGTCGACCAGAGACTCAGTGCGAACGTGACGCTGGCGGTACTACCGCCTGGATGGATATTAGGAAATGCGAGTAACCTGCCTTGGATGTGGATTTCCGTGTCGTGTGAACCACTCAATATTTCCGCAAGTTTTTCCGGCCAAGGTGCGTTGACGAACACGGCAATCTATGTCGCTGGTCGCCTCATCGATAATCTGAATGTCGCCAATATGCCCGAATGGGGTGCAATCGTACACTTGTAGCAAGTAAATGAAACTGGTCCGGCAAGCAGTTTGTGTCCATTTATTCTCGTCATGCTCACACGGGATTTGAACGACAACGGCGCGAACTTTGGCGGACTCTCAGGCAATGCAGTCACCTATCTCGGGGCCAGTTATTTGGACTTACATGGTTACGGACCCATTGTGCAGGGTATCAATGGTGCCGCTGCGTTGTGTGAATTCGAGGGAAGCACCGGCGGTAACTGGCAAGACGGGTTATGGCCGCCGCATAATAGTTCCAACACGATCATTGGCGAGACAATCAATGATCGTCCGACGTTGGCTACCGCATTTCTCAACTACGGTCCAAGCTGGCAATATAATCCCGTGTCTGGGTATTCCCTCCCGGGGGGTTCTGTCTCATACATCGCAAACAATACCGGCGCCGGGCTAAACACCTTTGCTGACCTCGCGGCGTCATATATCCGCAATCAATGGACCTTGATGGCATACTCCATTCCTCGTCAGTCGGGCAAACAACTCTCGCTTCCATTCTTCGGCGTCGGTCCCTATAGTTTATTCATCCGTCTCACGGCCGTCAGTATTATACCTGCCTCAGCACTCCTGCTTGGTCTGTTAGTTACGTCTCGGGCGTTTGTGGTCAGCATTCTTCAACGGCGTTGGATCAATCGCGTTGAATACGAGAGTTGGTGGCTCGTCAAGGCTCTGTGTCCTCAGTTTTACAAGGAGGGGTATAGTAATGCTACGGAGAATGATTTACTTGTCGCTTCAAGGACTGCGTATAAGGATACCAGGCCCGAGCGAGAGGTGGGAAGGCTGCTGCTGGAGGTAGCGGATCAAGAGGATCTGGCTGTGCCGATCAGTGCACGGCGAGTTTATGGATAATGGGAAACATCTGAGAGGCAGGAAGGTTTGATTTTTACCGCGTTGGTTTCTGCGAATGTTGAGTCGCTTCAAATGGAGGCTTTGTATGAAAAAGGTCCAACTGACGTTGACGAAGCGCACCGGTCCAGGCAGTCCCGCTAAGCGCATATGATGAAAGCCAATGTACTGTATTATCCCGGATTACCCCTATATGGGTCTAAAATACCTCGTTTACTTCCTTCCAACTAGGGGATCTGCTAATACTTCGTTTGGGCGGGTGGAGGATAACTCGGCGCTTGATAATCTAGATCAACGCCGTTCCCGAAAGGTCGCATACTAGGGTAATTATAAACGCCCTCCTCTTGGGCCATTGGCGGTTGTTGAGGAGGGTACTGCGGATTATTAGGGACGGTCCAGCCGGTGTATCGGTACGGCGTGTCTCCCCTTGCGAGTCGTTTCCTATTGTGGTGTCTACTTATCAAAGACATTGGAGGGAGGGTTACCGAACACAGCAGCATATCAAGAGGAGTAGCGGGATGATGAGCAGGAGCCATAAGAACCACCTAGATGTAAGTGAAAGGGTGGTGGAATTGCAAGGAACCCCCAGTAACTCTAGCGGTTAGGTAACGAGCGGCGGACACGGTGTACTACCCAATAAGAGGAATAGCTATTGTTAGTGGGAATAAAGAACAGACGAACCAGTATCCAAAGCTGTTGCAGTAGTACATCGCGAAGACACTGCTTGCTTTGTGACGCACGATGGCGGGAAGGGACCCTTTTTATCTCTGTGGGTCATACAACCGTCACGCGACCAAGAAAAGCTTAACTCAAAATTGAAAGTTTAAATCCTCCGCTCCCTGCGCCCTTAATCCCACCACAGCGCCCAATTTCAGAACCCACCCACTGTCTCATGTAATGTACACTGGAGCCCTGTGGAAGAGCCCACCACGGCGAGCATCAGTGCGTGGTCCATCATATGCCGGCCGCGGCTCCGTCGGGTGAATGCCTCCGGCGCCGATCCCCAGTCGCACCCCATCTTACCCCGCATTCAGGGCAGATACAATTGCCGATCGATCTTCGTGCGCAAGGCATATAAACGAGAGGAGGCCCTCGTGCACTGGCCTCGGTTAAACACTCTCGATCATGGACAGCCAGGTCTCTCTCTCCATCACTCACCGCTTCACCACGTTCTGGGAGGAAAAGAGGGTCGTTGCAATTTGTTTTATACTCGCGTTCTCGCAGTTTCAGTATGGCTATGACTCTGCTGCTATCGCCGGCTTTCAGAGCATGGTTGGCTTTCTGCAGATTTTTGGATATGCCGATGTACCCGTCCCCTTAACAAGGTCTCGAAGCTGACTTAGCCTACTCTTCCGTTGGGATACAATCTCGATGCCACGGTGCAGCAACTGATCCAGTCGTTGATGAATGTGGGGGGGCTTCTTGCTGCTCTGTTCGTGGGCGTCATTGGCAGTTATCTGGGCCGCAAGGCAGGTCTCTGGATCGCCTCGCTCGTCGGAATCATAGCCATCAGCATTCAAATCTCGTCGAACCATACCGGCGCATTATACGTCGGCCGTCTCCTTCTCGGTGTCTCCAACGGATTATTCATCCCCTTCTGCGTAATGTACATGGCCGAGGTCTCTCCTGCGCATCTCCGCGGCCCCATCATCGGCATGGTCCAATGGCAAATATCCTTTGGTGCTCTCATCGGTATTCTCGTCGATAACTACACCAACGCCTATGTCGGGAAGAAGAGTTTCCAGATCCCCCTCGCGGTGATGTATGTTGTCCCTGTGTTTGTTTCCCTGTTCTTGTTGCTGCTGCCCGAAACGCCGCGGTACTTGATTTCAAAGGGCAAGTATGAGAAAGCCGCGGAATCAATTCGACGCACCAGGGGGATTACCGATTTATTAAGACTTGAGGCCGAGGTGACGGATATCAAGAATATGTGGATGGAAGAGCAGGAAATGATGAAGGGTACCACAGTGTTTGATATGTTCAAAGGCACCGACTTGCGCAGGACATTGCTCTCCATCGCTGTGACCGTCTGTCAAAGCGCAACGGTACTGCCTCCGATGAACCAACTAACAGCCAGGGAATCACATTCATCGCGGGATACTCGTCCGCCCCCCTCCCTGTATACCCAAACTAACCGTAATAGTGTCTACTTTTACGTCCAAGCCCAAATCGGCAGCCCCTTCGTCTGGGTCCTCGTCGGCATCGCAATCGGCATGACAGGCAACGCCGCCGCCTTCCCTGCAATGCGCTACTTCACCCGCCGCCACCTACTCATGCTCTTCTCCCTGCTCTCCAGCATCCTCATGTTCGCCATGGCAATCGTTTACACAAAGGCCCCCGTCGGCAACATCACCGCAGGCAAATGTCTCGTTGCCTTCAGCATCATATATACCTGGACCTACGGCGTGGGACAAGGACCCGTGATGTGGGCCGTCGCAACTGAAGTCCCCAGCCAGCGTCTGCGCTCGCAAACCGTCGGCATCGCCTCCGGTGTCAACTTCGTCTTCGGATGGCTCGTCTCGTTTTGTACCCCCTACTTTATTAATCCCACAGAACTCAACTGGGGGCCCAAGTATGGGTATATTTGGGGAGGGAGTAACCTTATTATTATTGTGTTTGTGTACTTCTTTGTGCCGGAGACGAAGGGGAGGAGTTTGGAGCTGTTGGATGAGCTGTTTGCCAAGAAGGTGCCCACCAGGAAGTTTGCTGGATTTGTCACGGAACATGTTCCGGTGGATGCCGAGAAACATCCTACCATCGGAGATGAGTCTGGCAAGACAGAAATGGTCGTGGAGAATATCGAGCACGCTTAGAAGTCAGGGCAGAAATAAAACAGGTGTAGAAATCACGGTCCGTATGACTTAAAGTATCTAGCTCTCGGTACCGTGTCTCATGGACTTGACAATTGGCCCGTTGCTGCTTAGAAATGGATTCAGTAATCCATTTATTACTGTTTCATTTGACGTTTGTGGCTAGCTTTTGAACCCATCATTCCTTACCGTCTTCTAATACGGCAATAGAGTGTGAGTGAAGTGAAAGTGAACAAATGACTCATGAATCGGGAGATATATCTAGATACAATTGGTTTAAGGCCTCAGTAGCTTACTAGTGATTGTCGGGGCTTTCGACGGTCCAGTTAAGTTCGTCGAAGTATGCGACGCGACTAAGTGTTCATGAATGTCTGTATCTTTGCACCCACCTTTTCAGCTCACGCCGAATTCTTTTTCGCGATATAATCGGTTGACGGAGCCAAGGACACGACGATGGAGAGGGTCGTTGTGCTGTTGAAGGTACTGTGCCACGATGAAATAACTACTAGTACTCGGCTAGACCTAGCAGCAATCATCGTTCGTCAATCGGAACGTGGACTGGAGTACGAAATGGAAGGAATACACGACACAAGGGGCTTGAGGTTGTCAAATACTGACTAATTCCAATCCGGCATCATTCCGGAACCGTATTTATACGATCGCGACCTTGGAGAGTTTTCAGCAATTAATTATTTAACCCACGTTACCCTCCAACAGAAATGGCGCCGGAACCCCCACGGAAAGACGGTCCCGTGGGACATATTCCAACCTTTATAGCACCCACACAAGTACAGAAGAAAACGTGGGCGGTCCCGTATGTCAATTGCAATTGGTGGATTGTCATGTTGCGCTTTTTGCGGGCCGGCCGATACCTGGGCCGTCGGTCCCGTCGTCAAAACCGTATATCTTTTGGGTACGAACCCCGTCGAAAGTCAGTCCGAACATGCAACTCGTATTTTTCCGCCAGCAGAATTGACGCAAACTTCCTAAGACGTTATCTTGAAATTACCGTACAGTACATACTAAAGACGGGGAACATCTCTGAGAAACGTGGGCCGTGCGACCGCCGATCGCGAACCAAATCCCTATCGCAATCTCACACCGGGCGGCTGAAAGCTTAACTAGTTTGTCGTCCAGTAGCTAAGCAGACCTAGAACAACCGACAAGGTTTAATTAAATATGTATCCCACGTTTCCAAATTTAGCAACGCACGTTTCGGAACCATTTACGGGCCGCAAGTGTACTTAAAAGGCGCATCGCTGCTTCTCAATTTCCGTCCATCAGTCTATCTCATCGCCACAAGAGAAAAGTACCTCCCCGTCGCACGGCTTCCACTATTTCCTAAGCCGACTCGGACCACAGAAATGGCGTGGTACGACTACAAGTTCCGCTATCCAGTTAAAAAGGAACTCACTGTGAAGTACCTTACACCGGTTCTTATCGTCGTTGGGCTTTTGTATGTCATTGTGATCACACTCATCAATGCTGTCGGGTATGACACAATCGTGTACACCTCCACTAGTTACAATGAGACACACAACTTGTGGTACGACAAACTTACACCGTGGACGGTCAATCATAGGCAATGCGACAGTGTTCAAACTATCAGATTAAATGACTGTACTCTTCTTGGAAGAGAACTTATAATGTTAGATGTGATCACAAGCAGTGAATTCGCTTTCTTCCTCTACCAACTATTCAATTACATCAACCCTGGACCGCTTAATATACTTGGATCACCGATCAACGAACTTACCTATGTCAATAACTCTTTCTTCGATTGCTCTTTATCACTGTTGCAAATGGTTGAGTATCTTGAACCTGTCTCTTCAGACTTGAAAACCACGGTAGGAACCTCTCTTCTCGAAAGTTGATTGTTAGGCGATAGTCAGTTGCAACACTACGTTTGCGAATTACCTTCAATTACAGACAAGTACTTACAGCGGACCATCTGCCGCGGTCGACCTGTCACCTGGCGAATTCAAAGAGTACATAGAGAGTTTTCCCAGTCCTTACCCAATTGAGGACTCCATCGTGCTCTGGAGCCTAATGACAAGAAGGTTATGGTACAGCTTAACGACAGTCTCAGGCAATTACGAGCGAAATTCTCTCTTGCGTTTATCATTGACAAATGGATCCCTGCCGTTGTCTTTCATTCGCTTCGAGTACACTGGTAATTTTCAGGGTCTCAAGTTACGTTCTAACTACCTAGATAGCTACCTCGGCGAAACGCCGGCGAACGGTTCTTGGACAATGCTGATAACGATTCAGAACAATACTGCGGCACTTTTTCAGACAGGATCAATAACATTTCTTCTAACAGGCCAAGTAAAATCAGCATCACCGCCGGAATTTTACGATCGGGTCAATACTATCCTTGCTCCCACAATAAGCACCATACAAAGTTTAGCGACTGCTGCTAATATTTCCAATTTCAATTTTTGGGAGTTGATGAATTGGGTATTTGTTAGTCAATATTGGCTTCTTCTACTGGACTTTGGACAAAGCGCTCCAGCCTACAATTACCACAACCAACTACACTGAAATACCTTTATACTTGTACCGATTTCAAATTGAAGGCTCCTTTGAGTTTGATCGTTTCGGTTATCGTCACAGATTGGGGTCTGATCTCTCGTGCCTTTTCGATTTTTTTCTTTCTTTTGGGAGTATGGAAATTGCGCGAGGCAGATTATGGTATTCCTCGCCTTCGAAAGAACAGCTAATGAAAGTGATCTCGGACTCCCAAGGTGTGGTGGAGATGCGTGAGGGAATGAATGATACTTCGCCTATTGATACTGAGACAACAACTATTGGAATAGTTATTAGGCAGGAATTAATGCAATTGCGCGCGACCAGCGTTCCTTAGCTACTGTACTATCCCTATGAACCCAAAACGCGGGAATTTGTCCCAATTCACAGGGACTTTACAGGGACTTTTGACTTGCTACACAGTCAAGAACCTGGGACTTTTATATTGTCCCAGAAAAGTCCTAGGGACATCTGGGGCTTACTGTGACTTTTCTGGGACTCTTTTTTTGCCTTGTCAAATCCAAGAAAAATCCCATGAAGAGATGAAATCCCAGAAAACTCCTACCTATGGGTATACATTTGCTATTCTTCACAACCAGGATTAGAAGTCTCTGTTAATTTAGTCCAATTGGTAGATAGCAATTGAGTTCGAGTCCCACT
>Ga0302325_10023774_pt1 | contig 12759 bp, 15 predicted proteins | sample Palsa_T0_2_FD_201948 | JGI IMG/M metagenome (GOLD analysis project Ga0302325, IMG submission 201948) | Peat permafrost microbial communities from Stordalen Mire near Abisko, Sweden - Palsa_T0_2 | ecosystem: Environmental > Terrestrial > Soil > Palsa > Peat permafrost | place: Sweden: Abisko... | reverse complement strand
GCGCGAGCTCGCGGGGGAACAGAAGCAGGGTCTCTTGCTTCAGGTCGGCGAGCGGGATGGAGCTCGCGTGGGCAAGGCGGTGGCGTTTGCTGAGCTGCGCGGCGAGCGGCTCGACGCGCAGGACTTCGGTGCGGATGCCTTTCATCGGCTCGGGATGCAGGGCGAGCCCGATGTCGAGTTCCCCGGCTAGGACGCGGCCGGGGATCTCGGCGCTGAACAGCTCGCTGGGGATGACGGTCATGTGGTTGTCGTTCTCGACGGCTGCGAGGATCGCCCCGAGGGTCTCGAAGCTGGCCAGCGGGGGGTAGCCGAGGCGCACGGTTCCGGTTGTGCCCTCGCTGGCAAGGCGTGTGCGCTCCGCGGCGCGCTCGAGCGCCGCGAGCGCGAGCGGTGCCTCCTCGAGGAGCGCCTGCCCGGCGGCGGTGAGCTTGACCTCGCGGCTGGTGCGCACGAACAGCTCTGTGCTGAGGGTGCGCTCGAGCTTGCGGATCTGGTTGCTCAGCGACGGTTGGGAGATGTAGAGGCGCGCGGCGGCACGGCCGAAGTGGAGCTCCTCAGCGACGGCTAGGAAATAGCGAAGCAGGCGCGGCTCAAGATCGATAGCCCAAGGCTATCGGTCGCGTGGGAGACAGGTCTTGGACAGCAAACAAGCTCGGCAATAGCGTCCGTTGAGACCACAAATTCCTTCGACGGGAGCACACGATGGCAAGCGGCACAACAGTCGAATCGAACATCGAGATCGTTCGTGAGTACGGCGAGCGGGTGTTCAATGCGCACAACCCGGAGATGGCGGCCGAGTACGTCACTCCAGATGTCAAGTGGCACGGCGGGACGCTTGGCACGGTTGAAGGCGTTGAGGGCCTCGTCGCGCTGTTGCAGGGGTTCATCGGCGCATTGCCGGACCTGAACCCACAGGAGCAGGACATCGTCGCCAACGAGGACACTGTCGTAGTGCGATTCGTCGTTGAGGCGACACATCTCGGCGAGCTGCTCGGGATCGCACCCACGGGCCGCCGGGTGCGCTGGGACGCGGTCGACGTGTACCGGCTCAGGGACGGAAAGATCAGCGAGGAGTGGGCTGCCGACGACCTGACCGCGATCCTGCACCAGGTCGGCGCGTACACACCGCCGTGGCTCTCCTAGGCACGGCCCGACGACAGATCAAGGAGACAAGCAGATGAGGATCACGGTGTTGGCAAAGGCAACGTCGGCGGCGGGCTCGGCGACCTGTGGGAGCGCGCAGGTCATCAGGTGACGCGGCTTGGCCGAGACGGCGGCAATGTCTCAGATGTGGATGTGGTGCTGGTGGCGGTCCCGGGCGGCTCGATCGCCGAGGCGTTCGACCGGCTGACCGGCGTGGAGGGCAAGACGGCCGAGCAACCTTTGGTGCGGCGACGAGGAGGCGCGAGGTTGTGGAGCAGCTGAACCGCGACGCGGGTTACGACCCTGTGTACACGGGGCCGCTCGAGAACGCCGCCCGCCAGGAATCGATCGTCGACGTGATCTTCGCGATCGGCGAGGGGATGGGTGAATACGTGTACCGGTTCGCGCCGATCGAGCAGCTGTGAGGGGAGCCGATGAAGCTTGACGGCTTGCATCACGTCACGGCGATCACCGCCGACATCGATGCGAATCTCGAGTTCTACGGCCGGCTGCTCGCGCTGCGGCTGGTGTGGCAGGGAGTGAATGCAGACGACCCCGAGATGCGGCACCTCGCCTACAGCGATGAGCGGGGCAGTCCGGGCAGCATCGTGACGTTCTTCGACATGCCCGGAGTGATGCGCGGCCGTCCGGGCGCGGGCATGGTCCACCGGTTGCTTTTCCGGGTGGCCAGCGGGGAGGCGCTTGACTTCTGGGAGCGCCGTCTTGCTCGTGCTGGGGTGCCGAGCGACCGGCTCGCTGGTCGTCTGGCGTTCTCGGACCCGGAGGGGTTGGGGCTGGAGCTGGCGATCGATGACGGCGAGGATCAGCCGCTCGTCGCCGACGCGCGCGATGTCGATCAGCAGGTCGCGATTCGCGGCGTGCACGCGGTGCGCGCGTACAGCGCCGATCCGGCGTGCAGCGCGCCGGTGTTCGGCGAGGTGCTCGGGATGGAGCCCGAGGGCGGCGGGCGCTGGCTGGCGTGCGGTGAGCGTCGCCACGGCCTGGTCGTCTACGACGCGGCGCCCGCGGAGCAAGGGATCATGGGCGCGGGCACGGTCCACCACGTCGCATTCACGGTCCGCGACGGTGAGCAGGACGCCTGGCGGTCGCACGTCGCCGCGGCCGAGCTTCGGCCGACGCCCGTTCTGGATCGCAAGATGTTCAAGTCCGTGTACTTCCGAGAGCCCAGCGGCGTTCTGCTGGAGGTCGCCACCGATCAGCCGGGGTTCGTGTTCGAGCCCCCGGACCGCCTCGGCGAGTCGCTGGTGCTGATCGGCGACCTCGAGCACCGCCGGGCCGAGCTCGAGCGACGCTTCCCCCTGCTGCCCAACCCACGGGCATCAAGACAGACATCTGAAAGGACCTTCGCATGAGATTGCACTGCGCGGAGGTGCTGTCACTCGCTCCGACTCCGCGGGCCCAGTCGGAATCCGGAGATCTGTCCGATGTCGAGACTGGTCGACCTCTGCTGCCGGAGGTGAAGGCCGTATTCATTGACGTGAGGGTGGATGGGTTCTTCCTCGAGCGATTCAACGATCGCGGCGAGCTTGTGGGCACTACGCAGCACGAAACGATGGATGAGGCGATGTGGCAGGCCTACTCCGAATACGTGCTCTCCGATTGGACATCTTGTCCCGAGGACGTCAATCCAGTGGAATACATCAGGGCGCAATCCGATCTTTGACAGACATCCGGCCGATGGCTACATCGCGCGAGAAGCAGCTGACTCTGCTCGCAGCCGTGCTCGGTACGAGCGTCGTGTTCCTCGACGCGACTGTCACCAGCGTCGCGTTGCCCGCGATCCGAGGCGACCTTGGTGGCGGTCTAGCGGGCCAGCAGTGGGTGACGAACGCGTACCTGCTGGCGCTCGGGTCGCTGTTGCTAATCGGCGGCTCACTCGGAGATGTATTCGGTCAGAAGCGGGTGTTCTTGGTTGGCGTTGCCGGGTTCGGCCTCACTTCGGCTCTCTGCGCGGTCGCGTCGTCGATCCCCGAGTTATGCGTGTTTCGTGCGATGGAGGGGATGTGCGCGGCGCTGGTGACGCCTACCGCATTGGCGGTGATCGTCCACGTGTTTCCCGAGGACGAGCGAGCCGGGGCGATTGGGACATGGACCGCGCTCAGTTCGATCGTCGGGGTTATCGGGCCGTTCATCGGGGGAGTGTTGATCGCTGCCGGCTCGTGGCGCCTGATCTTTGTGCTCAATGCACCGCTTGTACTCGTGACCGTGGCGCTGATTGCTCGTGGCGTGCCCGGGGGCGAGAGCGCTGGCACCGCCGGGCGTCTGGACTTCCCTGGGGCGTTCTTGGCGGCGGTCGCGCTCTCGGGTTCGGTGTTCGTTGTGACCGAGGAGCCGGCGCGCGGATGGAGCACCGTGGTGGTCGGCTCGCTCGTGGTGGGAATTCTGGGAGCGATGGCGTTCATTGCGCGCGAGGCGCGAGCCCGGGCGCCGATGCTCCCACTGAGCCTGTTTCGCGACCGCAACTTCACGATCGGAAACCTGGCGACACTGACCACCTACCTTGGGCTCGGGGGTGTGATCTTTCTGCTGCCCGTGTTTCTGCAGGAGGTCAGCGGCTACAGCCCCGTGCAGGCGGGGCTTGCGCTTCTTCCGGTCACCTCGCTGATGATCCTGCTCTCCCGCCGGTTCGGCGCACTCGCCGACCGCATCGGGTCGCGGGTGCTGATAAGCCTCGGGGCGCTGGTTGCTGGTTGTGGCCTTCTGCTCTTGGTGCGTGTCGATCAGCGCGCCGATTACGTCAGCGAGGTCCTGCCGGCGCTGCTCGTGTTCGGGCTGGGACTCGCGATGCTTGTCGCGCCGTTGACCGCCACGGTCCTTGGGGCAGTGGAGGAGGATCATGCAGGCGTCGCCGCCGCAGTGAATACGACGCTCTCACGTGTCGCGCAGCTTTTCGCGGTCGCCATGCTGGGAGCCGTCGTGTCGCTTGCGTTTGCTAATCGCGTCGACGCGACGCTACGACGATCCGCGATCGATCCCGCCGGCCGCGCGGCGATCGGCCGCGCCAAGCGACAGCCTCTCGGCTCGGCGAGCTTGGAGGGAGTACGCCCTGGCGAGCGGGTCCTCCTCAGAGCGGCCTTCGACGATGCGTCGGTGCATGCGTTCCGCGTGGCGGACGCAATCGCAGCTGTCTTCGTCGTGAGCGGGGGTCTCATTGCGCTCGCCGGAGTCCGTAATCCCCGCCGCACGGTGGCCGCCGCGCTGTGTCCAGCTGGGGCGCTCTGCGGAGCCAGCCAAGAACTCGTCCGTACTGGCTAGTCTCGAGAGGGAATCCTGATGCTCACGGGCGAAACGGTCACGTTCACCGACAGCGACGGTTGGAACTGGGACTTCGACCTTGTCTTCATGCTGTCCAACTACGCCTGCATCTGGGGGCGCGGATGCCCGGACATCAGGCTGCAGGGCAGCGCCCGCGGGTGCTGCGTGGAGGGTGTTGAGATCTATCAGGGCGAAGGCGACGCACCGGGCTGCGAGGACCTGGCGATGATCCGTGACCGGGTCGGGCAGCTGACCCACGAGGACTGGCAGAACCGGCATGTGGCGCTCAGCCGGGGCGGCAGCGACCCGTGGGCCAAGGCGCGTTTCAAGCGCGACAGCGTCCACACCCGCGTCTACCGTGACGCGTGCATCTTCCACAACCGCCCCGACCATCCCGCCGGCGCCGGCTGTGCGCTTCACCTCGCGGCGCTGCGCCGGGGTGAGGACGCAATGGACTGGAAGCCACAGACCTGCTGGCAGGTCCCGCTGCTCTTGGACCACGACCCGAAGACCAGGACCACCACCGTCCGCGCGTCCCGGACTGCCGATTGGGGGCAGGAGGGGATCATCGACTGGTGGTGCACCGAGCACGAGGAGGCGTTCAGCGCCGAGCGGCCGGTGTACGTCAGCATGGAGGCGGAGATCCGGCGCTTGTGCGGCGATGATGTCTACAAGGAGCTCGCCGCCTACTGCCGGGCCCGACAGCGCGCGCGCAGGCCAGCCCGACTCGCGCTGCTCCCGCTCGCGCCTTAGCACGCATCGGCCCTCAGCCGTCGCCACGGTTGTGCGACCGCGAGATGACGGCGCGAGCGCCCGCGGCCGCTGCACCAAGCACGAACGCCAGCGCCGAATACGCGATGACCTTACGCGCTCTGCCGGAGCCGTGAAGGCGGGCTCCCGGGACCGTGCGGCCGGGAGCGACCGCCCGAGGCTCAGCGGGCGTGGACGAATCCGGAGCGGACATGCCTCGCTGGCTGGCCGGCGCCGGCAGCACAATCGGCGGCGCCATCGATCCGCGCCGCGCCGCGCGGGCGACGCTGAGCCCGTACACGACGGCCGAGATCGCAAACATCGCCGCGGTAGCCAGCAGCCAGCGCGTTAGGTAGCTGGGCGGCGCATCACCAGTGGACTGGATGAAACTGTTCCTCCCGAACGCGAAAATGAGTGGCAGAAATGCGAGCAGCAAGAGCGCGCTCAGCAAGGCCGGGACGCGAACGTAGTTTCTGACTGCCCCAAGTCCTAGTTGACTCGTCCGCCGCGGAGATGAACGGAGCACAAAGCGGTCAAGCAGGCTGGCGAGAGGGATCACCACCACCTCGTACGCAATCGCACACGCTGTCAGCCAGGCGAGGATGCCGATGATGTGCGTGCCAGGTTTCAGCCAACCATCGAGAGCGACCGCGACGATCGTCAGCGCAGCCGCGACAGCGAACAGATGCAGCGGGCTCGCGCCGTACAGCCGGCGAACCTGCCTCATGCGGCCTCGGTTCCTGCGTACGTGAGCGTATGAACCCATTTCAGACACATGTCGGCGATGTCAGCGGGCACCATGATGCGCGCCGGGTAACCGTGGTCGAGCGACAGGGGTGCGCCGTTGACGTATAGGCACAGCAAAGCGTCGTCGCGCAGCACCTGGTTGGCGGCCAGGGTGCCGATGCCACCGTCCAAGGCCGTCGCAGCAACGGTTGGCGACTCGGTCACGCCGACCGATGCGGCGAGGTCCCGCAGCCGTACGCCCGTCCAACTCTGCGTCGTCGACCACCCCTCCCGACAGGCAAGGGTAAGGGAGTATGTGTGCTGAGGCAACGCCTCGAGCTGCGCTCGAGTCAACTTCAGCTTGCGGCCATCGGGTCCCGAGACGGTGAGCTCCCAATGCCTGATCATGTCGGGTGTCAGTCCGAGTCCCACAAACGTTCCGTTGATTGGAAAGTCGTTGGCCGCCGGGCCGCCCGTCCGGCCACGGGGGAGGAGGAAGGCGAAACGACGCAGTGGACCGCCGACATCCTGCGCGATCCCCTGCACGGCGAGCAGGAGCGAACCCGCTCCGATGGTTCCGAGCAAGGCTCGGCGCGAAAGCGTCGGCGCGGCAGGCGCCGCCGGGACCAGGGAGTTCGGGATGTCCTCGGATGGCTCGGGCCGGGTTGCTGCGAGGTCTGTCCGCAACACAGTCGCGAGTGACGCCCTGGTCCGGAGCGCGGATCGCATGCGCGGCAGCTTCAGTGCTACGTGGAGCAGGAACGCGCCAAAGAACACCCACGCGCCCCAGTAGTGGGAAGCGGTGAAGTTGAAATGAAACGGGAACCAGTACTCGATGAACAGCAGGCCGGTGACGAACTCGAAGAAGATGCCGCCGACGAGAAAGAACAGGCTGAGCCGTTCCAAAGCGTGGGCCGGACTCCGAAATGACGGCCACGCGAGCAGGCGCGGGAGAACGGACCATTGCTTTACGAGCACGACTGGAATCAGCGCGAGTGACAGCGTCACATGGACACCCTGTGTCAGTGCATACAGCCAGGTTGGGTGCGCGGGCCAGTTGAACAGATAGAAGTCCAACGGGCTTAGGGAACGGCCCTGGATCGCGACGTTGCCGTTCAGGCGCGGGTCATACGCGGCGTTCGACAGCAGGCCCGTGAGCATCACGACCGGGAGTCCGCAGAGCAGCACGAAGCCGAGTGCCGAAGTCAGCCACGGGCCACGCAGCGGGCTGCGCCAGACGCTCAGACGGTTCCGGTACATAACTGTCCAGCCCCTTTTCGGACGGCATGCGTCAAGGCCTCCACGCTGGGACAAGCGGCAGCTCTTGCACGCCGATCATAGTTCAAGAACTACCGTGGTCGAGCCCACGCGGGCCTGTGGCAACCTGAACTTCCATAGTCGTCGGCGTCTGATGCCGTTGCGCTTAGCTGGTCTGCCGTAGCAGCGCAGGGGTGAGTCTGCGCACGTGGGCCAGGAGGCGTTCGTGGGTCGCCGCGTCTGGGTCGCTGAGCCGCAGTCGCAGCAGTTCGTCGCCCGCTGCGTTGAGAATGCGGGCGGTGTACTCAGGGTCCGGGATGCCGGGGTTGATGCGCAGGAGCACGCTCGTGAAGTACTGGCGGACGACGACTTGCGCTTGGGCGAGGCGCTCGTGCAGCTCTGGGGGCGCGCCCTGGGGGGGGAACAGGAAGAGCCGCCAGGTCGCGGGGTTGGCGTCGGCCGCGCGCAGGACGCCGGCGAACGAGTGCCCGAAGGCGCCGTCCTCCTCGCTGGGCTCCTGCGCCGCGGCGATCGCCTCGGCGAACTGGGCACCGGCGCGCGCCGCCTCGCGATCGATCAGTTCGATGAACAGCCCGGTGAGGTCACCGAACTGCTGGTAGACCACGGTGCGGGTAACGCCGGCTTCGGAGGCGACTCGATTCAACGTCGCGGCGTGGAAGCCCTCGGCGTCGACGATCGCGTGGGTGATGTCGAGGATTTGCTCGTGGCGATCCTCAGCCGTCATCCGCCTCCGTGATGGAGTGTGCAGGTCCATCGTTGACAGCATAACTTATGCCATGTAAGTTACACTTTCAACGTGTAAGTAGGCAGGGAGATGATGTCCGAGCATCCGCACTATGCCGATCTAGCCGAGCGCGTCCATCGCCAGCAGGAGCTGCAGCCGTTGCTCTACGGCGACGTTGACTTCACGGCGCAGCCGTATCGCCTGGCGACGGATCCCGGCGATCTCTCCTCGCTCCCGCGGTGGGTCGCCGACCGCGACCCGATCCTGGCGGACGACCGCGTCGTCGAGCTGATGCGTACCGCGACGATGCTCGGCGACGTCGTCGCCGACCCCTACGCGACGCTGATGGTGGAACACAGCTTCAAGAGCCTCATCGAGATGCTCAAGCGGGCTTGCCGCGAGGGCATCGACGCCGTCCCCACCGCGCCGCCCGCGCTCGCTGCGTTCATCGCTGCGATGGAAGCCACCCCGGACTGGCTCGACATGGACCTTGTCCGTGAGGGCGCCCGGCAGGCGCGGATCCCGGCGGCGTTCCTAGCGCCGTTCGTCACTCGTGGCGCATTCATTGCGACCTTCATGAACTCGTACGCGGCACTGCCGATGGCGCTGACCGGGGCGCTCGGTGGCCAGCGCGCCGCCCGGCGCGTCAACGAGACCTCGAGCTTCTTCGCGGTCACCGCCCTGCCTGGCGCGCTCGAGCGTCACGGCGCCGGCTTCGAGGCTGCCGCAATGGTCCGGCTGATGCATTCGATGGTCCGATACAACGCGTTGAAGCGCTCGGACCGCTGGGACGTCGATGTCTACGGCGTCCCGGTACCGCAGGTCGACCAGATGCCGGCGGGGCTGATCAACGTCTACCTGCTCGCTGCCCAGGTCCGCCGCAGGGGTCGCTCAGAGTTCAACGACCGCGAGCGCGCGGTCGTCGAGTTCGGCGGCTATCGCTGCTTCCTGCTCGGCCTGCCCGAGGAGCTCCTGCCGGACACCCCCGACGAGATCCTCCATGTGATGCACGCGCGCGCCGCGCTACTGCGCGACGGATTCGACGACGCGACCTGCGGCGAGCTCGTCCGCGCGACGATGTCCGCCTACCTCCGCGCGGACGACACGCCGTTCGACCGCGCCGCCGAGGCTGTCGAGAGGAGCTACAGCAAAGCCTTCTTCATCCGCGCGATCACCGACGCGTACGCCGTGCGCGTCCTCAAGGGCCGGTTGGCCACCTACGGCAAGCCCGAGTTCACGACCGACTCGGAAACGTACACCCAGGTGGCGCGGCCGGCACCGGCTGCAGCCTGAGGAGCCGCCCGCGCCGAACCGGCTACGGCGCGAATCGCGATCGGAAGGTCCCCAACCCGACTTGAACCGACCGAGGCTTCTGTGCGAAGCTCCGGTCTCCAAACAGGCGACGTGAGGGGTGTTTGATGCGGCGGCTAGGCGGTCCACAATTCGGCGGCGTGATCCGGCGTGGGGTGGTCATGCTGCTGGCGGTTGGAACGCTCGCCGTCGGCGTGCTGCTTGTCGGCGCAGTCCATGGCCAGGCGGCCGCTGGTGCGAGCGCGGCGTCGTGCTCGCGCACGAGTCAGCTGGCGTACTCGGCCGGTAAGTACTCCGGACAGAAGGCGCTGGTCTGGCTCGCCAATGCGAATGGATCCGATCGGCGGAAGCTGTTGCGGGCGGCCGATCCGGTGCTTTCTCCGAACGGTGAGATGGTTGCCGCGACCAACTTCGGTGGTTCCGCCGGGCTTGGCCTGTTCACGGTCTGCGGCGGGCTCGTGAGCCAGTTTTTCAGCAGCCACGACACCATCACCAGCATCAGCTGGTCGCCTGACTCGAGCATCGTCGCGGCGGTCGTTGCCGCGAATCCGGAGCGGGCGCCGTTCCACGAGCAGCTGAAGGAAATCGACGTTGCCACCAGCAAGGTGACGAGCGTCGCGACCGGATTCCTGAGCGGTTGGGGTGGCCCGACGTTCTCCCCGGGCTCGTCGCACCAGCTCGCCTACGCGGACGTAACTAGAGTCGGCCACGACCCCAGGATCTGGTCCGTGGCGCCAGGGCACGAGAGCGTCCAGCTGACCACGAGCGGCACCGATCAGTACCCGGTGTGGGGACCTCAAGGGCTCCTCTATCAGCACGCGCTGAACGACGGCACGTCCTACCTCGATCTGTTCTCAGCCGGTCATTCATCGACCCTGATGAAGCTGCAGGCGTGGCCGGTGGCAGTGTCGAGCGACGGCACTCACCTCGCGGCCGAGAGCGCGGCCTGCGGGGTCGTTTGGCCGGTCAGCGTCAACCTGTCCACTCGCAAGGTCGTGCACCAGTTCCCGACCAGCTTCGCGCCCTATGGGATCGCTCCCTCCGGAGGCTCGATTCTGATCTCCGGCTCGACGCCGCGTGCGGACTGCGGCGGTCCGCGGAGCGTGATCGAGACGGTACCGTTCGCGGGCGGCAAGCCCACGTTCGTCGCCGACGGCACCGACCCCAGCTGGGCGGACAGTCGAGCAGTCGACGTTCAGCCGTAGGCCGCGTAGGGGCGTTTCTGAAATGGCGGCAGATGAACAAGGCGTCGGCCGGCCGGGCGGCTGGGCGCGTAAGCACTACCGACAGACGATCGTCGTGCGCGCCCTGCTCGTGCCGTGGATCCTCTTCGTCACGGTGTTCCTCTGTGTGAAGGGCTACTGGTGGGGACTTGTGTTCCTTCCGTTCCTAGCCCTCGATCTCTGGCTTCTGCGTAGCCTCGTACGGTACGCACGCACGCGATAAGGGCCCGGAACGTTGCTGCGGGTTACCCGCAGTTCGGCTGGTCCGAGCACGCAGCGATCTCCGATATCTCCCGCCGCCGAGCGTGGGGCTGTCCACGGTGGTCGGCTGTCCGCCAGTCAGTGAACATGTGGTCTATCGATGCAACCCGAGGGGAGAACGATGGATTACGACAGTCACAACTTTGATCTCAACCCGGCCCCGGTCGTCGCGACTCAGAACAAGACGAGCAAGATCACGCTCGCCGCGATGGGCGCGGTGGCCGCGGTTCTGGTGCTGATCGGACTCGACGTGGCGCTGGTCGGCGGCGCGCAGGCAGCGCCTCCTCGCCCGGTCCTGCAGGTGGTGAAGATGTCCGGCACGACGGCGGTTCAGCCCGTCGTGTACCTGACGGTGTCGCCGGGGGTCAAGCCGGGCCCCGACGGCAAGCTGCACGATGCCTTCAGCGTCACCAACTTCGAGGTGCATGCTGGCCAGGCCGTGAAGCTGGTCATCAACAACACGGATAACGGTCCACACAGCATCACCTCGCCGAGTGCTGGTGTGAACATCCTCGTCCGGCCTGGAACGCACACGTACACGCTGCTCGTGCGCAGGAGCGGTCGATTTGAGTGGTACTGCACCCAGCCGTGCGACCCCTACTCGATGTCCCACGTGGGTTACATGCGGGGCTACATCACCTCGATCTAACGGTCCAGCAGATGCATACTCGCTGTTAGCCTGGCTCGACGTTCTCGGTCAGCCAGGCCAGCAGCTCGGGCAGTCGCTCGTAAATCGCGAAATGACCGCCGTCGAGCACCACTACCTTGGCACCGGGAATCGCGCGCGCCAGCCACTCGCCGTGTCCAGTCGGCACGAGCGTGTCGTGTGGGCCGTACCAGACAGACACCGGGACGGGGATCGACGCCACCTCGAAGCCCCATGGTCGGATGAAGGCGAGGTCGTCGTCCACGAATCCATCGACGGTCCGTTCGATCCCTTCACGAGCGCTCGCTGCGAGCATCGCACAGATCGCGCCGCCGCCACATCGCTCACCGGATCCGCGACCTGCCTGCCCGGATGGCGTGTCGAAGCACGTAGCCCGGACGGTCGTAGGTGATTGCGCGGACACGCGCTTGCCGGTAGACGTCCTCGTCAGGGTGCCGCGAGAGGCGTGAACCCGGCGTGCCGTGCAGCGAGAAAACCGCCGAGCCCTGCGGATCGCCCCAATCTCAAGCGTCCGGTTGCGGCGGCCGGCAGGAAGTCAGTGTCGTTTCGCGTCGGTCTGAGCGAGCGCCTCCTCGAGCGCGCCCTTGCCGCCGGGCCTGCCGGTGATCGCTAGCTCCGGGGACCACGTGGGGACCCGGCCGGCGAGCGCTGCGGCGCGCTTGCGGCCCGCGACCTCGATTGGTGCACGGTTACGGATTTGGGCAAGCAGCCGCGTGCTGTACTGCTGGGGTGACTCCTCGGGCGCGATCGCGGGTCGATCGAACTCGAAGAACTCGACTCGCACGTGTGGGCGTGCTCGTGGGAACCGCGGGATCGCGACCGTGCCGTTGCACGCAACCCCGATGATCGTCGTCTCCGGCACCGCCCGCGCCAGGTAGCCGATGCCGCTACGAGCCCGCAGCGCTCGGCCGAGCGAGCGTGTGCCCTCGGGGTAGATCCCGATACATGCGCCCTTGCGGAGCTCCTCGATCGCCCGGTCGAGCGCTCCGGCGTCGCCGGACCCTCGATCGATCGGGATCTGGCCCATCCCGGTCAGGACCGCGCCGAGCAACTTGTTGTTCCACATCGAGGACTTCGCCAGCGCCCTGATCTGCCGACGGGCCATCGCCGCGATCCCGGTCGCCACGGTGTCCCAATAGCTGTCGTGGTCGCCGACGACCAGGAGCGGCCCCTCCAGCGGTAGCAGCTCGAGGCCGGTCACTTGCAAGCGGCCCCACCAAATAACGCCAGGAGTGGAGGCGATCATCACGCCGCGGTAGGCCGGAGTGATTCCGTCGATGCGATCGGACATCGCTCCGGCAGGCTACTCGGAGTGGCTCGACGGACGCGCGCCAGCGAATCTCGGATGGGGCGCAGGTCGGATCCATCGCGGACGCGATCGTCGCCGGTCATCGGGCGAC
>Ga0302325_10023773_pt1 | contig 12759 bp, 14 predicted proteins | sample Palsa_T0_2_FD_201948 | JGI IMG/M metagenome (GOLD analysis project Ga0302325, IMG submission 201948) | Peat permafrost microbial communities from Stordalen Mire near Abisko, Sweden - Palsa_T0_2 | ecosystem: Environmental > Terrestrial > Soil > Palsa > Peat permafrost | place: Sweden: Abisko... | reverse complement strand
ACATCGGCTGCGAATACGGCGGCGAATGAGCAATACGCTGCCCTTGCACAGGAGAAGCAGCTCGCCGCTCCCTATACGGCTTTGGGTCAATCAGCGATCCCTGAGTACCAGGCGCTGCTCGGGATTGGTCCCAAGGGGCAGGAGGGGGTTCAGGAGACCTTGCAGAACATGCCGGGTTACAAGTTCGCCCAGCAGCAGGGCACTCAGCAGACCAACAATGCCCTGTCTGCTCAGGGGCTTTCTCTTTCCGGGAATCAGGCGCAGGGCCTGTCCCAGTTCAATACCGGGTTGGCTCAGCAGAACTACCAGTCCTACCTCGGAGACCTTCTGGCGCCGATCCAGATCGGTCAGGGTGCGGCTGCCGGTCAGGCGGCGAACATCCAGACCGGTGCCTCTAACCTCGGAAACATCGCGGTCAACCAAGGAAACAATATCGCCAACATCGAAACGAACGAGATTGCCGGACTTACGAGTGCGGCTGGTAATGCTTCCAATCAGTACATCACCCAGCAGACCTTACAGAACCTCTATGGAGGTGGCGCCGGATCAAGCATCGGTGGCCCCGGAGGGGGTACGGGCTTGTTGACGGGTGGCTCTTACGGACAGGGACCCTGATGTCTCAGTTAGACGCCTCGGTCATCTCGCAAATTCCAGGCTACGCTGGTAATCCTGTTGCAGCCGAACAGCAGGGATTGACCTTGGCGAATGCCGCTCAGGGGTATCAGACCAGCGCCATCGACCTTCAGCAGAAGAAGCAGGACCAGAAGGATCAGGCTGCCGCCAAAGAGATCCTGAAGGATGCCGACCTTTCGACTTATGAGGGCCAGACAAAAGCCGCGCAGGCTATTACGAAGATCAATCCCAAGATGGGGATGGACTTCATGGCACAGGCCCAAAGGGGTCAGCAACAGGGACAGGAGCTGACCTTGGAGAAACTACAGGTTCATGCTGCGCAATCGGATGCTCTGGCGGGAGCTGTGGACAACGTCGTTGCCCAACTGGATCAGGAGGCGAAGAAGCCCGGTATGACCCCTGCAATGCTGGATGCGAAGGCCAAGCAACTCGCCATACCGGCAGCTTTACAGCTTCGCCAGCAGCAGCCGGAACTGGCGCCTTACATCGACAAGGTGCTTCAAGACCCCAATAACCTGACCTATCAGGGGATCAAGTCACTGGATGAGCAGAGTAACCGGGGTAACAAAGCGGTTCACGATCGCCTTCTGGAGGCGAAGCAGGATCAGCAGGAGAAGGAGGCCGCTAAACGGGATGCGCAGAACGACAAGCGGCTGGACCTCGAAAGTCGCAGGGTCAGCGATGCGGAGACGAAAGAGGAGAATCGGAAGAAGGAGGCCCAGGAAGGGATTATCAGTCAGGACTCCGCCCAGTTGGCTGTAGAGCGTATTTTGAATGGCGAACAGGCCCGCGACGTGCTGGCGAACTTCGGTCGGGGCAAACAGGGGCCAGCGAATATCGCAAAGGTCCAGAACCTGCTGGCTCAAACGGCCCAGGAGCGGGGCTTGAGTGCTCAGGATATTTCCGCCCGAATGGTGGAGATGAAGGGTTTGGTCAAAGAACAACAGACCGAGGCCACGATTGCCGGCAAGATTTCGTACGCGGAGAAGGAGATCGAGCAGATTGCGCCCAAGGTCATCGGACTGGCGGACAAACTGGATCGAGGCTCCTTTGTCCCGTGGAATAAGCTGCAGAATATGGCCGCGACCCAGATCTCAAGCCCCGAACTGAAGCAACTCAAGGCGTACCTGAACACTCTGACCAACTCCTATGACGTGCTCGGCGGCAGGGGCGGGACGGATGTGGAGAAGCGCGCCCATAACCGAGCGTTGCTCGATGCAGCGGACAGCCCACAAGCCCTCAGAGCCGCTGTGGAAGCCATCCAGCAGGAGGCTCAGCTTTCAGCAGTGGCGGCCCAGGAATCGATGCAGGTCAACCTACCCGGACAGAGTCGTCCGGGAGCTAACCCGGCCCCTGCCGCAGCTGCCGGCTGGGGCCAGGCGAAGGTCGTAGGAGGTCAATAGATGCCGACCTACGAAATTCAGGCGCCCGATGGAAACATCTACCGGATTGATGGTCCGGCTGGGGCTACAGATGATCAGGTCCGCCAGCAGGTCTTGAGCCAGCATCCGACGGCTGGAAACCCCAAATCCACGCCGAAGCCAGAAAGCGCCCCGGGCAAGCTCGGGAAGGAGGTCCTCGGGGCTGGGGAGGCCGCACTCAACCTCGCTACGGGCATCCCTGCCTCTCTGGGAGGAGGTTTAGCCTATGGGGCTACTTTGGCTGCCAGCCAGAATACGGATGCCGCCAAAGCGGTGCAGGAACAGACCCAGAAGACCCTCACCTACCAGCCTTCCACCCAGGCGGGCCAACAAGATGTACAGGCGGTGGGGAACCTCATGAACGCTGCCATTGAGAAGCCCTCCGAGGCAGCAGGGGAGCTTGCCAGGCGTGGCGTGCAGGCCGTAGGGGGGTCTGCGCAAGCCTCTGGCGTCGCGGGCGCTGCGGTTAAAACGGGGTTACAGGCTATCCCTATGGCAGCTGGGGTCAAGACGGGAACGGCCCTTGAAGGGGCCGCCATCAGAGGGGCTGAAAGGGTGGCCGAGAGGGGGGAGGCTCAAACTGCGGTTCGGGCAGCCGAGGAGGCCCCCAAGCAGGCCAAGATCGCACAGGCTCGGGAGCTGGGGCTGAAGATCCCCCCCTCCGAGGGCGGCGGGCCGGTCGGTAAGGCTCTGGAGGGTGCCTCGGGGAAGATCCAGACCGAGATGGCGTTCTCCCGTGCTAACTCCAAAGTCATCAACCGGACGGCTGCAAAGGAGATCGGCTTGTCCGACCGTCAGTCCCTCACGGAAGCCAATATCGAGCGCCTCAAGCAGCAGCAGTTCCAGGTGTATGAGCGGGTGAAGAAAGCCGGTCGGATCGAGTCTGATGAAGGTTTCAGGACCGAACTGGATCATGTACGCGAACGTACCGCCCAGGCGCAGGAAGACTATCCCGAGGATACCAATGAGCTGATCGACAGGGAGATCAAGAAGTTTGACCGGCCATCGGCAGATGCTTCTTCCATGCTGGAGAAGATCAAGTCCTTGAGGAACCGGGCCTCACGGAACATGCAAGCGCCGGATGCGGAGAAGTTCGAGCTCGGACTGGCCCAGAAGAAGATTGCCACGGCGATGGAGAGCCTGATCGAGCGCAACGTTCCCGATCAGGGTTTGATCAGGGACTTCCGCCAGGCACGGGTTAACCTGGCTAAAATCTACAACGTCGAGGATGCGCTATCGCCAAACGGCAATGTGTCGGCGGCGGTTCTGGCCCGGCAGTTGAAACGCGGTGTGCCGCTTTCCGGAGGGTTGAAGACGATTGCGCAGACCTATCAGGAATTTCCCAAGGTAATGCGGTATGTCGATTCACTGGGTGGCCATGCTCCCTTTTCTGCACTCGATTATCTGGTGGGTGGGGTTGAAGCAGCGGCGATGCCGCACAAGGCTGCCGCGATTGTGGGAGCGCTGGCACTGCGTCCCCTTGCCAGAGCTGCGATCAAGTCTGAGACCTACCAGAAGGCGGCTATTAAGCCGCGTGAAGTGAAACCTGGTTTAACCACGCGTGTTGCACGTCGTATTGCCGGCCCCACGCTCAAGGACAGATATGAGATGGAGCGCCGTGAGTGAGTCTGAAAGTGCTCTGCCTGGAACATGAGGATTCAGGTTGCGGTCTGGCATTCTGTCTGCGCTGCATCCATGCCGGCCATCAGGTGAGGTACTGGACACGACCGGGGAACAATCCTTCAGTGGGCGAAGGCTTTAATGCTTTGAACAAGATCGAGGGCTCTTTTCTGCCATCCTTGAAATGGGCCGATCTTGTGTTTTGTACGGGGAACGATCAGTTCATTCCGAAGCTTGATCAGGCACGTATGCAGGGAATCCAGGTCTTTGCTCCATCTTCCCGGTCCACCAAACTGGAGGTGGAGCGTGCCGAAGGCATGGAGTTTCTCCAAAAGCGTGGAATTGAAGTTCCCGAGTACGAAGAGTTCGGGAATCTGCGCGAGGCCGAGGCGTTCCAGAGAAAGACTGAGGAGCGCTTCGTCTTCAAAACCCTCGGCAGTGAAGAGGACAAGAGCCTTTCCTATGTAGGTAAGACTGCAGCTGACATGGTTGCCCGGCTCATGAGGTGGCAGAAGCTCGGCATGGCCGCGAAGGGCCCGGTAATGCTTCAGAAGTTCATTGATGGCATCGAATTCGGCGTGTCTCGCTGGGTCGGTGCAGATGGCTTCATAGGACTCTACAACGAACACTTTGAGCACAAGAAACTCCTCTCAGGAGACTGCGGTCCCAACTGTGGGGAAGCCGGAACGGTTCAAAAGTATGCTGAGGAGTCTCAGCTGGGAGAGATGATTTTAGCGCCACTGGAAGATGACTTGGTAAGGATGGGCCACCTAGGCGATATCGCCGTGAACTGCATCATAGATGATGCGGGAAAGCCTTGGCCGCTTGAATTCACCTGTCGAGCCGGGTGGCCCGCCTTCAACATCATGCTGGCCACACACCAGGGAGATCCGTGTGAGTGGATGCTGGATGCCTGTAACGGCAAGGATACCCTGAAAGTTTCTACGGCAATCGCCGCCGGCGTGGTCATCTCACAACCGGATTATCCGTACTCCAGGAAGACCAAGGCGGAAACTGTGGATATCCCGATATACGGGGTGACGGACAAGAACAAACGTCACATTGCTCCACAGTCGGTGAAGATGGCGAGGTTACCCCAGATGATTGACGGTAAGGTCAGGGATGAGCCGATGTGGGCGACCTGCGGGGACTACATCGCCGTGGTGACAGGGGTGGCGAAGTCAGTTTCCAAAGCCTGCGAGCGCTCCTACAAGGTCATTGACGAGCTGCACGTTCCGAACCTGATGTACAGGGACGACATCGGGGAAGGCCTGGAGGAATCGATTCCCAAACTCCAGAAACACGGATTTGCAGAAGGATTCGTCTATTGAGCGGCTTTCTCTCACCCATTGGAATGATCACCCAGATCCTCTCGGATCAGGGCGTGGTGGGGGATGGGTATCAGATCTACACCTATGTCGGTGGGTCGGTTGACACCCCCGTAACGACTTTCACCAGTTCCACGCTCATCGTCCCGAACAGCAATCCCATCATCCTGGGGCCTAACGGACGCTTCCAGAATGTCTGTGTCTGGGCACCCGCAGGGACCATTATCAAGATGGTCATTACGGATGCGAACAACAACCCGATCATCGGCGGGACCATCGACAATATCCCGCTGATCAACGATGTTGCCGGTTCCATTGGGTATTTCAACCTGAATTCTGCGGAGATCGCAGCCGGGATCATTCCGGTCAACTTCGGTTATCCGGCGCTCTATCCGGACCGCTACGAAACCAACACCACTCCGGGTCAGACGGACATGACCTACGGTATCCAGACCGCTCTGTCTCTGGCTGCCACCCAGGGAGTGACGGGCAATGCCGGGACCTGTGTCCAATTACTGGCGACGACCTACCTCATCAGCTCCACCCTTGTCATTCAGCAGGGCGTGACTTTGAGGGGAGCTGGCGGGAGCGGGGTTGGATCGGGACAGACGGTTGGCACGGGAACCAACATCCTGGCAAATGTTACCGGAGTTGCCGTACCGGCCATACAGCTGGGGAACTCCAGCACCACCCAAAGCTACAAGCCGGCGCTCTACGATCTGTCGATCACATTGCTGAACAACAGCACCGTTTGCGTGAAGGTTCTGTGTGCCGTGAGTGCAATGGTGCAGAATGTCTTCGGGTTCAATGGAGCCACGTCTACCAACCAGGCATTGATCGGCATTCTGATCAGTGGTGGAACGGCAGCGAGTGCGGAATCAACCTTTTTCAACACCTTTGTCGGGTGCGAGTTTGAGAACTTCCATGTAGGGGTCTCATTCAACAGCGGATCGAGCAGCACACCCTCTACAGCGAACTACTTCATAGGAGTAACTGGATCAGGATTACTGGGGGCAACGCCCAACTCGGATATCACTGGCTACGCGGTGGAGTTTGCCCAACCCAATGAGGGCTTGGGAAGTGTCTTCACCGGAGGCTATTTCGAGAACTTTGCGACGGGTGTGTATTTCAACGCCACTGAGGGCGTGCTTTTCCTTGGCACTCAATTCGAGGGGTGCGGGATCTCCCCCTATAGCTCAAGGGCAGATGTCCAATGGTCCGGGAGCGATGTGTATTGTGGCTTCTACGGACTGCCGGACCTCTCAACCTTCAGCCAGAACGGGGTCATGGCGAATTCCTGTGTGCTGGACGAGGCCGGGTTTGTAAATGGCGTGCTTAAATCCGTTTCCGGCTCCTTCACGGCGAGCTTCTTCGAGAATGCCGGGGCCGGAGCTTTGGGGACTGGAACGGCTTACTACCGTATCGCCAATGGGGTCTGTACCCTCACCTTGCCGGCCGTCACGCATGCCAGTGCATACGATGATCTGACCATTACTGGCTTACCGGCCGTGTGTCAGCCTTCGCGTTCGGTGAACTCCAATGCCATTCTGGTGGAGAACAACAGCTTGCCGAACTCGATTGGGGTAGCCCAGTTCGCCAATGCCAGCGGAACAATCACCATGCTTGTGGCTACCAGCAGCAGCGTGACCGGAACCAACTGGACGACGAGCAACAACAAGGGGCTCTACACTGCCCAGACGGTTACTTATCCCTTGTCATGATGGACTGGAACAAGTTAGTCGATCATCTGGCGGCATGGGTAGCTGCAGGGGCCGCTATCTATAATGCGATCCGTATCCGGTCACTGCATGTCATTGTCAATTCTCGTCTGACCAGGCTATTGAGATTGACTAAAACCGCCTCTTTTGCTGAGGGCAAGAAGAAGTCTGAAGAGGACAAGAAGTGAGCGCCGTAGATATTGCATTGCCTCGGATTGAGAAGGAAGAGGGATTTGAGCCTCAGAAATATATTGACACTGAGGGGCGTGCAACGATTGGGTACGGCTTCCAAATCGATGCTGGCATTACTCAGAACGCGGCTTTAGCACTTCTGCAGGCGCAACTACAGGACATAGACGCCAGATTACAGCCTTTCCCGTGGTATTCGAGCCTTGATGCTGTGAGGCAATCGGTCTGCATTGATATTGCTTTCAACGCGGGAATATCCGGGCTTCTGCGTTTCCCTAAGATGATTGCAGCGTTGGCGGTAAAGGACTGGGAGAGCGCAGCAGACCAGTGTGCGGTAACCAACCCCGAATTGGCCTCACGGTATCATGAGCTTTCACAGATCCTGCTGAGTGGTGATCCATGAATGGCGAAATACCGCCTTTGCCGCCTGATTTTGGTTTGCGCTATGTACTGTGGTTTATCTGGTGTAACGCTATCACCGGTTTGATGATTGTACAGGCCATCTTCGCTTCCATCACGCTCGACCCAACGTTGGTCCCGCATAACATCTTTCACTACATCCTTTTAGGCAATGCCTGCCTTTGCGCTATTATCGCCCAAGTAAAGCGGAACAATCCTCCGCCTCCTCCACCCCTACAGAAGGCTGACTCATGAATCTCAAGCCCATCGTTCTAGGTGTTGCGTTGGCCGTTTTCCTTACCGGCTGCGCGACGCTCAATTCCATTACTGCCACCCAGACAGTGGTCATCAACCAGGTGCTCACCCTGGGGGCGGAGCTTTACATCCAGAAGGCTGGAGGGACGGCTACCCCTCCCGCTTTGTACTCTACCGCACAGCAGGCACGCGCACAGGCGCTCTACAATGCCTCGGTTGAGATCTCAGGATTTGCCAGTGGCAGCATCTCGCTTGCCCAACTGGATTCGGTCATGACCAGGTGGGCGTTATCGCTCAAAACTCCACTGGAGCAAGGGGCTGCACAGGCACTCATTGCCGAGATCAATGTACTGCTGGCAACGAAGGTCACGACGGGTGTGCTGGATGCAGCCGCCTCCGCGCTGGTAAGCGCGATCACTGCTGATTGGGAAAATGCCGCCGTAGCATACGGGGCTGTAACCGCCGCAACAGCGGCAAAGGCCGCTTCATGATTACCATGCTTCTTTATGCCTTCATAGTCCTGTGTATCGTGGGACTGATCCTATGGGGAATTAACCAGATTCCAGGGATTCCACCGATCATCAAGACGGTGATCTATGTCGTGGTGGGAGTGATTCTCTTGCTGTGGCTGCTGTCTTTTGTCCAAGGCGGTCATGGTTTGAACTTCCATAATCCGTGATGTTCTTTTCCCGTCAACTCGCTCGTATCGAGCAGAAGCTCGATCTACTCATCGAAAGGATCAATGCCATGTCAGTTCAAATCTCAGCCAATCTTCAAGCCCTCATGACGCAGGTCGCGCAGAACACCTCTGTTGAGGCGAGTGCCGTCACACTCATTCAGGGACTCATCGCGCAGATCAATAGTGCCGTGGGCAGTGGCGATGATGCCGCGTTGCCAGCCCTTACCGCCTCTCTCAGTCAGTCGGCGGTAGCCTTGGCAGCCGCAGTAGCTGCGAACACTCCGGCCCCGACAGCATCAGCCGCAGCCGCAAAGGTGGCAGCAGCGACGGTGATGCCGAAACCATAAATGCCCGCACTTCGATGGCAGTTCGTTTTAGGGGAAGACTGGAGCTCGCGATTAGTGGCTTGGTACGGCCAAGGGTGGGGCGGGTACAGTCACGTAGACTTCCTCCTTCCGGGAGGAGGATGTGTTGGGGCGAGATCGGATCGCTTGGGGGGACTGCCACCGGGGTTTGAGTTGCGCTCCGATGGCTATGAAAAGTGGAAGCGCAGGCTGGTGCTTTCACTCCCCTGCACGCAAGAGGAATCGGAGGAAGCCGTTCACTGGCTGGTCGATAAGCTCAATGAGCCCTATGACAAACGGGATATTCTCGGACTGCTTCTTGGCAAGGATCTGTCCAGCGGGAGTGGCTGGTGGATCTGTAGCTCCGCTCAACTGGCATTGGCGCAGCACTTGAATAAACTGCCCGCATTTTCGATAAGCCCGCAGCAGTTCAGTCCAAATATGCTGCTGGTGGCACTGGAAGCGATAGGAGCAATGAAGGAATGAAGCGGCTGCTTTGGCTTGTGCTGGCGATTTGCGGGGTAGCGCATGCCCAATATCCCTATTCGCCTTTTCCACCAACCTTTCCTGCTAATACTATCGGATGCAACAACACCGGTTCTCAGGCTGCCCCGATTGAATGCACCGTTTCTCAGATTAATACGCTGCTCGGTACTGTCACCGCCACCGGCTCCCCGGCCTCTGGCCAGCTTTCGGTGTTCTCAGGCTCAGGCACGATCACGGGCTATTCGGGGCTGACGTATAACTCAGGGACCGGGGTGCTGTCGTCTACGGGGTTCTCGGGCGCAATCGCGGGCAGCCAGATCAACTCCGGCGTCGTGGGCGCTCAGTACGGCGGCACTGGCGAGGCGGGCACGATCACCGGCGTCCCGTATTTCAACGGCACCGGCGCGGCCACCGCGGCGTCCACCACCGGCAGCGGCACGACTTTCGTGCTGCAGACCTCCCCGCTGCTCACGACGCCCGAGCTACTGGGTTCCTCGACCGGCTACACCACCCTGGCCAGCGCTAACTCGAGCGCGACGAACTACACGGTGACTTTCCCCGCCGCCAGCGACACGGTGGTGGAGCTGGCCGCCACGCAGGTGCTTACCAACAAGAGCATCGCGGGCTCTGAGGTCAACAGCGGCACGGTGGGCGCCGCCTACGGCGGCACGGGCGAGAACAACGGCACGAACACGCTCACCCTCGCCGCGTCGCTCATCACCACCGGCGCGGGCGCGCCGACCCTGGCCTTCCCCGCGAGCGCGTACACCTACACCTTCCCCAATGGCTCCGCCACCCTTGCGGCTGGCATTGACGTACAGGTGTTCACAACCCCGGGCACCGGCACATGGACGAAGCCAACCGGTGCGCCGCAGACCACGCGCGTCTTCATCTGTGCCGGCGGCGGTGGCGGCGGCAGTGGCGCGGACCTGGCGGCAACCACGGCGGGCTCGGGCGGCGGCGGCGGTGGCGGCGGTGCGTGCTGGGAGGCTCAGTTCAACACCGCGCAGCTGGGCACCACGGAGACCGTGACGATCGGCGCGGGCGGCGCGGGTGGCGCGGCGGTCTCCTCCACGAGTGCCGGCAACGTGGGCACCGCGGGCAACCCTACCAAGTTCGGCACGACACCGTATCTCACAGCCTACGGCGGGGGTGGTGGGCAGGGCGGCGCTTCGGCCGCCAACACCGGCGGCGGTGGCGGCGGCTCGATGCTGTGCGTAGGGGCGGCCGGCGCGAGTGGTTCGGGTGGTGTCGGGTGTCAGAGCAATGGCGGCAGCGGCAGTACTGGTCAGGGCGGTTCAGCTAACACCGGTTCCGGGGGCGCCGGAGATACCTCGGGGAACATCGGCTCTAACGGCGGTGAGTTGATCGGCTGGGGAGGCTCTGGAGGGGGCGCGGGTGGCGGCATGTCGGCCACGCCGGCAGCCGCTGCTGGTGGGAACGGCGGGGCAACATTAACGACTCAGACTGGCGCTACTGGCGGCCCAACTGGTGGCGCGACCTGCACGATCGGCACGGCGGGCACGATGCTCAACACCGCCATGTATCAGGGCGGCCCGGGCGGTGGGGGTGGGGGCGGCTGCACCTCGGGCACCGCAGGCACGGGCGGCGCGGGGATCAATGGCGGCGGAGGAGGAGGCGGCGGCGCGGGCTCCGCACACACCTCGGGCGCAGGCGGTCAAGGCGGCAACGGCTACGTAGTCGTAATGACTTGGTACTGACGTGTCAGCTTCGACTGCTGATGTCACCACTACCACTGCCGATACCACCCTCGTTACCGCTGATGCGGCGCCTGCTGAGGAGCCCGCGTGCCCATTTGCGATCAGCCGGCAGGTTGCGCTCATCGTCGAAGCTCGCATCGAGCGCACGAGCGATTGCAACCCCGCGCGTGAGCACTGCGCACTTCGAGCACGTCGGGTCGGCCGGGGTGATGTCGCTGACATCCTTGACGGGCTGGCCCTTCTCATTGAGGAGCGGCTGCGTCATGTCCACCGTGAGCTGATCACCGGCTGAGCAGGCGGCGATCGAGAGCACTGACAAGAGCAGTGCGAAAAAATAGCGCTTCATGGTTAGGTTCCTCCACTGGATGTGCTTGATCTGTTCGTCAGTCATTGGCGTAACTCCTACAGGTGGCGCAATAGCACGGGCCGTCCCAGAAGTCGGGATGTTCTTCGAGTCCCTCAGTCAGCTTGCACAACTCATCACAGGTCACGATGTAGAAGCCGGCGCGCTGTACCCGTAGCGCCCGCTCCACTCGTATTCTCGCCGTACAGAGCGGCCAATAAAGCGCGCGCAGCCATAAGACGTAGAGCCAATGCGGGACTCGCCTTTTCATTTCGTTTCAGTCGGTTGCGTAGTCTCGCTCACTGTGGGGCGCTCATGGTTCTCTCCCGTACTTCTTCCTCGAAGCCAGCTCGGACTCGATCTCGCTTATGAGATCAAGGAATGCGCCGCGCTTCGCATCGCCAACAGGCGGTGGATCTATATTGGTGACGAACCACTGCAAGTAATCCGCAGGTACATCCTCGATGTCCTCTGCGCGATGCTTACCAAAGGGCAGCACGGTCATGGCTGCGTCCCAATATCAACCGTCACCCCAGTCATGATTCAAAGGCCGGCGCATAGTTTTTCCAGTTCTTGAAGTACAGCGAGCCGTCGCGGTTCCTCCATGTCGAGGCCAAGGCGGCATGACAGTCCTTCGATGCCTGACCGTCGTAGGCATCGGGTTGAATCCGCAGCATGTACTCTTTGACGACAGGCTTTTTATTCTCATCCAACTGCGGCTCAAAACGGCGCTTGCGCACGCGGGCCGTCCCGTACTCAGAAGTTTCGATATCTTCCCATTCATCAGTTTCAACCCATGTACCTTCGGGCGTTGAGTTCTGGACGGCGATCATGATGATGTCGCTGTCATCTGGACGTGGCTTGCGATAGAGCTTCGCTCCCGCCAAACCCTTCACAAAATAATTGTCCGGCAACTCGTGCACCAGCTCCGCATTCGAGTCCTTGAGATACCGCGCAGTCCCGTAACGCTGGATCATGACCCGACGGACCTCGGCATTGTTCTCAGTCTCGATATGCTTGACCGTGATCCAGTCCGGTCGCACGATGACGAACGCGGGCACCATGACACCGTGCCAGAAGTAGATATCCTCGACATCGGACTCCAGCGCGGCATAGGAGTCGTTGTGCAGTCGTCTGCCGCCATTCACGCGCTCGACATGCACTGTGGGCTTTGCGACCCAGTACAGCGTGTCATCCGTCCAGTGCACCATCCAGCAGCCTGACAGATAGGCTTGCAGGACCGGCCGCGTCCATTTCAGAACCTCAGGCTTGTTGTTCTGCAGCGCACCCAAGTACGTGCAGGACAGGTACGAGAGATCGAATCTCCACCACCACCAGCCGTTGGCTTGCACGCACCAGGCGGCGAAGCGGTGCAGTGAAGTAAGGGCGGCGCGGGCGTCGAGGGCGGCGCGGGCATCGCAGACGTCGATGGCGTCGCTGGCGGCGCGGGCGTCGATGGCGTCGCTGGCGTTGCGGGCGTCGAGGGCGGCGCGGGCGGCGATGGCGGCGCGGGCGTCGAGGGCGTCGCTGGCGGCGCGGGCGGCGCGGGCGGCGCGGGCGGCGCGGGCGTCGAGGGCGGCGCGGGCGTCGAGGGCGGCGCGGGCGTCGAGGGCGGCGAGGGCG
>Ga0302325_10023772_pt1 | contig 12760 bp, 13 predicted proteins | sample Palsa_T0_2_FD_201948 | JGI IMG/M metagenome (GOLD analysis project Ga0302325, IMG submission 201948) | Peat permafrost microbial communities from Stordalen Mire near Abisko, Sweden - Palsa_T0_2 | ecosystem: Environmental > Terrestrial > Soil > Palsa > Peat permafrost | place: Sweden: Abisko... | reverse complement strand
GGGGACGCCAAACGAGAGACCTTTGGAGATTCTGCCCCTCTCCCCTGGCGTCATTGGCGTCCTGGCGGTCATCTCTTTTTTCGGCATCCGGCTGGACGCGGCGCTAGACGCGGCCGATGAGCTTCACGATCGTCGTGTAGCCGCCGAAGCGCACGCGGTCTCCGTCGCGCAGGTCGCGGCGTCCGTTGAATCCGATGTGCTCGTCGTTCACGAACGTGCCGTTCGTCGATCCGGTATCTTCGACCACGATCGTGCAGGCATTCGCATCGACCACGAAGGCGCCGTGCCGCGAGGAGATGGTGGGGTCCTGCAGCGCGACGTCCACACCGTCGCCGCTGCCCAGTCTACCGACGACGTGCCGGCCGCCGGTCAGAGGCCAAAAATCTCCGACCGAGTTGGTCCCGTAGGCCACGACGAAGCCCCGCAGGACTCGTGGAGGAGCGGGCTCGCGGGAAGTATCCGAGGGGAAGGCCGAGGGCGCAGGGGCCGCCATGGGGGGAGCCCCTGGGTAGGGGCCCGGCGCCGCCGGTGCACCGAATGGGGCCGCGTGAGCAGGAGCAAAGCCGGCTTGGCCGCCTTGGGGACCGAACCCAGGTGCCGGGACCGGGGCGTACTGCGGCTGAGGTGGAGCGTAGCCTTGGGGAGCCGCGGCCGTCGGAGCAAAGCCCGCCTGCGGATGAGGGGCCCCGTACGCTGCCCCCGGCAGCGGCGTCGGCGCATAGGCCGGAGCCCCACCCTGGCCATATCCAGGGCCTGCGGAACCGCCGTATCCGCCGCTTGCGAATTGCATCTGGTCGAGGGCGATGGGGTGACCCTGAGGGCAATAGCTCGCTCCTGGCGTGATATCGTGACCCAATTGGCAGCGCGCACCGGGCGCACCGCCCCCGGGGGATGGGCCGGGGGATGGGGCCGCGTAGCCCTGGGGCGGCGCCGCATAAGCGGGCTGCGCGTGCGGTGCGGCGGGCGCGCCCGGCTGGGGGAGCGGTGTGCCGCAAACGTTGCAGAACTTGTCCGTGGATTTGGCCACGGTGCCGCATTGCGAGCATGCGCTCATAGTGTCGCCCTCGGTAGCCTTTCGCGCGCGGTATTGTACGAAGCTCAGCGCGCGCGGGCGAGCATATCGAAAGCGCGCCCAAAAGGGGCAGATTGCCTATGTGCGTCGGGCAAATGCCAGCAGCGCTGCGGTCAGCACTTTCCGCACGGGTACCCCGTTCTCGCGCGCCGCCGCGACGCAGGCGTCGAACTCGGGCTTCGCGTGAGGGGGTCCGACGGGGCCCTCTGCGACCTTGACGGGGATTCGCCCGTAGGGAGTTTCGACGTGTTCGATGCGGCGAGGGAGCTCCTCCCTGGCGACGTCGTATCGGCGGACGCCGAGGCTCGTCGTCTCACGCAGCACGGCGCGCGCCATCTCATCCGCACGCTCGATGGGCGCGAGCGCCGAGATCGTGAGCGCCGGCCGTCCCTTCTTCATCGTGATCGGCGTCGCCCACGCATCGAGCGCACCGGCGGCAAGGAGCATCTCGATCCAGTGTGCCGCGAGCTCGCCGGTCGCGTCGTCCACGTTCGCCTCGAGCACCGTGTGCGTCGCACGCGATTCGCGACGTGAGGCTGTCTCCGCCCGGATGCCAAGGACAGCCCGCAGGACATTCGGTCGATCGGCGAGGTCGGCGCTGCCCGCACCCCATCCGACCACCTCGGGCGTCATTGATGGCCACCGCTGCGAGCCGCTCGCGTGAGCGCCCACGATCGCTGCGCCCGTCGGCGTCACGAGCTCGAAGTCGATCCCCGCGTCGTAGGTAGCAAGACCCGCGAGGCACTCGACAGTCGCGGGCGCTGGCAGCGGAAGCAGTCCGTGGGCAGCTTGGGTATAGCCGCGCCCCATCGGCAGCGGCGAGACGACGAGCTCGGCGCCGAGGTGATCCAGCGCCGCGGCGCTTCCGACGACGTCGACGATGGCATCGACCGCACCGACCTCGTGAAAGTGCACGTCCTCGATGTTCGTCCGGTGCACGCGGGCCTCTGCCTTCGCGAGCCGCGCAAACGTGCGCTGCGCGCGAGCCTTCACTCCAGCGGAAAGGTTCGCTTCGCCCAGCATCGACCGGATGGTCGCGTATGTCCGCTGCGGCTGCTTGCCCTCGACATGCACGTCGAGGGACGTCGCCACGATGCCGCTTCGAACCTTCGTCCCGAAGTGAACGTGGAATCCGCCGATCGGCAACGCCCCTAGCGCCTCCGTGATCACCCTGCGGGGGACGCCAAGATCGGCAAGTGCCGCGACGATCATGTCGCCTGCAAGACCGCTCGGCGCGTCGAGAAAAAGGACCTTCCCCGTTCCGGCACCCGGCGCGATCTCGTCGTGGTCGTGGTCGTGGTCGTGGTCGTGGTCGTGGTCGTGGTCGTGGTCGTGACCGTGACCCCCGTCTCCCTCTTCGTGTCCCATCGGGATCCTTAGTACCGCTCGCGCGCTCGAAGGATTCTCGCGGCCGCGAACCCCGCTCCGAACCCATTGTCGATATTGCAAACGACGACCCCTGAAGCGCAGCTGGAGAGCATTCCGGCGAGCGCGGCCAGCCCTCCGAAGCTCACCCCGTAGCCGATGGACGTCGGTACGGCGATGACCGGTCCGGCCACGATTCCTCCGATGACACTGGGCAACGCGCCTTCCATTCCGGCCACGACGATGACGACGCTCGTGCGCTCGAAGAGCTCGCGCTTGTCGAGCAAACGATGAATGCCCGAGACGCCGACGTCGTAGATTCGCTCGATGCCGACGCCCAGCATTCTCAAGGTTTCGGCGCATTCCTCCGCCACCGGAAGGTCGCCCGTTCCCGCGCTGACGAGCGCGACGGGGCGAGTTCCCAGCGCGGGGACGGGAGCCTGTTCGATGGTCCCCGTCCTCGACAGCTCGAGGTACCTGAGCTCGGGCAGGGCCGCGCAGACCTCACGTGCCTTCTCTGGGTCGAGCCGTGTGACAAGAACGTTCTGCCCCTTGCGCTGGAGCTCCCGTGCGATTCCGACCACCTGGGCTGGCGTCTTGCCGTGCCCGAGAATCACCTCGGGGACCCCTTGGCGGACGGCTCGGTGGTGGTCGACGGACGCGTAGCCGAGATCCGCGTAGGGCAGATCCTTCAGTTCGCCCAGGGCGTCCTCGACGGGGGTCTCACCCCGGCGGACGCCATCGAGGAGCGCGCGGAGCCGGCGGAGATCCATCGTGGCGCGCGAGCGTAGCACCCGCGCATCCCCCGTCGACGGGGGGCACCCGTGCGGCGTACCCTCGTCTCCACATCGTGCCCATCCCCTTCGCGCCGCTCATTGGACTCGCCCTCGGCGTTGCCTTTGCGTGGATCGCAGCCCCCGAGCTCACCCGGGACGAGGGGCCGATCGTGGCGTCTCGTCCTTTCGCCATCGTCGTGGCCTTTGCCGCCCTCGTCTGGGTGCCCGTCGTGGGCTACTTCGTCGCGTTCCACGGCGACTGGGCGTACCTCTATCTCGTGGCGTGGCGCCACGTGCCGAGCGCCATCGATCTCGGTCTGGTCCTCGTCGCGGGGGGCGCCGTCGTGCTCGGTTTCTGGCTCGTCATTCGGCCCGTTCGCAAGCGTCGCTTCGGGCCTGTCGTGGTGATGCTCGTCGCGCCCCTTGCCCTCGCCACCTCCGGCCTGATCATCGCTGCCCGCCGACTGGGGGTCAGCGGAACCTATGCGCAGTTCCGCGGCGACTTCGGAACCCAGCCGATAGGCTCGAGCCCGCTCGGGCAAGGGGTCCTGGTCATGGGCGCGGTCCTGGTGCTTGCGGTCGTCTGGACGGCCCGGTCGCTTTCGCGCATCGCGGCTGAGTCGCGCAGCTGACAAGCTGACAAAAGTGGGCGAAACGTGCGCTATCCTTTGCGGCCATGTGGGTAAGAGGCGCGGCGATCCGCCCCGTGCCGCGGTACGCTGTCGTTGATGCTGCCACGCTCGAACAGATCGAGCTCGGGCTGGCCGACGACTCGTCCCGAGCCCGAGACGAACTGGATGGCGCCTTCGCCCGCTTCGAGGCGACGCAGCCCGAGCTCGCCGACGCCATCTCCCAGGTGCTCTCGAGGCCTCTCGACGAAACGGCACTCGCGCTCGGCTACTTCCTTTCGATCTCCGTCTGGCTCGCATTCGAGCGTACGTTTGGCGCGGCTCGGCTGCGCGAGGTCTCCCGCGACGCACTCGGGGCGACCGACGAGGCCATCAAGCTCGAGGAGGAGCTTCGCGCAACACATGGCGACGAGCCCTTCGACCTCGACGATGTGGTGTCGATCGAGCAACCCTACGTGCTCGCCTTCGTTCACGAGCATGTCGATGCCGCGCTCGAGCCACGCTACGAGGGCGAGCCCCCGGAGGCGCGCGAGGTGGACGTCGATGACGTTCACGCCGTCTACCGATCGATCGTCCTTCTCACGCTGTGCCTATCTCACGCCGTCCTGCCCGTGGATGGCGCTTCCCGTTCGAGCCGCGAGCTCATCGCATAGGCGAAGATGAAGACCGAAGCCGTCGTTCTTCGCACTCACGGTGGACCCGAGGTCCTCGGCCGCGAAACCATCGACTTGGCCGAGCCCGGTCCGCGCGAGGTGCGCGTGCGGGTCCGCGCCGTCGCTCTGAACCACCTCGACATCTGGGTTCGGCGTGGGATGCCGAATCTCAAACTCGTCTACCCGCACCGTCTGGGAAGCGACATCGTCGGGGAGATCGACGCCGTAGGGCCCGGAGCAAGGGGGGTAAAGCCCGGCGATCGCATCGTCGTCAGCCCGGGCGTGTCGTGCGGCGTCTGCGAACGGTGCCTGTCAGGCAGAGACAATCTTTGCCGTCAATACGGAATCCTCGGCGAGCACATGAGCGGAGGCTACTCACGCCACGTCGTGATCCCCGACGCCAATATCCTCCCGTATCCCGGCGAGATGCCCTTCGTGCAGGCGGCGGCGATACCGCTCGCTTTCCTCACGGCATGGCAGATGGTCGTCGACAAGGGCCGCGTCGCCGCCGGTCAAACAGTGCTCGTGCAAGCCGCGGGCAGTGGCGTGTCGAGTGCCGCCATCCAGATTGCCAAGCTCCACGGCGCGCGCGTCATCGCAACGACGGGGACCGACGCAAAGGGAGAGAGAGCCCGCGCTCTCGGAGCCGACGAGGTCATCAACTACAGCTCGCAGGACTTCGTGGCGGAGACCAAAAGGCTCACCGGCAAGCGTGGTGCCGATCTCGTCGTCGAGCACGTCGGGGGTGACGTCATGGCCAAGAGCATCCTCGCGGTCGCCAGCGGCGGGCGCATCGTCACGTGTGGCGCGACGACCGGTTACGAGCCGAAGATCGATCTGCGGCACGTGTTCTTTCGGCAGATCGAGATCCTCGGCTCCACCATGGGCTCGAAGGGGTCTCTCTTCGGGATTCTCGACCACGTGAAGGCCGGCAAGCTTCGCCCGGTCGTTGACCGCGTCATGCCGCTATGGGACGCCGCCGAAGCCCACCGTGTGCTCGAGACGAGAGGTGCGTTTGGCAAGGTCGTCCTAGAGGTGGATTGAGCGATGGGCGGTAGCGTCGGAACACTCAAGGACGGCGCCATCGGGTGGATTGTCTTCGAGCATCAAGAACGACGAAACGCCGTCACGGTCGAGATGTGGCGCCGCATCCCCGCCGCCGTGCGGGAGATGTCGGATGACCCGGCAATTCGCGTCGTCGTTCTTCGGGGCGCGGGCGAAGTCGCTTTCATCTCGGGTGCGGACATCTCCGAGTTCGAGCAGAGTCGCACGGGAGAGGCTCTCGCCGAGTACGAGGCGGTCAGCGAGCGCGCCTTCGCCGCCGTCGAGAGCTGCCAGAAACCCGTTCTGGCGATGATCCACGGCTACTGCATCGGCGGCGGGCTCGCTCTCGCCCTTACGGCCGACGTGCGCTACGCCGCCGCCGACGCGACCTTCTCGATCCCTGCCGGACGCTTGGGCGTCGGGTACCCCGTCTCGGGCGTACGAACGCTTCTGCAGATCGTAGGCCCGGCGTCGGCGAAGGAGATTTTCTTCACCGCGCGTCGGTTCGATGCCCAGGAAGCGCTCGCGCGCGCCGTCGTGAGCGAGGTAAAGCCCAAGGCCGCGCTCGAGGGGTTCGTCCGCGAAACAGCGGGGCGCATCGCGGAGAATGCGCCGCTTACCCTTCGCAGCATCAAGCTCACGGTGCGCGAGCTTGGCAAGCCGTCGGAGGTTCGAGACGACGACGCCGTCAGCGCCTCGGTCGCCGCGTGCTTCGCGAGCGACGACTACCGAGAGGGCGTCAGTGCGTTCCTGGCAAAGCGGAAGCCCGAGTTTCGCGGGCGGTGACTGCGGGTGAAAGGGTTCACTCGTTCGGCGCAGAGCGCGAGTCTCATCGCCTCGGGTGCGATTGCCATGGTCGGTGTGGTCGCGGGGGCGGTCCGTCTTCTGCCCTGGCTGCTCGATCCGACGGTCCCGTGGGCCGTTGCTGCGCCGTTTGCGCGCGGGCTTGCAGCGGTCGCACTCGAAGCGGCGCTCTTTCTCGGGTGGCCGGTGGGATGCGCGCTCGCGTGCTTCCGGCTCGTCGAGAGCGGCGAGGCCCGCGTGCTCCAGACGCTGGGCGAGCGTCCCGAGAGAACGGTGGCTCGACTTGCTCCGCAGGCGGCGACGTTGGCGTTCGCGCTGGGGGCCGTCGCGCTCGTGTACGGGAGCGACGCCAGTGCGCCCGGTCGAGTCGCGACGGAGCTCGTGGCGAGAGCCCGTTCGTCGTGCGAAGCCGTGCGGGCGCCGACGACGTACGCGATCCCATTCACCGAGATGACGTGGCTCTGCGCACCGGGCCGCGAGCCTCGCCTCGTCGGTTCTCCGCTCGGGATGGTGTCCGCTGCGGTCATCACCGCGAAGGACGCGCGGATCGCGGGGGACTTCCGGGTGCTCGAGCTCGACGATGCGCGAGTGCTTTTCCCTGGGAAGCCCACGATCGGGATGCACGTGAGCACCCTCTCGATGCGCGGCATGGCTCCCTGGGCCCATGCGTCGACACTGCCCGCGCCCCTTCGGGCTCTCCTGTTCGCGCTCAGTGCGTGGTTCGCCTCGTGGCTGGCTGCCTACGCCGTCCTCCTTCGGGCGACATCCACTCGGATGGGTGCGCTGCTCCTCGGCGCGGTTGGCCCCCTCGCAGCGCTCGGGATCGTACGCGTTCTCGAGCGTGCGGACGCCGGCCCCCTGGCGTTCCTGCTCGTTCCTTTGGCGGGTGGCGGGGCGGTCACCCTCACAGCTCTGCTGCTCTCGCGCTTGCGGCTCACAGGTCGCGCTGCTAGCACGTGACTGAAGGGTACGTCAGCCATGGGCAACATCGGCGTTACGGAGATCTTGCTGATTGCGGTCGTTGCGCTGCTCCTTTTCGGAGCGGGTCGCATCGCCGACATCGGCAAGGGGCTCGGCCAGGGTATCAAGAACTTCAAGCAAGGCTTGAAGGAGGCCGAAGAATTGGACGGGGACAAGAAGACCACCGACAAGGTCCTGCCGCCCGCCGTCGCTCCAAAAGAGGACAAAGAAGCCAAGGCCTGAGTCTGTGCCCGCCGCTCTTCGGAGCGAGCAAAGAGTCCACGCGTTTCCCAAGGAGTTCCAGTGCCTCGAACATTGGCTTCACGACTAAGTGCCGTGGCGCCGAGCGTCACGCTCGCCATGAATGCCCGCGCCCTCGAGATGAAGGCGCGCGGTGTCGACGTCTTCGCCTTCGGGGTGGGGGAACCAGACTTCGAGCCTCCCGAGCTCGTGCGCGAGGCCGCAAAGCGCGCCATCGACACAGGGTGCTCCAAGTACACGGCCGTGACAGGGATCCCTGCCCTCAAGGAGGCCATCTGCGACGCCACCGAGCGGATGCGCGGCTGGCGCCCGAAGCCGGAGAACGTCTGCGTCAGCGTGGGAGCGAAGCACGCGCTCTTCAACCTCGCGCTGGCGCTCTACGACCCGGGTGACGAAATCGTCATTCCGAAGCCCTACTGGGTGAGCTACCCGGAGCAGGTGCGCATCGTCGGCGCGACGCCGGTGCTCGTCGACACGCGCGAGGACGAGGGGTGGAAGCTCTCCCCCGAGAGCCTGGAGCGGGCAATCACTCCTCGTACGAAGGCCGTCATCCTTTGCTCGCCGTCCAACCCCACGGGGGCCGCGTACACGGAGGACGAGACCCGCGCCCTCGTCGATGTGCTGCGAAGGCACGATTGCTGGCTCATCGTCGACGAGATCTACGCAGAGCTCGTTTACGATGGTTTTCGCTTCGTCTCCGCGGCGAAGATTGCGCCCGATTTACGCGACCGCCTCGTCGTAGTCGATGGGGTCTCGAAGACCTTTGCTATGACCGGGTGGCGCATCGGATGGGCGCTCGCGCCTGCGCCGCTGGTGAAGGCGATGGATATCGTGCAGGGCCAGAGCACGACGAACGCGGCTGCCGTTTCTCAGCACGCCGCCGTCGCGGCTCTCCGCGGGCCGATGGACGATTTTGCGCGCATTCGCTCGATGTTCGAGAAGCGACGCGACGCGATGGTGGCCGGCCTGAGCTCGATTCCGGGCATTCGATGCAGAAAGCCCGAAGGTGCCTTTTACGCGTTCGCGGATTGTCGTGGCCTTCTCGGCCTGGACTGGAACGGCAAATCGCTCGCGACCGACGAGGACATCGCCTTTTGGCTGCTTGACCGAGCGCACGTCGCCGCAGTTCCGGGCGGTCCCTTCGGAGCGCCGGGTTACCTGCGCTTGAGCTACGCCGCCAGCGAGGCGCGGATCGCAGCGGGGGTCGCGGCGATCCGTGCAGTGGTGGATGGTACCTGGCGAGCCGACGTTACGGATGTGACGACCGTCGGCGCTTGAAGGGCGTGCCTCACCTCTCGAGGCGGCGCACGTCCTGAACGAGGGTGGCGAACTCGGCGTCTGTGCCGGTGGGGTAGTAGCCGCGAATGGCGCCCTTCCGATCGACGAGGACGAACCAGTCGCCGTGCACCACGTCGTAGTCGTTGGCTCCTCTGTCGATCTTGGCCGCCGACATCTTGAAGCCGACGACTACGGCTTTCTGCACGTCGTCGGCGCCCCCAGTGATGAATGACCAGCGCGCGGGATCGGCGTGCGCATCCGCGGCATACTTGAATAGCACTGGCGGAGTGTCGTTTTCGGGGTCAACCGAGAAGGAGACGAGTCGCACGTCGCCTTCGTCTCGCGTGAGACGAGACTGGAGGTCGGCCATACGCCGAGTGAGGAGCGGGCACGAGGACGGGCAGCGGGTAAAGATGAAGTCGACCACGCTCACATGGTCGCGCATCGAGACGTCCGTGAAAGGCGTGCCTCGCTCGTCGAGCAGATGGAAGGCTGGCACCTCGCCCAAAACCGGCAGAGGCGCGTGTGGGCGCATTGAACGCGCGATGAGTGCCAGCGTAGCGGCGAGCGCGAGGCCGCCCACGCCGACGGCCGCCCGCAAGATGCTCATGACCGTCGGTCGGCGAGGAGCGCGACGAGCAGAAAGGTCAGATACGGAATCGAGAGGGCGAACACTGCTTTTGCCCAGCGCTTCACGTCGAAGCGGGGGCCAACGCGCAAGCCTCGAAACGCGAACGCCAGGAACGCGGCTCCGAGGAATGTCGCCGCGAGCGCGAAGTACCGGCCCGCAAAACCCAGCGGAACGAAGAGGAGGGACGTCGCCACGAGGAGCACGGCATAGAGAGCGATCGTCTGCCGCGCCGCGCCTTCGCCGTGCTGCACGCTGACAACCTGGAGCCCCGCGCGCCCGTAGTCCTCCGCGCGGAAAATCGATATCGCCGCAAAATGAGGGATTTGCCACAAGAACAGCACCCCAAAGAGCAGCGTGCCCCCGAGCCCGACCGAGCCCGTTACAGTCGACCAGCCCATCAACGGCGGAATCGCGCCGGGGACAGCGCCAACGAGCAGCGCGAGATGAGTGTGGCGCTTCAGTGGCGTGTACACCCCGACGTAAGTCACGAGCGCGATGAGCCCGAGAAGGCCCGTCGCCCGATTGACGAGAAAGAGCATCGGAAGCGAGAGGACAGCGAGTCCGAGTGCGAAGGCAAGGGCGACGTCGGGCGAGAGGCGTCCCGCGGGGAGCGGACGGTTCTGAGTCCGCGTCATCCGCGCGTCGACGTCGCACTCCCACCACATGTTCAAAGCGTTCGCGGCGCCTACGATGAGGGCGGTGCCGACGAGCGACAGCCAAAGGCGGCGCGGGCTGGCGTGACCGGGCGCCATCCACAGCCCCGCGGCTTCGGTCAAGAGCACCATCGTCGTGATGCGTGGCTTGGTCAGCGCGACGAGGTCGGCGACGAGCGGCAGCGCGCGGCTGCGGGCGCGCGATGCGGGGCCCCCTGGAAGCCGCGCTTGAAGGAGGTCGGTATTGGCCACGCCGGCGGAATCTCCGAAGAGAACAGGGATTTAGAGTGACGGACCCATCTTGGCAAGCTGCAAGCGGCGCCACGCAGAACAAGCGCACGGCCGGCCCTCGGGGGGCTAGACGGAGGGCGTTTGGGGCGGCGCTTCTTCTCGGTGAGGCTCCTCCACGCCGTCCTCGGCGAGGCGCACCTTGCGGTCCTCGATGAGCGTGCGCCACATCGCTTTGTCGTCGATGCAAGCGAGGACCGCCCACTGGGCTGCCACCGCGGCCGCGAGCGCACGAAGGGGGACGTCGAACGCCCCTCGTGACACGAGCGCCAGGGCCATCGTGCCTGTGATGGCAGCCACCTGTCTGGGTTGCGCGACCACGACGAACGCCAGAAACAGCGACGTGGGCACAAGGAACGTGGCCAGCGTGTCGAGCCGGTAAGAGGGCGGAATCCCCGGAGCGTCGGCGAGCGCGGTGTGCAGCATCGCCTGCCATAACGCCGCCCCCGAGTGCACGCCCTTCCCGATGCCAAACGTGACCACGGCGGCGCCGACCAGGGCTGCGAAGGATCCAAGCTGGCCAAAGGCTTTGCTCCGCGTTCCGAGCCACATGAAGGCCGTGAGCTGCCCCGCCGCCTCGAAGAGAACGCCCGCCGTCGCGAGACCGCGGCTCAAGCCGAAAAGCTGCACGTCGGCGTGGTCGCTCGCCCGTGTCGCAATCACCCAGGCTCCAAGACGCACGCTTGCGGCGAGCCCGAACGCGAACAGCACCCCGGCCGTGGCCCGTGTGTGGGGCCCTCGGGACGCAAGGAAGGCCCCGGCAACGAGTGCCGCGGCCGCCGACGCGGCGGCGATGGGCACGGTGGCCTGCGGGGGTAGGCGATCGTGCAGGCCGCCCAGAGTCAACACCTCGACCGCCCCTCCGCAGAAGATGAGTCCGGCCCGAATCCCGACGGGGACTTCCGCTCGCAGGAGCTGCACCGTTCCCCATAGAATGAGCGCGGCAAACAGCGCGGCGACGAAGTATGCAAGCGCCGCGGATCCCCGATCGGTCCAGAGGACGACCGCCTCACCCGAATTCCCGTGCAGTCCCGGCGATATGACGAGCCCCATCACCGCGGCGGCGACGGTCACGAGCGCGGTCGCGCGGAGGAGCCAGCCAGTGGAGAGCGCGGGCGCCGATGTCGGGATGGTCGTCACAGAGGGGCTCGCCCGGCCAGCCGGAGCTTAGCTCAAAGCGTCAGCTCGGGGGGGGCGCACCGGCGGGCCTCAGCAGGCCTTCTCGAGCATCGTTCGGGCTCGACGGGGCGCCGTGCTCCTGAGTGGGACTCTCCGGTACCGGCGGTGTAGGGGGCAAAGTCGGGGGAGCGCTGCCGGGTGCTGGCGTCGTGAGGAGATAGGGCCGCGCGCCCATCGTCGAGCACGCATAAATCTGGTCGCGATGAAACTCCCAGTGCAGGTACACGTTGCCGTCTGCCGAGATGATGGCATTCGGGGCGGGCCCGAACGGTTGAGCGCGGTCGACGGCGTCGAGCGCCGCGACGTCGAAAGCCGTAATGCCGCTCGTTCGCACGATTCCCATCTTCTTCAGGTGTCCCTCCCGGGTGAGTACGATTTCGAGGCGCGTCACCAGGTGCTTGTCGTTCATGGGGTGGGTCGGGGGCAGTCCGTCGAGCGACTCGAGGAAGCCGTCCGCGAAGATCGGGTGGATGCGGTTGTGCATCCCGTTGAGGTACGAGGCGAAGGGCGACTGCGCCGTATTGAGCGACGTTTGGTTGCCTTGCTTGACACTCGACACGTAGTTCTCGATTGCGCTCCTCCACCGGTCGAAGTTCGACGCGACCCACGACCCACGATGCTCGCTCTTGCGACGCTCGCCGTCCGCCTCGCGAAGCTTGCGCAAGTTATCCATGCCCACGATGGCTGTAATCTGGCCCTGGTTGAGATTCACGTTCATCGTCCCAGGCGAGCCTTTTTGCCCCAGCCCAGGAAGCGACCACATCCTTCCACCGGGCAGGCGAGAGTCCGCGGAGCCGGCGCGCGGTTCGGGTGTCGTGCCCGCCGCACCCCCCGTTCGGGCCGGGTTAAAGCTCCAGGTGCCTTCGGACCCCGCTGTGACGTCAGGGGATGGGGGGGTGGCGCCGCCCGGAGCGGCCTCGGTCGGTTGATTGGGCTGGGCTTCAGCCGGGGGGGTTGGGCTCGACTCGTTCGCGGCAGAGCGTTGGGGGGCCTGCTCCGGTTGCGCTGCGGACGCGCCCATCGGGACGGGCTTCGGGAGCTTCGGCTCGTGGATGACGTCGAAGTCCGTTCCCCGCTCTCCGGGCGCGCGGTTCTTCACTCCCGCGTGGTCCTCGCTCTCCGCGATGCGTGTTTTCTCGCTGTCGCCCATCTGCTTGTCGCTGCCGG
>Ga0302325_10023771_pt1 | contig 12761 bp, 13 predicted proteins | sample Palsa_T0_2_FD_201948 | JGI IMG/M metagenome (GOLD analysis project Ga0302325, IMG submission 201948) | Peat permafrost microbial communities from Stordalen Mire near Abisko, Sweden - Palsa_T0_2 | ecosystem: Environmental > Terrestrial > Soil > Palsa > Peat permafrost | place: Sweden: Abisko... | reverse complement strand
TAATCTGAATCATCTGGGATTCAGGCACAGCAATGCTGCCAACCTGCTTGAGCGGCATCGGCGTGCCATAAGCCTCGACCATGACCCCATCCAGCATGGCAGCACTGGCCCGCCCCGTCCGGAGGGTTTTCAAACTATCTTTGAACCGCTCCAGCGCCTGGGTGAGCTTGGCCTGGGTATCGCTAACGAGTTTATTTACATCCATCTAACTAAGGATTATATTAGCAGCCCGGCTTTTTTGAAAGTTTATCGATAAAGCGACGGGCTAGGGCTGGCGTTACCGGCTGGGCCAAGTCCAGCTGCAAAACAGCTTTCGGTGAGGCCGGAACTGACACGTCATAATCCCGAGTAATACCCGCTGCTGTTTCACCGCCATTCTCAGCCACGTCTATAGCAACTACCTGCCCTTCTTCATTAACGATTTCTCCCCCGCTTGCGCCGTCATGGCTTACAACTTGCCTACCAGCTCGTGGGCCATAACCTTTGAGACCTGTATCTATTACCAAATCTGGGCCCTGACGGCCTAGCACTGTACCGGCGTATTCCGCAGCGTGACCGTAATTTTTTCCATCCCAGTAATTGGCTTCGCCGGTGTTAGGATAGTAATCTACATTGGACGAAGGCCCTCCGGTTTCATAGTTTATGAAAAAAACAGCCTGTCCCTTGACAGGTGTTTGGCTACTAATACGAGCCGTCGGTAGGCGGTCAAAGGCTTTATCTTTACGAATCCTCAAAACGCCTATGTCTTCGTCCGATGTGTCATTATTGGTGTCATAAGCGGCGCTCCAATCAGTTATTTGGTCCTCATTACCGGGACTGCTGCTATATTTATTCAAGGTATAGGAACCTGCGCACTCGAGCTCCCCGGAAGGATTATACTCTAGGACTACATGGCCTGCCGTTAATACCAGATCGGGACCTATTTTCACTCCAGACCCTTCGCTATTACTATTAAGGTCACTGTTTATGAAAACTTTTAGGGCACTGGCCGCTTGTCTCTTTACAGCTCTAGGTAAAGAGTCAGGAAATCGCTGAGCTTTCTTGGGTAAAATAGGATGATCTTGCTCAATGCTCGGCGGCGGCTGTAGCGACGGTAAATTCGAAGCGATAAGCGCGACGGCCAGTACCAGCGCAGCCGGCCTCCAAAAAGTATCACTACTACTAGCCGATCCATCCGTTGGCGATGGATCGGCTTCACGCTCATGCGAATCCGGCTGAATCTCTTGATCACTCATACTCTTATATATTACAATATAAAAGTATTTTAGTCAACTAACTTTATTGGCGTTTATTGGATTTCGCCGAGAGCCAGGCGCGAAAAGCGGCGGATAACGACATTCTCGTTCATCAGGGCAGCTTGCTGTTTGACGTGGTCGCCTAATGTAATGTCGGGGTTCTTGACGAACGGTTGCGTCAGCAGTTCCGTAACGTCGAGCGGCTCACTGGCAGCAATGTGCATAGCCACGTCCTTGACTAGCGCACCGAAGAGCTCGCCGCGAGCCACGAAATCGGTCTCGCAATTGACCTCGACTAGCACGCCGATGCGGCCATCGTGGTTGTAGGTGCCGATCAGGCCGGCTCTAGCCTCGCGCTCGGCGCGTTTTTCGGCTTTAGTCAGCCCTTTCTTACGCATAGCGGCCAGCGCCTTGTCGAAGTCACCGCCGGCCTCCTCAAGCGCCTTCTTGGCATCGGTCAGACCGACGCCGGTTAGCTCTTTAAGCCGTTTGACTTGTGAAATATCAGTCGCCATTCAGGCTTTCTCCTCGCTGGCTTTGGCAGGTTCCGCCGCGGCGGCGTCCGCCTTGTCGACGGTCTTTTTGGCCGAGGCTTGGCCGGTTTGAATGGCCGTTTTAACATAATCCAGGATCAGCTGGATGGTCTTGACGGCGTCATCGTTGGCTGGAATCGGGTAGGTCGCCAGGCCGGGGTCGGCGTTGGTGTCTACCAGAGCGACAATTGGGATTTTGAGCCGCCGGGCCTCGCGGACGGCGTTGATGTCACTGACGATATCAACCACGAAAACGGCGCCGGGCCGGGCGTTCAGCTCTTTGACGCCGCCGTAGAGGCTGTTCATGTGGTCGATTTCCTCCTGAAAACGCTGCACTTCCAGCTTGCTATACTTATTGGCCAACTCGCCGCTGGCCATGCGGTTTTCTAGTTCCTGCAGGTGCTTAACCCGACCGCCTATGGTGTTCCAGTTGGTCAGCATGCCGCCCAGCCAGCGCTCTGTGACGTAAGGCATATTGACTGCCTCGGCCGTCTGTTTGACGATATCCTGAGCCTGGCGTTTGGTGCCCACCAGTAGGATTTGCTTGCCGGCTGCAGCCGTCCGGGTCAGGAAGCTCAGAGCGTCTTCCAGGCCTGTCACAGTCTGCGCCAGATCGATGATGTGCGTGCCGCCCCGCTTGCTGTGGATGTAGGGCGCCATCTTGGGGTGCCAGCGCTCGGTCTTGTGGCCGAAATGCGCACCGGCCTCTAATAATTGTTTAATGTCGACGTCGGTCGCCATATGATGGTCCTTTCACTTCGGTTCGGGAGCCCCGCGGTGCCTGCACAGCGAGCCGCTGGAGAGGATCAAACCCCAAACCCGCTTAATTGATCTTACAGCCATTGTAACAGATGGGCAACTATGCTACAATAGGGGCTATTAACAATTCGGAAGTATAAAGAGTGCAGCGAGAGACCTAGCTCATTGACCTGCCAGCAACCAGCCCCATTTGGCATTGGTGCTCCATCTAGCCCGGGTAACGGGAAAGATATTGCCTGCGAACGGCGTTCTTTCTCGATATCCCGAGAGAGGATTTTTTAATTCATGAATGTGTGCACCTTCCCCGCCCGCGTGGAGAAAGCCGAGATCGTTCTCCCCGAGCCCGAGGCTGTAGGTGAGCTGGAGGCTATTGCCCTATCGGAAGGCGAGGTTCCGGCTTTCCAGCAACACGGCAAAAGCCTTGGTATAACCGCCTTGCATGATTACGTATTTCTGCTCGCCTCCGTGGGCGGTAACACGCGAGAAGTTGCTGAAGTTTTACATTATCCTGAAGAAGGAATCGGCAAGGCCCGGGATGATATCAATGAATTTCTTGAAGTGCCTACCATGGCGGCTTCTGTCTATCGGGGCATTGGGGATGATTTTATTTCCATACGCCTCAAAGCCGGTTGGCGTAGCCCAAATTGGAAAGAAGAGAAGATACTGAATGGCATTGCGAGCGGCCTCAGCAATGGGGAGATTATCAATGGTCTGGCACGCACTAAGCAAACTAAACGTGCGGCCAGTTTTGATATGAGAAGGCTCTGGGCCAAGATGGGCGCTGAGGGGCGCACCCACAGCATGCGCCGGAGTTATGAACTCGGCATTAAGCTTACAGCTACCCTTCCAGCATCCGCGCGTCGAAATCCTCCAGTGAAGCCAGAACCACATCCGCCGTCTGAATAAACGGATGATCCCACAGCGCCGGTTGACGGCCGGCTAACAGATGTGATATGCTATTATGACTATGAAAAAGGACCTACATCCCGATAATTACCGGCTGGTCGTGTTTGAGGACCTGAACAACGGCACGCGTTTTTTGACGCGCTCGACCGTCGCAACTGAGGAGACCGTCAAGTGGGAAGACGGCCAGGAATATCCCTTGGTTAAGGTACACATCACCTCCGCTTCGCACCCCTTCTTCACCGGCGAAGAGCGCATTCTCGATATCGAAGGCCGTGTCGACAAGTTCAAGGCCCGCGCTGCCGCCGGCCAGGCCGCCAAAGACAAGCGAGCCGCCGCTGCCAAGAAACAATCTCAGCGCGAAGCCGCCAAGATCGAAAAAGCCGAAGCCAAGGCCGAAGCCGCCAAACCGAGCAAATAGCTAGGCCTGCCCGCTTGGATATGTATCCAGGCGGTTTTTCTTTATACTAAATGTAATAGCCATGGATGAACAAGAAAAAAAATTAAGAGATGAGTACGCGGTTCTCAAACAACGCATTGAAGAGCCTGAGTTTTATGCGTCCAAAGATCATCCAAAAATTAGTAAAAAAGCTTCTGGGTTAATTTATATTCTAGGCTTATTCGACGAAAGAAAAGAATTACTTGAAACCAAAGCAAAAACTCAGAAAGCTGTAATTGATCCTGAGATGGGGTCCTTAAAGCAAGAATTGCAATTGGAGCTCGAACAATTAGACGCCATGATAACCTCAAATGAAAGTCAACTTGCTGAGGCCCTGACCCCCCAAGACCCCAACAACGGCCGCGACGTCATCATCGAGATCCGGGCTGCGGCCGGCGGCGACGAATCGAGCCTATTTGCCGGTGAGCTGTATCGAATGTATGCCCGTTGGGCCGAAAACCACAGTTACAAGGTCGAGCTGCTCAACGAGTCGCCCAATGAGGTCGGCGGTTTCAAGGAGATCACCTTCGCCGTGCGCGGCTCCGAGGCCTACAAAAATCTCAAGTTCGAGGCTGGCGTGCACCGCGTGCAGCGCGTACCGGTCACCGAAAGCCAAGGTCGCGTCCACACCTCGACGGCCACCGTGGCTGTACTGCCCGAGGCCGAAGAATCAGATGTCGAGATTGACCCAAATGACCTCCGCGTCGACGTCTTCCGCAGTGGCGGCCACGGCGGCCAGAGCGTCAACACCACCGACTCGGCCGTGCGCATTACACACGTGCCCACCGGCTTAGTGGTCACTAACCAGGATGAAAAGTCCCAAATCAAGAACAAGGCCAAGGCGATGAGTATTCTGCGCTCCCGCCTGTTGCAGCTCAAGATCGAAGAAGAGCAAAAAGAGCTTGGCGACGCCCGCCGCAAGCTGATCGGCTCCGGCGACCGCTCCGAGAAAATCCGCACCTATAACTTTCCGCAGGACCGTATCACCGACCACCGCATCGGCTACTCCCGGTCAAACATCCCGGGCGCCCTAGACGGCGACATCGATGATCTAATCGCCAAGCTCCAGGCCGCCGAGCATGAACTTTTAGCTAGTCAAAAATAATAACTGAACCATATGACTGTCGTAAATTGGCTTAAGCAAGCGAGAAAATACCTAGAAGCTGCCGACCTCGGCACGGCACGGTTGGACGCGCTGGTCTTATTAGAAGACGTCACAGGCTGGAATCGGGCCTGGCTGCTGGCGCACCCGGAAGCCGAATTGTCGGCGGCGCAGGCGGCAGAACTCGAAAAGTTGCTCAAACGACGGGCCGGACACCAACCTTTAGCCTACATCCGCGGCAAGACCGAATTCTACGGCCGCGAATATGTGCTCACGCCGGCCGTGCTGCAGCCGCGGCCCGAATCGGAGACCATGATCGACCTTTTGAAGGCCCTGCCCGTGTTCAATCAACCCGCGACTGCCTCGACCGCCAAGGCTCCAAAAAACCATACTCAGGTGCGAATTGCAGACGTCGGTGCGGGCAGCGGCGCCTTAGGTATTACGGCCTACCTGGAACTGCCAAATGTCGAGGTTAAGCTCTTAGAGATAGATCCCAAAGCCCTCAAAGTGGCCAAAATTAATGTAGATAAATTTACACTAAATATAAAAGTTCTTGAGACCGACCTGCTGGCGCAGTCTCATCAAGACTATGACATCCTGCTCTGTAATCTTCCCTACGTACCAGATGGTTACCAGATAAACCAAGCGGCAATGCAGGAGCCTAAGATTGCCATTTTTGGCGGGCCGGACGGTCTTGACCTCTACCGTAAGCTTTTCAGACAGATCGATAAACTCAAAAAACAACCGTTGTATATTTTAACTGAAGCTCTGCCGCCTCAGCACGCAGTCTTAGAACAGATTGCTGGCGCGGCCGGCTATAAACTACAGCTTCGCGATGACTTTATCCAGGTTTTCGAACGTACACAAAAAACGGTTCCGGGCAGCCGGTAAGTTTCGCTGTAACCCGGAATCGAGCTAGCTGAGTCTTTTGGCACTCCGGATAGCAGAGCGCCACCGACAGCACCGCTTTGCACCAAGGCCGAACAAAGTTAAGATCCATCCATGGGTTTCAGGAAGCTACTGAACCTTAGCGAACACAGATCTTAGCTGCTGGGCATACTGCCGAGTGTCACACCAATCTGGAGCTTATTGCCGCTGCGCAGGACGGTGAGCGTAATCTTATCGCCGGGCTGATGCTGGTCCAGGAGACCGGTAAGGTCATTGGTCTGGTTGATGGCCGTGCCGTTGACAGCCGTGATGATGTCGTTGGTTTGCAAGCCGGCGTTGGCCGCCGGGCTGCCGGATATGACCGATGGGTCTGAAGGGTCATTGCTCGGTGCGATGAAAGCGCCATTCTGGACATTTAGGCTGTACTCGTTAGCTACGTCCGACGTCAGCGGGACGTAACGGATCCCCAGATACGGCCGGGAAAATTTACCGGTCTGCAAGACTTGCGTAATGAGTCCTTTGACGTCGTTAATCGGGATGGAAAAGCCAATGTTCTGGGCACCGCCGGCAATGGCGGTGTTGATGCCAATCACCTGCCCGTTCATATTTACTAGCGGGCCGCCGGAATTGCCTTCGTTAATGGCAGCGTCAGTTTGGAACAGGTCGTCAAGGTTTTCGGCGCTGGAGGCATCACCGGAACTGTCGGTGGCCTGGACACTGCGGCCGTAGCCAGAAATAATACCGCTGGTAACAGTGTTCTGGAACTGGCCGAGGGCATTGCCGATGGCCACCACGGCGTCACCGACTTGCACGTTTGACGAATCACCGATGACAGCCGGCGCTCGTCGTGCCGTCAGGTACGACGTGCCGGTTAGTGATGATATAACCGCTGGAGGAAACGATAATACCCGTGCCGGCCGCCTGCTCTGATTCCGGCTGCGAGAAGCCTAAGAGCCCTAAGCCACTCTGGTCGCTGGAAGTACTAGAAATATTAACGTTCACGCTGACCACGCTCGGCCCAACCGTCTGGGCAATCTGGCTAATCAGCTGGCTCTGGCTGGTAACGATTTGTTTTTGCTGGCTCAGGTTGCCGACGTCCAGACTATTCTGGTTATGATGCATCTCTAGCCAAGCTCCACCGAAACCGCTGGCAAAGACGGCCAGCACGAATACCACCGCAGCTGCAGCAAACCGTTGCTGGCGCGGTGAGCCAAACCCGTAGCTCGGCAGCTTAAGCTTAGGTCTTGGCAGCTTAGTCTTGGCTGGCACCGCCGGCACGGTATAACTCGCCGCCTTGCCGTTTGGCTCATTGCCGGCAGCTTCGTCGGTGCTAGATGTATCTAATGTGTCTTTGGATTTGTCATCCATCAGTTTTGCCCCCCTTATACAACTTTATCACCCCAATCCGAAAAGGATATAACGACCAGTACGACTGCCATCATAATGAAGATAAACTGGCGTCGAAGGCCTTTGCCGAGACGGTCGTAATGGTCCAAATAATAGAGTCCGGCTATGCCATAGCCTAGGGTCGCCAACAGCAGGGTCGGTTGGGCAACCCCCCTGTAGAACAACAACCAGTGGCTGAGCAGCCACGTCAATGCGGCACCGAAGTAGCCCCAGACGTAGGCCAGCATTTTGGCGTACGGTTCATCGAACGCATCAAGAAAGTGCCGGGCTGCCATGAAACAAAATACGCCGCTCAGGAACGTCAGCCCGTAGGCCGGCCCGTCCGCCCATACCAGATAGAGCGCCGACAACGCGGCGAACTGGCCAATGAAAGCCTGCCCCATAACCGTCAAAACCCCGGAACCCGGCTTGATAGCCACCAGCCAGATGGCATATAGAGCCGTCCAGACGAGTTGCAGCCAGAGGCTGCTGGCGTGCACCATAAATAGGACAAGCGACAGGCCGACCATTAGATCCACGGCGTTAGCCCGGATATTGGCAGCCCAAAACCGCGGTTTAACAGCAATCATACGCCATTTACTTAAAACCACAATGCTTAGAGCCAGCTGAGCAAAATTTAAACGCACGAGAACAAAGACCACGACCGGCAACACCAGTACTAGACCGAGGTGCAAGAAATGGGAAATGCCGCTTGTGGGCTTAAGTTTGCGGAGCGTTAGCTGAGTTGGCCTCATCACTGCCTATTATAATAACAAAGTCTGCGCCATCCGTTTGGATAGTTTTATCGCTTAACCCGTTATTGGCCGTGACGCCCAGGCGTTCCTCGAGGTAATGCTTGGTGTATTTATCCTTGCTATTGAGGTCGAACAAGCTGGTGGTCGTCCAGCCTGGATTGGGCGTATCGCCGGTCTTGATGACATCATAGCCGTAGCTTTGCAACTGGCTCGCCATAGTAGTAGCCAAGCCGGGTGTTGACGTACCGTTCAAGATCAAGACTTTGGCGTGTTCTTCTAGGATATAGGGATCCGGCAACTGGGTGCGCACAAACTGCTGGATACCGCTGTATTGGAAGAGCCCGGCCGTTGGCAGAACAACCGCCTGGCCGTTTATATTGCCGGTGGTGACATATTGGACGGCACCGGACGCGCCGTTATCACCGTCCAGGTCAATAGATGAAATGCTACTACCCTTGATCTGTTTGACAATGTCATACAGGCGGTCGGCATTGCTCAGGGACAAATCGGTTGACACATTGTTGCCAAAACTATTCATCAAACCGGATATCTTGAATGGGTTACTCAGGGTCCCGACCGTCTCGACCTTATCCTTAATGGCTACCAAGACCGCCCGCTGGCGCTGGGCGCGGGCGAAGTCACTGGTTGTCTCACGGGACCGGACATACAGCAGGGCCTGGGCGCCATTGAAGTTGTCCGTCCCGGCGGCAGCTAGAATAGGATTATTGTGGTTTTGCCAAGCCATTGTCGGGTCCACCAGGTCAGTTGGCACGTTAACGGTCACGCCGCCGACCGTATCAACAGCTTGCTGAAAAGCCTGGAAGTTAACTATTACGTTGTAGTCGACATCCACGCCGAGCACTTGGCTGACGGTCTGGTCAACCAGGTTGAAACCGGCTTGTATGGCCTTAGGATTGGTGCTGCCCGTCTGCTGCTTGCCGAGATATTGGAACTCGCCGGTTTCCCAGGCAGCGTTAAGCTTCATAACGCCGGCATTGGGCACATTCACCCAGAGGTCGCGCGGCAAACTTAAGAGAGTCGAGGTGTGGTTAACCGGATCGATGCTGACCAGCATCATGCTGTCAGTCAAATCCGGCCCGTCGTGGTTGCCACCGCCGCGGCCCAACAGTAGGACGTTGACCCGGCCGCTGCCCTCGCCCTTGAGAAGGCTCGGGCTGACATTAACTTTAAGAGCCGCGGCGGTGCCGGTGCCGCCCCGGAAAACTTTATGCAGTTTGAGATAGCCCTGCGAGAACAGCAGCCCGCCCAGGGTCACCACCAAAACCACGCTGACAGCCAGGCCGCGGCGCAAGCTGCGCCATTTGTTAGCGCGCCGTTTCAGCTCAAAGTGCAGCTGGCTCTCCGCACCAGGCAAGTCCATATCAAGCGGCGCCGGCCGCGGCGCCAAACTAGGGTTCGGTGGAACCGGTGTCGGATTCACTGGTGTCGGCTTGGCCACCGTGGCCGCAACAGCCATCGCCGACAAGCTGAGCCGCTTGGGCTGAGCCTGACTCTTGAAGCCATCGATTGCCAGCGGTGTCGCTCGAGCCGCCGTTGGCGGCACTTGCGGCGGACGTGTTGGCAATGCCCTCGGCACAGGTTGGGAATTCCCAAGGTTGGTGTTTGTTATTTGGCGCTGTGTTTGTATTGCAGGCCGTCTGAATCGTGACCGGTCCATCTCTGTTTACAACCCCCAGTATACCCCCATCGTGCTTATGAGTAAAGCCCTTTTTGGTATGCTATAGTGGAAGCTTGTATGAATAAAACGGATAAACCAGCAACTGCCCCGCACTTCTTGGACGACAAGCCCGAAGACTTAGAGCCGAAGCGTTCCGCGTGGCGTGAGCTGTTATCAACAATCGGTATCCTGCTCGTTGCCCTGGCGGTTGCGCTGTTCATTATCGCCTTTGTTTTCCGCTCTTACCAGGTGGACGGGCCGAGCATGGAAAATACCCTCCAAAATGCTGACAAGCTGATCATTTGGAAAGTGCCTCGCACCTGGGCCAGTATGACTGGCCATCCTTACATACCCGACCGCGGTGACATCATCGTCTTCACAGAGAGCGGCCTAAGCCAATACGGCCAACAGGACACCAAGCAGCTCATCAAGCGCGTTATCGGCCTGCCCGGCGACCATCTGGTCCTGAATAATGGCTACTACACTATATATAATAAGCAGCACCCGCAAGGTTTCGAACCCGATAAGACCCTGTCTTACGGCCGCTATATCCCGATTACCACCGGGAACGTCAACATTACGCTCGGCAAAAACCAGATTTTCGTCTCCGGCGACAACCGGCCGGATTCCCTCGATTCTCGGGCCTTCGGCCCCATCAACGCCAACCAAATCATCGGCAAGCTAGTGCTGCGCGTCTTCCCCATCAACCAGGCTAAGGTCTTCTAGCCTAGCCGGGGCTCTGCCAAGCATACGCTCCGCTCACAAAGCTGTTCGCTTCGCTATCGACGGAAACGATAATGCCCGGCAGAGCCCCGGCTAGGCTATGTTATAGTGGGAATTATGAGTCAGACACAAAAACGAGGGTTGGGAAAGGGCTTCGGTGCCCTGATATCCAACGATTTTGATAAAAGCCTACTTCTGACGCCCGAAGACCGGGTCGAGAAGATTCCGCTCAAACAGCTGCGGCCTAACCCCCAGCAGCCGCGCCAGCATTTCGACGAAGCAGCCCTGCGCGAACTGGCCGCCTCCATCAAGCGCCACGGCATCGTTCAGCCGCTGATTGTCAGCCCGGCCGCCAACGGTGTTTATGATCTGGTGGCTGGCGAGCGCCGCTGGCGAGCCGCCGGCCTGGCCGGGCTGGCCACCGTTCCGGCTATCGTCCGCCAGCGCCAAGAACTAGAACAATTAGAGGTCGCCCTGATCGAGAACGTCCAGCGTGTCGACCTCAGCCCGCTGGAGCAAGCCGTCAGCATCGAGCGCCTGCACGAACAGTTCTCCCTCTCTTACGAAGCTATTGCCGAACGCCTTGGCAAGGCCACTTCCACCGTCAACAACACAGTCCGCCTGCTGCGTTTGCCAACAGCTGCCCGCGATGCGCTCACGGCCGGCAAGATCAGCGAGGGCCACGCCCGCGCTATCCTGGCCCTCAAAGGCGACGCTAAGCGCCAGAGCTATCTGTTAGAAACCATCCAGGCCCAGCACTGGAGCGTCCGCCAGGCCGAGCGTTTCGTGCTCAGCGTCAAGGCCGGTGTGCGCGAGACCGCCAAAGCCCATGCCCGCACCGAGACTGAAACCCCAGCCACGAAAACACTTAGCAAAAAGCTCCGGACCGCCGTCCATATCCGCCGCACTGCCAAAGGCGGCAAGCTGGAGATTACCTTTGCCTCCGATGCCGAACTCACCCGTATCATCAACCTATTCGGCTAGCCGGCGGACCACTCCTGCGCCCGCCTTAGGGCAATACTCCGATTCAAGAAGCGAACCAGCAGGCTGCGGTTTAATTCATCAACCTTTAAGCCGCCCAAGACAACGTGTTGAAAATTATAATAAAGGTTATCCTGGTTTAACAGGGTCGATTCATGAGGTTGATAAGGATAAGAACCGTTGGTGCTGCCATTATGCTCGGGTCCCAGGGGTACCGGCCCGTCTTCGGTCTGTATATAGATAAACGGCTTCCCTGTCGGTTCATGCGGCCGTCTGGGACCTCAAGTTCCTTGCGGACCTAGCCGACGTATTTGAGAAATAACCCTTTTTCGCTGTTGTCTCAGCTGGCTCGACTGCTTGTACAGCGTGGGATCATAGCCCTGTTCGCGGAAGGCTGCTTCTAATTGTTTTTCTTGCTCGATTATCTCCTCTTCGCTAGCCCGCAAAGGTATATAGGCCTGCCAGCGCCGTTCGTCTCTTACTATAGTAGTGTTGGTGCCGCGTAGTTTACGCCAGAGTGCTTCATTATATTTGCCAGCAGTTTCTAGGCCCGGCGGCGCCAGGAAATCCATAACTTCCCGGTAGCCGGCTAAGCCCAGCGAACCTTCCTGTTCTACATCATAGGACGCTAATTCCGGATGCCCAGCCCGTTCTACGGGGAAACTGGATAAACCAGCATTGCCTAACTGAGCCCGGCTTTTCGTCAATATCGCTTGCTGCTGTGGGCTCAACTCCTCAGGGAACGGCACGAAAAGACCGGGTTGATTAATCTCACTCCGGTTGATTATCCGGTCAGTCGGGTCAAACTCTGTCACTGTGCTACCTATTACACCTAATAAGTACCAAGAAGTCAAGCTGGAAGGCTACGCCAGGCGACTTTTGACTTCTTTGGCCAGTGACTTGTAGGCTCGGGCGCCTTTGCTCCAGCGGTCATGCTCATAAATGGTCCGTCCATAGCTGGGAGCTTCGGCCAGCCGGACATTACGTGGAATAACGGTGTCAAACAGTTTATCGCCGAAGTAATTGCGGACTTCAGCCTGGACCTGTTCACTGAGCGAGTTCCGCTTATCAAACATCGTCAGCACGATGCCAAGCAGGCTGAGGCGAGGATTGGTACTGCCCCGCACCGCCTGGATGGTATTGAGCAGTTGGCCGAGCCCTTCCAGCGCGTAATATTCGGCTTGCACCGGTATAAGCACGCTGTCGGCGGCCGTCAACGCATTGATGGTCAGCAAACCGAGCGACGGCGGGCAGTCGATTATGATTGAATGATAGCCATCGACCCCCGTCAGAGCCTGGCTGAGGACGAATTCTCGCCGGTCCCGGGCGACCAGTTCTACCTCGGCGCCAGCCAGGTTGGCGTTAGCCGTCACAGCATA
>Ga0302325_10023770_pt1 | contig 12761 bp, 12 predicted proteins | sample Palsa_T0_2_FD_201948 | JGI IMG/M metagenome (GOLD analysis project Ga0302325, IMG submission 201948) | Peat permafrost microbial communities from Stordalen Mire near Abisko, Sweden - Palsa_T0_2 | ecosystem: Environmental > Terrestrial > Soil > Palsa > Peat permafrost | place: Sweden: Abisko... | reverse complement strand
GCACCGGCGACCGGCGCCGTGTACGAGGCTCTCGTCGAGGCTGCACGCGGATCGATTGTACCTGGAGCGTTCGCGACGTTGGCGTGGTGTGCGCTTGCCCCGTGCGTCGCGTCCGGAGCGTGCGCTGCGGCAGGCACGGTTCTTGCGTCCGGCGGCGTCCATCCGCGGCCGATGCGGTTCGATCTCTCGAAGATGCTACCTGGCTCCGGAATCAAGCGCATGTTCTCGTTACGCTCCTGTGCCGCCGCGATACGTGCGGTGCTCGCTTCGGCGCTCGTCTGCGGCGCACTGGAGCGCACGGTCCGCGAAGCATTCTTATCGGGCCCGGTCGCCGGGACGACTGATGGGTTCATTGTGGTTGGCGTTCGTGCGGCGCAAACAATTCTCGCGACCGCTGCGTGTACCGGGCTGGCGCTCGGGATCCTCGATGCGCTCTACGAGCGCACCGCATGGCGTCGACGGTTGCGCATGACGTTCGATGAAATGAAACGAGACCTCAAGGAGAGTGAAGGGGATCCCCAGTTGCGTGGCCGGCGGCGCGCACATCATCGGTCGCTCATACGCGGATCACTCTCGCGACTCTCCGACGCAACGTTCGTCGTCGCTAACCCGACGCATGTCGCGGTAGCCTTGGAGTATCGGCCGCCACTCGTGGCCGTTCCGCGAGTCCTCATTCGCGCCGTCGATGCCGGCGCCCACCTCGTGCGGACTCGCGCCCGTGCTCTCGGTATTCCGATTATCGAGGACGTAGCCTTGGCGCGCATGCTCCTGGCGACGACCCGCGTCGACGACGTGATTCCCCGCGCCTGCTACCTCGCCGTTGCGCGGATCGTTGCGCGGCTCGACCCGCTAGCCGGTTCCGCGTGAACGCGGGGACTGCAACGTACGGCTTCGCAGGGGTCGTGCTCGCAATCGTCGTGATCCTGGTGGTTCCCTTACCACCGTTCCTTCTGGACGCATTGCTCGCGTTCAACGTGCTCGGCTCGGGCGTCGTATTGCTGTTGAGCATTACGATCGCCGATCCGCTGGAGTTTGCCGCCTTTGCACCGACGCTCCTTATCGCGACCCTATTCAGGCTCGCGCTCGATGTGTCGGCGACGCGCCTGATCCTGACGCATGGTCACGAGCCTGGTGGGGCGGGCTCGATCATCCCGGCGTTCGGAGCCCTGGTGGTCGGCGGAAATCTCGTAGTAGGAATCATCGTCTTTGCGATCCTCATCACCATTCAGTTCATCGTGATCGCCTCCGGCTCGCAGCGCGTCGCCGAAGTCGCGGCGCGGTTCACGCTTGACGCGATGCCCGGAAAGCAAATGGCGATCGATGCCGACGTTCACGCAGGTGCCCTTGACGCTGACGGAGCTCGCTACAAGCGCCAAGCGATCCAGAAGGAGGCCGACTTCTACGGTGCCATGGATGGTGCCGGCAAATTCGTCAAGGGAGACGCGATTGCGGCGCTCGTAATCGTGATCCTGAATCTGGTCGGCGGAGTCACGGTTGGATTCGCCTACCACGCACTGAGTCCGCTGGATGCACTGAGCACATTTGCGCTGCTTTCGATCGGTAACGCTCTGGTCACGACGCTCCCGGCCTTCTTGCTCTCGACCTCGATGGGCCTAATGGTCACTCGCGTGGCAGCCGACGGTTCGCTTGGCGTCGATCTGGCGTCGCAAGTGCTCGCGCGACCGGACGTCCTGCGTGCGGCAGCCGCGTTCGCGTTCGTGCTGGGCTTCGTCCCGGCCCTCCCACGCGCGCCGTTCTTGGTGTTGGGTGCCGCGCTCATCGGTTGCGCGGAGTTCGCCCGGTCGAGTGCGCGGGCGCGCGGCCAGCGCGAACGCGACGCGAGGGAAGCGGCACGCCGCGTCGCGATTCGACGTCCGGAAATGGCACTCGGGCTCGTCGGCGTCGACGCGTTGTCGATCGACTTGGGGACGGGCCTGGCCGCGTTGCTTTCTCCTCCGCACGCGGATGCGCTTCTCGATCGCGTGGGGGAAGTGCGGCGCGCGCTCGCTGCCGACGTCGGAATCGTTCTTCCAGGCGTGCGCCTCCGCGACGACTTGGTACGAGAGGCCGACACGTACGCCATCCGTGTTCGCGACGAACTCGTCGGTCAAGGGAGTCTTCGTCTGGAAGAAGTTCTGGCAGTTGGAGAGGAGGATGCGCTCGTGCAACTCGAGGGTGTGCGGGTGCACGAGCCGGTCTACGGCATGCCTGCGGTCTGGATTCGGCCGACCGACCGGGAGCGCGCGCAGCAGTCGGGTGCACTTGTATTCGATCCCATCTCGATCGTCGGGTCGCACTTGGCGGAAGCCGCTCGCTGCCATGCCGCTGAGCTGCTTGGACGCCAGGAATTGCAGACGATTCTCGAGCACCTGCGCGCGACGGTTCCAACGGTCGTACGCGAGATCGGCACGGATGCGCTTCCGCTCTCCACAGTTCATAAAGCATTCGAGCTCCTGCTGCGCGAGCGGGTGTGGCCACGTGACATCGTCGCAACGCTCCAGGCAATCGTCGATGCTTCCGCAGCAACACGCGATCCTCGTGAGCTCGCCGAGGTCGTCCGCCGCGCGATCCTCCCGAGCCAACTGCGACGTCGCGCGGCCGGAAATCTCGAACCCCTCGTCGTTGCTCCGGAATTCGATGCAGAGTTGGCCGGTTCGTGGTTAGCGGACGGCACGCTCGCTCCACGACCTGAGTCTGCGGTGCACGTCCGCTTGAGCGCAGCCGACTATGCCGCTCGAACTCGCCGGGATCGGGCGGCGATCGTCTGCACGGCGGCGCTTCGCCCGGCGCTCGCAGAGCTTATTCGCCGGTTTGGGATTGCGCTCGACGTCTTCGCATACGGCGAGCTACCTCCCGAGTTGGAACTGCGCCCCGCTGCGATACTGTCGGCACCGAGCGCGGCGTAAGACCGGCTGCCGCAACGGTCCGCGAGGGTCTAGTTCACCGCACCATTCGTGGGCCGCGGTGCGCAATCGGAGCAGCGCCCGGTGATCGTCAGAGAGTAGTCGATCTCGGCGAAGCGCTCGCGCGTCGCAAGCTCCTGCGCGATGTGCGAGAGTTCGGCAGCGTGCACGTTGACCACGCTGCCGCACTGCGAGCAGAGCAGGTGGTGGTGCTTGTCGAGCGCCGCTTCGTAGCGCGCCGCATCCGTGCCGTGCGTGAAGGCCTGGACGAGTCCGATCTCGCGCAAGATGTCGAGCGTGCGATAAATCGTCCCGAGGCTCACCGCCGGGAGCTCGGCCCGCACCTTCTTGAGGATCGTCTCGGCAGACAGATGTCCGCCGTCTCCTAAGGCTCGGAGAACGGCCGCGCGCTGCTTGGTCAGGCGATACCGAGACTGCAGCAGGCCGACGTCGGCGGCTTTCACGTCCATGGCAGGCCACCCTCATTCGGTTTGACGGGGTGGGACGACCCTGCTACAATCCCAGGGTTCTCCCCTGCTGCGGTCGTTTTCTTCATGTGGTTACGCTACAAAAATTGGGTCAAAGGCGCGATCGTCGTGGCGGTCGTCGCTGGCTGTTTGGCGCTCATTTTGCCGATCCAGCAGAAGATCAAGCTAGGGCTCGACCTGCAGGGTGGAGTCCGGGTCCTGCTCCAGCTCAATCCCTCGCCGGAGGTCCCGGCGATCACCGCCCAGGTGCAGTCGCAGGTGCAGCAGGTCGTCCAGAACCGCATCAACGGCCTGGGCGTCTCCGAGCCGGTCCTCACGCCCGTGGGCGTCGACCGGCTGCTGGTGGAGCTGCCAAACGTCAAGGACCCCGACGAGGCGGTCAAGACCCTCAAAGAGGTCGCGACCCTCGATTTCAAGATCCTCCCCCCGGCGGTCGCCGCGCGCGCCGAGGCCGACGCGAAGTACGCGAACGACCCCAACGGCGCGTACAAGGACAGTGGGCCGACGGTCTACTCGGGCGCCGACCTCAAGGGCGCCCAGCCGTCGTTCGACCAGTCGAACAACCCGCGGATCGAATTCCAGACGAAGAACCCGGCTAAGTTCGGCAAGCTCACGCAAGAGGCGCTGGGGAAGCCGCTCGGGATCTTCCTTGATAAGAAGTTCGTCTCGGCCCCTACGATCCAGGGCGTGATCACCAGCGACGGCGAGATCACCGGCCACTTCACCGAAGACGAAGTCATCCGCATCGCCAACGAGCTGAACGCCGGCGCGCTGCCCGTGCCGGTCACGATCATCGAGAACGATACGGTCGGCCCGCTCCTCGGCAAGATCGATCTCGAGAAGTCCCTCTGGGCTTCGGTCGTCGGCCTGGGTATCGTCCTGCTCTTCATGATCTGGGTCTATCGCCTGCCGGGCCTGCTCGCCGACCTCGCGCTCGTGATCTACGTGCTCATGCTGCTCGGGCTGCTCTCCGCGGTGCACGCGGTGCTCACGCTGCCCGGCATCGCCGGCTTCGTGCTGTCGATCGGAATGGCGGTCGACGCGAACGTCCTGATCTTCGAGCGGCTCAAAGAAGAATTATGGGCCGGGCGGTCGCTCCGTGCCGCCGTGAAGACCGGCTTCGGCCGCGCCTTTTGGACCGTCTTCGACAGCCACTTCACGACGATCGTCGGCGCCGGCGTCCTCTTCATGCTCGGCACCGGCACCGTGAAGGGCTTCGCATACACGCTTTTCTGGGGCACCGCGCTCTCGATGATCACCGCCGTGTTCATCACGCGCTACTTTACCGACGCCGTGGTCGACAGCGACCTGGTGACGAGCCCGAAGGCATACGGGGTCTAGGCGCGTGTTCTTTCGTCGCCTGAACTGGAACGTCGTCAGCTGGTTCAACACCGTCTCGAGGATCTCGTACGCCATCATCATCGCCGGCCTGCTGATGATGGGCTACAACTACGTCACCAAGGGCTACTTCATCAAGCTCGGTCTGTCGTTTACCGGCGGTACCGACGTCACGGCGAAGTTCACGCGGCCGACCTCGGTGCCCGAGATCGCCCACGCCCTCGCGGCGCTCGGCGTGAACGACGCGCAGATCAACACGATCGGCAAGGCGGGCGACGCCCAGCCGAACGAACGCTTCACGATTTCGACGCAGACCGCGTTCGGTAACGACACGGGCAAGATCTGGAGCGCGCTGAACGGCGTCGCGCCGGTCGACCGCTCGCAATCGCAGATCGAATCGGTGGGTCCGTCGCTCTCGCGCGAATACTTGCAGAAGGCGCTGCTCGCGCTCGTCATCGCGATTTCGATCCAGTTCATCTACATCGCATTCCGCTTCGGCTGGAACTATATCTTCGGTGCGGTCGTCGTCATTGCGCTCGTGCGCGACTCGCTGATGATGATCGGCATCTACGCGCTCTCCGGCCGCCGCGCCGACGATGCGTTCCTCGCCGCCGTGCTGACCGTCATCGGGTACTCGGTGATGGACACGATCGTCATCCTGGACCGGATCCGCGAGAACATCAAGCTGATGCCGGGCGAGGCATACGAGAAGATCGTCAACACGTCGATCGTACAGACGATGTCGCGCTCGGTGAACACTCTCGCGACCGTGGTGATCACGCTCGTCGCCCTGCTCGCCTTCGGCGGCGCGTCGCTGCAGAATTTCGCGTTCGCGCTGCTCGTCGGCATCTGTTCCGGCGGCTACCACTCCATTTTCTACTCGGCGCCGCTCGTCGTGCGGCTGACCGAGGCGCAGAAGCGGCGCGACGCCGCACGTCGCCTGACGCAGCGCGGGGCGGCCCAAGAGCGCCCGCGCACCGTTGCCGAGGCGCGCGCACAGGCCGCCGCTGCCGCGAGCCGCGAGGAAGTCATCGCGGCCCGCAAGGAGCGCCGGTCGAAGGAGAAGACCTCGGAGCGCACGAGTGGCACCGGCCCCGTCCGCTACAAGAAGCGCCGCGACGTTCCCACCGTGCGGGTGGTCGACGTCGAGCCGGAGCACGACGAGACCGAGCCCGAGTACGTCGACGAGCGCGATACGGTCGATCCGTTGGACGCGCAGCGCTCGGGCCTGCACGACGAGCAGTTGCAGCTCGGGCACGAGGAAATCACGCTGAATCTGGACGATCCGGGAGCGCCCACCCACGAGCACGAGGCCGGGAGCGAAGAGGCCACCACCGCGAAGCCCGACCGCTAAGCGCGCGCCGCGCGCGCAAGCACCGGGAGCGCTGCCGCCGCCCACGCGATCGGAGGCGGCCTTCGAACGCGTGCTCGCCGCGTTCGCCGCGGGCACTGATGCAGACGTGGACGAGAGCGCCGAATCTGAGTCACGGCCCGCGGCGTCTGCCTCAGGGCTCGGAGCGTCGCGAGGAGTCGGAGCGTCGCGCTCGTCACGGGCCAAGGCGGGTGTCGCTGCCAATGCGGACGCAGCTGCCAATGCCGGCGCCGACCAAGCCGCTCTAACGGCCGCCTCGGCGCTGACGGAGCTGTTCGCGCATGGGCGAGAATATCTGTCGTACGATCGGTTCGCGACCATTGGCGACGCCGCGAGCTTCTTCACGAAAGTCGTTGGCGTGTCGTTCGAGGGACGGCAGTCGATCGTCGCCGGCTTGCGGGGTGACGAGCCGGTCGAGCTCGTGCGGCGCCCCGACAACGCGCACGACCCCCTGGCGATCGAGGTGCGCTTCGGCGCGCTGCAGCTCGGCTATCTGCGTCGCGAAATCGCGAAGCGCTTGTCCCCGAAGATCGATGCGGGCGAGCGGTACGTCGCGAACGTCTCCGGCGTCACGGGTGGGCGCAACGGCAAGAACGTCGGGGTCAACCTGTCCGTCCGCCGCCTGAGTGCGAGCAGCTCGCGTCCGGCGCGCGCGACGAACGCGCGCGTCGAGGTGGTCGACGACGCGATCCGCCGCGCGCTGATCGGCGATCGCGTCATTCGCGAAGCGCAGGCGCGAGTGCTCGAGCGGGTCGCAGGCGGTGCGAGCACGCTCGCGATCATGGGAACCGGCCGCGGAAAGTCGTTCTGCTTTCAGCTTCCCGCCGCTGAGCGTGCGCTCGCCGACGGTGGGAAAACGCTCGTCTTCTACCCACTGCGGGCGCTCGCGAACGACCAGCACGACGTGCTCGTGCGGAAGCTCGCGCCGCTCGGTGTGCGGGTGCTGCGCGCGAATGGGGCGATCGACGGCGAGGAGCGCGCAAACCTCGACGCCGCGCTGGAGACCGGCGACTGGGATGTGATTCTCTCGACGCCGGAGTTTGCCGAATACCACCTCGACGCATTTACGCGCCCCTGCAACCGCCCGTCGCTCGTTGTTGTGGACGAGGCACATCACGTGTTCGATTCGTCGCATCGTCCGGCGTACCGCGCGCTCGGCGAGCTGATCGACGGCTTGGACGCGGCGCAGGTGCTCGCGCTGACGGCGACCGCCGGCGACGCAACGTTCGCCCACTTGCGCCGGGCGCTGCGCATCGATCGCTGGGTGATCGACCCGACGGTGCGAGAGAACCTGCACGTCGTCGACGCGCGCGGGACGGCCGATCGCCTGCGCTACATGCGCGACGCGCTGCGCTCGGACGAGAAGGCCATCGTGTATTGCAACTCGCGCAGCGAGGCGACGAGCGTCGCGGAGAAGCTTCGGGCCGAGTACGGCGAGGTCGTCGCATTCTACCACGCTGGCGTGCCGTCGAGCTTGCGAACGCAGCTCGAGGATCTCTTCCGCACGGGAGGCGTGCGCGTAATGGTCGCGACGTCGGCGTTCGGTGAAGGCATCGACTTACCCGACGTGCGGCACGTCTTTCTGTACCACCTAAACTTCAGCTTTACCGAATTCAATCAGCAGGCGGGACGCGCCGGGCGCGATGGTTTCGATGCGCGCATTCACCTGCTCTACGGCGAGGGCGACCGGCGCATCAACGACTACATCATCGCGAAGTCCGCACCGACGATCGGCAAGCTGCGCGAGATCTACCGCGGCCTCAAGGGGCTGGCCGGGCCCGACGGCCTGCGGATGACGCACGAAGACATCGCGCGCACGCTCGACTACGACCTCGTGGAAGGCCGCACCATTTCGGTCGCGCTGCGCATCTTCGAGGATGCGGGGCTCGTCGTGACCGGCTTCGACGACGACGGCAGATTCGCACGTTTTCTCGAACCCGCAGGCAAGGTGGACCTCACGCAGACCGCGCGCTTCGCCGAAGGCGAGGCGGAGCGCGAGAGCTTCGAGCGGTTCTGCTCGCTGGCGCTCTCCGCCGACGCGGAGACGCTCGAGGCCGTCATCAACCGCCCGATCTATCCCGACGGCGTGGCACTGGAGCGATAGCGTCGTCTGCCACTGCTCGGTGGGCGGCGGTTAGGTTGGCCGGCGCGCCTCCGACTCGACCCAGTCGCGCCACGACTCCGGGAGCTCCGGCACGTCGAGGAATTCGCCGATCCGCGAGCGCTGGAACAGATAGATATCTGCCATTCCGGCCACGGTTAGGCCGTGCGCGGGCCGCGACAGGATTTCGATGGGATCGCACGCGGCGACGTCGCCGGGTTCGACGATCGCGAGGTACGCGCCCGGTCGCAGCGCGCGGCTAAACGTGCGAACGAAGACCGGGTCGTTCATGACCATGGCGAGCTTGTAGCACGGCACTCGCGGCGACGTGACTTGGAGCGTGCAATTCCCCACACGCCAGCGCTCGCCGATTAGCGCATCGCTGACGTCGACCCCTTCGGTCGTGACGTTCTCGCCAAACGTACCCGGGTCCAGCGGTCGGTCGAGCTGCGAACCCCACCATGCATAGTCTTCTTGCGCGTACGCGTAGATCACGCGTTCCGGGCCACCGTGGACCGTGCGGTCCGCTTGATCGTCGCCTGCGACGTTCACGCCGCCGACGGACACGCGCCCGGTGACCGGCGTCTTGAATATGCCGGTCGTGATGTGCGCACCGTTGTACTCGACGCTCTTCACGCCGGAGACGTTTACGGAATGGACCCTACGCATTGGAGCGATCGCAGGGATTGGGCACGACTGTTGTCGTCAAATGGCTCGTGCCAAGAATCTGCCGGCATCGCATGGATCGGCCTCCCGCCTACCTCTCTCCCAGCTTAGCTCGCTCCCGTAGCTCAGCCCACGTTCGCGATGAAGGCTGTGTACGTCGCCAAGAGCGGCGAGTCCGGTTCCCTGCGAATGGTAGCGCGCCGAAGCGCCTTTCGCTTGACCTTCGTCCCCGGCGGTCGCGTCGGATTTACGAAAGGCTACAGCACGGACTTGGGCACTGCGGGCGTCCGCCACTCGACGGCACACGGGGCGCGATGATGCGCGAAGCGATTAGGGCTCGAAGCCACTGCCAAGGGTGGGATTGCGTTGTCGAAGGAGGGCGCTGAGACCCGCCAGTCCGAACGCTACGGCGCCAAGGATTTCGATGCACACCGCGATCCAGGATCCGATGTCGACGCTGGAGCCCGGGAACGGGTCACTGAAGGCGCTCCACTGCGGCAGAAGGTGAACGGCAGCGACGCCCAAGGCGCTGCTGAACCCGACCGCCGCCGCGACTGCCGGTGCGAAACGGTTCCGCATCAGCGCCAGCACGATGGCGCCGGCGGCGATAACCGTGGACACGGATCCCGCGCGCAGTACTTCCGGAGTGACGGAACCGAGCCCGCGCCGGACGTGGTCGGCGGTGTGGATCGCAATGGTGACGCCGTACAGCGCGGCTGCCAGTGCGAGCGTGCGCGCGGCGCGACTCTCCTCTCCTTCGCCCGGTGGCGCAAACAACCACCTCGCTCCGGTCAACTCACGCCTCCTGTCCCAGGCCCGTTCGGATCGGCACGCCGACGTTTGGCAACGTCTCCGATGGCGCGCAGGATTGCCTAGACCGACTCTACGCCGTATGCTGCTGCCAATGAAAGCCGGATTTGCAAGCAGACGGCGCATCGAAGCGCCGGCGGCGACCAGGCTGCTGCGCAACCCGCGCGCACTTCGCTTCGTGGGCGCTTTCATGGCACGGTCCCGGCCGGAGCTCCTCAGCGCGGTCGCCCGAGAAGTCGAGATGCCTCTGAGTTCGGCGTGGCGGATGGCGAGCCGGCTGGTCGCTTGCGGCGTCCTGCGCGTGCACGACACCACGCCCCGGGCTGGACGCGCGTTGAAGCGCTATGAGGCAGTCGCCCAGGTGCTCTTCGTTCCGTACGAAGCGGAAGGGGATCGCCTACCCGACGACGTGGTTCGTCGACTCGTCGGCATGCGCGTCGAAGAACAGGTGCGGGGGCTGATCGCTGCCGCAGGCATCACCCGCGACGGCACCGGAGCCACATCGTGGGGCACCCTCATCTACACCGACCGCCGCGGCCAACTCGTCGTACGCCCCGACTTCGAAGCGGGCCGCACGCCGGGGTTGCTTCGACCGAATACACCCGCATATCTCAACTTCTATTCCGACGATCTTCGCCTCACTCGCGCTGCTGCGAAGCGCCTCCAGATCGAACTCGTCGCGCTGCTCAAGAAGTACAAGGCCTGCGAAGGGCCGCACCTGTACACGCTCTCGGCGGTCTTGGCACCACGAGTCCGCGGCGGCGTGCGCGAACGTCGGACGCCGTAAGCCTCACGGTTCGGACTGCAGGAGGGTGGGCCGGCATCAGCCGCGCACGTTTGGAAAGCCGCCGCGCACGCCGGCAGAAAGGACGCGGAAACCCTGAGCATCGGAGAACTTGCAAAGCGGACCGGCCGGACCACTCACGCGATCAGGTGGTACGAGTCACAGGGCCTGCTTCCTGGCGTCCGGCGCGACACGGCCGATCGGCGCGTCTATCACGAGCGGCACGTTGCTTGGCTGGCGTTCATGGGCCGCTTGCGCAGCACGGGGATGTCGATTGCCGAGATGCGCGAGTACACGAAGCTCGTGAAGCTCGGCGCAAGCACGCTCGGGCAGCGGCGGGCGATGCTATCCGTGCACCAGCAGCGCATCGCGCAGACGATTGCCGAGCTGACGCTCGCCTCGCGCTTGGTCGAGGAAAAGATGGCGTACTACGAGGAGTGGACGGCGACGGGAATCGAGCCCGTGGATCTACCTGCGAGCAAATGGGGCGAGCCCGGCCCTGGGACGGTCGTACAACTGTCGGCACGGCGTCGCGGCACGATCTGAAGGCGGCCGACGCACGACTGCGGCTCGGCCAATAAAGAGACGCACCGTCAGGGCGCGAAGAACGTCGCGAAGACGTGGTGAGTATCGAGGTACTCCCGGACCGCGCTGATCTTCTCGCCACGAATCGTCACGACGCTGTGATACTCGTTGTTGTACGTGCGTCCGTTGCGCAGCTCTCCATAGGACTCGAGCTCGACGGCGACCTTGTTGCTCTCCGCGATCATGCTCTTCACGGTCACCGTCAGGCTGGTCCGGAGTCGCCCCGTGAGGCGCTCGAGAACCGTGGCCATCTCCGCCTTGGTCTTGAGGCCTGCCACCGGTGCGAGCCCCGGCTTGCCGGCCATCCACCAGGTCGCATCGTCGGTCATCGCATCGAGAACGCCGGCGATGTCCCCCGCTGTGAAGCGACCGAAGAACTCTGCGGTCAGCCTCTTGTTGTGCTCCGCGATCGAGCTCGAGGGCGACTCGTCATACATCGACATATCACGAGTAGACACCATAGAGTACACGCTATGTCAACCCCCGGCGGGCGCAACGCCGCTTGGACTTTTCTCAGTTTACGGAAACGACGACTACCACTCGCCGTGGACGGGTCTGAGCGCGATCACTTCGGAATGGTGGCCGCATAGCGGATTCGGCGGGCATAGCGTTGCTAGCCGCATTCACCGGACGATTTACGCGAAAACGCGCCTGAGACCCGCATTCGCCAGATAAATCCGAGAATTTGCTGTGAGACTTCAATCTGTCGCTAGGGTCTACAGACGGGATTGTTGCTACCTGGCGATCCGATGCGGGAGCCATTCGACGCCGAATCGGCGACTCGGCCTGCTCCAGCGCAAAGGAATGCGGGCGGAAGAGTCCTTTGACGGCCCGAAAAGGAGGTCACCCATATGGAGGATCCCGGATGAAGCGCACCATCGTCTTGACAAGCATGTCGCTGCTCTCGATCCTCCTCCTCTCGCTTCACTTAACGGATGACATCGTCTATGGCACCGATAAGTCAGCGGCATTAAACGTCATCGCGGCCGCTGTACTCGTCATCTGGCTGTACGGAACACTAGTGCTCGGAGAGCGCAGATCCGGGTACGCGATCATGCTCCTCGGATCGCTCCTGGGCATGGGGGTTTTCACCATTCACGTGAGCAGGGCGGGCGGACTGTCGGCCGGCACGATCGCCGAGTCCAGTGGAGCGTTCTTTTTCGTTTGGACCCTCCTCGCGCTTGCGGTGACCTCGATATGCTCAGCCATCCTCGCGGCGCACGGGCTGTGGAATCTGCGACGTTCAAAGTCGCCGAGGGCTGCTCCAACTAGCTCTTAGTCGGGAAACTCCATGTCAGCATTCCACCCGACACAGTTTCCAAGCTCATGTCCCTTGGAATCGACGCCGCGCGCGTGCTTAGCGACATGGCAAAGGAGATCATGGAACATGGGGTTTTATCACGAACTGCCTAAAGATTCAGGTTCCGGCGAACCCACCAAGCTGGGACGTCCTCCCGTCGAGCCGGAGTTGAGACGCACCGACGTTTCGTGTCGCGTCGAGGAGATCGTTAAGACAGTCATGCGTGCTGCTTCCGGACGCAGCGGTAAGTCGACCAGTCAACTGCTCGTCGAACGCGTCGACATTCTGTGGTCTGAGCGAGAGCGGTCGCGCCGCGAATGAGCGTTCTCAAGAGGGTGGTTAGAGAAACGTCTTAGCCGAGATACCACAAGCGCGCTAGCGGTCTAATGCAAAATTTAGTTGTACCTCATCCCG
>Ga0302325_10023767_pt1 | contig 12762 bp, 10 predicted proteins | sample Palsa_T0_2_FD_201948 | JGI IMG/M metagenome (GOLD analysis project Ga0302325, IMG submission 201948) | Peat permafrost microbial communities from Stordalen Mire near Abisko, Sweden - Palsa_T0_2 | ecosystem: Environmental > Terrestrial > Soil > Palsa > Peat permafrost | place: Sweden: Abisko... | reverse complement strand
ATCGACGTCGCCTCCGGCTCGCTGACGAGGCGGACCTGGTCCCTCGTGTAGTAGGCCCAGAGCGCGCCAAGCCGTTGGCACCATGAGCATTGGCAGTCGTTCACCTTCTCGGGCGCCTCGGCGATTTCGAGCCGCACCGCCCCGCAGTCGCAAACCGCTTCGATCATGAGAACCTCCGTCGTCCCTAGCGGTGGATCCTAGCGAACTCCGCTGACGAGGCGAAAGGCTGCTTCGGGTCGCGTGGCCGCGTAGCAATCGTTCCCGTCGACACAACGAAACCAAGCGCTGGGCGCCCCCACGGCGCATCGGACAGGTGACCGGCCGGGGCCTGATCCTGAACGTGCTTCAACGGTCGTCGAAGTCACCCGGTAGTTTGATCGATTTTTGTTTGTGACAGTGAACGCAGACGTGTTTTCGCAATGAATCGGAAACGCGCTCCCAGCGATGCAGGCCAAAAAGGCAGAGCCAAAATCTCTCTTCTTCAGACGAGAGAGGAACTGCTCCCATATATTTCTGTGGTGACCATTTCATGTTCGTCAACCATCGGATCGGCAAGGGCCATCGTCAGCCGAGCGTGCAACCCGTGGGCCACGTGCGCCAGAACCCATTGAGGGTTCCCGGTTTTGACCGCTCAGGGTCGTCTATCCCCGTTTGCATTGCGCCCGGAAGCGGACGCCGGCGACGTTTGGACGGGGTGGGAAGCGGATGCTTGACTATCGGCTTGCCTGTGGACCTTCCCGCGCGGATTGGGTGGAGCACCAGCGATGAGCTGGCAGGACGCGAACCTCGCTGCGACGGTTCCCTTGCCTGGCGCCACTGACGCTCGGTAGGGTCACGGCGGCGAACAAGGGCGGGGTCGCGCAAGGGGAGGCCAAGATGATGGGCAAAGGCCACGACGCCGCGAGCGGGGCATCGAGGCGCGCACGCGACAGGTCGCCGGCCTGGGCCCTGATCTTCGCAATGTCGGCATGCGCGGCGGCGTGCGGCCAGCCGGCGCCGGTCAAGTCGCAGGCCGTCATCGCGCCCGCGGCGGCCGCGGCGCCTGTCACGCCCGCCGCGCCGGGGAATTCAGCCGCCAGCGTTTCGACTCCGCCGGCCAACAGCAGCGCGGCCGCCAACGCCGTGGCCGGCGACTTTCCTCCCGCCCCCGCCACGCCGCCGTTCAGCGAGAGGTTCGGACAATATCCTGTCGGCGTCTTCCAGGGGCCGGCCGTCTACCCCGACTTCGCCGGAGCGCAGAAGCCCTATGCGAACTTCCGGACCCGCCTGAACGACGCCGTAAAGGCTGGGGTGAATTTCGCCGGCCACTATGCGCTGGTTCAATTCGGTTGCGGAATGGGATGCACGCAGGGCTACATGATCGACCTGACCGACGGCCAGGTCGGTCTCCTGCCCTTGGGCGCGCTGGCGAACACCGGCATCCAATACGCGTCCAGGCCGGACAGCACGATGTTGCAGACTGTCTGGCGCAGCGATCTGCTGGTCGATGCCAATGGCAATCGGCTGAACCACGATCCGACCCCTACGTGCGTCTACGAGAACCTGGTCTTGCAGGGCGGCAAGTTCACGGTTCTCGACCAGAACAAGACGCCGACCCTGTGCCCTTAGCCAGCTGAACAGCGGAACACGTCTGCGGCCGGCCCTCGGGTCGCTCCTCCACCGAAGGGGATTGGCCCTCGTTCACAACGTGAGCAGGCTCGCTCGTCGTTCTCGAGAATGAACCACGAACCTCACGAACCTCACGAACGCGGGCGAACGGCCGCTCTAGGCCGACGAGTTTCGGAAGCGCGCCAAGGCGCGCATTGGACGCCTGGTCCTTCGGTCAGCTCTTCCCCATTTCCGTTCGTGAAGTTCGTGAGGTTCGTGGAAGGAAACGTCTCGCCCGAGGGTGGCTCACGCCGCGCAGTCCAACTTAGAACGGGGCGGACGGCGCAGAGAAACCCTGGCGACTTGGGGCGGATGAGGATGAGCGGGACTTTCGATCTGCCCGAGGAGGTGCGGCGCAAGGCGGTGGCGCGGGGGGCGGAGGGGGAGGCTTGGCTCGAGGGGGTCGGGGCGCTGGCGGGCGAGGTGGCGGCCGACTGGGGGCTCTCGCTCGGCAAGGTCCTCGCGGGGGGCACCGAGGCCTTCGTGATCGCGGCCACGACCGACGCGGGCGAAGCGGCGGTGCTGAAGATACCGGTTCCCGGCCACGACCGCCTGGGCGGCGAGCGTCGGGTGCTGCTGGCTGCGGAGGGGCGCGGCTATGCCAGGGTGCTTCGGCACGACGAGGAGCGCGGCGCGATGCTGCTCGAGCGTCTGGGCCTGCAGCTCGCCGAGCTTCATCTGCCGGTGGAGACCCAGATCGAGATCATCTGCGCCACCCTGAAGGAGGCGTGGAGGGCGCCGCCGGCGGGCGCGCGGTTCACCTCGGGAGCGGAGAAGGCGGAGAGCCTGGCGCGCTGGCTGGTGGAGGGATGGGAGGAATTCGACCGGCCGTGCTCGGAGCGGGCGGTCGAGACGGCGCTTGGATTCGCCAAGTCGCGGGCGGCGGCGTTCGATCCGGCAAAGGCGGTGCTGGCCCATGGCGACGCCCACGCCTGGAACACCCTCGTCGCGCCCGGCGCCGGGCCGCGGCGGTTCAAGTTCATCGATCCGGACGGGCTCTTCATCGAGCCGGCCTACGACCTGGCGATACCGATGCGCGAGTGGGGCGCGGCGCTGCTGGCCGGCGATGCGCTGGCGCTGGGGAGGGAGCGCTGCGCGCTGCTGGCGCGGCTGACCGGGGTCGATCCGGCGCCGATCTGGGAGTGGGGCTTCATCGAGCGCATCACCACGGGCCTCGTTTTGAAGCAGATCGGCATGGAGGCGCTGGCGAAGGAGTTCTTCGCGGTCGCCGGCATCTGGGCCGATGGGGCGCGGTAGGGTCGGCGGCGCCCCTGGGGCTCGTAAGCCGGTTGCGCTCGCGCGGTCGCGGCGATTTAAATTGGGCCGCGTCCAGGGAGGGAATGGCGAACATGATCACGGTCTTCGGCGAAGGCAGGGGGTTCCGGGTCGTCTGGCTGCTGGAGGAGATGGGGCTCGCCTACCGGCTGAGGCCGGTGGACCTGCTGGCCGGCGCCGAGAACGACCCGGAGTTCCTGGCGATCAACCCGGCCGGCTTCATCCCGGCGATCGTGGACGGCGATGTCACGATGGTCGAGTCGATCGCGATCATGGAGTACCTGATGGCCCGCCATGGGCCGACACCGCTCGCGCCGGCGCCGAACGATCCCACCTTCCCCGCCTACCAGCAGTTTCTTCACCTCGGCGAAGCCGGCCTCGCGGCCTCGATCTACTTCGTCGTCGGGGCCCGCAATTTCGCGCCGCAGGCCGAGCGGGGGAACTGGAGCGCCGGCCAGGCGCTGGAAGTGTTCGAGAGCCGGCTGACGCTGGTGACCAGGCAGCTCGAGCGCTCGCCCTATCTCGCCGGCGAGACGTTCACGGCCGCCGACATTTCGGTGACTTACGCCCTGATATTGGCCCAGAGAGCTGGGGGCGTGACCCTGGGCGAAGCGGAGCGGACCTATTTCGCCCGCACCAGCGGACGCGACGGCTACAAGCGGGCCCTGCAAACATGCCAGGCCACGAAGGCATGGCTCGCCGACGCGCCCGGTCCTGGCGCTTGACCGACCGCGAAGCGAGCGCCAGCTTCAGTCCGCTTAGGATCGTTCCTCCGTCTTTTCCACGAACCCCACGAACTTCACGAACGGAACTGGGAAGAGCGGATCAAAGGTTCGATGCGCGCCTCTTGGAGGGCGGATCACCGTCTCCCGCAAACCCACCCATGCCGTCATCGGCGGGCGCAAGTCCCGGCGATCCATGAACGCCGAGATCCGGCGTGGCCGCGGCCTGCGGCCATTCCCTGAGTTTCGCGCTCGATGGATGGCCGGGACGAGAGCCCGGCCATGACGGTCTTTGGTAGAGCAGCGATTCGTGAGGTTCGTGAGGTTCGTGGTTCATTCTTCGATTCCGCCCGGACCCATGTTGGTCGGGCCCGAGACTTCCTGGCGGAGGGTGGGGAGGGTTCCGGCGAGGATGGCGGCGCGGATGCGGGCCATCAGGTGTTCGAAGAAGGCGAGGTTGTGCCAGGAAAGCAGGACCTGGCCGAGGATTTCTGACGACTTCACGAGGTGGTGGAGGTAGGCGCGCGAGTAGTCGCGGCTGGCCGGGCAGGCGATGGCCGGGTCGAGGGGGGCCTCGTCATCGGCGAAGCGGGCGTTGTTCAGGTTGACCGGGCCGGCGAGGGTCCAGGCCTGGCCGTGGCGACCCGAGCGGGTGGGAAGGACGCAGTCGAACATGTCGACGCCGCGCGCGACCGCCTCGACGAGGTCTCGGGGCTTGCCGACGCCCATCAGGTAGCGCGGACGCTCGGCCGGGAGCAGGCCTGCGGCATAGTCGAGGACTTCGACCATGCCGGCGTGGCCCTCGCCGACCGCGAGGCCGCCGATCGCAAAGCCGTCGAAACCGGTTTCCAGCAGGCGGTCGGTCGACTCGCGGCGAAGGGCTTCGAAGCACGAGCCCTGCTGGATGCCGAAGAGGGCCTGGCCTGGGCGTTCGCCGAAGGCGGCCCGGGAGCGCTCACCCCACCTGGCCGAAAGGCGCATGGCGTCGGCCGCCGGCGCCGCCTCGATCGGCCATCCGACCAGGACATCGAGCTGCATGCAGATGTCGGCGCGAAGCTGGGTCGCCTGGATCTCGATCGAACGTTCGGGCGTAAGGACGTGCGCGGCGCCGTCGATGTGGCTGGCGAAGGTGACGGCGGCCTCCTCGACCTTGGCGACACGCCCGAGCGACATGACCTGGAAGCCGCCGGAATCGGTGAGGATCGGGCCGTCCCAGCCCATGAAGGCGTGGAGGCCGCCAAGGCGCGCCACCCGCTCGGCCGTCGGCCGCAGCATCAGGTGATAGGTGTTGCCAAGGACGATCTGGGCCCCGGCCTGGCGCACCTGGTCCATGGTCAGGGCCTTGACCGTGCCGGCGGTGCCGACCGGCATGAAGGCGGGGGTGAGAACCTCGCCCCGCGGCGTTACGAGCCGGCCGGCGCGCGCGGCCCCGTCCCGCGCCTCGACCACGAAGGGGAAGGCCGCCATTTTTATCGGCGCCAGAGGAGCGAGGCGTCGCCGTAGGAGTAGAAGCGGTAGTCGCCGGCGATGGCGTGGGCGTAGGCGGCGCGGATTTCGGCCAGGCCCGCGAAGGCGGCGACGAGGACGTAGAGGGTGGACCTGGGGAGGTGGAAGTTGGTCATCAGGGCGTCGGCGGCCTTGAAGCGGTAGCCCGGGGCGATGAAGAGGGCGGTCTCGCCGGCGAAGGGGGCGATCTCGCCGTCGTCGCCGGCGGCGGTCTCGATGAGGCGCAGGCTGGTGGTGCCGACGCAGACGAGCCGCCCTCCCCTGGCGCGGACGGCGTTCAGGGCGCCGGCCACGGCCGGCTCGACCTCGCCATGCTCGGGATGCATCCGGTGGGCTTCGAGGGTTGGGGTTTTCACTGGCAGGAAGGTGCCGGCGCCGACGTGGAGGGTGACGAAATGGGCCTCGACGCCGCGGGCGGCCAGCGCCGCCATCAGCTCCGGGGTGAAATGGAGGCCGGCGGTGGGGGCGGCGACCGAGCCGTCGTCGCGGGCGTAGATGGTCTGGTAGTCGCGCTCGTCGGCCGCGTCGGGGGCGCGGCGGGAGGCGATGTAGGGCGGCAGCGGCATCGCGCCGCGATCGGCGATGGCGAGGTCGAGATCGGGGCCGGCGAGATCGAAAGCGAGAACGATTTCACCACCCTGGAGCTTGGCTTCGACGGTGGCGGCGAGGACGCCGAGGGCGCAGGCGCGGTCGCTGGAATCGCCAAAGACGATCCGGTCGCCAACCGCCAGGCGCTTGCCCGGACGGGCGAAGGCGGTCCAGCGGCTCTGGTCCAGCCGGCGATCGAGGTTGGCGGTGACGCGGGCCCCGGGGCCGTCGCGCATCCGCCGCCCGGTCAGGCGAGCGCGGATGACCCGGGTGCGATTGAAGACGAGGGCGTCGCCGGGCTCGAGCAGGCCGGGAAGATCGGCGACGCGCCGGTCGCCGAGGGCGCCGTTCCTTTCGACGACCAGCAGCCGGGCCTGGTCGCGCGGAGCGGCCGGGCGCAGGGCGATCCTCGCCGGCGGCAGGGGAAAGTCGAATTGCGAGAGCTGCATCTTGGCTGGAGGCCCTTTGCGGAGGGCCATGGCCGCCGTCAAGGCGCGTTCGCTTTCGCGTGGGGGGCGAAGCCGGCTATGGGCCTGTGGCGATGGAGTTGCTGCGCGTTCTTGTCCTGGTGCTGGCCGGTCTCTGCGCCGCGACAAGCGTGCTTGGGCTCATGGGCGCCTTCAGCGGAGCGCTGGATATCCTCACCCACTTCGCCCCGGTCACCCTGACGGCGGGGCTGGCGGCCCTGGTCCTGGGCCTCGCGACCGGCGTGGGGGCGCCGGGACTAACGCTCAGCCTGGTGGCGATCGGAGGCTGCCTGGTCCTGATCGTCCCGGAGTTCCTGGCCGGACGTGGGCGCGACCGCGACCTTGGGGGCGGGCAAAGGCTGAAGGTGGTGCAGTTCAATCTCTGGGCCCGCAATGTCGATCCGCGGGCGACGCTTGCCTGGATCGAGGCCGAGGATGCCGACATCGTCGTGCTCCAGGAGGTGGAACGCGCCTCCCGCGGCGCGCCGGCGGCGCTGGCGAGGTTCTATCCCCATCGGGTCCCAGAGGTCGTGTTCGCGAGCTCGGCCGTCATCCTCGCCAAGGTCGCGCCGAGCGACCAGGGACTGCTCTTTTCCACCGCCGCCGGCCGGCGAACCGCGGCCGCGTGGGCCAGCTTCGGCGAGGGCGAGAGCCGGTTCACCGTCGTCGGGGCACACCTTGCGTGGCCGACGACGCCCAGGCTCCAGCAGGCGCAACTGCGGCGCCTGGCCGAGGGTCTGGCGAGGTTCGATCCCCGGACCGCGATTCTGACCGGCGATTTCAACCTGACGCCCTGGTCGTTCGCGCTGCGGCGGCTGGACGCCAGGCTCGGCCTGAAGCGCCGCACGCGAGCGATGGCGACCTGGCCGGCCAGGGATATCGGCCATTTTCCGTCGAGCCTGCCGTTCGCCTTCCTGCCGATCGACCATGTCTACGCCGGCGGCGACTGGAAGACGGTGGAGGTCCGGCGCGGACCCCGGCTCGGCTCCGACCACTTCCCCCTGGTCGTGACCCTGGCGCGAGCCGAAATCCCCGGCGGCTCTTGAGGCCACACCGGCTCTCGGTGCTCATGGATCGCCGGGACTTCGCCCGGCGATGACGGCATGGGTGGGGTAAGTCCAAGCAGCGTCGAGATGATCCACCCTCCAAGACCGTCATGGCCGGGCTCGTCCCGGCCATCCATCGAGTGCGAAAGGTGGAGGCCCTGAAGTGGCGCGATAGATCAGGCCGGGGCGGGGGGTGCGGGGCGCATCTTGATCAGCTTGCCGGGTTCGCGGGGGGGTTCGCCTTTGGGGAGGGCGTCGACGTGTTCCATCCCCGAGGTGACCTCGCCCCAGACGGTGTACTGGCCATCGAGGAAGGTCGAGTCGGCCAGGCAGATGAAGAACTGGCTGTTGGCCGAGTGGGGATCGGAGGTGCGGGCCATCGAGCAGACGCCGCGGCCATGGCGGGCCTTGGAGAATTCGGCCCGAAGGTTGGGCTTCTTCGACCCGCCGGAACCCGAGCCGCTTGGATCGCCGCCCTGGGCCATGAAGCCAGCGATCACCCGATGGAACGGCGTGCCGTCGTAGAAACCCTCGGCGGCCAGCTCCTTGATCCGGGCCACGTGGCCGGGCGCGAGGTCGGGACGCAGCTTGATCGTCACCTCGCCGGTGGGGAGGGTCATCACCAGGGTGTCAGACATTTTACAAGAACTCCTGAGACTTAAGTCGGCTAATGAATGTCGGCCGGCAGATCGAGGTCGCACGGGCCTACGCCGACCGCCTTTTCCTTCGTCACCCGTTCGACCTCCGCCTTGAACCAGGGTCCGGCGGTGTCGATGACGCGGACGGTCGGGCGCTCGGCGGCCGGGATGTCGGCGAGGACCCGCACCTTGGTCATCGTATCCTGGGGCGGCGCCGGCGGTTCGCCGAGCTTGATGGCGCGGATGACATCGAGGCCGGAAATCGCCCGGCCAAAGGGGGTGTATTTCTGGTCGAGGGCCGGCGTCGCCGCCCGCATCAGGAAAAACTGGCTGTTGCCGCTCGCCTCGTCCTCGGCCCGGGCCATGCCGACGACGCCAGGACAGAAGAGTCCGAAGGCCTTCACCTTCTGATCGGCGGTGAAGAGGCCGAGGCTCATCGACTGGCTGACCACCGGCAGGCTGCCGAGGAACCCGCCCTCGGCGCCGCTGTCGGTGATGACGACGGCGACCGGCATGTCCGATCCGCGCCGGAAGGTGAATTCGGGTGGCAGGTTGGGCTTGGTCGACTGGCCCTTGCCGTCGTCCTGGGGATCGCCGGTCTGGTCCATGAAGTTGTCGATGACGCGGAAGAAGGCGCGGCCGTCGTAGAAGCCGGCGCGGGCGAGGTCGCGGACCTGGGCGACCGTCACCGGCGCGGCCGCCGGCGCCATCTCGACGATGATCCGGCCCTTGGTGGTGTCGATGACCAGGACGTTCTGGGGATCGGGGGTGCGCCAGTCGGCCGCCGTCGGCGGGGCGATCGCGGGCGCGGCAGGGGCCTTGGGCGCGGCGACGGCCGCCGGCGCGTGGGCCAGGCAGCAAAGCGCCATCGCCGAGAGTGGCCAAATCCGGCCGACCCGCCGAACAGAAACAACGTGGTGGATCAAGCGGCGCCGACCTTTGCCATCAGGCGGCTGCGGACGCCGTCGGGGACGAAGCGGCCGACCTCGCCGCCCATCGAGACGATGTCCTTCACCAGGCGCGAGGCGACGGCCTGGTGACGGGGGTCGGCCATCAGGAACACGGTCTCGATCTCGCGGTCCAGTTGCTGGTTCATGGTCGTCATCTGGAACTCGACCTCGAAGTCCGAGAAGGCCCGCAGACCGCGGACGATGACCTGGGCGCCGACCTCGCGGGCGAAGTGGATGGTGAGGCCGTCATAGGCGACGACTTCGATCTCGGTGACCTCGCCGCAGACGACGGTCTCCTCCTGAACCGTCACCACGCGCTCCTCGAGACTGAAGAGCGGTCGCTTGGCGCTGTTGGCGGCGACGCCGATCACCAGGCGGTCCACCAGCTTCACGGCGCGGCGGATGATGTCGAGGTGGCCGTTGTGGATCGGATCGAAGGTCCCGGGATAGAGGCCGATGCGCATGCCTCTAAGATTCCCTCACGCGGCCGCGCCGCAGACCCGAAGACGCCCTTGCACGCAAACGCGGCCCCTCTGTCAAGCCTCGGCCTCGCCTTGTGGCTCGTCGGGATCGGCTTCGCCGCCCTCCCCTTCCAGCCTTTCGACCGAGACGACGTGCTCGTCCTCGGCGGTGCGGAAGATGGTCACGCCGCCGGTGTTGCGGCTGGCGGTTCGGATCTGATCCACCGGCACGCGGATCAGCTGGCCCTGGTCGGTCACCAGGAGAATCTCGTCGGTTTCCTCGACCGGGAAGGAGGCGACCAGGCGGCCGCCCTTGCGGGAAAGATCGTGGGCGATGAGGCCCTGGCCGCCGCGGCCGGTGCGCCGGTAGTCGTAGGCCGAGGTCCGTTTGCCAAAGCCCTCCGAGGAGACGGTGAGGACGAATTCCTCGGCCGCGCCGAGGGCGGCGATGCGCTCGACCGAAAGGCTGACCGGCCCCTCGGCTGCGGACTCGTCCTCGTCGTCCGGGGTCGGCAGGGATTCGCCCTCCTCGCCGCTGGCGGCGCGCATGGCGTTGGCGTGCTTCAGATAGGCGGCGCGCTCGGCCGGCGTGGCGTCGACGGCGTGCAGCACCGCCATGGAGATGACGCTGTCGCCTTCGGCCAGGCGAATGCCGCGCACGCCGGTGGAATCGCGGCCGACGAAGACGCGCACGTCGTCGGCGGCGAAGCGGATGCAGCGCCCAAGGGCGGTGGTCAGCAGCACGTCGTCAGCGGCGGTGAGCAGGCTGACGCCGACGATGGAATCGCCCTCGTCCAGCTTCATGGCGATCTTGCCGGCGCGGTTGATCTGGACGAAATCGGAGAGCTTGTTGCGGCGCACGCCCCCCGACCGGGTGGCGAACATCACGTCCAGCGCCTCCCACGCGCGCTCCTCCTCCGGAAGGGTGAGGATCGAGGTCATGGTCTCGCCGGGCTCGATCGGGAAGAGGTTGATGAAGGCCTTGCCGCGCGAGGTCGGCGTCCCCTGCGGCAGGCGCCAGACCTTGAGCTTGTAGGCCTTGCCGCCGGAGGAGAAGAACAGCATCGGCGCGTGGGTGGACGCCGAGAAGACGCGGGTGACGGCGTCCTCTTCCTTGGTCGACATGCCCGAGCGGCCCTTGCCGCCGCGATGCTGGGTGCGGTAGGTGGCCAGCGGCGTGCGCTTGACGTAACCGCCGTGGGTGACGGTGATGACCATGTCCTCGCGGGCGATCAGGTCCTCGTCCTCGACCTCGGAGTCGCCCTCGACGATCGTGGTGCGCCGTTCGACCGCGAATTCTTCCCGCACCGCGACCAGCTCGGCGCGGACCACGGCCATGATCGCCGCGCGCGAGGCCAGCAGGTCCAGATGGGCCTGGATGGCGGCGGCGAGCTCGCGGCCTTCGTCGAAGATCTCGTCGCGTCCAAGGCCGGTCAGCCTCGAAAGCGTCAGGGCGAGGATTGCTCTCGCCTGTTCGTCGGTCAGGCGCACCAGGCCGTCGCCGGCGACCTTGGTCCGCGGATCGGCGATCAGGGTGATCAGGTCCATCATCTCGCCCACCGGCCAGACCTCGGCGGTCAGGCGCTCGCGGGCCTCGGTGGGGTCGGCCGACGAGCGGATGATGTGGATGACCTTGTCGATGTTGACGACGGCTATGGCGAGGCCGACGAGGACATGGCCGCGGTCGCGGGCCTTGGAAAGTTCGTGGCGGGTGCGCCGGATCACCACTTCTTCGCGGAAGGCGACGAAGGCGGCCAGCATCTCGCGCAGGCCCATCTGTTCGGGCCGGCCGCGGTTCAGGGCCAGGGCATTGACCGCGAAGGCGCTCTGCAGCGGCGTGAAGCGGTAGAGCTGGTTCAAGACCACCTCGCCGGCGGCGTCGCGCTTCAATTCGACCACCACCCGCATGCCGGTCCGGTCGCTCTCGTCGCGAAGATCGGCGATGCCCTCGATGCGCTTGTCGCGGACGAGCTCGGCGATCCGCTCGACCATGGCGGCCTTGTTCACCTGGTAGGGGATGGCGGTGATGATGATCGCCTCGCGATCCTTGCGGATCTCCTCGATCGCGGCGATGCCGCGCACCACCACCGAGCCCCTGCCGGTGAGCAGCGCCTGGCGGGCGGCGGAGCGGCCGATGATCTCGCCGCCGGTGGGGAAGTCGGGGGCCTTGACGATGTCGACCAGGGCCTCGGCGGCGACGGCGGGATCGTCGATGAGGGCGAGGCACGCGTCGATCACTTCGCCGAGGTTGTGCGGCGGAATGTTGGTGGCCATGCCCACGGCGATGCCGCCGGCGCCGTTGACCAGCAGGTTGGGAATTCGCGCCGGCAGCACCGCCGGTTCCTGCTCCTTGCCGTCGTAGTTTTCCTTGAAGTCGACGGTGTCGAGATCGAGATCGGTCATCAGGGCCATCGCGGCCCGGGTGAGACGGCACTCGGTGTAGCGCATCGCCGCCGGCGGATCGTTGTCGACCGAGCCGAAGTTGCCCTGGCCGTCGATCAACAGCAGGTTCATCGAGAACGGCTGGGCCATCCTGACCAGAGTGTCGTAGATCGAAACATCGCCGTGCGGGTGGTATTTGCCCATCACGTCGCCAACGACCCTGGCCGACTTCACATAGCCGCGGTCGGGGGTGTGGCCCTGCTCGTTCATCGAGAACAGGATCCGCCGCTGGACGGGCTTGAGGCCATCGCGCAGGTCAGGGAGGGCCCGGCTGACGATGACGCTCATCGCATAGTCGAGGTAGGACTTGCGCACCTCCTCTTCGATGGTGATCGGGGCGACATTGCCGCGCCGGCCGTCGTCAGGCGGTATGGTCGTCTGGTCGCTCAATGGGGATGGCGGACTTCAAGAATCGGGCGCTTGGGCGCGCCCCGCCTAGATAGCACCGGGCAGCCCGCCACGCCACCAAGGCGCGCGCCTAGCGAGGCGGTCTACTTTGTCCGCAGATGACGCAGATTTGCGCAGATGAGAGTCATGGCTTTCGGCCGAGAGGCTGGGATAGGCCTTCGTTCGGCCAAAGAAATAATATGCGTAATCTGCGGACGACCTCATGGATGACCGAGGCGCCTCGGATTCGAGGGGCGCCTCGCCGCCCGGTGTGATCAGAAGGGGATCTCGTCGTCGAGGTCGGCGGTGAAGGTCTCCTTGGGGCCCGAGCCCTCGACGCGCGGGCCGGCGTATTCGGGGCGGCCGCCCTCGCCGTCGGCGCGGCCGTCGAGCATGGTGAGCTCGCCGCGGAACTTCTGCAGCACGATCTCGGTCGAATACTTCTCGGCCCCCGACTGATCGGCGTACTTGCGGGTCTGCAAGGCGCCCTCGAGATAGATCTTCGAGCCCTTCTTCAGGTAGTTCTCGGCCACCTTCACCAGATTGTCGTTGAAGATCACGACCCGGTGCCACTCGGTCTTCTCGCGCCGCTCGCCGCTCGTCCGATCGCGCCACGTCTCCGAAGTGGCGAGG
>Ga0302325_10023766_pt1 | contig 12762 bp, 14 predicted proteins | sample Palsa_T0_2_FD_201948 | JGI IMG/M metagenome (GOLD analysis project Ga0302325, IMG submission 201948) | Peat permafrost microbial communities from Stordalen Mire near Abisko, Sweden - Palsa_T0_2 | ecosystem: Environmental > Terrestrial > Soil > Palsa > Peat permafrost | place: Sweden: Abisko... | reverse complement strand
GCGCGTGGAGCTGCAGCGCACGGCTATTTCCAAGTCTACGAATCGATGGCTCCCTACACGCGCGCGGCCTTCTTACAGGACCCGGCCGAGAAGACGCCGGTCTTCGTGCGCTTTTCGACGGTCGGCGGTTCGCGCGGCTCGGCCGACACGCCGCGCGACGTGCGCGGGTTCGCAGTCAAATTCTACACTCGTGAGGGCAACTACGATCTCGTCGGCAACAACATGCCGGTTTTCTTCATCCAAGATGCCATCAAATTCCCCGACTTCGTGCATGCCGTCAAGCCCGAGCCGCATAACGAAATACCGCAGGCCTCATCGGCGCACGACACGTTCTGGGACTTCGTTTCTCTGACCCTCGAGTCGAGCCACATGGTCATGTGGCTGATGTCCGACCGCGCGCTCCCGCGCTCGTTCAGCATGATGGAAGGGTTCGGAGTCCACACCTTCCGTTTCCTCAATGCGCAAGGCGAATCGCGCTACGTGAAATTTCACTGGAAGCCGCTCAAAGGCGCGCATTCGCTCGTCTGGGATGAAGCGCAGAAGCTCATGGGCTTCGATGCCGATTTCAACCGGCGCGATCTCTTCGAGTCGATCGAGAGAGGCGACTTTCCGGAATGGGAACTCGGCGTCCAAATGTTCGGCGACGCCGAAGCCGATCGATTCGACTTCGACATCCTCGATCCGACCAAGCTGATTCCTGAAGAACTCGTTCCGGTTAGGCGCATCGGGAAGATGGTTCTCGACCGCAATCCGGACAGCTACTTCGCCGAAACCGAGCAGGTCGCGTTCTGCACCGCCCACGTCGTGCCGGGAATCGACTTCACGAACGATCCCCTGCTGCAGGGCCGGAACTTCTCATATCTCGACACGCAGCTCTCGCGGCTGGGCGGGCCGAACTTCCACGAAATTCCGATCAATCGCCCGGTGTGTCCGTTCAGCAACGGGCAACGCGACGGTTTCCACCGGATGACGATCGACACCGGCAACACCTCTTACGATCCAAATTCGCTCGATGCCGGCTTTCCGAAGGAAGTGCCGGTCGAGGACGGCGGCTTCGCGTCGAACCCGGAACGGGTCGACGGCATCAAGCGGCGCGTGCGTTCCGAATCGTTCGGAGACTTCTTCTCGCAAGCCACCATGTTCTGGAACAGCATGTCGGCACCGGAGAAAGAGCACATTCTCTCGGCGTTTTCGTTCGAACTTGCGAAAGTAACGAAGCCTGAGATCCGTGCGCGCGTCCTCAACGAGATGCTTGCGAAGATTCATCCGGACCTCGCCAACGGCGTGGCGGAAAACATCGGGTTACCGCCTCCCGCCGTCATCGCCGTAACAAAGAACGGCAAACAGAACGGCGCGAAGCCGGCGGCGAAATCCGGCGGGAAGAACGGGACGCTCCACGTCGACGCGTCGCCCTTATTGAGCCTGCTCAACCCCGAGACGGGGAAGACCGGCGCGGTCAGGGGCCGGAAGGTTGCGATCCTGGCGGCCGACGGGGTCGACGCTGCGCAAGTGGCGGCCCTCAAAAGCAAGCTGGCAGAGGCCGGAGTCACCGCAGCCGTCGTTTCCGAAAAGCTCGGCGTGCTCGACGCCGGCAAGAAATCGGTCGAGGTCGATTTCAGATTGGTCACGATGCCCTCGGTCGTGTTCGATGGGGTGATCGTTGCCGGGGGCGAGCAGAGCGTGCGGACTTTGATGTCGTCCGGTGGCGCGGTACATTTCGTCGCCGAAGCGTACTGCCACGGAAAAGCGATTGCGGCGCTTGACGAAGGGGTGGATCTCCTCGAGCAAGCACACGTCGACGTCGATAGCGAGGTAGAGGGCGTCGTGCTGGGTGGCGCGGTAAGCAGCGTGCTCGACGCGTTCATCGCGGCGCTTGGGAACCACCGCGCCTGGAGCCGAGCCGATCGCGTTCTGATCCCCGCCTAGCTCTCTCGAGAGGGTTTGCGACGCCCGTGCTTGACAGCGCTCGGGCGTCGTAGTATCTAACTGAACATGTCCGCGACTCGCGTCATGATGTGCCGGTGTCTTTGCTCCTCGAGGGAGCGAAAACGGCGTAGCGTGACCTGAACCCTCTCGGGCTCTTCACCGCCTCGCCGCAACGCGAGGCGGTTTTATTTTCACCGCTTTCCCATCTCAAACGGAGGCGAACATGTCTGGTCCTTCACGTCGCACGTTCATCAGCGGAACTCTTGCGAGCGCCGCTCTGCTCACCGCCCGCCGGGCCGGCGCAGCCGCCCCGTCCGAACTCGGTATCGACTACGCGTACTACAATCCACCGAGTCTCATCCTTAAGAAGTACGGGTGGCTGGAAGATTCGCTCAAAGCGTCGGGCACGCACGTAACCTGGGTGCTTTCGCTGGGCTCGAACAAGGCGAATTCGTTTCTCGCCGCCGACTCGATTCAGTTCGGCTCGACGGCAGGCAGCGCCGCGCTGCTCGCGCGGGCCAACGGCTCTCCGATCAAGACGGTCTTTCTCTACTCGCAGCCGGAATGGACCGCGCTCGTCGTCGGTAAGAATTCGCCGCTGCAAAAGCTCTCCGACCTGCGCGGCAAGAAAATCGCCGCGACGAAGGGGACCGATCCGTATTTCTTCCTGCTCCGCTCGCTCCAGCTGGTGGGTTTTACGGAAGGGGACGTCGAGATCGTGGAGCTGCAGCATCCCGACGGGCGCGCGGCGCTCGAACGCGGACAAGTCGACGCTTGGGCCGGGCTCGACCCGCACATGGCGGCGTCGCAACTCGACGCCGGCTCGCGCCTGCTGTACAGGAATCCGACCTTCAACACGTTCGGTGCGCTCAACGTTCGCGAAGATTTCCTCGCCGCACACCCCGAGATCGTTACGATCGTGCTCAGGCAATACGGACGCGCGCACGAATTTGCAGCGAAGAACGTTGACGAGACGGTCAAGATCGTCGCCGAAGCGTCCGGCCTCGAGCCACGGGTTGCCGCGCTCGCATTACAGCGCACGAAGTATCCGAACCCGATCCCCGGCGCCGATTATCGTCACGCCCTTGCGGGCGTGGTTCCGATCGTACGCGCGAATCAGCTCGCGTTGCCTTCGGCCGATCTCGACGCCGCGCTCGTTGCGCTCGTCAATCCGGCGCCGGAGACGACGGCGCTGCATGGCTAGGCGGCTCGCACTCACCTTCGGGCTGCCGCTCGCGCTTCTGCTGGGCTGGGCCTTTTTGACGAGCGTCGGCGGCGTCAAAGTCTATCAGCTGGCATCACCGGCGGACGTGGGGCGCGAGTTGCAGGCGCTCGCGGCGAGCGGCCTGCTCTGGAAGAATCTCGCGGCTTCTGCGGAGCGCGTCTTCCTCGGCTTCTCCCTCGCGCTCGTGCTCGCGATTGCCGTAGGGAGCGCGGTCGGCCTTTCGCCGCGTCTGGAACGCGCGCTCGATCCGACGCTGCAAGCGATCCGGGCCGTGCCGTCGTTGGCGTGGGTTCCGCTCTTGCTGCTGTGGCTCGGCATCGGCGAAACCGCGAAGGTCACGCTGATCGCGATCGGGGCGTTCTTTCCGATCTACGTCAACCTCACGGCCGGAATTCGCAACGTCGATCGCAAGCTGATCGAGGTAGCGGACGTGCTGGGCGTGCGCGGCGTTGAATTGGCACGACGCGTCGTACTCCCCGCCGCCCTGCCCTCGCTCATGGTCGGCGCGCGCATCGGGCTGACTCAAGCCTGGCTTTTTCTGGTCGCCGCGGAACTGCTTGCATCGACGCGCGGTTTGGGTTTCATGTTGACCGAGGGGCAACAGATCTCGCGAACCGACGAGATCCTTACCGCAATTCTGTTGCTGGCGCTGTGCGGAAAGCTCTCCGAGAGCGCGATGCGCCTGCTCGAACGGCGCCTGCTGCATTGGACCGACGGTCTGCCCGCATGAAAGCGGCGATTTCGGTCGACGGTCTCGTCAAGCGTTTCGGCGACCGCGTCGTCTTCGAAGGCCTCGACCTTTCGATCGAGCGCGGCGAAACGCTGGCGGTGCTCGGAGCCAGCGGGTGCGGAAAGAGCACGTTGCTGCGGTGCATCGGCGGACTCGCGCGTCCGGACGGCGGCTCGATCAACGTGGAGAGCGAGATCGGCTTCGTCTATCAGGAACCGCGCCTCTTCCCTTGGCTCAGCGTCGAGAAAAACGTCGCCTTCGCCGCACGTAGCGAACTCGAGCGCGCTCGCGTAGACGACGCCATTGCGCTTGTGGGTCTGGCTCCGGCGGCGCACCTGCTTCCTAAGCAGCTCTCGGGAGGGATGGCCCAGCGCGCTTCGCTCGCGCGCGCGCTCGTGCGCAATCCGAGCATTCTTCTCATGGACGAACCGCTCTCCGCGCTCGACGCGTTGCTGCGCCTCGAACTTCAGGCGGCCCTCGCGCACATCGTGCGCCGCCTCGGCGCAACGGTTGCACTCGTCACACACGACGTCGACGAGGCCTTGTTCTTGGCCGATCGGGTGCTCGTGTTGGCGGGCGCCCCGGCACGCATCGTGCTGACCTTGGAGGTCCCCGCGGAGCAGCGACGTTCGCGCACCGCCGATCTCACACCACAAAGAATCGAACTCCTCGAAGCGCTTGGCGTCAGCGGAGTCGCTCGCGAACCCGGCCGAATCATACCACTTCGTGCCCTGCGTGCGACCTGAGCGAAAGCTTGCCCACATCGATCATTTGTTCGATGTGGAACGCAGGGCCCCAGCGCTTGCGTCGCGTCGTCGCACATCTCGCGACAGGCATCCGCTCAGGTTACATCTAAAAATCTGCGGATGAAAGACTTCCGGTCGTATGAGACGGGAGATAACCTCGTGCTCGGTTTGAGCGGCGAGCACGACCTCTCGACGGCGGCCGAACTGCGGGAGGCAGTCTCCTCCGCGCTCGGATCGCAGCCTCGGATAGTCTTCGATCTCTCAACTACTCGCTATATCGACTCGACGATCCTCACGATGTTAGTCAGTCAGAAGCAACTGCTCGCGGATCGCATGCGGGTCGTGGCGCCGGCGGGCGCTCTCGTGCGGCGCGTCTTGGAAGTAAGCGGCCTCATTGAATTTCTCGGTACGGAAACCACGCTTTCGTCCGCACTCCTAAACGATGAAGCGGAGTTGGCGTCCGGCGATTGACGGCTTACGGGTGGTTATTTTCGTGCCCGACGAGGGCTTCCACTAATCCGTTGGTCGGGACAGAGCGTTTCCGGACATCGTAGCCAAGTAGCCGATCCAGACTCTCGTTCGCGATGCCGTAGCATTCGCAACTCGCCGATTCTAGCCCGCGGCGATTTTTGACGACGATTCGCCCGCGGCGATACTCGATAAAACCGGCTTCATCGAGCGCCGCGGCAGCGATGCTGACACCCGGGCGGCGTACGCCGAGCATCGTTGCCAGGTATTCGTGGGTAAGGAAGATCTCATTTCCCGGTACGCGATCGTGCGCCATAAGCAGCCATCGCGCGCACCGTTCGTTCGTCGGGTGCAATCTGTTACACGCCGAAAATTGAGCGGTCGATTCGAGCGTGACCTGGACGAAGCTTAACACCCGCTTGAAAAATACCCGATCTTCTTGCATGCAGTCGACAAAAGCGGTGCCCGTCATCCGCCACATTGAATTCGGAATCTGAACGACCGCCTCGCTGACGCTCGTGGCGTTTCCCAAAGCCAGCGGTAGTCCGTACACGCCTTCCCGTCCGACAAGTGAAACCTCGGCTTCCCTGCCGTCGAGTAACTTGCAAACGACCGAGATCACCGCGCCGATGGGAAAAATGGCGCTCTCGACGTCGGCACCGGCAGGAGTGATTATCGCGCCCGTCTTGGCTTCAATCAAGTCAAGATTTGGGAGGATACGGTTTGCGGATTCCGGAGGCAGCGAATCCAAGAAGAGATTGCCGGTAGAGCCCGCTGAGGGTTTCGATCCTGAGGCCATGAGGCTTGAGCCGCCCGTCGCCCGGCCATAGATTGCCGGGGATATCTGCAGCGACTCGTTCACGGACGGGCGTGTCTATGAGGTCGCCCGTCCGGAAAAACCAGCCAGAGGCTGAATGTCGGACCAGTTATGTTCGGTCTCGGACTGAATCGGCCTTGGGAAGGCTGAGCGAAGCGGAAATGTTCCAAACCGAGCCTTAGCTCGGCTGATTCAGTGCCTCTTCGGAAGCAGCGTGGACGGACCGAATCCCGGACTCATACGAGCGGGAAAGTTGCGGTTACGCAGCACGGACAGTCTTCGTTTGCCGCCACCGTCAGCGAATCCGAGAGTTTTGCGACAATCTGCAAGCCGCGGCCGCCGTAGAGTGAAGGCGACGTTGCAAGCCGCTCGTTGAGATCAAAGCAATGGCCGGCACAGTTTACTCGAAGCCGTACGGCACCGTTCTCAACACATGCGTTCACCGACATCGGGTTTTCACCGTAGCGCATCGCGTTCGTGACGAGCTCACCAAAGATGATTTCGTGGGGCACCGTGTCCCCTGCGCCGAGACTCCTCATAAACTCGCGGAACTCATGGCGCAGTTGTGCGATCGAAGCGAAATCCTTACCTCGCAATCCCCACTCTTTTGTCGCCATTCTTACCCTCGACGCCTCCGGGCCGCGATCGCCGCTGAAGCCTCGCAGGTCAACGCGTTCGACCTTCTTCCCATAGCGAATCACGCTTCGGGTCCGAGCTGACGCGCGTAATCGCTAATCATCCCTGATAGATACCCGCTTCGCGCAAATCCCAGCGGTGCAAACAAAAGGAGCGCCACCCAAGTGGTGGCGCTCCTTATCTTCCTAGCCTAGCCGATGAACTACGGACTGTGCGAAGGCGGGCCCGGCGGCGGGTTTCCAGCGTTCGACGTGCCTGCCGGAGCCGGCGAAGCGCCGGTCATCGGACCAGCGCCGCCATTGGCGCCGCTCGTACCGGGACTACCGTTGCCGCCCATCGCGTTGGCCCCGGCATTACCGGATGCCGGCCGAGCCGATTGGGCATTACTCGAACTTGCGGACATTTTATCACCCATCGAGGTGGCCTTCGATTTGCACATCATCGTCATCCCGGAACTAGACGAAGGAGCCGCACCGCTCTTCGACATCATCGTATAGCTTTTCGTCTTCGCATTTACCATGACAACCGGATCGCCGGAGGCGCATTTCGGCATGGTCGTGTTAGCGAAGGCGGTGGATGGCGCTAGGAACGCCACCGCGAGGGACAGACTAGCCAGTCGGACTTTCACGTTGTTGGGACCTCCAAGAATAAAACGAGGGAATGATGCCGTATTCCCAGGCCGTCGCGTTCGAAGCAGTTTTGTTCTCCGAACTTCGATCCGCACTGCCATGTTTTCAATCTTGCATTATCGGGCAAAGAGATGAGAAACAGTCATCGATTGACTGACGTCGCAAAATGCCGAAGCCAGGAGCCCACTTGAACGTATTGTCAATCATCAAGAAAGAGCATCGCGAGGTTGGAGCGATGCTCGACAAAGCCCAAAAGCTCGACCCGGACGATCGCGAAATCAAGTCTCTTGCGGAGCAAATCGAAAAGGCCCTCGGCGCACACCTGGCGATCGAAGAGCGCCTATTTTATTCGCGAATCCGCGACCGAGCCGACGAAAGCGAAGATCGTGTTGACGTGTTCGAAGGATATACCGAGCATGAAGTTGCGAAACATCTCATCGCCCTGCTTAAGTCGACACGCAACCGTGACGAGGCGTTCAAAGCGGAGCTGCAAGTCTTGTGCGAGAGCGTGAAGCATCACGTCAAGGAAGAGGAATCGACGATCTTTTCGCTTGCGCGTCGCTTCATCCCAAACGAAGAACTCGAACAGCTGGGCGAAGATTGGCAGCGTGCAAAGAAGCGCCTACAGGCGAAAGCGACGCCCAAATCGGCGCCGAAGTCGACTCGCACTCGTACTCCAGCAACCCGAACGACTGCAAAAAAGACCCGCACCCGCAAGCGCTGACGACACATGCGATTCGTTGAAAGCAAGGAATCAGTGGACAACAGCGAGTCCTTGTCACCCGTCTCGATCAGCGGTCCCGACGGCGGAGTAATCCTGGCGACACTCGATTTCGCCACGCATACGTGGCGCCCGGACGAGAGCGCGAACATCCCGGATGCCCCCTATCCGGTCGAGATCCTCGCTCCGCGGGGCACGGGAGCGGTCCTCGTCGAGATGAGGGCCGACGGAACATTCGTCGACGTGGTCTGATCTCGCGCTACGGCTAGGGCTTCGAAAGCATGATCACGAGACCCCCAATCGCAATGAATCCGCCACCAATGAGAATCGGGGCGTCGGGGCGTGTGTGAAAGATCGCAAAATTCACGAGCTGCGCAACGATGAAGAACAGAACGACGTACGCGCCGAGCAACCGGCCGAAACTCGCCGGTGCAACGTTAACGAATATTCCGTATCCTAATAGCACGGCGCCGCCGGCGGCGATAATGGCGAACTGACTAAGGCCTGCATGGCTCTTCAGGCCGACGCGAACGATGGCGTCGCCGCCGACCTCGAGGCAAGCGGCGACAAGCAGTAGGAGCGGCGTAAGAAGCGCGTTCATAACCACGCTCTTCGGCCGCCGGGACACGTGTCCGGTCGCCGTCGCGTGCCGCCTGGCCTATCCGAGTAGGGCAGTGGTCCCCGGGGTGTTGAGACCTCTGGCGCGATCTCTCATGTGTGCTCCTTGCCCAACCGACGAGTCGGACATTATGAAAGCGTCGCGACGTCACAGTCTTGGTTCCAGCATCGTGAGCCCGGCCGTCCGGATTTTTGGTACCGGCGGCGTTACCTTCTTCTTGCTGGCCCTCTTCGGAATCGTCATGTTCCTCGTCTTCGCGTTCATCAACCACCACTGACCTGCGGCACGTCTCGTGCGCGCAGCGGTTTATAAATGTCCACGCCGCACATGGGATTCGTATCGGTGCTTACGGCTCTAAAACCGTACCTCGAAGCACTACCTGATCTTGCGTAATCGTTCACAAGGCGTCGTTCAGCCTCCGGCGTAAACTGCGGCATGGTCACGCCGCAAGAAGTTCGGGCTATTCCACTATTTGCCGGGCTTGGTGAACCCGAAGTGGCCAGGCTCGCCACGCGCTCCGCGGATCTGCATTTGCAACCCGGCGAGTATCTCGTGCACGAGGGTGACGGGCGAGCGCTGTTCGTCGTCCTCGACGGGCGGCTCGAGACGACGAAGATTGTCGACGGCATCGAGCGCGTAATCGGCGGACGCGCAGCCGCAGAACTCATCGGCGAAGTTCCGATGGTGCTGGGCACTCCCTTTCCCGCCAGCTTTCGCGCCGCCGCTCCGTCGCGCGTCATGCGCGTTGAAGCCCGAGAGTTTCACGCGATTTCGGTGATTACGCCCGACGTTTGGGCGCGCGTGGGTGCGCTCGCGCGCGAGCGAATCGAGGGCTTGCAAGAACTGGCGGCGGACGAACCCGCGCCGCTGGCGACGGTGGTCGGCGATCGCTACGACAAGGCGTGTCGTGATTTGCGTCAGTTCCTCGATCGCAACGGCATCTCGTTCGAATGGGTAACGCCGGCCGAAGCGCGCGCCGGCGCTTGCGCGGTAGACACTTCGGACGCCGGTGACGTCTTCCCGGTGGTGATTTTCCACGACGGCAGCGTGCTACCACGGCCCGAGAAGCGCGAGCTTGCGAAACGCCTCGGATTGACGACGGTCCCGGCTCTCGCGGAGTACGACACGGTGATCATCGGTGGCGGGCCGGCGGGACTGGCCGCGGCAGTCTACGGCGCATCCGAAGGGCTCAAGACTCTCATGGTCGAGCAGGAGGCGCCGGGCGGGCAAGCCGGCACGTCCTCGCGGATTGAAAACTATCTCGGCTTTCCGACCGGTGTTTCCGGCGAAGAACTCGCCAGCCGCGCACTCGCTCAGGCAAAGCGCTTCGGCGCTGAGATTCTCGTGACGTGGAGAGTTGAGAACCTCGACCCCGTGACGCGCGAAGTGCGCTTTGACGGCCACGATGCCGTCCGTGCGAGAACCGTTATCCTCGCGACCGGAGTCTCTTGGCGAAAGTTGGAACTCGATGGCATCGAACATCTGACGGGTCGCGGCATCTACTACGGCGCGTCGCGCAGTGACGCAAGTTCACTGACCGGCCTCGACGTCTATCTCGTTGGGGCCGGAAACTCGGCGGGACAGGCGGCTATGTATTTTTCCGGATACGCCCGGTCTGTGACCCTCGTCGTACGAGGTGAGTCGCTGGCGAAGAGCATGTCGCACTACCTCATCACACAACTGCAATCCAAGTCGAACGTCTTCGTGCGGCTCAACTCGGAAGTCAGTGCCGTCCACGGCACCGACCATTTGGACGCGATCGACGTTACCAGCAAGGACGTCACCGAGCGACTGGACGCGGCCGGACTCTATATCTTTATCGGCGCGACGACCGAGACGGACTGGCTGCCGCCCGAGATCGAGCGCGACAAGCTCGGATACGTGACGACCGGGGACGACGCAGCAAACGCCGGCGGCTGGACGCTCGAGCGTCCGCCCTACCTCCTGGAGACCAGCGTCCCAGGGATCTTCGCAGCCGGCGACGTGCGTTGCCGTTCGATCAAGCGCGTCGCCTCGGGCGTCGGCGAAGGCAGCATGTCGATCGCTTTCGTCCATCAGGTCTTACAAGCGGGCTAGAGAAAGGGAATGGAAGCACGATGAATTGGTTCGAAGCCTGGTGGCCAGACGTTCTCATGACCATTGTGCTCGTATATCGACTCTTCTTTATGAAGCCGCCCGTTGATGCCCGGCCAGACTGGAAGCGCTTGAATGCGGCGCGATCGCTGCAGCTTTGGGCAATCTTTGTCGCTGCAACAATCCTACTACCGAAGGTATTCGCGCATAGCCACTAGCGTCAAAAATAAGTACCGATTTTCTGGCCCCACCTGTCGAAGAGCGCTGCTGGAGTTTCGTATGCGGTCCGTGAGTCGACGTCTCGCGCAGGTGCTAGTCCTTGGAGCGCTGGTTGTCGCGCCGCAGGCGCTGCGCGCGGACCAGGCTGCATACGGCCTGGCGCCTATCGCGGAGTTGGCGCTCGAGCGACCTGCGCGTGGTCGACGACGCAAGTCACGGAGGAAGCGATAAATTCGCTGCCACCATAGTAAATTCGTTGAACGCGTTTAGGCAATGAACCAGTCGTTCGAGCATCGCAGCAGGCCACGCGACCTTGAGGATCACTTCGATAGCAGACTTCGGCAAGTGTCGACGTACTGAACCGCGCCGATCAGTATCATCCGCACAAAAAAAATTCCATAGAGGAAAAGGAGCGGGAAGGCGACTCGTTGCGCCTTCATCTTGAGCCGATTCTCCGGACGCCAGGCGCGCCAAGCCCCGAGACTCACGAGTACCAGCCAAACGCAAACGAAAAGCAAGTCCGGCACCGTCTGCTGGCGCTCCCAGCCCTCTTTGAACGGCAGGTAGGCGTTATTTATCGTGATATTACGCGCTTGCAAGATCGCATTGCATTGGTCGTGGTTGAACGAAGTCCACTCGGACAGCGACGTGAAGAAATGTCCGAAGCCCCAAGACACTTACGGCGTTACCGTGACGAAAATGACATTCGACCTCACAAAGCCGTTGGCCATGAGAGCGGCTTGATATCGGACGGCCGGGTTGACGCGGTCGCGAAACACGAAAGGTGAATCGATGGTGTTCCACCCAGTGTAAACCATCTGAATTGTGAATGTTCCCGAAGGGAGCGTTAGCGCTACGTCCTTAAGGAGACTGAACTCGTGTGATTCCTCGGCGCCGGGCGCGAGAGAGTGTTCCGGGTTAGACCCCGAACAAACGATCCTTTGGGGGTGAACGGGCAGCGATACGCCGTTCATGTCGATCACGACGATCCGCGTCCTCCCGTGTGTCTGACATTCGTCGTACACGTGAATAGGTGAGAAGCCGACGTTCTGAATCGTGAGCGTCAGCGTAATATCTTCGCCCAGTTTATACTCAGCCTTCGGTGTGGATATGCTTACGGCGTACCACCCCTTAGCCGGCCCGAAGTCGGCAGCGCAGACGGGGCTTGCACCAAGCACAAACGCTATCGCGCAAAAGGCAACGAACCTCATCTTCCAACGGTTCGCGAGGCTCAGACAGTCGACCTTATTCCGGGCCGGCAACGCCTCGAATCGTCACGTCATCTATAGGGAAATGACGAATGACGAATGACGAATCGATTCGACCGGGCTGACGGGGTGCTGCGCTTCGCTTAGCGTTTGCACACCCCACCCGTGCGCCCTGAGCCCCTCGCCTCGTGTAAAGCGGCCTCTGGTCATTCGTCATCCGTGACGATTAGGCGACGAATCAGAACGGCTCGAGGTCCTTCATCGAGCCGTCCGGGTCGAACTCGTCCGAGTTGAACGTGCAGCGAGATGGGTCCGCGTGCTCGGCAAAGCCGCAAAAGCCAAGCCGGAGTTTGACTTCGGCCGGCACACGTTCCACGATCTACGGCATACGTGCGCGACACTGCTGCTTGGGAGAGGCGTGTCGCCTCTACACGTAGCGCAACGACTCGGCCACTCGACGACCGGTACGACGCTCGACGTTAGGCGCACGCGCCCGGCTCGGACGAAGACGAGTCGGGCCACGTGTTCGAAGCGCTGCCGGGCGTGAATCGCTCCACCAATCGCTCCCTGGCAATTTGAAAGGGTCAGCGCCGAAGCGCTAACCCTTATAGAAAAATATGCCGAGAGCCAGAATCGAACTGGCGACACCAGGTTTTTCAGACCTGTGCTCTACCGACTGAGCTATCTCGGCCAACCTCGGGCATCCTGGGCGACCGGTGTCGATTCAACGCGCACCCCGGACACC
>Ga0302325_10023765_pt1 | contig 12762 bp, 9 predicted proteins | sample Palsa_T0_2_FD_201948 | JGI IMG/M metagenome (GOLD analysis project Ga0302325, IMG submission 201948) | Peat permafrost microbial communities from Stordalen Mire near Abisko, Sweden - Palsa_T0_2 | ecosystem: Environmental > Terrestrial > Soil > Palsa > Peat permafrost | place: Sweden: Abisko... | reverse complement strand
CCGCGCTGGACCAGTCAGCCGTGGTTTCTCGCCTCGAAACAGATGTTCCTGGTTCCGGGCGATTCGTCCATGGGATACCGCTTGCCGCTCGAGTCTCTTCCATGGACCAAGCCGGAAGATGTCACTTATTCCTACGACCCGGATCCCTTTGAAAAGCGTGCGCGGCTCCCGGCCCAGCCAGAGCGCAAACGCTCTCTTTTTGAAGCGCGCGGTGTCGCCGACGATCCGGTACCGGAGGCGGATAAGGCCAAACCGCCGGAGAAGGGCGAATCGGCAGCCTGGATCGCGCGTCCCGCCCTCTGCGTCGAGCCGCGCCAGGGCAAGTTGTTCGTCTTCATGCCGCCGGTCGAGTATCTGGCGGACTATCTGGATCTGGCGGCCGCCATCGAAGATACAGCCGCTTATCTCAAAATGCCGGTGTTGCTGGAAGGTTACGCGCTTCCTTCGGATCCCCGCATCGCCGTGCTGAAAGTGACACCGGATCCCGGCGTCATCGAAGTCAACATCCAGCCGGCGGCAAGCTGGGACGAGCTCACGGTAAACACTACCGCGCTCTACGATCTCGCGCGCCAGAGCCGCTTAGGCACGGAGAAATTCATGTTGGATGGACAACACTCCGGTACCGGCGGCGGCAACCACGTGGTGATCGGCGGCCCGACTCCGGAAGACAGCCCCTTCCTTCGCCGCCCCGATCTGTTGCGAAGCATGGTCGGTTACTGGCAAAATCACCCGTCGCTATCGTATCTGCTCTCGGGATTGTTTATCGGTCCGACCAGCCAACACCCGCGGGTGGATGAAGCGCGCACCGATTCCATCTACGAGCTGGAGATCGCCTTCGACCAGATCCCGGACAAGGAGGCTCCCCCGAGCCCTCCGTGGCTGGCCGATCGCGTCTTCCGAAACCTGCTGACCGATCTGGCGGGCAACACCCATCGCGCCGAGTTCTGCATCGACAAGCTCTACTCGCCCGAGTCCGCCGGAGCGCGGCTCGGCCTGGTCGAATTGCGCGCGTTCGAGATGCCTCCGCACGCGCAAATGAGTCTCACCCAGCAATTGCTGGTGCGGGCGCTGACGGCGCACTTCTGGGAGACTCCCTACCGCCGCAAACTGGTGTGGTGGGGAACCATGCTGCACGACCGCTTTATGCTGCCTCACTTTGTTCAACTCGACTGGGAGGACGTCATGGCGGACCTGCGCGAAGCCGGGTTTGAGTTTCAGACGGAATGGTTTGCCCCCCATTTCGAGTTTCGATTTCCGCAGATCGGTTCGGTAACCAGGCGCGGCGTGCGGCTGGAGCTGCGGCACGCGCTGGAACCGTGGCACGTGCTGGGCGAAGAGGCTTCCGGTAGTGGGACCATCCGCAACGTGGATTCATCCGTCGAGCGGTTGCAGGTGAAAGTGGCCGGAATGATCGGCGAGCGCTTCGTGGTGGCGTGCAACGGCCGCCGGGTGCCGCTGCACGCGACAGGCGAAGGCGGCGAATTTGTGGCGGGAGTGCGTTATCGTGCATGGCAGCCGCCGTCGTGCCTGCATCCCAACATCCCGGTGCATACGCCCCTGGTGTTTGACATTATCGACACCTGGTCTGGACGCGCGATCGGGGGCTGCACGTATCATGTAACGCATCCGGGCGGACGGGCCAATGAGCAGTTTCCGGTCAACGCCTACGAAGCTGAGAGCCGTCGCCTGGCCCGCTTTCAGGATACCGGCCACACCCCGGGTTCCATGGTTGTCCCACCAGAGGAGAGCAATCCCGAATTCCCACTGACGTTGGATTTGCGGCGTACGAGCTGAAGGAGGGGCCTACAGTCCGAACTCACCGAATAACCAGATATCCTTTCCGGGGCTCGCTTTGGAAGCGGCTAAGGTCTACTGTTGATCGTTCGCAACGATAGCGACTTGAGGCTGATCTTCTTGCGTCAGCGTCCGCGAAAAAACAATCGTCTTCATACCGGGCATCGATACACGTCCGACGCCCGAACAAGATGGTGTCGAACTGGTTGAATATCACAGTGAAAACGACAACCGGGCCCGTGGTTATCCAATCGGCTTCGCCTTTGGTCCTGCAATATAACCGTCTATACTCATCACCACTGAATGCCGAACGCGTCGCTTATTTACCGTCTCAGCGAAAGCTCGAACTGGACGCCTTCCGTTTTTTGTAACGCTGTGAGGATGCTGGAAAGATTAGCAGCGGATGGGCTGCCCTTTGGCCCCAGCATTCGCATCAGGCTCTTAGCGGGGATGTGCGTGCGTTCCTCCAGGTTCTGAAATCCGACTGTCGCGTTGACATAGTCGCGTAGGACGGCCTTGCCAGTCGCAAGGTCGCCGTTGATGACGCACTCGACGGCCTCGCGCAGAAGCGCTTGACGAAAATCCGAGTCGCGCTGCGCCCGCGCCCGGATGGTTTCCTTGAAGTCGTGGGTTAGGGGCATTATCAAATCTCCTTTTTCTTTCTTCGTTTGTACGCGACCCAGCATTCCTTCGCCTCCGCGATATCCTGTTGTTGCCGCTTCTTCGTGCCGCCGCCGATCAGAATCACAAGGCGATCGCCATCCCTGCCGAAGTATATTCGATAGCCAGGACCGAAGTCGATCTTGTATTCAATCCGGTCAACACCATACCTGAAACCCGGAACGCTGCGCACGTGGATTACAATCCCCTCTACAATTGTTGTACTGCTACTGTTCGGCGGGAATAGCTCTGGCGCCGTGCTTAATGGTACTTGGTTCCTCACCCTGGCTCCCTAATGGCACCACCGCCGGAACGCTCTGAAGGTGTATGTGCGTGTCGTGGATTTCCTAATGTTCCTAATGCACCTAAGCGTTCCCAACGGCCGGGTTGGGAAAGAGCCAGCCTGTACAGGCGCAGGCGAGCCCCAGCATGCAGATTGCGCTGAAACCAAAGTAAGAGCCCAGCCAATGCAAAGTCTGAGCGGGTGACCCTGGCTCCAATTTGATCCAGCGAAACACGAAAGCAAGAAACGCCAAAGCAAAACCAACCGAGATCGCTCCGGCCGCGGCAAGGAGCCATTGGTCCGCAAGATGACTTCGCCACGCTCGTGCGGATGCCAGTTCATAAATGCCGACGCTCATTGCCATCACGACGATCAGGAGCGCGACAGTACGAAATGCGAGAGGACCTCTCCAGAAAGTAAGGATCAATCCGGGTGCGCTACAAGCAAGGCCATTCAGCACCAGTAGCCAGGATTGGCCGTTTCTGGAACTCCAAATACCGGTTGCGATCGTGCAAGCTCCCGCCGCCAGCGCGAGCACACCCATCTGCACGAGCGTACCTCTGTTGTTCACAAATGTACGCAGCGTCACCGATCCATCCGGGCTCCGCATAAAAAAGTCATGATGGAATACATCGCATCAAGGACGCCGCACAATGCCAGTAACCACCAGTTCTAATCAGCGTGTGTATCATGCGCAACCCCCCGGATCCTGACAGGATCTCCCATAATCATCACACCGCCGTGTCAAGTCCCGCGATGGTCACAGGATAGCGGCCGCACTCCGGGTATGATGGTTGTTCCACCGGAGGAGCGCGGTCCCGAAATTCCCGCCAACGTTGAATTTGCGATGTACGAGATAAATCCCACAGTCCGGGGACTCCTTTACGTCGGCCCTTTATGAGCATTTCCGGAGACACACTCGAGGCACCCCTGCTATCGGACGGTTATCTCCAGACGGACGGCGTCTATGACGAGATGTCGGCCGTGCCCGGCGTTCTTCGTCCCCACTGGGATAGGTTCATCGGTTCGATGTCCGCGCTTGGCGGCGAAGAGCTTGCGCGCCGCTGGAAAATCGCCCGCCAGCGAATTCGGGAAAACGGCGTTACCTACAATGTCTATGGCGACCCGCTCGGAATGGACCGGCCGTGGAATCTGGATTCGATCCCTCTGTTAATTCCGCCGGCGGAGTGGAATGCGCTTGAAGCGGGCCTGATACAGCGCGCGCATCTGCTGAACTACATCCTGGCGGACCTTTACGGCCCACAAGAACTGCTCCGCGGCGGCCTGCTCCCGCCGGCGCTGGTATTCGCCAACCCCGGCTTCTGGCGGTCGTGTCACGGCATGCCCACGGCGGTTCATCCCTACCTGCACCTGCTCGCCGTGGACCTGGCGCGCTCGCCGGATGGCCAATGGTGGGTGCTCGCGGACCGCACCCAGGCGCCTTCGGGCGCGGGTTATGCGCTGGAGAACCGCACGGTTCTGGCGGAGACCTTTCCGGACTTGTTTCGCGAATTTCAGGTGCAACGTCTGGCGTCCTTCTTCCGCTCGTTTCGCGATAATCTGCTGAACCTGTCGCCCTCGCGCCGCGATAATCCGCGGGTGGTACTGCTTACCCCGGGACCGTTCAACGAGACGTACTTCGAGCACTCCTACCTGGCCCGTTATCTCGGCTTCACCCTGGTCCAGGGAGGCGACCTGACGGTGCGCGAAAGCCGCGTATTCCTCCAGACGCTCGACGGCCTCAAGCCGGTCGATGTGATCCTGCGGCGCGTGGACGACAGCTTCTGCGACCCGATCGAATTACGCTCTGACTCTTTTCTGGGCGTGGCGGGTCTGGTGGAGGCCGTGCGGGCAGGCAACGTGGTGGTCGCCAATGCGTTGGGCACCGGTCTGATTGAATCGTCGGCCTTCATGCCCTTCCTTCCGCGGCTCAGCCGGCGGCTCCTCGGAGAGCGGTTGAAACTGCCTTCCGTCGCCACATGGTGGTGCGGCCAGCCCCAGCCGCTGCAATACGTACTCGACAATCTGGATTTTCTGGTGATCAAGCCAGCCTTCCCCGCGCACGGCCTCGAGCCGGTTTTTGGCGGAAAGCTCACCGGCGACGAACGGTCGCGCATGATTAAGCGGCTGCGAGAACGTCCCTACGAATTCGCCGGCCAGGAATTGGTGGACCTTTCTACGGTCCCAGTCTGGTCCCAGGACAGCCTGGCTCCCCGCCGCGTCGTTCTGCGCGTCTTTCTAGCGGCGTCGGGAGACTCCTGGGTGGTGATGCCCGGCGGACTCGCCCGCGTGTCTCCTTCGCTCGATACGGCGGTAGTTTCCATGCAAAGCGGCGGTGGCAGCAAGGACACTTGGGTTCTCTCCAACGGGCCGGTGGACGTATTCACTCTGCAACGTCCCCGCGACGAGCCGCTCGAGCTGAATCGCGGGGAGGGCAGCGCCGTACCCAGCCGCGCGGCCGACCACCTTTTTTGGCTGGGCCGCTACGCCGAGCGATGCGAGCACCTTGCCCGCGTGCTTCGCTGCGTTCTGACCCGGCTTACCGGTGAGTTCGGAGCCTCCGGCACGTCGGACTGGGAATCGTTGATGAAGCTGTACGATTGTCTGGCATCGCCTCACTCCCGGCTGTCGGAGGACGACCCCCAAGGGCACCTGGACCAATGGCGGGACCTGGAACAGGAAATCCTTTCTCTGATTTTCGAAGAACAGCGCAGCGATAGCCTGAACGCGATTCTGAGTCGCGCCGCGCGGGCCGCCGCGCACGTCCGGGCCAGCCTTTCGAGTGACACGCTGCGGATCGTGAGCCAGTTCGGCGCGGCTCACACGTCGGCCTGGGGCTACGCCTCGACAGGCGAAGCGTTGGCGGTACTGAATCGCTGTATAGGGACACTCGCGGCGCTTCGCGGGATCGAAATGGAGAACATCACCCGCAGCCCCGGATGGCATTTTCTCGGCGTCGGAAGACGCATCGAACGCTCGGTCCAACTGGTGGATCTTTTTCGGGCCATTATCGTGCCCCTTACCCCTCGGACCTGGCCGACGCTCGAGATGTTACTAGAGGTCGCCGACAGTTCGATGACCTACCGGTCCCGCTACTTCACCGTGCTGCAAGCCGCGCCCGTGCTCGACCTGCTGATGAACGATGAGGCCAATCCCCGCTCGCTGGCCTTCCAATTACACGATCTTATGGGGCATTGCCGGCGCCTGTCCGACCGGCCTTCCGGGGCTGGATGGCCGATCTCCAAACAGAGACATCTGGAAGAAGCGGCGGCCAATCTGTTTCGCGCCGACGTCCGCGCGCTCTGCCAGCCAGGCGACCGAAGCGTACGCGAGCCGCTGGACCAACTGCTGGCCGGAACTGGCGCGGCGCTGGCCGCTTTGTCGGATGCCATCACCTACGTCTACTTCAGTCACGCGGAAATGGGGCGGTCCACTTGATTTATCGCGTCCGGCACAGAACCACGTACGATTATGAGGACCAGGTCTCGGTATCGCACCACGTGGCGCGTCTGACTCCGCGCAATCTTCCAAAACAGATCTGCCCGGAGAGCCACATATCCATCCTGCCCGCGCCGCCGGTCACTTCTACCCACTCCGACTACTTCGGCAATTCGCTGACCTTCTTCACTCTGGATGAGCCTCACGAGCGCCTCATGGTGGAGGCCAATAGCGATTTGGAAGTGAAGGCCCTCGCACTACCGGACTTTTCCGGATCTCCTCCCTGGGAGACCGTCCGGGAGTTATTGCCCGGCGACCATAGCGACGAGGTCCTGGACGCCTATCAGTTCGTCTTCGATACCCGTCGCGTGGGGTCAAGTCCGGAACTGGCCGCCTATGCGCGCGAGTCGTTTCCCGAAGGTCGCCCGCTGCTCGCCGCGGCACTCGATCTCACGCGTCGAATCCACCAGGATTTCCGCTTTGACAAGAAGGCCACCGAAGTCGCGACCCCCGTCGAGACCTTTTTCGAAAAGCGCCGCGGCGTGTGCCAGGACTTCGCTCATCTGCAGATCGGGTGCATGCGATCTCTCGGCCTTCCGGCGCGTTACGTCAGCGGCTATTTGAGAACCATGCCACCGCCCGGCAGGCCGCGTCTGATAGGGGCCGACGCTTCGCACGCCTGGTGTTCGGCATGGTGCCCCGGGACCGGATGGGTGGACTTCGATCCCACCAACAATTGCGTACCCTCGGACGGTCATATCACCGTGGCGTGGGGACGCGATTATAGCGACGTAAGTCCCATCTATGGCGTGCTGCTCGGCGGCGCCAGGCACAAGCTGCATGTGGAAGTGGATGTCATGCCGCTTGCATAATCAGGGAGCGCTGGCCGGGACGCAGCGGAACACGACGATTTTATCGGAGGTCGTAGTGACAGTCTGCTGAAAGGTGGAACCGACCGCCGTAAAAGTTGTCACGTGGGTCGCGAAACTCGCATTGGCGTTGAAGTCCTGCACCGGAACCGCCAGTGCAGCTTCTGAGCCCTCGCCTTCGACTGAAGAGAACTCGTACTCATATAACTTATATGAAATGCCGGGTGTAAGGCGGCTCACTGTGAGCTGTAGCACAAAGTTTTTCATCCAGGCATCCGGCGGGTTGTTCGTGCAGCTCCGTCCCCAGACACTGCTCCCGATCATCGCGTTTTCGTAGTCATAACCGGCCACCGGATCGCGCGGATTCCAAAGTCCATTGGCGGCGGTTGGTCCGGCGATGGTCAGCGCAACGGGGAGCGTCACCAACGTCGGGTCTTCAGGTCCGGCGACGGAGAACCCGTAGTTGTGAGGTCCGACTATGGGAACCGGGTCATAACCGGAGCCGCCCGTGTACGTCAGAATAGTATCGTCACCTGGAATAATAATGGAATAAGCTTGCGCATTCTTGCGGTTGGCTCCAACGCGCGTGTTTGCCAACGACTCAAAGGTGTAGCCGAACACATACGGCGTACAGCCGGTCGAGTCGGAACCGGCGCCCGGCGGAATGGCCGGGTTGGAAGTGAATTTGTTACCCGAAAGAGTGTAGTTACCGTGATCGTCAAAATATACGACATCATCGGGATAGTAGGTCGGGTCCGTTGGAGAGTGATTGGTGCCGAGCCTGATGACCGCGACTTCGTGGTCGTACTGGGGATCCGAGCCGCCGTTCATCAAAATCGCGATGGTTACCTGATGCCCGCTGATAACTTCCTGTTTTACCCACGACATGTACTCTTCGTATCCGGCCATCCCCGGCGTCTGCACCGGGTAGTTGTACGTGGTTGCGGCCAGCCGTGAATTCGAGAGACACAGGGAGGCGTTGGCATAAGTATTTGGTCCGCTGACGCCGGTCCCCGGGTCCTCAATCAGCAGTTGGGCGTCGTAGTCGACCTGGCCGCGGTGAGCAGCGCAGGCGCCATTTGCTCCTGACTGGGATAGTCCGGCGCCGCAGATCAGGCGTGCATTGAACTGTGACATCCACTGCCCGTTATTGAGTCCGGCTTGCATCATGGATACTTCGCCACAGTAGCCGTCGTTGTTCTCCCATTGATAAAAGGGTTGTAGGGTTTGACGCGGGTAGATGTAGAAACTGGTAGACGGCGGCATTGTACCGTCCACCAACTGCTGTCCACAATCCGACTCCGCTGCTGGGGCGCGAGCTGCTACGGCAGACAGTTCGGCAAAGCCGAACACCAGAATCAGAACACTATTCTTGATCGTTGGCACGGTCAACCGCCTTCCGACAAAGGCTTGCCGATCTCCCAATGGTGTCCGAACGGATCGACGATTCGTCCTATGCGCCAACCATATTGGTTGTTGACAGGCCAGACTACCGTGGCTCCCGCGGTGACAGCTCGCTCGAAAGCCGCATCCGGATCTTCCACGATCATGACCATTCGCACAGAACCGCCGCCGAGTGACTCCGGACTGAAGTTGAAGTGCTCCGGCGACTCGTCGGCAAGCCAGAAATCGGCGGTCCCCACGGACAACCGAGCGACCACCTCGCCGCCCTCGCTCTCGACGCGAAACAACTCGCCGGCTCCGAACGCCGCCTTATAGAACTCGATCGCCCTCTTCCCGTTTCGAACCGAGAGCATGGGAGCTATCGTAGTCTTTCCATCCTGGCCGGCCTGCGAGTCACTACTCATCGGGAACGTCTATTAGGGCTCGCATAATACAGTGACAGCCGGACCGCCGTTGTTGCGCACGCTAGCTAGTGCCGGATCTGTCACCGAATCAGGCGAAACTCAAGTGTTATTGTAGCTTATGATGAGGCCCTCGTTCTATGGTCCATGCGGGCGATCGGGCAGCGCGAATGCGACGTAAGCTCCGCGTATCGCGACCTGCGTCGCCCGGGTCAGTCCAACCTGCGCGGAGGCGCAGAAGACGATGAATTGCCGCCCGCCAATTTCATAGACGGCCGGCATGCCTTCGAGAGCGGCGGGCGCCTCCGCTTCCCACAACACCTTTCCGGTTTCTATGTCGAAGGCTCGAACCTTGCGATCGCGGGTTCCAGTGAAAATCAATCCCCCGGCGGTCACCACCGGACCCACCTTCGGATAATGCGTGCCGGTATCTTGGACTCCCTTCGCGGCAAGCTCCGGCACTTCTCCGAGAGGGATCTTCCATTTGATGCTTCCCTCATTCAAATCGTATGCGGTGAGCGAAGACCAAGGCGGCGCGATGGCAGCCACGCCGTCGCTCGCTATCATAAATCCGAACCCGCTGACATAGCGCACCTCACTCGCCCCGGGCGCCGTCTCCGGCTCGAGTTTGAGCAGGCTGGGTAAGTCCTTCGACACTACGATCAGAGTGCCCTTGGATGGATCGACCGCGGCGCCGCTCCAGTTCGCTCCGCCGTTGTTGCCTGGCATCTCAATCGTGCCGCGCCGGCTGGGTGGCGTGAACATTCCCTCGTTGCGGGCGCTGAGGATCTCATCGCGGAAACGGGCGCGATCCTGTGCGCTCAGGAATGGACTGAGGTCGTCGACGGTAAATCTTTGACGCGCGAAGGGCGGCGGCTTCAGGGGGAATGGCTGCGTCGGCCAGGTCTGTTCTCCGGGCATGTCGGAGGCGGGTACGGGACGCTCCTCGATGGGCCAGATCGGCTCGCCGGTTTCGCGGTTGAATACCCATACGAATCCCTGCTTGCTGACTTCGGCCACCACGTCGACAGTCTTACCGTTGTGGCGAACGGTCAGTAACTTAGGGGCAGTCGCATCGTCATAGTCCCAGATGTCGTGGTGCACCATCTGGAAGTGCCACCGGCGCTTTCCCGTGCGGGCATCCAGCGCCAGCAGGCAGTCCGCGAACAGATTGGCCCCCTTTCGATCGGCGCCGTAGAAATTATACTTGGCGCTGGCGGTCGGAGCGTAGACGATGCCGCGCTTCTCGTCGAGCGAAAGCTCTCCCCAAACGTTGGCTCCCCCGACTTTTTGCCATGCGTCCGGGGGCCAGGTGTCGTATCCGAACTCACCGGGATGCGGGATGGTGTGAAAGCTCCAGACCAGCTTGCCGCTGCGCACGTCGAAAGCGCGTATGTCTCCGGGCGCCGACCCGTACCCCTGATTTGTCGCCGACCCTAGAATCAGCAGGTCCTCAAAGACTCGGCCGGGCGTGGTGGACTGCACCAGTGAAATGGTCTTCGGATCGCGGCCCAATCCTTCCTTCAGATTGACACCGCCGGCCTTACCAAATGACAGAATCGGCTTTCCGTTGCGGGCATCGATCGCGCGCAGGAAGTGATCGCCGGCGAACAAAAGGCGCCGATCGGAACGATCTTTGCTTTCCCAGTAATTGATTCCCCGGTTAGTAATGATCTTTGTCTCCGGATCAGGCGAATAGGTCCAGAGCTCCCTTCCGGTGGCGGCATCCAGGGCGACGATCGAATTGTTCCTGGCCATAACGTAGATCAGGCCATCGACCACTATGGGGTTGAAGAGGTAAGGATTATTGTCTCCCGTCGAATACACCCAGGCAATCGTCAGCTTGTCGACATTGGAGCGATTGATCTGGCTGAGCGCGGAGTACTGCGCCGCATCGGCAGCCCCTCCATAATCACGCCATGTCAGGTGATCCTGCGCAAGCGCGCTCGAAGCAGTGACAAAGAAGAGACAGCTAAACAGAAATGCCGCGCACTTATGAGTGGCCAGTCCGGTTTTCATCGAGGTATGCTTTTTAGTGTAGCGTTAGTGAGGCGGGGATGAGCGATGAGTGATTGGACGCGAAGGACAATCCTGCGGGGAGCTGTCTGCGCGACGGCCGCCGCCGCGACAAAATCCGGCGCGCAGCCAGGCGCTCGTCCTGTTCCGGAGCTCACCATATTCCCTTACGGCGCCGTTGAATTAACCGATGGTCCATTGAAGCGGCAGTTCGACGAGAATCATACCTTCTTTCTGCACCTGAGCGAGGACCGCCTGCTGAAGATCTACCGGCAGCGCACCGGACTGCCCGCGCCGGGAGAGGACATGGGCGGGTGGTACGACGATTTCTGCCCGGGAGCGCACTTTGGACAGTATCTTTCGGCTCTGGCCCGCTTCGCTGCTGTCACGCGTTCGGAGCCGACTCGCGCGAAGGTCAAGCGCCTGGTGAGCGGCTATGCGCAAACCGTGGATTCCACCGGCAAGTTCTTCGTCGACCTGCGCTATCCGGGTTATACCTACGACAAGCTGGTGTGCGGTCTGCTCGACGCTCACACGTGTGTCGGCGATGAGAACGCCGTGCCGGTTCTGTACGCAACTACGCGGGCCGCCAAGCCGCACATGGCCGATCGCGCGCTCACTGACGAAGAAAAGCATGAACGTCCGCACAAGGACGAGACTTACACGTGGGACGAGCAGTACACCATGGCGGAGAATCTCTTTCTGGCCTACGATCGCACTGGGGACCGGATGTTCTTTGATATGGGCAAACGTTATCTGCTGGACCGCACGTTCTTCGATCCGCTTTCGCAGGGGCAAAACGTGCTGCCGGGCCTGCATGCCTACAGCCACGTGAACGCGCTCAGCTCCGGCATGCAAGGCTACCTGAAGCTGGGCGACCCGAAGTATTTTCACGCAGTCACCAACGCCGTCGAGATGATCTGGAAGGATCAGAGTTTCGCGACTGGCGCATGGGGGCCAAACGAGGCCTTTGTCGAGCCCGGTAAAGGGCAGCTCGGCGCAAGCCTGGCCGATACGCACAGAAGCTTCGAGACGCCGTGCGGATCCTATGCGCATTTCAAAGTGATGCGTTACCTGCTAGCCCTCACCAAAGATGCGCGCTATGGCGATAGCATGGAGCGAGTGCTCTACAACACCATACTGGGCGCCTGGCTGGTACGCGAAGATGGCTCGAGCTTCTATTATTCCGACTATCATCACTCGGGCACCAAGACTTACCGGCGAGCGATTCCAGGAGCGACTTACCGGTGGGATCTGGATGCCAAGTGGCCGTGCTGCTCGGGAACCCTGCCACAGATCGCCGCGGACTACACCATCAGCGCCTACTTCCGCGGTCCCGATGGTCTTTATGTGAATCTCTATGTTCCCTCGCGACTCTCCTGGACTATGAATTCGGTCCGGTGCGTACTGACTCAGCAGACTGCCTATCCGGCAGACAGTCTCGTGACCTTGCGGATGGAGCTTTCCGCGCCGCTCGAGTTTCCGCTGTATCTTCGTATCCCGGCCTGGGCCGGGAGACAGACCTCCATTTCGGTGAACGGCAAGCGCCAACAAGTGCCTCCTTCGCCGGGAACTTTCCTGGCACTCCGGAGAAACTGGAAAAGCGGCGACCTGGTTGAACTGGATGTCGATCAGCCGGTGAGGACCGAGGCGGTCGACCCTCAGAACGCCGACCAGGTGGCGATCATGCGCGGCCCTCAGGTGCTCTTCGCCATATCCGATGCGCAGCCCGAGCTCAGGCGCGATCAAGTCGCCCGACTGCAGCTGGCCAGAGCCGGGAATGACGATTGGAAGTTGCAAGTTGAGCGATCGACGGTTCTGCTGCGGCCGTTCCCGAACATCGGCGGTGAGGTCTACCAGACTTATTGGAAGGTGATCAGTTAGGCCCATCTCACCC
>Ga0302325_10023764_pt1 | contig 12763 bp, 8 predicted proteins | sample Palsa_T0_2_FD_201948 | JGI IMG/M metagenome (GOLD analysis project Ga0302325, IMG submission 201948) | Peat permafrost microbial communities from Stordalen Mire near Abisko, Sweden - Palsa_T0_2 | ecosystem: Environmental > Terrestrial > Soil > Palsa > Peat permafrost | place: Sweden: Abisko... | reverse complement strand
CTGGTTCGCTAAGAGCCTATGCGAAAACCGCCTGAGAGAGAGGAACAGTCCCCCTTTTGCTCTGCGGACGGCGAAAAATCGGGACAGTCCCTGGCGGTTTTCGGATCGGCTCCAATGCGGCGCCGAGTCAGCTTGTTGGCCAGCCATCTGCTTGCGCAAATCGCGGCCGCGCGAGGGTCCGACTGTGCCGTCTCTGCCGACAAATACCCTGCATTGCCGGCCCTGAGCCCGGTGGCCGGGGATCGAAAATGTTGGCTGCGTGGGATACAATTTCGCAGGCAGTCGAGCGTCCACCGCGTCCGAAGGCAGATAGCTGATAAGCAGTTGATAAGGAACACGTATCGATGGACAAACCTTCTGGGGCCCCCGCCTCCGATCCGGACAAACCCGCGTTGAAGCCCCGGTTCAATATCTCCAATCTGGGACTGCTCGTCATTTTGCTGGTGGTGATCGGATTCTTCGTGTTCAACGCCAACGGTCCGCACCTGGATCGGCTGAACTATTCCGAGTTCTACAAGCAGGTCGAGGACGGCAAGATTCTGGCCGTCGAGTTCCGCGACTCGCGGATCGTCGGCAAGCGCAAAGACAAGCACGTGGGCGAGACGAAGGCGGAGCTCGAGAAAAGCAAAGATGACTTTTACGTCGACCTCCCCCCGTTGGGCGACAACAACCCGTTGATGACGTTCCTGCTGGCCCACGTTCCCACCGTCAATTCGCAAGCCCAATCGAACAATGAGATGTTCCTGGTGCTGCTCTGGGCGGTGCTTCCGCTGCTGGTGCTGCTGGGAATTTGGTTGATGCTGCGTCGGGCCCGCGATCAATTCATGGGGGGCGGGATTCTGGGTAGTTTCACCAAGAGTCCCGCCAAGCGCTACGAGACCAGCAAGCGGCCGATCACGTTTGCCGACGTGGCCGGTCTGGAAGGGGTCAAGCACGACTTGGAAGAAATCGTCGAGTTCCTGAAGAGTCCGGAGAAATTCCAGCGCTTGGGGGGACACGTTCCCAAGGGCGTGCTGCTGATGGGCCCCCCCGGCACCGGCAAAACGCTGCTGGCCCGCGCCGTGGCCGGAGAGGCGGGCGTGCCCTTCTTCTCGATCAGCGGCTCCGAGTTCATCCAGATGTTCGTCGGCGTGGGGGCCAGCCGGGTCCGCGACATGTTCAAAACGGCCAAGGAGGCGTCTCCGTCGATTTTGTTCATCGACGAAATCGATGCCGTGGGACGCATCCGCGGCGCCGGCCTGGGAGGCGGCCACGATGAGCGCGAGCAGACGCTCAATCAGATTCTGAGCGAAATGGACGGCTTCAGCCAGACCGAATCGGTGATCGTGCTGGCCGCCACCAACCGGCCCGACGTGTTGGATCCGGCCTTGCTACGCCCGGGCCGCTTCGACCGCCACGTGACCGTGGACCGTCCGAATCACAAGGCCCGCGCGGAGATCTTCAAGGTCCACGTGCGCAACGTGCCGTTGGCCGACGACGTCGACCTGGAACGCCTGGCCAGCGGCACCGTGGGACTGACCGGGGCCGACATCCGCAACCTGGTCAACGAGGCGGCGCTGTGGGCCACGCGCCAGGAAAAAGACAAGGTGGACATGGACGACTTCGAGCATGCTCGGGACAAGGTCCTGATGGGACCGAAGCGCGAGGAAGTCCTCACCGGCAAAGCGAAGGAGCTGACCGCTTATCACGAATCGGGACACGCCCTGCTGGCCTGGATCGTGCCGGGCGCCGACCCCGTCCACAAAGTCACGATCATTCCGCGGGGCCGCGCGCTGGGCGTCACGCAGTTGCTTCCGGAAGAAGATCGGATGAACATCGGCGAGAGCGAATTGCACGCGGCCTTGATCTTCATCCTGGGAGGCCGCGCCGCCGAAAAGCTGATTTTCAACGAGTACAGCGCCGGCGCGGAGAACGACCTGGTGCAGGCTACCAAGTTGGCCCGCCGCATGGTGACGGCCTGGGGCATGAGCGAGCGGTTGGGGCCGGTGGCCTATCGCACGTCGGAAGAGCACCCGTTTCTGGGAAAGGAAATCCACGAGCAGCGGGAGTTCAGCGAGGACACGGCCCGCGTCATCGACGAGGAAATTGCGCGAATCCTGCACGGCGCCGCGGAGAAGGCCAGCGAATTGTTGAGCGAGCACCGCGGCGACCTGGAGGCCCTGGCCCGCGCCCTGGAAGAGCGCGAGGTGCTGGACGAAAAGGAGATCGCGGAGATCCTCGGCCCGTCGGTCAACAAGCGCGCCCAGTCGAACGGACAACAGATCGACATCGGCCCGCGCGGCCCGCAAACTCCCGACGTCCAGCCGGCCAGCGAAGCCGAAGTGTGAGCGGAGCGATGCCCCCGAAGCGCGTCGGCCGTCAAGCCTTGCCTGGTTTGACGGTTTTGCCCACTCGTCAAGGTTTCGCTGGAAACTCCCTCCGCCGCCCTCGTTTGCGTCAAGAGCCGGAGAATCGGCTTGAGTGTCGTGCTCGGACGCGCCGATAGAAATCCTACAAAGCGACGGGAGGGCGGGACACACGTGGGTCCCGCTTCAGGATAGAGGTCATGGCAAAACGACGGATCGGTTTGCCATGACCTTTTTTTGCGCGCTGGGGTGCCTCTGACGGGCGATCAGGGCACGGTCTTGGCGCCCGCGGGGCGCTTTGCGGAACCGCCCTTCTCGGTTTTCTCGGCCAACCGCTTCTTCAACTTGGCCAGGAGCTCTTCGGATTCCTTGCGGTAGGAAAAAGCCTTGCCGTTGTCCAGCGTGTTCGTCAAAAGCTGGCTGAGCTGTTCGGTGCGTCCACTCTGGTCCTGGAAGGCCGTCGCGACGAAATAGGCGCTGTCGGCGGTGAACGAGTTGGCCTGAATCACCGCGAGCAACTCCCGTTCCGCCTCCGCGGTCCGATCGAGGCGAAAGTTGATCCAACCCAACGTCGCCACCAACTCCGTGTTGCTTGGATACAAGCGGGCGTTGAGCTCGGCAAATTCCAGGGCCCGTTTGTTGTCATTCTTGTCGCTCTTTTCGATCAGCACGAGAGCCAGACTGTTGTTCACCTGGATGTTCGTGGGCGCCGCGAGGTGCGCCTGCTCGAGATACTTTTCGGCCGTGTCATAATCCTTGGTCATCCGGGCGATGATCCCCAGCGTCAGCTTCGCTTCCACGTTCAGTGGATCGAGTTTCAACGCGGCTTCGGCATGTTGCTTGGCTTCGTCGAATTGTCCGTTCATCATGTAATACTGGGACACCGCGATTTGGCCGACGATGTTCTTGGCTTGAGTTTTCGCGGCTTTCTTGATTTGCTCGTCGGCCTTGTCGTTTTCCTTCTGCTGGCGATAAAGATTGGCCAGGGACAATTCGACCGGCGGCGACTTGGGATCGAGCTCGTTCATTTTCGTGAACTCCTTTTCGGACTCCGCCAGCCGTTCGGCCTCGGGCAGATCGCTCGACATGAACAAGGCCCGCGCGTATCGCTGATGGGCCGCCGCGCTCTTCGGGTCGAGGTCGACCCATCGCTTATACGCACCGCGAGCGCCTATCCAGTTCTCGCGGTCTTCGTCCACGGCCCCGATCGTCGCGTAGGCGGTGGTCTGGATTTTTTCGGCGCGCTTGGGATTCGAGAATTTCGCCAATTCCTTTTTGGTTTGGAAGTCCTTCACCACCTGCAGCGCTTTGACGTACATCTGCCGCGACTCGGCCGGCCGGCCCTCGGCCAAAGCCAGTGCGCCCATCGCCGCGTAGGCGTCCGGATCGTCCGGATATTTCTTCACGGCTTTTTCAAGTTCGGCCCGGGCCAGACTGGCCTGGTTGATGGACAGGAACATGCGCGCCAGCAAAACCTCGGGCGGGGCCAATTTTGGCGATTTCTCCCGCGCTACCTCCAGCAACGCGCGAGTTCCCTCGATGTCGCGGGTCGCAAATTTCTTGATCGCGTCCTGCACGTCCTGGAAATAAGCGCCCGTGTCCGAACCGGTCAGGCTCTCCACGCTGAGCTGCGCCCGCGCGACGCCCGGACAAACCAACACCGCGGCGACCAGCAACAGCCGCCAGCCGAGCGGACGCGGCGAGCGGCGCGGCGCGGCAGGAAATCGCCGACCGTCAAGGAGCAGGGCAGAAATCCGAACATTCATCGAGAAACCCTTCGCTGGAGATGTGAAGATTGTCCGTGGGCCGCCGCGGAAGCGAAAACCGTTCAGGCGTTCGAGCTGTGCTCGAGACAGCCTGTCGCCGATCGGTTCAGCCCCCGGCCGTAACAAGCAAGAGAGCGTGTCAAGCGGCCTTAGTTAGTTTAGCCGCGCCTCTGCCAGGATTAAAGCGCCGCAGCGCGGTTTTCGCCGTCCGTCGGTCCTCGCGAGGCGCGCCCGGCCGGGCGCAGCATTCACGGCGATCGGACGGACCGGCGCCGCTCGAGTGCCATTCGGCAGCCTGGCCCGCGAGTCGCACCGACGAGCCCGCGCACGATGGCCCGGCCGGCGAGTCCTTCCAGTTCAGGTTAATCGCGACGGGGAGGAACTCAAGACGGCTCGCGCGTCCCGGTCGCTACCCAGCCAAAAAACAGTTCGGAATAGCGCGGTTATGCCGGTTCCGCGATTGCCGGACGCGAGTCTATAATGCATGGCGAGCCGTGGTTTCGCTTGGCTTCTCACTAATACGAGAGGGAGGAGGCGATTGTTCGTCGGGCCTGTTTTCACTCGTGAGTTGGTCACCGTACCTCGACGGAAACGACTCTACTATGCTCGCGGTATCTACGTTTCGGCGCTGCTTCTGGTGATTTGGACGGCCTGGCTGGTCCTGGCGGGAACCCAAGTCATTCGCAACGTCGGCGACCTGTCGCGGTTTGGCACGACGCTCTTCCAGATTCTCGCCCCGCTGCAACTGGCGCTGGCGATTCTCTTTTCGGCGCTGCTGGCCGCCAGCGCGGTGGCCCAGGAGAAAGACCGCCGCACACTGATTCTGCTGTTGCTCACGAATCTTTCCAACTGCGAACTGGTGCTGGGAAAACTGCTGGCCGGCATGCTCAACGTGCTGGTCCTGCTGACGGCCTCGTTGCCGGTTTTCATGGCCTGCGCGCTGTTCGGCGGCGTTTCGTTCCAGCAGATCGGACGCGTCTTCGCGGTCACGCTCGCCAGCGCCCTGGCCTGCGGCAGCCTGGGGTCGACCATCGCGCTGTGGCGTGAAAAAACCTTTCAGACTTTGGCCTGGACCGTGCTGGCGCTGGTCTTCTGGCTGGCGGCCGGCGAGTCTTTGGCCCACGGGCTGCTGGGTCCCGGGTGGCACGGCATTTCAAGCGAACAATGGGCCGCCGCGGTCAGTCCTTGGCAGGCGATTCTGGCGGCGGGACGGCCGCTCTTGGAAACTCGAGCCGACCTGCCCTACGTGGGCACGCCGGTCAATCTGTTCCTGCTGGTTTCCTTGGGGATCGCCGCGCTGGTCAACGGCGTCGCCATTCTTCGAGTGCGCGTCTGGAATCCGTCGCAAGAGGTGCGCGCCAGTCAACCGGAGGACGCGAGCCGCGACAGCATCTGGGGCGAGGACTACGATGCCCGGCAACTGCTCGCCGCGCGAGCCGGCAACCAATCGGCTCCCCCCCCCGCCGTAGTCTCGGTGCATGCGGCCCCCGGCAAAACGCGCCAAGTGTGGGACAATCCGATCCTGTGGCGCGAAATGCGCACCTGGGCATACGGCCGCAAGATTCTCGTCCTGCGGCTGGCCTATTGGGTGCTGTTCGGCCTGGCGGCCGCCGCGATTCATAGCCTGGCGCACAGCCGGTTGGGAATTCGCGTGAACACCGCCGCCCTGGTGCTCGTCCCGCTGTTCGTGCTGAGCCTCGTGCTCGTCAACGCTCAGGCCGTCACGGCGCTGACCACCGAACGCGACCTGGGCGCGCTCGACTTGCTGCTGGTCACCGACGTGACCGCCAAGGAGTTCGTCTTCGGCAAATTGGGCGGCATCCTCTACAACACCAAGGAAATGGTGCTGCTGCCCATGGCCTTGTGCGTCTATTTGTGGTGCGCACGCGCGCTCTCCGCCGAAAACCTCTGCTACCTCGTGGGCGGACTGGCGTGCATGAACGCGTTTGTGGCCATGCTCGGCGTGCACACGGGCATGGCTTACACCAATTCGCGCAGCGCCATCGGCGTCAGCCTGGGCACGCTGTTCTTCCTGTTCATCGGCATCGCCACCTGCATGCGAATGATGATCGCCTTCAGCGGCTCGTTCACCGTGCAGTTGCAGCCGTTTCTGGCGTTCATGGGCGGGGGTTGGCTGGGACTCTTCCTGGCACTGGGCGCCCGAAATCCCTCGCCCGCGATCGGACTCGCCGCGTTCTTCTGCCCGTTCATCACTTTTTACGCCATCACCAGCTTTTGGCTGGGCCATACGCTGTCCGTCTTCCTGGTTCTGGTGTTCGCCTACGGGTTCGCCACCACCGCGATGCTGATCCCGGCCATCTACGAATTCGACGTAGCCACCGGCCGCACGACCGCCGAAGAGTGAGCGGCGAAACGGGAAGAGCAATCCATTCGTCTTGCCGAGGAAACACTGCTGCACCCCGAGGGTACCCGGCCAGCCGTGGCACCCGACATCGCCGTTTGCGTTATTTCGTTCGGGTGGACGACTACTCGTTGACGTACGTTTCCAAGAAGCGGGCCAGGCGGTGAAAGTCGCTGCCGGGTTCCACGTAGCGGACGACGGTGACCAGCGTTTCGGCGTCGATCAAGTCTTCGAAGGGAACGTAGTTCAGGTCCAACTGGCCGGAGACCGAGACCATCACGCCGTTGAGCCGCTCCTCGACCAGCGCGCGGTAAGCGCCCACGCCCAGTTGGCTGCCGAGCATGACGTCGAAGGCGTGCGGCGCCGCGCAGCGGGCTTCGTAGCCCAGTTGCAGGCCGGTGATCTTGCGCTTGCGGCCGGTTTGAGCCTGATATTTCTCGGCAATCAAGCGTGAAAACAGCCGGCTGAGGTTCAACTGCGCGATGGCGATGTGCCCGTGTTCGTCGCGCGAAACGCCCTGCAGGTAGCTCATCGGCAAGTATTCCGCGAGGCCTTCGGCCATCACGATCACGCCGAATTCCTTTCCCTCCTGCTCTTCGCGCGTGCGGATCGTGGCCACGATGCGTTTGACCACTTCCTCGACGTTCATCACCGGGCGGCTGCCCTTCTCGCCGGTCGTCGGATCGACGACTTCCTCCGTGTCGCGGAACTTGCCCGTCAGGTCTTCGACGCTGATGACCAGGCTGGCTTCGCCGGCGACCGCCGCGCCGTAGGCCAGCCAGCCGGCGCTGCGGCCCATGGTCTCGGCCAGGTAATAGGACCGCCCCGCTTCGCCGTCGGCCAGCAGGTTGCGAATCTCGGTGGCCAGCGTCTCGACGGCCGTGAAATAACCGAACGTGAAATCGATGCCCATGTAGTCGTTGTCGATGGTTTTGGGCAAGTGTACGACGGGGATCCGCGGGCCCAGCGACGGGACGTGGTCCTGAAAGAGCCGGAACTTGTTGGCGGTCTTGAGCGTGTCGTCGCCGCCGATGGAAACCAAGGCGTCGACGCCAATCGAGCGCAGCGCGTCGTACACGGTGCGCAGCAGAGCGACTCGCTCGGGGTCGGTGAAATGCGAAGGATGCGAGACGCCGCGGCCCGGGTTGGTGCGGGCGGTGCCGATCAGAATGCCCTGTGAGTTTCGCGTGCGGCGGAGGACTTTTTGATCGAGCATGATATAGTCGCGCCCGATCTCGAGCGGGTGTCCTTCGCCGTATTCGACCAGGTGCGAATAGCCATGCAGGATGCCCACCACTTCGATGTCGTTGCGCAAAAATGAATTCGCCGCGGTGGAGATCACGGCGTTGGCGGCGGGCGCCGGGCCGCCGGCAAAGAGCACGGCGACGCGGCGGAAGGGGGTCTCGGTCTTGGGAGGTCGGGATAGCGTCATGGACTACTCCACGCGGGAGAGACGAAAGCGGATGCACACTACGCAAATCTTACGCCCACCCGGCTACATCCCCAAACCGGTGCGCTCGACGAACGTGGTGTCGACGCGCCCTTCGGCAAAGGCCGAATGCCCGAGGATCTCCCGGTGCAGCGACACCGTGGTGCGGATGCCCTCGATGCGCAGCTCCGAGAGCGCCCGCAACATGCAATCGATCGCCTCGGCCCGCGTCGGTTGATGGACGATCAGCTTGCCGATCATCGAATCGTAGTGCGGGGAGACCACGTATCCGGGATACGCATGGGAATCGAAGCGGACGCCGAAGCCGCCGGGCGCCATCAGCCGCTCGATCTTGCCCGGCGATGGCTGAAAGTTCTTCTTCGGGTCCTCGGCATTAATGCGGCATTCGATGGCCGCCCCGTGGGACTTGATTTCCTTCTGCCCAAACGGCAGCGGCTCTCCCGCGGCGATGCGAATCTGGGCCTTGATCAAGTCGATTCCGGTCACCATTTCCGTGACCGGATGTTCGACCTGGATGCGGGCGTTGACTTCGATGAAATAGAAGCTGCCTTGCGGATCGACGATGAATTCGACCGTGCCCGCGTTCGTATAACCGGCCGTCTTGGCCAGCCGCACGGCCGACTCGCACATCGACTGCCGCACCCCCTGGGCCAGCCGCGGCGAAGGGCTTTCTTCGATCAGCTTCTGGTGACGGCGCTGGGTCGAACAGTCGCGCTCCCAAAGATGGACCACGTTGCCGTGGTGGTCGGCCAGGATTTGCACTTCCACGTGACGCGGATGCTCGACATATTTTTCCAGGTAGATGCTGCCGTCGCCGAAGGCGGCCTCGGCTTCGGTGCGGGCCTGCTGGATGGCCATCTTGAGCGCCAGATCGTTGAGCGCCACGCGCATGCCGCGCCCGCCGCCGCCGGCCGAAGCTTTGACCAGCACCGGAAAGCCGATCTCATGCGCCACGCGCAGGGCTTCGGTTTCGTTGTCGATCAACCCCTCGCTACCCGGCACGGTGGGCACCTGGGCCTCGCGCGCCAGCCGCCGGGCCGTGTTCTTGTCTCCCAGGCGGGTCATCGCCTCGGGCGTGGGGCCGATGAAGTCGATGTTGCAACTGCGGCAGACTTCGTTGAAGTGCGCGTTCTCCGAGAGGAAGCCGTAGCCGGGATGGATCGCCTGCACATTGCCGATCTCCGCGGCGCTGATCACGCGGTCGATCTTGCGATAGCTCTCCGAGCCTTTGGCTGGCCCCACGCAATAGGCCTCGTCCGCCAATTCCAGATAGGGAGCGCCGCGGTCGGCCTCGCTGAAAATCGCCACCGTTTCGATGCCCAGTTCCCGGCAGGCGCGAATGATTCGCAGGGCGATCTCGCCCCGGTTGGCGACCAGGATTCTCTTATACATCGAAACCGTCCGCTCCATCTCGGTCGTTTGCGGGCCTCTTGCATCCGGGGGGCGGCTGGGTCGCGCTCGCGCGTCAGGGGCCAAACTCGCCGCCCTGTCCGCGCCGCAAAAAATGCTGGAGGCGGGAGGAAACCTATTTGCGTGTGTCGACTTTGAACAGCGGCTGCCCGAACTCGACCGGCTCGCCGTTCTCCACGAGCACGGCCGTGACCAGTCCCGCAACCTCGGCGGGAATCTCGTTGAACACCTTCATGGCCTCGATCACGCAGGCGATCGACTGCGGCCCGACGTGATCGCCGACTTTGATGAACGCCGGGGCGTCGGGGCTGGGGGCCGCGTAAAAAGTCCCCACCATGGGACTCTTGATCAGCGCGACGTTCGGATCGTCGGCCTTGGCCGTCGACCCGGACGCGCCTTCGGCACGGGCAGCGGCCGGGCCCGACCCGCCGGTCGAGTTTTCGCCGCGCGCCGGGGCCATCGTCACGATGGGTTCGCCCCCCTTGCGGAGCCGGATGCGCTGATCGGCCTGGCGCAGGTCGATCTCGCTGAGCTCGTGCTCGTTCATGAGCTCGACCAGTCGGCGAATTCTCTTCACGTCGAAAATGTCGCCTTGATTCCCTCCGGAACTGGCCATGCGGCATCCCCCGATCAACGAATGATTGCTTCTTCCCACTGCTTGGGGACGCTGGTGAGAACTTCGCAGCCGGTTTTGGTCACCAGCACGTCGTCCTCGATCCGCACGCCGCCCCAATCCGGCAGATAGATACCCGGCTCGACGGTCACCACCATGCCCACTTCGAGCTTGACGGCCTGGCTGGCGGCAAGCCGCGGCGCTTCATGGATTTCCAGCCCGATGCCGTGCCCCAGACCGTGACCGAAGTTCTTTCCGAAACCGGCCTCGTGAATGATTCCGCGGGCCACGGCGTCCACCTCCTGGCAGGCAATTCCCGGCCGGATTGCGGCGATCGCCTGCTCCTGGGCACGCAACACAACTCTATATATCCGTTCGAGTTTGGGCGGGATTTTAGCGGTCACCAGCACACGCGTCAAGTCGCTCTTGTACAGCCCGCCATCGGCCCCCCAGTCCACCAAAACGAAGTCCGCTTCCCCAATCCTCCGGCTGGTGGGCCGGGCGTGCGGCAGCGCAGCGCGGTCGCCGACGGCAATGATCGAGGGAAAACTGGCGCACTTTGCCCCGAACCGCCGCAGTTGGTGCTCCAACTCGTCAGCCACTTCTTTTTCGGTCTGCTCCGGCCGCAGCGACGCCCGCAGCACGCCAAAAGCCTTTTCGGCTTGCCAAATCGCCACGCGAATCTGGTCGATCTCCTGCTGATCCTTGGTGACGCGCAACTGCTCGACCAGGTCGCTCGTGCTCGCCAGGTCGGTTTTCGTCAGTTTATCGGCGATTTGATCGCGCAAACCGGCGGTCATCGAACCGGCCTCGATGGCCAGCCGCTTGGGCCTGGCCTTTTTCACTTCACGCTCGATCGTCTCCAGCATGCCCACGCCGGGCGGCCGGACCGCCAGCACCAGCCCAGGGCATTCCTGTTCCAATTGCGTGGTATACCGCGGGTCGCTGAGCAGCACTTCGCCCTCGCGCCGCAGCAGCAGATAACTGTCGTCGCCGGTAAAGCCGGTCAGGTACGTGACGTTGGTAAAGTTCGTGACCAGCATCGCGTCGGCATCGCTCTTGTGCAGGAGCTTGCGCAGCTTGTCGCGGCGGGAACGGAAACGGTCCATGGCTTCGCGCTATTTCGGGGGGAAACGTGGGGGGATTCGCTCAAACGGTAGCCCTTTGCTAACAGCGTTTGACGTTCTTGGCAAGCGGGAAAACGACTCGACGGCAGGGGCGCGACGCCGCATTACCGCTGATTCGGAAACTTCGCCTGCAAAATGCTGAACGGGCACAGATTGGTCACGGTGACGGTGCCGTCGTGCGACTGGCAGATGCCCAGCGTATAGAGCGGCACCAGCGTGCCGTCTTCCGTTTTTTTCACGCCGTGATGGAAGGGCAGCGCCTTTCCGGCCGCATCGGTGAAGGGCGTGTAATCGGGGTTGCGAATCGCCAGCGCGCCGCGGTCCACGGGAGCCTTGTCCCCCGGATGGTAGCTCACGAGACGTACTTGCGTTTCGTTCGTGGGCAGGGTGGCGCTGACCGACGCCCAAACGTCCCCCTCGGGCCCCGCGCACATCGCACGACAGTCGACGGCCTTGGCCGCCGCCACCAGCTTGCCCAGGCTGCGACCCTTGAACGTGTCTCCTTCCGCCGTCAGATCGTAGGCATAAAGCTGATTTCCATTCATCGCCAATGCGTAGAGCGTCTTGCGATCGGGCGAGATGTCCCAGTTGATCGGGTGGCTGTCGGGATCGGCCAGGTGGCTGTCGGCCGAGGGGGGCGCGCCGTCAACCGTCTGCTTGAGCCGCTCGAGCTTTTTGCTCTCGGGGTCCCAGCGCGCGACGTCGCCGCCCAGCAGCGGATGATACGCCCGGCCGCGATGATCGATGACGATAAAGGCGAACATGTGCCGGCTCTCGATCAGGTCCTGATACTTGCCGGTTTCCAGATCGAGAATCATGAAGTGGCTGCTCTCGGGCCGCTGGTCGGAGCAGGTGGAGATATACGCCACGCCACGCGACTCGTCCGGCGCGATGCTGATGATGCCGTGGTGCGGAATCGCGATCGGATAAACGCGGGTTTTGCCGCTTTTGGGATCGTAGACCATCGGATATCCGCCCGGATAATCCTCCCACTTTTCGCCGTCTTTGGCGTAGCCCTGTTTGGTGCCGATATAGATCTTTCCGCTGGCGCCCAGGTTGTTTCGCGTGTGGAATTTCGACTGTGCGGCGAATCCGCTGGCCGTGGTGCCGATTTCCTTCTGGGCCTCGACCACGACGCGCATCTGCTTCGAGTCGGGATTGAATTCGACCAGGTAGGCGTTCGACCCGTACTTGGCGGTGCCGATGAAGAGCGGGCCGGCTTTGCCCGGCTGCGCGAGCCCTTCGATGATCGAAAAGTAGCCGCTCTCGTCGCTGGTCGTTTCCTTGGGAAGGGCATACGCGGTGGCCCAAACCCAATCGGTTTTTGGAGCTTCGGCGCGCAGCGCGGCGGTTGCGGCCAGGAGAACCAGAACCGGGACAACAAGAATTCCCAAAGATCGTTGACCGCGGCGGCGGTTCCTCGTCGCTCTCATCGTTTCGCACCCTTTAGCTGTTAGCTCTTCGCACCCTTCATACCTTGATACCTTCTCACATTCCCCTCCGGGCAGGCTGCTAGCCTAGCCTCGCGAAGATCGCAAAAGCAAGCCGCCGGCTCGCGCGGACGGGAAATGCCACACGTGGAATCAGGAGAAATAGGCTTTGGCCGAGGCGAACGCGGCCATCAGCACGCATTCCACCGTGAGCAGCAGCCACCACGATTTCAGGCTCAGTGTTCTGGTTCCCCAGACTA
>Ga0302325_10023763_pt1 | contig 12763 bp, 10 predicted proteins | sample Palsa_T0_2_FD_201948 | JGI IMG/M metagenome (GOLD analysis project Ga0302325, IMG submission 201948) | Peat permafrost microbial communities from Stordalen Mire near Abisko, Sweden - Palsa_T0_2 | ecosystem: Environmental > Terrestrial > Soil > Palsa > Peat permafrost | place: Sweden: Abisko... | reverse complement strand
CGCTGGATAAATCCGGAACCGCAACTTTTGAAAACAACACTTCAACAACGATTACGGATTCACTCGCGCACTGCTGTTTTTTCTATGGCAATCACAGGGCCATTGCGATGGAATATCGCTACAGTCCACGAAAATGAAGAACTTAGAATGTCTTCTTTACGCTCACACTGCGGCGGGTACGGGGTAATCCATGGTGTAATTCTTACTCAATGTTGTAAGGATTGCGTGAGCCCGCACATTTCAGGCGCTTGCAACGCGCGCATCGCAGCGCGGAATTCGGCGTCAAGTTCACAGGTCTCAATAGTTCTACTGAGCCCACGCAGCCCGATTATTGGACGAAAGTCGTAATGCTCTGCGCCGGCAAATCAGCTGTGAAACCGCCGGCTGAGACGGTGATCGGAGCGAGTGGCGCCAGTCCTCCGGCGGAGGTGGTTTGATACGGAGTGACCGAGGTGACGGTCTGATTTTGAATGGCAAATTGCAAGGCGGACGCAGCACCGGTCGAGTTGATGACGACGATCACCGAGTGGCCGCTCCCCGAGTAAGCCGACACATAGATGCCCGCGGCCGGCGTTGGCGTTGCGTTCACGCGCACATAACCTGGCTTCACAAATCGCGAGAACTGCGCAACTGCATAGCCGTAATAAGTGGGATTGCTGCTGGGATCGATCAGTCCGTAGTTAATCAGGCCGCCCCCCGGATTGAAATCGACATACCACCACCAGACATAGGCGTTGTAATTGCCCACCGTCAGCGAGTTGTGAACCTCCTCGGCCGCCTGAATTGCGTCGGCAATGGCCGGCTGGGTTCCCGCGGGCGTCAAGTAGTGTTCGGTCATCCACACTTCCTTGTCGTTGGTCTCGGCATTGGTGTACAGAAAGGGCGACCCCTGCGATGTTCCATTCATATAAAGGTGCATGCCGATCAATCCAATCTTGTCCTCAGCGTTCGGATCGTCGAGCGAGGGATCTGAGAATCCAGTATTGAAAACCGCCGACTCCGGCATGATGAGCTTCGTCGTCAACGCGGATGCACTCTGAGCAATCCACGCATCCATCTGCTGCGGAGTCCAGACACAGGACTCATAAGAGACGTTCTCCTCCGGCTCGTTCTGCATCGAGATTCCGTAGAGATTCACGCCGCCATCGGCCATGAACGTGACGTAGCTCTCCAAATAGGCGGCGTAATCCTCATAGTTGGCGGGGTTCAAATACCCGCCGCAGAGTGATGTAGGGTTGCTGGTGCAACCAGAGTTGTAAGGTTCGCTCGTAGAAGTCGCCTTCCACGCGACAGGCGGAGTCCAAGGCGTGGCAAACACGTTCACGCTGGGGTTCACAGCCAGCGCTTCCTGCGCGTTGGCCAGTTCCGTGCCCCAGTTCGCTGCGCCGCCCGTAGTCGAACTCGGATCGATGCGCACGCGCAGAATGCTCAGGCCGAGTTGGTTGGTCGAGTCACCATACAGCGCGCTCGCCTGCGCGGTGGTTAGCTGTGGATTCCAAGCTGTCGAACCGCCAAATCCGCGAATGGTCTGATTGGTGGTTCCGAAATCGACGGTTGCCGTGCCAATAGGCCCATTCACAGTGATCGTAACGGAGTAAGTCGCGGTGGTGTAGTCCGTCGTGTCGTTGGGAGTAAATGTGGTGGAGAGCGTATTGCTGCCGACGGTTGACAGCATGCTGCCGGAGGCAGGCGTGTAAACAAAGGTGCCAGGGACGCTGGCCGTTGCGTCAAGCTGCGTTGAACCGAGCATGGTGCCAACCGGGACGGCGGCGGGAGTGGCCCAGGTGATGACCGGAACGGCTTTGGAAGGCGGAGTGGAGGTTGAACTTCCTCCGCACCCCGCGATCAGCATGGTCACGCCAAGCATTGGGAGCATCGACGAGAACCAAAATACTCTCAAGAACCTCATGGTATTTTCCCCTCTTCGCTAGTTCACCGTTGCCCGACGTGTGGATCGTAAATCAATTTACTATGGGGTGGCAACGAGAACCCCTTGCGCATCGAGAGCAGCACAACTGCCGACGCGGACCGACTGAATGCGCTCGATTCCGCGCTCCCGGGGCCCGTGTCGCTATCCTGAATAAGAGCTCTATTTCCCCTTATGGACTTCCACGAGAAAATCCGCACGCTGCCCACCCAGCCCGGCGTGTACCTCTACAAAAATGCCGAGGGCGAGATCATCTATGTAGGCAAGGCGAAGAATCTGCGCGCGCGCGTCCGGTCGTACCTTTTGGAAGCCTCGCAAGCCAATGCCAAGACCGGCTCACTGATGCGCGAGGCCGTCGACCTGGACTACATCCTGGTCGCCAACGAGCAAGAGGCGCTGGCTCTTGAAAACAACCTCATCAAGCAGCGCCATCCCCGCTTCAACATTCTGCTGCGCGACGACAAGACGTATCCCTATGTCAAGCTCACGCTGGGCGACCGCTATCCCAAAGTCTTCGTCACTCGCCGTCTGCGCAAAGACGGCTCCGCCTACTACGGACCATACTTTCCCGGCAATCTAGCTTATCGCATCGTCGAACTCATCCACCGCAGCTTTCTCATTCCCAGTTGCAAGGTCGATCTGTCGCGCTACCATCCGCGCGCCTGCCTGCAGTACTACATTCACCGCTGCCTCGGGCCCTGCGTGGAAGGGTTCACCAACCCCGAAGCCTACGGAGCCGCCGTCCGCGACGCGCAGCTTTTTCTCGAAGGCCGCTCGGCGGAACTTGAGAAGGCTCTGACCGCGCGCATGATGGCCGCCGCCGAAGCCGAGCAATTTGAAGCGGCCGCCCGGCTGCGCGACCAGCTCTCCACCGTGCACCAGTTGCAGGAGAAGCAGCGCATCGCCACCGCGGAACAGAGCGATGACGCCGACGTCTTCGGCTATCACTTCGAAGCTGGCAGCCTGGCCGTGAATCTGTTCCACGTGCGCGGTGGAAAAATCGTCGACCGCCGCGAATTCTTCTGGGACGACTTGCCCGAGCTCTTGGAGGGCCCCATAACGGACGACGGAGAGCCGGACACAGACGCTCTCTATCAAGGCACGACTTCAGTCGTGCCGAAAAAAAGCCAGAGTGATGATGGAGCTTTGGCCCCTGAGGGGTCGGACCACCAAGAGCCCCAATTCCACGCCGGCGCGGTCTTCAGCGCACTCCTCAAACAGCTCTACATCGATCAACATTACGTCCCACGCACCATCCTCATACCCGTCGACTTCCCCGATCGCGAATCGCTGGCTGCCCTGCTTACTGAGCGCGCCGGCCATCGCATCGAGCTGGCCGTGCCGCAGCGAGGAGAAAAGCGGTCTCTCGTGGATCTGGCCGGGCAAAATGCCAAGCAATCGTACATCCAGCGCTTTCGCGTACTCGAACCCAGCCGCAAAGCCATTCAGGAAGCCCTCGCCGACGTGCTGATGCTGCCAGAACTGCCGCGCCGCATCGAGTGCTTCGACATCTCCCACATCCAGGGCGCTGAGACCGTGGCCTCGCTGGTGGTGTGGGAAGACGGCAAGATGAACAAGCAGCTCTATCGCAAATTCAAAGTGATGACCGTGCTCGGCGTCGACGACTTTGCGGCCATGCGCGAGGTCGTCACCCGCCGCTATCGCCGCCTGCTGGAATCTCAGAACGCCCCGGAGATTTCGGGGGGCTCAGGAACCGCTTCCACCCACACAGAAAGTTCTGTAACAGGGCATGACTTCAGTCATGCCGAAAACGCCCCCGAAAACGAGCGGGCTTTAGCCCCTGAGAGAACACGATCCAAAACCAAAGAACCCACCACCATGCCCTCGCTCATTCTCGTGGACGGCGGCCTTGGCCAGCTCCACGCGGCCGCCGAGGCGCTGGAATCTCTCGGGCTCACATCGCAACCGCTGGCCTCCATCGCCAAGCGCGAAGAGGTCATTTATCTTTACGGCAACGAAGATGAGCCCATTGTGCTGGATCGCCGCTCGCCCGTCCTTCACCTCATCCAGCTCATCCGCGACGAAAGCCATCGCTTCGCGGTCGGCTATCATCGCCAACGCAGAGCCATGCGCGACCGCGACTCCGAGCTGTTAAACATCCCTGGCGTAGGCCCGCAAACCCGCCAGCGCCTGCTCTCCCACTTCGGCAGCCTGCGCGAAGTACAGCAAGCAACCGCGGAGTCGCTGGCCGCCGTAGTGCCTCGAAAAACCGCCGAGATCATCCACCGTCATTTCCGTAATGCAAGCGGAGCGCAAGTGAAATAGGACAAAACATTGCCTCAACATAGGGCAGCCGCATTTCACCGTTGTGTTCCGCCGTGCAGAATCTACCAGGGCAACCTCACTGAGCCAGAATGCTTCTATCAATGGGTACTCCCTTGCCGGAAACTCTCCGGCCCGCGGAGTCGGCCGCGGGTTCCGCGGGGCAGGGGCGTCGGGTTTTCGCGATTTCTCCTACCTTGCCGGTGACAAAGGAGAATCGCATGTCAGTCACCGGACTCTGCCCATGCCTTTCCGTGCAGCACGTCTACCTCATCGATCCACAACCATACTGAAGGGGAAAGAAATGGCAAATCCATCCAGCACGCTCCAGGAAGTTGAAACCACATTGCGCCAAGTCATCCAAAGCCTGATTGACGGGCAAGAGGGATTCCAGAAAATCGGCGACGAGCTGAAAGACGAGACGCTCAAGCGCTTTTTCCTGGCGGAATCTCTGTATCGCGCGGAGTTTCGCGGCGAACTCGAAACTGTGCTTCATCAGGAGGGCGTTCACGACATCAACGAAAGCGGCACCACAAGTGGAACCATTCATCGTGCGTGGGCCAGCCTCAAGTCCAAGCTGGGCGGCAGCGACCACACCTTGCTGGTGACGGCGGAACAGGCAGAGGATGAAGCAAAAGCGGCGTACGCGGAGGCACTCGGCAAGGAACTGCCGCTCCCCGTGCGCCAAATACTCACCAGGCAATCGGTACACATTCAAACATCCCACGACTTTGTGAAGGCAGCACGCGACAGCAGCAAATAGCGGAACGACCCTGAAGAGCGGAGTTGTCCAGGCCTCGATATCGAGGCCTGGACACTCTTAGGTCTCGGACCGGGTTGCAGGTTTTCACGGTCGCAATTCGAGGACTTTGTGTCGCCGATTATTTCGCTCCGGGCGAAGTTGTGGCCGCAGTAAGCGACTGCGTCGCTCCGTTCCCCACCCTGGCTCTCGCCTGATTCGGCGGAACGGCACGGCATGCTTCGGGCACATTCGTCATCTGTTTCAGGAGCGCCCGGTAACCGGCCGTTCCGGGCTGCAGAGTGGACCAGTAGCTCGAGCGGCTGACCAGCGGCTTGCCCTTTTCAATGAGCTGAGCCTGGAGAATCTTGATCCCGCAAACAAGGTTGTTCTCGGGCAGCAGAATGGTTCTGGCTGGATCTTTCTCCGCTAACTGCTTGTCCCGTTCCCAGTTGAAATCGCAGCCATAACGATCGGCATCCATATAGGCCAGTTGCAGCAGTCCTTCGCTCCGCGCCAGCCGTTTGGTGACCGGGTCTTTGACCGCAACTTCAGGCTGGGTATGGCGCACATCTTCCGTCGGAATCAATCCCGCTTCCACGCCGGCAAGGGCCTGGAAAAAATAGGCCCAATATGCGCGCCTGTCCACCTTGCTCATCCCATTGAAGCGGGGGCAGAATTGCTTCACATCCCGCGCCACTCCGGATGAGAGCATCTCCGGCGGCAGCGCCTTCTCAATGATTGTGTCCCAGGCGGGATCCCAGGTTGGCTTGCCGAGCTCTGCTTTCTGCACCGCAATTGGTGTTGCGGGCGCCTCCTTCACTTGCGGTTGGGCGCTTTGGTGGGTTTCTGCGGGTTGGGTGGTGCAGCCCGCGCCTAACCACAGCGCCGCCGCCCACGCCAGCCTCGTCAATCGATATCTGGTCATAACTTCCTACCCTGTTATGAGATGCACGTGGGTGCAAAGAAGGAATCCCGGCATCGACTGAACATCGACGCAATCAATGCCGGCCTTCCATGAATGTCTCCGTTGCGATGGTTCATTTCGGCCCTCAAATCATTTAGGGAATTGCTGTTACTTCGGAAACAAGAAAAATGTCTTATCGGTCGTTCTTGATCGCTCCTCACGATATGTTTGGCTCAAACCACATCATCCCAGCGCTCAATGTCTGGTGCAGGGCAATCCCAATAAGTGTCAGAAAAGCGAGGAGATCGTATGACCGGAAAAGTACTGATCGTAGAGGATGAGCCCATTGTCGCTCTCGACCTGCAGCAGGAGCTGGAGAAGTTTGGATGCGAGGTGGTGGCGCTAGCCGAGAGTGCGGATGAGGCGTTGCTGGCAGTGGAGGAAACGCAACCGGATCTGGCTTTGATGGATCTGCATATTGTCGGCTCGCTGGATGGAATTCAGACGGCGAGGCTGCTGCGCGACGCATACCAGGTTCCATCCATCTTTGTGACCGCGTACAGCGACGACGTGACCATCGAAAGAGCGGTCCGCGAGATGCCCTATGGATACCTGACCAAACCCTTTCAAACGCGGGAGCTCAAGGCCACCGTGCAGGTGGCGCTGCACAAGGCAAAAGTGGATGGTGGCCTGCGCAGAGCCCACGGCAAGATTAGTTCTTCCGTGGATGGGATGCACGAGGCTCTGATTACAATTTCGCTCAGCGGGGATGTACAGTTCATGAATGCATCCGCCGAGCGTCTTCTCGGCTGTTCTCGCGAACATGCTACGGGAAGGCTTGTTCGTGAAGTGCTCGACCTGAGGGACACGCGCAACCGCCCCGTTACCATCCCCGCAAACCGCGGGATATCCGGCCCATTTGAGGAGTTCGGGCTGTTTCTGAATCTGTCTGACCGCGGTACCGTGGTGGTGGACCTGGCCATCTCACAAGTTGCCGACAATGCGGGAGTGCAAACCGGATATGTTCTTACCCTGCGCAAGGCCGATGAGCGCATGCGGTCCCAGGTCGTCGAAGACGTTTTCAATGCCTCGGACCTGTTCGAGCAGGCGCCCATGGCCATGGTGCAATTGGACAGCACCGGGCATATCGTTCGCGTGAATCAGGCCCTGGTCCGGGAGTCCGGTGTCGCGGTGGAGAGCCTGGTGGGGCGCACTCTCACCGGCCTGAGCATGGATCCCGATCCACGCATTGCCGGAAAACTGATGCACAAGCTGCTGCAAGGGGGCGCCACGGTTACCATAGCCAAACCGCAATTCAACAACTGAGCTCAGGCTACAACCACGCAGCGGCGGCCTTTCAAAGTCAACCAGCCGCCGCCGGCTGCCCTGCTGTTGCCCGGAACCGCGAATGGCTCAGGGAAGAGATATCCCTGCCTGTTTCCCCGTGAGGTATGCATGTCGATTTTGAACGATGATTTCGTTGCCGAGATTCATCCGTCTTGCCTGGCTTCGGGCGACTTAAAGTCGTTCGACGGGACGCTGAAACTATTTGCGGAGAACATGACCGACTACGCCATCTACATGTTGGATCCGCAAGGCCGGGTTGTCACCTGGAACCTGGGCGCAGAGCGCCTGAACGGGTACAAGCAGGAAGAGGTACTGGGACAAAGCTTCTCCATGTTTTTTGTGCCGGACGCCGCGGACGCGGCCGAGCCGGCGCGGCAGCTGGCGGCAGCACTGCGCGACGGACGATTTGAAACGCAGACCTGGCGGCAGCGCAAAGGGGGCGAGAGGTTCTGGGCGCTTGTCACCCTGACCGCGATCCGTGGCGGCGATGGAGAACTGCTCGGCTTTGCCAAGATTACGCGCGACATGACAGCGCAGAAGGCGCTCGAGGAAGCCCAGGCAAAACTGGCTCGCGATCTCGATGACCGCGTGAGCGAAAGAACGCGGGAACTGGAAGCATCAGTGAACGAGATGCGGGGAAAAAATAATGAGATTGAATCCCTTGTCGCCATGGTTTCGCACGATTTAGGTGAAAAGGAAGTGTTGCTTCGCGAAGTCTTTCACCGCGTCAAGAATAATCTGCAGGTGGTACAGAGTCTGCTAAAAATGGGGGCGCGCACTCTCGAATCGAGCGATGCCCGCCAGGCCATCGAGACCGCTGTCCAGCGTGTTCAGGTGATGGCCATGGTGCACGAGCATCTCTACCAGATGCCTGATCTTTCCGGACTCACGCTTGCGGCCTATCTGCGTGAAGTAGTGGAAGGAGCCATTGCCGCCAACGCGCAGGAATCCAATCAGGTGCAATTGCAAATTGACGCCGACGAGGTTCCGGTTCCACTGGATTTTGCCATCCCCATCGGCCTGCTGGCCAACGAGCTGGTAACCAATTGCCTGAAGCATGGCCTTCCGCGCGGACGTCGCGGCAAAATTTCCATATCCGCCCGAAAAGTTCCCGGCGCGGTGCGCATCGCCATTCAGGACGATGGACCAGGCCTTCCCGAGGACTTTGACGTCACGACAAGTACCTCGATTGGGCTCAAGCTTGCCGCCAGCCTCGCCCATCAACTCGGGGGCCAGCTTGAATTCACGTCAGTCAACGGGTGCCGCGTGCAGGCCGACCTGACCCGCCTCTGCCCCAAGCCCGATAGCCGACCGCCGGCCAGCCGTCCCTTGCGCGTTCCTCCTGCCTCACTCCTGGGAGCACTCAAGGCGAAGGCGGCCCGAGCGAAGAGCTTGCCGCGACAATGCATCGATCCTTCGTGCTACTTGTCCTGATCGGCTGACGACTCCGCGCGTCCCCTCAGCCTCTGGATTGCGGTCCGTCGCACCCCCAACGGCGTGGGCCTACCAGCGTACAATCGCCGGGTACACAATCTATGCATTTTGCCGGCTGAATCAGGTCGCCGGAAAGCAAAATGCAGCGCACTCAGGAGACACTTTGCGCGCCTTCAGATTATTCTGTCTGTTCTCTTCAGCCCTGATCGGTCTGGTCGTCTCCGGTCACGTCAACCGCATGCAGGCTCAGTCCGCGGGAAGCGGTGCGGTGGCGCCTGCGCCGCACGCCAAGCAGATCCACTTGAAGCATGTGCTGGTGATCGGACAGACGAAGGGGTTCGAGCACGACTCTGTTTCGGCAGCGATGGATGCAATCTACGCCATGGGCAGGGACAGCGGGCTTTGGGACACGACCATGCGCACCGACACGGAACTGCTTACGAAGAAGGACCTGGGAAGAAACGCTAAGAACCTAAACTATTTCGATGTGCTGATATTTTCCAGCACCACCGGCGAACTGGAGATGGACGACAGTCAAAAGCAAGACATGATGTCGTTTATCAAAGAAGACGGCAAGGGCTTTGTCGGAATTCACGCGGCTCTGGACACGAATTACAACTGGCCGGAATATGGCGAGATGATCGGCGGGTGGTTCGACCAGCATCCCTGGTCGACATTCAATGCACCCATCGTGAATGAGGATCCGAATTTTCCGGCAGTGCGTCATTTGCCGCAGGCGTTTGTGAAGTACGACGAGATTTATCAGCCCAAAGCCTGGTCGCGCGACAAGGTAAATGTGCTGCTGAGCCTGGACCCTGCAAAGCTGAACTACGACAACAATCCGCGCATTCATCGCGCCGACCATGACTTTCCCGTGGCCTGGAGCAAGATGTACGGCAAAGGGCGCGTCTTTTACTCGACGCTTGGCCACACGGAAGAGGCGTGGGCGGACCCCGACATTCGCACCATGTACTTTGAGGCGATCAAGTGGGCGCTGGGCATGACAGAGGGAAGCACGGCGTCACATCCGCGGCCGTCTGCGGCGGCACAGAGCCACTGAGTCAGCGGTCCGGTCTGGCTTCAACGCTAGCCATCGGTTCCCTGCTCCGGCTCCGACAGCAACTGCTCGAGACGGTCCAGCTTTCGGTCCCACTCCGGCCGCCGCGCGTTGATCCACTGGGCGGCCGCATCCAGACCTGCTGACTCGACCCGGCAAGTTCGGACGCGGCCTGTCTTTTCGGTCTTCACCAGGCCCGCGTCCTCAAGGATCTGCAAATGCTGCACGACAGCGGCAAGCGACATTTTGAAGGGCTCGGCGAGCCGCGAAACAGACATCGCCGTCGACGCTGGCCCGGAACTCAGCCGTTCCAGCATCGCTCGCCGTGTCGGATCGCCCAGAGCGTTGAAGACGCGGTCGATATCGAGCTGCTTCTTGTCCATCATCCCGCGCCTTCCGCCGCTCCGCTTATCGCGCCAGTTCAGTTGCCAGTTTGTCCAGAAGCCCGCGCCATCCCGCTTCCCGCATCTCAGGCCCATCGGCGCCCTCCAGGAATGCGCTCTGAAACGTGAGGATGAGGTCGGTGCCTTTCTCTGTAGGCAAGAGCTCAACCGTGCCCAAAGATATCGAGAAGTAGCTCTCCTCCAACGCCATGGTAGAGGTGAAAATGATGCGGCGGTTGGGGACGATGTTCCGATAAATGTTCTCGCTTTTCAGGGTGCGACCCGCCAACGGGTGACCCTCTTTGAAGCCTTGGGCGTAATGTTCCTTGCCTCCAACGCTAAAGTCCATGTCATAATTCTCGATCTGCTTACTTTCCGCGTCGGCATACCAGCGGCGCTTCTTGGCGGGGTCAGCAAATGCTGCAAATACGCGCTCCGGCGGTACTGGATAAGCGCGCTCGACGACGAATGTGTTGTGAACTACGGCCTGTTGTTCCATGGTGTTCAATCCTTCCTCCGAGAGAAATAGTTAAGCTACAACTTGAGTATCCGTCTGTTCTCGGGAATTGTCAAGTAGAAACTTAAGTAATCTTATTCCCTCCACAAGAGTTCGGTGCCATTTTCGTTGCGCCTTCTTTGTGGCGCGACGGTGGGAAGCCACCAGCCCATTGCCGCGCAAGCGGCGTCTGCCGCACCGCAGGTGCCCCGTGCTAATCTCTGTTCACCGCATGAGCCAGGCTCTCCCCACGCGCTCGCAAACTCAACCGGCTGACCTGCCTCGCGTACTGGGCGCGAGCCAGGCCACAGCCATTGTTGTGGGCACCATTATCGGCAGCGGCATCTTTCTGGTTCCGCGCGAGATGATGCAGGACGTGGGCTCCTCGACGCTGGTCTATCTGGCGTGGATTGTGGGCGGCCTGCTTTCCCTGTTCGGCGCAATGACGTACGCCGAACTGGGCGCAATGTTGCCTTACGCCGGAGGCGAGTACGTCTACCTGCGCGGCGCATACGGCGACACTACGGCGTTCCTCTACATGTGGACCTGGTTCGCCGTGGCCAAGCCGGCTTCGATCGCCGCGGTTACGGTTGGTCTGGCGCGCACGCTGGGTTTCTTCGCTGCCTTCCATTGGCTCAGCGCGGCCATCCCAGGCCCGATTCATCTGCTCTGGTCGCAGGTGTTCGCCATCGGCGTTACGTGGTTCATTACCGGGCTCAACTACCTGGGCATCAAGAAGGCCGCGGATTTCCAATTGGTGTTCACTTCGCTGAAAGTGATTCTTATCCTCATCGTCGCCGGGCTATGCTTCGCGGCGAGTTCGGGCTCGCTCTCGAACTTCACCACCAGGCTGCCGCACGCTGTGGGCGGGCTCACCGGCTTCATGGCGGCCCTTATTGCGACGCTGTGGGCCTATGACGGATGGAACGACCTGACCATGGTGGCGGGCGAAGTGAAGCGCCCGGAGCGCTCGCTGCCCATCGCGCTCATCGGCGGGCTGTTCATCGTAGGCTTCCTCTTCATGGCCACCAACGCGGCCATCCAGTACATACTGCCCGCCGCGCAGATAGCGGCCAGCGAACGTCCCGCAGTGGCCGCGCTTACCGTAATCGCTGGGCCTGCAGGAGCGGGCTTTGTGGCTGCGGCGATGGCCTTGAGCATTTTCGTAACGCTGAACGGGACAATCATGTCCGGAGCGCGTATTCCCTACGCAGCGGCGCGCGACCGGCTCTTCTTCCGCCAGTTTGCGCACATCAACCCACGCTGGCAGTCGCCGTCGACTTCGTTAATCATTCAGGCAATTCTCTCCACGATTCTGCTTCTATTTCTCAGCAGCTTTCAGCAGTTCTTTGATCTGGCGGTCTTTGCCGAGTGGCTCTTTTACATGCTGACGGCGACCACGGTCTTCGTTTACCGCAAGCGCAGACCGGATGCGCCGCGCCCTTACCGGGTCTGGGGCTATCCGGTGCTGCCGGCGATCTTCGTTCTCTGCGCGACGGCAGTGCTGATCTCGAGTTACGCGAGCAACCTCAAGGGGTCCTTGCTGGGAACTGCGCTGATTCTTCTTGGGATTCCAGTTCTCCTTCTCGTCAAGCGTCTGTATCCGGGGCCGTCAGCGCCGCTCGAGGGCAGCCCGCAAGGCTGAAAATGCGCCCGCGCCGCCCGTTCGCGGAGCACTTTTCCTGGAAGCCGCTGCCGCGTTAAAATCCACATGCATGGCGTTTCCGATCAAAACCTGTGTGGTTTGCGGGGAAGAGTTCGAACTCCGGCCAGACAAGCCCGGCTTTGCCAATCGCTGCCCGGAGTGCAGCGAGCCTGACGCGATCACTCCACCCAGCGCTCCATCGCCAGGCGCAGCCAAAGCGGACAGCGGATTAAACGCGGAGCGGCGCCGGGCGATGCGCGATCTTCTCTATCGCAAAGAGAGCTGAGCGGCAAACCCTCGTCGCGCAACTAGACTCTGGGTACCCCATCTGGGAGCCGGGGTACCCTCTGGGTCGGGGCACGACGTTCTGGTTTTGTCGCTAGGGTCCTGTCCCTGGAGTCCATGACATAAAAGAGCCCTGTCATCCTGTCGATAAACCGAAAGGCGTTGTCAAGGGCAGAGAACAGCGCGCGCCTGCGCCGAGCAGATCGAGCGAGCCGGTTGTTTGGAGACCGAGCCTCACGCGAGTCCTCTGCGAATCATTT
>Ga0302325_10023761_pt1 | contig 12764 bp, 8 predicted proteins | sample Palsa_T0_2_FD_201948 | JGI IMG/M metagenome (GOLD analysis project Ga0302325, IMG submission 201948) | Peat permafrost microbial communities from Stordalen Mire near Abisko, Sweden - Palsa_T0_2 | ecosystem: Environmental > Terrestrial > Soil > Palsa > Peat permafrost | place: Sweden: Abisko... | reverse complement strand
GGCCGCCTCGAGAACCTGGCTATCCGTGGCCCAGGGCGCGCCGAAGGCAATATTGCCCCGAATGGTCTGGCTGAAGAGGAAGGTCTCCTGGGGAACAAAGCCAATGTTCGCTCGCAACACCTCGAGCGGATAATCGCGGATGGGACGGCCGTCAATCAGTACCGTTCCTGGCGCCGCGTCATAGAGGCGAGGAATTAAATTGATGAGCGTCGATTTGCCCGAACCGGTGGGGCCGACAATGGCCAGGCTGCTGCCCGCGGGAATCTTGAGCGAGAGCGAGTGCAGTACCTCTGAGCGGCCGGCGTCTGCGCCGGAATACGAGAAGCTCAGGTTACGAAACTCGATCTCGCCGCGCAGGGTGAGATCGGCGGGGATCGAGGCGTCGGCGACCGCGTTGTCGATGGTGGGCTGGTTCGACAGCAACTCGTCGATGCGCACCACCGAAGCCGTGCCCCGCTGCCACAGGTTGACGACCCAGCCCAGGGCGATGACCGGCCACGTAAGCATGACCATATAGGTGTTGAAGGCGACAAAATCGCCGATGCTGATGCGGTGCGAGAGCACTTCGTGCCCGCCCACCAGCAGCGTGATGGCCAGGGCCAATCCGAGCACGAACTCAAGCGTCGGCCAGAGCATGCCCATGAGCTGGACGAGGCGCAGACCGCGGCGGATATTTTCCTTATTGGCCTTTTCAAAGGCGGCGATCTGGGCCTCTTCCTGGGCAAACGCGCGGATCAGCCGGGCGCCTGAGAAATTCTCCTGGGCCTGGGCGGAGATCTCCGAATACATCGCCTGAATGCGCTCGAAGCGCTCGTGAATCTTGCGTCCCAGGGACTGCACCAGGATGCTGACCAGGGGCAGCGGCACCAGGGCCACCAGGGTCAGCCAGGGACTGATACGCAGCAGAAAATACAAAGCGCCGACTGAAAACAGGACAGTGTTTGCGCTGTACATAATGGCCGGCCCCAGCAGCATGCGCACTGCATTGAGGTCGTTCGTCATGCGGGCCATGATGTCGCCGGTGCGATGCTGCTGAAAATAGGCAGCTGGCTGGCGCTCCAGGTGGCGGAAGAGATCGTTGCGGAGATCGAACTCGATCTCGCGGGAAATACCGATGATGATCCAACGGGTGAGGAAGAGGAAAACACCCTTGGCTGCGGAGATCAGGACCAGCAGCCCGGCATACAAGAGAATCTTTCGCTGGGTGACGCCCTGGTTCAGATCGTCGATGGCGACGCGGATGACCTGGGGGAAGAAGATCCAGATGATGTTCGCGATGATCGCGGAGAGACCGCCCCACACGAAGTCACGGGAATAGCGACGCAGATAGGGGAACAGAGGGCGTAGCGGAGCCAGCATCCTGTGTTTATTTTAATCTCGAACTCACGTAGGCGTGCGCAGCAGCAAATACGCTCCGGTAAGGCCAAAGAGCAGGTCGGGTGACCAGGCCGCCAGCAGCGTGGGAAGAAGGTTCACATCGCCCAGGGCCTGAAAGGTCTGCGTAACCACCAGGTAGGCGATTGCCAGGCCGATGGCTGCAGCGATGCCAGTCAGGGACCCACGTTTGCCCATGGATAACGCGAACGGAATCGCCAACACGGCCATCACCAGGGTGATCAGCGGATAGGCAAGCTTCAGGTTGAGCTGGATACTGAGGTCTTTGGTGTCGAATCCGCTTTGTCCCAGGTCGCGGATGTAGCGCTCCAGTTCCCCGAAGCTCATCTCTTTCGCCTGCACCGCTTCCTTTTTGAAATATTGAGGCTGTTCGTCAATCTCGGGAAAGCTTTCGACACTGAACTGGCTAAAGCTGCTGACTGCCTCTCCATCGAAACGGCGCTCCCACCCATGCTCAAACACCCATTGCTGCAGCTGTGGCTCCCAATGCACGCTGGAAGCGAAGATGCGGCGGGTGAGCGAAAAGTTCTCGGGGTCGAATTCGAACACGGTGAGATTGGCGAATCGATCTTCCTTCTGGTCGAAGAACTGGTAATAGAAGATGCGTCCGGGTTTACCCGGCTCCTGCTTGCCGAAGATCCACTTCTGATCGGGCCGCAGGAAGGTTTGCGCTGGCCTGCCTTTTATGACGCTGCGCAGCGCCTCCTGCCGGCGGTTCGCGGTGGGAAGGTACGACTCATCGAAAAGGAAAAGGGCGACCGCGATCATCGCCGACACCACCAGGATGGGCGTCATGACCCGGTACAGGCTGATCCCCGTGGCCTTCATGGCGGTGAATTCGTTGGTCCGGGTAAGGACGCCGAAAGTGACCAGCACTGCAACCAGCACGCCCAGGGGCGTGATGTTGTAGAACATGTTGGGCGTGAGATTGATGAGGTAATCGCCCACCGTGACCAGCGGCGTGCGGTTGCGGATAATGTCGCCGAGCAGCTCAAAGAATGTAAAAACCAGCAACAACAGCACGAAGCTAACCAGCACCAGGACAAAGGTGGTGAGAAACTCGCGCAGGACATACCCGTCGAGAATGAGTGGAAAGCGCCCCCGCTCGTGCGCATGGTGTTCTTCCTCAGCGCGGCCGGTGGGTTTGGCTTTCGGACGGAAGATCTCCAGGTTTTTGAACCAGCCGGCGATGGTTGCGAATTGTGCACCGGCCGCTCCGCCCACCGCCATCTGGCGAAGCAGCACCAGACCAGACAAAGCGAAGAGAATGTTGGCTGCCCAAACGCCCAGGAAGACAGGAAGCTTGCCTTCGCGGGCCAGCGAGACGCCGGTGAGGGAGAGCGAGTAATAGATGAAGACCAGCGCGATGGTGACTACAAAGCCGGTGCTCTTGCCGCCGCGCCGCGATGAGAGGCCGAGCGGGATACCAATCAGCATCAATACCAGGCACGCCGCCGGGTAAGCGAAACGCTTGTGCAGTTCGATCAGGTAGGGTTTGCCGCCCACAGCCTGCGCACGGTCATACAGCGCGCGGTTGCTCAGGGCAAGGATGGGCGCTTCGTTGTGGCCGAGGTGCGTGTCTTCCTGGGTGCCGATCGAGAGGGGAAGTTCCGATTCCACGAAGGTGGAGACCTGGTATTGGGGCCCGCCATTGGTGCTTACCATTTCGTGTTCGGTGCCGTTCCGCAGACGCATGAGCAGTGTATTGGCTCCGCCATTGGCAACGACGGCCTCAGCCGCAGTCGTGACCTTGGGTGTGGAGGGGTCGCTCAGATCGGCAAGGAAGATGCGCTGCCAATGCGCGGAGCCAGTCCCGGCCCGGATATCCTGGACGTAGAGCACATAGTTCTTGAAGTCTTCATAGAAGACGCGCGGCTGAATCTCAAAGGAAGCCTGCTGATTCTTCAGGTCATCTTTCAGTTGCAGGAGCGCTGCGGTCGCCTTGGGGGCCAGGTAAAGCGAATTGGCCAGGGAGATCCCCCAGGCGATAATCGCCACGGCCGACACGACCTTCACAAAAAACCAGACGCCGACGCCGACCGCCCGCATGGCGGTGATCTCACTGTCGGCAGAGAGCCGGCTCAGGCCGAGCAGGACCCCGACCAACACGGCCATCGGGATAGTGAGCGTCAGGGTATTCGGAAGTAGAAACAGGAAAACCTTGGCCACGCCGCCCAGCGACGCCGTATTGCGGGCAGCCATTTCCAACAGTTCGCCGATGTTCTTCATGAAGAGAATGAAGGTAAAGAGCGCGCCACCCAGCACGGCGTGCGAGAGTACTTCATTCCAGATGTAGCGGGTCAAAATGCGCAAGGCGAGATCCCGTTGACTGGGTCTAGTCTAGTGCATTTCTTTTGCGACATGGGTGGTCGGGGTGGAGCAGTGAATGCAAAGAGAAAGGGGTGCGCTTGGAAAAGCCGCCGCGCGTAACCTCCGCGCGATATCTTTCGACGTGGAAAGATGTATCGACTCTGCCGGCGCACCCTAAGGAGGGAGAGCATGCTGCTGGAAAGAAGTCTGCCCGTGACTAAAGGGGCTGGCAATGGCGCAAAGGTGTTACGCCCGCTGTTCCAGGTTCAAACGGCACTGGCTTTGTATCAGGGAACGGCCTCTAGTGGGCTTCAGAGGGTGTGTTGGGATCTAGTTCTCATCATTCCTTTAGTCTCAGGTCAACGGCCGAGCAGGGATTTGCTCTTCGGAGGAGTCGCCCGAAACAGCGTCACGGGGGAGGAAGCGATACCCGATGCCGCGCACGGTTTCGAGAAAGACCGGTTCGGCGGGATTGTCCTCAATGTAGCGCCGCAGGCGGACCATGAAGTTGTCGATGGCGCGGGTGTCGGTATCCTCATGCACCCGCCAGACCTGTTCCAGCAACTCTTTGCGCGAGATGATGCGCCCCTGGTTAAGGACAAGGTGGCGGAGCAGGTCGCTCTCCATCAAAGTGAGGCGGATGGTTTTATCCGGGGTGGTGAGCTGGAGCGCCGCGAAATCGATGGTTCGACCGGCAAAGGTGAACGTAGCCGCATCGGGGCGCGATGGGGACGCCGGCTCGGCTGGCAGAGCGGGGCGGAGCCACGCCATGCGGCGAAGTAAACCGTTGAGACGAGCCAACAATATCGAAAGGTCAAAGGGCTTGGAAAGATAGTCGTCGGCGCCGGCGCTGAACCCGTTGAGTACGTCCTCCGGGCGGCTCCTGGCGGTGAGCATGAGGATCGGCACAAAATTCTGTTGCGACCGCAGTTCCGAGGCGACGGAGAAACCATCGCGTCCCGGCAGCATCACGTCCAGCACGATGGCATCGATGGAGTCGGCGGCGACCATCTCCAGCGCGGTTTCGCCATCCACGGCAAGCTGCACCGTGTACCCCTCGGCGCGCAAATTAAAGAGCAGCCCCTGCGCCAGGTGAGCCTCATCTTCCACCACCAGGATCTTGGCCGGATGCGTCACTGCAGGACCTCATTGCGTGCTTTAGAGACAGTGCGAGGAAGTTGCAGCCGGATGGTGGAGCCGCGACCTTCTCCTTCCGATTCGGCCACAACGTCGCCGCCGTGCTGGCGGGCGATGGTGCGGACCAGGAAGAGGCCGAGGCCCGTACCTTGAATGCGAAAGACGTTGCGCGCCGGCACACGGTAGAAGCGCCGGAAAATCCGCTTAAGATGCGGGGACGCGATCCCCAAACCCTGATCGGCGACAGTGAGCATCAACCAGGCCTCGCCTTCGACAGCAAGGCGCACCTTCAGCTGGGGTCCCTGGGGAGAATACTTGACCGCATTGTCAAGGATGTTCAGGACCGCGGTGCGCAGGTCACCCGGGTTGCCGACAACGGCGAGCTGCTGTGCATCCTGGTTCACGGTTAACTGGATAGTCGACTCCTGCAGGTGATGACGCTGCAGCGTGGTGCGGATACAGTCGCGGACCACATCGTCAAACAGCAAGGGAAGGCGGACCTGATTGCGGGCGCGCTGGCCTACTTCTCCCGCCTTAAGCACCTGCTCCACGGTGGCCAGCAGACGTTCTGTATCGGAGAGCATGATGTCGTAGAACTCGCGACGTTTGGGCTCCGGCACCTCGTGGCGCTGCAGGGTTTCCAGATACAAGCGAATGGAGGTGATGGGTGTCTTCAGTTCATGAGTGACGGCGTTGAGAAAACTGTCCTGGCGTTCATTGCGTCGTACCTCCCGCACCAGGAATATGGTGTTCAAGACCAGACCGGCGATCAGTAACAGAAAGAACGGGATGCCGATCACCAACAGGATGAGGCTGCGCCAGTTGATGATGATCCAGCCAACATTGAGGGTGATCGCGAGCGCGACGAGGCAGGCGCCGAGGGTAATGAAAAACGCGATCGTGTTTCTGCGTTTCGCGACACGCATAGTCGGCGGACCCTTGCCAAAGTATAGCGGCGGGATGGTCTCTTAAAGAAAAGGGCGCGGCCGAAGCCGCGCCCAGGTTGTCACCGGACCTGTGGTTAGGAGACGCCTGCCGGCCGAGGATCGTTGGGGTCAAACTGAGCCACTTTTACGTTCCGGGCGAGCCCCAGCTTCTGCAGTATCCAGATTCCGTAGAAGTTGGGATCAAACTCCCACCAGGTAAGGCCATGTCGCACGGAGACGGGGTGCGCGTGGTGGTTGTTGTGCCAGCCTTCGCCACCGGTCAACAGGGCTACCCACCAGTTGTTGCGTGATTCATCGCGGGTGGAAAAACGCCGGGAGCCCCACATGTGGGTGGCGGAATTGACCAGCCAGGTAGCGTGCAGACCAAGGGTCACGCGCAGGAAGATGCCCCACATCACGCACGACCAGCCGCCAAAGGCAAGCAGGAGGAGGCCGACGACGATCATCGGCACATAGTGATATTTGCTGAGCCACACCTGGAACTTGTCCTTCGCCAGGTCGGGCGCGTAGCGGGCCATGAGCGCGGTCTCGTGGTGCAGGGCGTCGCCGGAGATAATCCAGCCGGCGTGCGACCACCAACCACCATCATGAGGCGTGTGCGGGTCGCCCTCGCGATCCGTGTGCTGGTGATGAACGCGATGCGTGGCCACCCAGAAGATGGGTCCCCCTTCGAGAGCGAGCGTACCGCAAATGGAAAGAAAATACTCCAGCCAACGAGGTGTCCGGTAGCCGCGATGGGTCAGCAGCCGGTGGTAACCCATGCCGATGCCCATGTTGATGGCCACAAACCACAGCCCGACGAAGCAGAAGAATGCCTTCCAGGTAAACATGAAGAGCGCGACCACGGCGAGCACGTGAAAGGCTGCCATGAAGCCAAAGGTGACCCAATTCATTTGATTCTTGTGGGTCGCGCGGCCAAGAACCGGCACGTCGTTGTACTTTTGCGCGCGGCGCGTCTCATCGGCTTTTTCCTCAAAGGGAGCAACCTGAGGAACGAACGGTAGGACTGGAGAGATTTCTACAACTTCTGTCTGCATGATCTGGTAGGGAGTCCCTTTCGACTCAAAGCAACGATCGGGTCTTTGAACATGAGCGTGGCCCGTTAACTTTGAACCTAACAGGGGCTGGAAACATCGATCGTAAGAGTTTTGTAATGACCAATCGTCATAATGGGTACGTACCTGGCCGCGGGGGCTGGAATCGCTTGCAAGTAGGCCTGCGCGTAGGGCTTGCATCGGAAACTCTGCTTGGTGGGGTGTGGATGGTGGGAAATTCTCTACGACTTTCGTCTGCTGTAGCGTGGCTGCTTTTCGTTACCTTCACGGCAGCGGCGCCGGCCGTGCGGGCACAGAACGAAACGCCGCCGCGGATCATCAACCTGCCGACCAGCAAACAGCTGGTAGAACCGGCGCCGGGTTCTCCGCAAAGACTGAATAGTCTGCCCATGACGGCGGCGATCTCGCCTGACGGTCGCTACCTTGCCGTGGTGAACGCCGGTTACGGTACGTTCGAATCGCGCTATCAGCAGTCAATTGCGGTGCTGGACATCCAGACGGGCAAAGTGACGGATTACCCGGAGTCAAGAACGGCTTCGCGTTTGCCTCAAACGCTCTATTCCGGGCTGGCATTCGGCAAAGATGGCACGCATCTGTACGCGGTCTTTGATTCGCTCACCGCGCCGGAAGGGAACGGGGCGGCCCAGGGGAGTGACAAAGTCGAGACCGGCAACGCGGTTGCCGTCTATGGCTTCCTGGATGGAGTAGTCACGGCAGAAAAGCTGCTTCCGGTTCCCTTGCAGCGGCTGGCGCCGGGAAAGATGCAGAACAAGATTGGCGCGGCCCTGCCAGCAGGTATGGCGATTCCATCGCCGGCGGGCATTGCTGTGCGCAGGGGCCCGGATGGAAGCGATGAGTTGCTGGTGGCCGACAATCTTTCCGACGATGTTCTGCTGATGAACGGGTCTAGCGGCCAGGTGATCCGGCGCTTCGACCTGTCGCAGGGAAACGTGGTGCCCTCCACCTACCCGGTTGCGGTGACAGTGAACCGCTCGGGAAGCCGCGCGTTTGTGGCGCTGTGGAACGGCTCGGCCGTAGCCGAGCTGGACCTGAATGGCGGCAAGGTCCTCAAGAAGCTCGCGCTTCTGCCTCCACGGGAAACGACTTTGCCCAGTTCCCATCCGGCTGCGTTTGCCTGGAGCCCGGATGAAAAGACCCTTTATGTCGCGCTGACCAACCGTGATGCGGTGGCAGCAGTTGGAGTGGGTGGCGGCGAGTGCAGGCTCCAGGCTCTCTACGACACGCGTTTGCCTGGCCAGACTTATTTTGGAGCAATGCCGGATGCGGTCGCGGTGGCCAAGGATGGCAAGCGCCTCTTTGCCGCCAACACGGGGTCGGATGCGGTCGCGGTCTTTGACATCGGCGGAAAGCAAGTTCCAGGAAAGGCGATTCCCGCAGCGGGCTGGTTGCCGACCGAATGGTATCCCACTGCGCTGGCGGTTGCGGGTACCACCCTCTACGTCGCTACCGGAAAGGGTGCGGGCACGGGGCCGAACGATAGGCCGCAGCCGCGAATTCCAGGCGTGGAGTCCACGAGCCGCAGCTTCACGTACATTGGCACGCTGCTCCACGGATCGCTGGCGGCCATCGACCTGGCGAAGATCGATGCCCAGCGCGAACAGCTGACGCGCACCGTGGTCGAGACAAACATGATGAAGGCCGCACAGGCCACGATGACCTTCCATGGCGGGGCCAATCCCATCAGGCATGTCATCTACATCATCAAGGAAAACCGGACCTACGATCAGATCCTCGGAGATCTGGGTGTTGGCAACGGGCTGCCCGCGCTCACGATGTTTGGGGAACCGATTACGCCCAATGAGCATAAGCTGGCGCTGCAGTTTGGGGTGCTGGATAACTTTTATGACTCCGGAGAGGTGTCGGGCGATGGCCACGTGTGGTCGAATGCCGCGATCTCGAGCGACTACACGGAGAAAACCTGGCAGCAGAGCTATCGCGGCTCGGAACGGGTCTACGACTACGAGGGCGAGGTGGAGAACGGCTATCCACTCCGTGAGGGAATATCGGATGTCAACGAGCCCGGCAGCAGCTATATCTGGACAGATCTGGCGCGCAACGGCAAGAGCCTGTATCACTTCGGAGAATTCATTTCGACTACCTTTTGCGCCAGCCCCGACATGGTGCCCAAGGGTCCGTCCCCGACCCAGGGAACGCCCGAGCCGGAGCCGGCGCAATGCGGAGAGCGCGGAGACATACGGCACGGCGATGCCATTCCGCAGAACTACGGCGGCGGTACGAGCCCGTATCCCTGGCCGATTCCGTTGATCGAGGAAAACGTGCCCACCAAGCCCGAGCTGGTGGGTCACTTTGATCCGAAATTCCCGGATTTTGAATTGAGTTTTCCCGATCAATTAAGGGTGGAAGAGTTCCTGACCCACTTTCGCCAGTGGGTTGAGGAGCGCAAGCAAGGCCGGGATACGATGCCGCAGTTTATCCAGCTAAGGTTGCCCAACGATCACACCGCGGGAACCAAGCCGGGGATGCCGACGCCCAAAGCATCGGTTGCGGATAACGATCTGGCGGTGGGACGAGCGGTCGAGGCCATCTCTCACAGCCCCTATTGGGACGACACGGCCTTCTTCATCCTGGAAGATGACGCCCAGGCTGGGGCAGACCATGTCGATGCCCATCGCAGTATTGCCCTGGTGGTGAGCAAGTATTCGCCGCGCCTGGCGAAGCCGCTTGTGGACAGCACGTTTTATACGACGGTGAGCGTGCTGCGAACCATTGAGGAGTTGTTGGGTGTGCCGCCTATGAACAACAACGATGCGTTTGCTCCGCCGATCGCGCCCCTGTTCACCGGCGCCGGCGATCAACCGGCTTATGATGCGGACTATCGCAACCGGGACAACGGGTTGTTGTACCAGGCGAACAGTCCCAAAGCGCAGGGCGCGCAGGCCTCCATGCGTATGGATTTCACCCACGAAGACCGGGCAGATCCCCGGGTGTTGAATGTGATCTTATGGCGGGATGCGATGGGCGACAAACCAGTGCCCGCGATGCTGGCAAGGCCTGCAGCAGAGCGTCGTGATCGGGATGACGATGATAAGTAGGGCGGCGGCGGATGGATGAAAGGGTACGGGCTTCAGAAGAGTACGGCCTAAAGGCCGTACCCTTCACAACAATGACTTTTTCCGCAGCCTGTAAAGCCGAGCCCTTCCTTCAAGGCCCTAGCCGACGAAATCCACCTGCACGCGGTTGGGGATGATGCCGCGCTCGTAGCCCATGGTGAGCAGCTTGCGAATGGCTTCTTTGCCGTCTTCGCCGTAATTGAGGGTGCGTTCGTTCACGTACATGCTGACGAAGCGGTTGGCCAATTGGGGGTCGAGGTCGCGGGCAAATTGCATGGAATATTCCAGGGCGGCCTCGCGGTGATCGAGCGCGTGCTGGATGCTGTCGCGGAGCGCGTGGGTCACGGTGAGCATGACCTCCTCGCCCAGGCTGCGGCGAATCGCGTTGCCGCCGAGCGGTAAGGGCAGACCGGTTTGCTCCCGCCACCAGACGCCCAGATCGATAATCTTGTGCAGCCCACTGGCGGCATAGGTGAGCTGGCCTTCATGAATGATGAGACCGGCATCAAAATTGCCGGCAACCACTTCAGGAATGATCTGGTCAAAGGGAACAGTGACGGTTTCAACCTCGGGGGCAAACAATTTCAGCGCCAGGTAGGCAGTGGTCAGCGTGCCGGGGACCGCAATGCGCACCCGCCCGATCTGATCGGGCGCGATGCGATGGCTGGCGACAATCATGGGGCCGTAGTTTTCTCCGACGCTGCCGCCGCAAGCCATCAGCGCATAGTCCTTCTGGACGTAGGGGTAGGCGTGAAAGGAGATCGCCGTCACGTCGTAAAACGCTTCGTTCATGGCCTTGTGATTGAGGGTTTCGATATCGCAAAGAGTATGGGTGAACTTGTAACCAGGAACGCGAATTTTACAGGTGGCCAGACCATAAAACATGAAAGCGTCATCGGAGTCCGGACTGTGCGCGATAGCGATCTCTTTGACTGCGCCTGGCGCGGTGGAGAGGCCTCGGGCAGGAACATCTGGCTGGAGCGAAATCGGAGTGGTGGTCACAGGATCCTTTCACAAGAACATCGGCAGTAATTCGATGTACTGCAGCGTCGCGGCGCGGCCGGGAAAGACCAGCCGGCTTTGGTTCCACGAAAACAGGCGACCTCAAAGAGGTTGCGTGCGTGCAGTGTTGCTAAACGATTCCAGCGTGCTGGCACAGGCCGCCGCGGCCAGCACCTTGACGGCATCGCCGGCGAGAAACGGAGCAACAGACTGGGCAAAGACCAGGGAAAATTTCGCGTGGGTGAGCACCCCAAGCCAGGTTGCTCCCACAGCGAGAATGAGCAGACTGGCGAGCGAAGCCCCCGCCAGCGCGGCCAGAAACCGGCGATGGCCGCGGCGATAGAGTACGCTGGCCAGCGCGGCTGCAAAGGGATAAGCGAGCAGGTAACCGCCGCTTGGACCCAGGAGCTGCGCCAATCCGCCGGGACCGTGGGGGGTGAACACGGGCAAGCCCACGACGCCCTCCACCAGGTAAAGCGCCAGGCAAAAAAAGGCCGCCCCTGGTCCGAAAAGCAACCCCAGCAGCAGCACGGCAAACGTCTGCATGGTCACCGGGATGGGTGTGAAGCCGAGCGGTACGGCGATATGGGCGCAAAGCGCTACCAGCCCGGTGGCCAATACGACCGCGCCGCGGATCCGCCAGCCCACCCGAGGCTCGCTTAGTACGCGATAACTGTCCTGCTTATAGCCGATCTCTTCCATGTTCCACTCTTCCTTATGAACCGGGCTGGATTACTCGATCCCGGCGGGCGGTCGCCGGGTTGCTTTGCACTCGGGGCCTAGGGCCGGCGCGCTTCCGACCGGGTAGCGATACCTTTGCTTGCCGCCGTGGGGAGCTTTGCACCATCGACCGAGGCCTCCGTGCCATTGGCGCCCTGAGGCTCATGGCGCAGAATATGCCGGGCCACCGAAAAAGCCACCCAAAGCAAAGCGCAGAAGCTGATTGCGAAAGCCACGAACAAAAGCCGCATAGGGGACGACCGGGCTCAAGAACATCTGAAGCATAACAAAAATACGCTAAGGCAGTTTCGCAATCGTTGGGAGCGAACGCAAGCTCGCGTTGAACCACTCCAGATACGGCTCCGACCCGGCGGACACCGGGAGCACCAGAAATTCGGGGACTTCGTAAGAATGGAGGCTTTGGATCGTCGCTTGCACTTCCTGGCAGTGGGCAGAGTGGGTCTTGATGAGCAACAGCACCTCAGCCGCGGACTCGATAGCGCCCTGCCAGCGATAGATTGATTGCACGCCGGGCAGAATATTGACGCAGGCGGCCAACTGGAGCTCGACCAGACGATGGGCGATGCGTTCGGCCTGTTCCCGATCAGCGCAGGTGGAAAGAATGATTTGAAAATCCGTCATGGGGTAATCTCCGGGCTTACCAAGTATGGTTCCTGGTGCAGTGGAACGATGATAGAAAGTGCTCGTTCACTGAGAAGATGAAGCCAGCGGATGGCGAGGTCCCAATGAACGAGGAAAAGAAAACACGGCTACAGAAATTGCGGGAGAGAATTTCGTGGTGCTTCCTTCGTTCCGGCCGCCGGGTGGCCACCGCGATGGCGATTGTGATTGCCGTTTCCCTGGGATACCACGCGATTTTTGGGGCCAACGGACTCACCGCTTATCAGCAGAAACGCAATCAACATCAGTTGCTGCAGAAGGAGATCTTGCAGTTGCAGCAGCAAAATAGCCGCCTGCAGGAGCACGTCGATCATCTCCAGTCAGATCCGGATGCCATTGAACATGAGGCCCGGGTGATCCTCCGTTATGCCAAGCCGGGTGAGGTTATTTACGCCCTCAACGACAAGCCCGAAGCCAAACAGTCC
>Ga0302325_10023759_pt1 | contig 12765 bp, 11 predicted proteins | sample Palsa_T0_2_FD_201948 | JGI IMG/M metagenome (GOLD analysis project Ga0302325, IMG submission 201948) | Peat permafrost microbial communities from Stordalen Mire near Abisko, Sweden - Palsa_T0_2 | ecosystem: Environmental > Terrestrial > Soil > Palsa > Peat permafrost | place: Sweden: Abisko... | reverse complement strand
TGAGGAATTGCACTGAACAGCGACGCGCGGACTGATGTGCAGCGAAGATCCACGGCGGCGGCGTAAGTTTGGAACGGCAATTTTCCGCGCATCACCGTGCCCCTATGATTCCCAAGTCGCGTTGTGGGAAGCTTGCGATGCATCCTTCGTCCGCATCAAGCGCCACTCGGAAACAGCTCCAGCCTCACGAATGGGAGTGTCGAAAAAAGACTCCCTCATCGTCAAATAGGCCCGGCCCAAACTAATGCAATGGGCGGCACCCAAGCTCGCTGACGCACCTTCAAAAACCAATTCACAGCTCGCCCACTATTTATTTTCACTTCCCCTTCTATCACTTACACTCACTCGCAGATCCGACCCTAACTCGCCATGCTACAAATTGACTCGTAAAGACTTGCGCTCCACCGCGTAAGTCCAACAAGTTTCTTGCTGGCCAGCAAGCGTTGCACATGGTGGGCTGACTTCCGGCGCCGTTACGGGCGGCTCGCGATTTTCCTTGGCGGGGAGATCGACGGAAGTGCGGATTCGAATCCGACAACTCAGAGAAGTTCGCTTCAATCATCGCAAAGAGCAGGCACTTAAACCTGTTTGAGCCATCGAAAAGGGCGTACTTCCAACCATTGGGCAGCCGGAGCGCGAGGAAAATCCGGGCGGATTCTCCTCGTTGCCTTCCGGCTGTCCGCAACAATCTTTCCGCACTCCCACCCTTCACGGCCGACGTGTCTTTGTCGCCGCTCTTTCCTGTATCCTTGAACAACATGCTGTTGATGCCCGGACGCAGCCGTGTCCTGCGCGACGCCGTGCGAACGGCCGGCGACAAGATTCACAGCGGCGCCAACACCGTCGATGTCCTCTCCGCGCTGGATAAAGCCAGAGGCCCGATGCGCGCCTACTTCCGCAGCCGTCTCCACGATTCTCCGGCGGCCACCGCGCTCACTCTCAAGCTGCTCAATCTCCTGCTCGCGAAACAGCAATTCCTCGCCCGCAGCACCCAACTTCTCTCGCGTCCCTTCGGTCTGCTGGTCGATCCTTCCAACGGCTGCAACCTTTCCTGTCCCGGTTGCGTGCAATCCACGCGCTCCAAATCGCTCAAGCTCTTCGACTGGAAAAACGGTCTGCTCTCCGAGGACCGCTTCGCCGGCTTCCTCGAAAACTACGGCCCCTGCGGCATGCAGATCATGTTCTGCAATTACGGCGAACCCATCACCAATCCCCACACCCCGCGCCTTATCGAGATGGCCAAAGGCTACTACGCGCAGACGGCGCTTTCCACCAATCTCGCGTTGCCGCGATTCGATGCCGAAGCCTACGTAAGGTCGCGCCTCGATTTTATGTTCCTCGCCATCGATGGCGCCACCCAGCCGGTCTATGCCCGCTATCGCAAGAATGGCGATATCGACGCGGTCTATCGCAACGTGGAGAATCTGGTCACCGCCAAACGCCGCCTCGGCAGCCATACCCCCATCCTTCGCTGGCAATTCCTCGCCTTCGAACACAATGCCCACGAGATCGAGAAGGCCCTCGCGATCGCCAAAGATCTCGGCGTCGATCAATTCGTCGCCGATATACCCTTCGATGTCAGTTGGGACGATCCCGATGTCCATCCCGCGTCCGATGTCCGCCCGATCCACCTGGAACTGATTCCCGACACCGAAAAAATGCTCGCCGGAAACTGGGCCGATTGCCTCACTCCTCAGGCCCTCGAGCGGATGGAGCGTCAACTCGACCGCGGCTGGATGGCCGATCGCAATCGCGCGGACCTCGCCGCCATGCCGCCCGATCGCGATCCGGCGCACACCTGCAGTTGGCTCTACAAGAGCACCACCTTGGACGCGAATGGCCGCATCCTTCCCTGCGCGGGCGCTCCCAAAACGGGCACATCCCTCGTCTTCGCAAATCTGGGCGATGGCGACCCCGATGGCTTCAACTCCCCACACTATCGCCAAGCCCGCCTGTCCTTCGCCAATCCGCCGGCCTTCCAAAAAGCCTGCGCTTCCGGCGGACCCACACCGCACTGTTTGAATTGCGAATGGGATCAGGACCACACCGAATTCGGCGCCGCGCAAGTCGCCCAGTATCTCAGGACTGCCGGCCGCGATGCCGTCGACCCCGCCAGCATCGACATGTGCAGCAACTGGTAGCGCCCCTCATTCCGCCACCCACGCCGCCCGCCCGGCCACAGCCGCCCGATACGCCGCGAACGTCACCGCGCCCAGCACCACCAGCGCCAGCGCCGATGCCCCGAAATACCACGCCCCGCTGTCCAGCGTCATCGGGAGATTCATGATCACTTCCCCGGTGAACGCGTAAGCCGCGCAGGCCAGCAAACCGTAACGGAAAAGCAGAAAATACAGCACTCCAAAAACGAACAGCCACAGCGCCAGAGTCCATAAGGGAATCGCCGAACCGGAAGCCTGTACGCTGCCCCACAATAGAGCCGCGAAGGCTGCCGCGGCCCACTGTTTGCGAAATACCAACGCGAAGACGAACACCAGGAACGCGGCCCAGCAAGCATCGCCCACGGCATCTCCCATTGAGGCGCAAAGCTGCGCCAGAGTGCGAGCCGTGTTGGCCATGTTGTACAGATCCACCGAGCGGGCGCCGCTCGACGACGGCCCCAGCAGCAAATCGTACATCTTATATACGGTGGAAAGCGCCGCGCCGCCGCACACCCCCATCAGCACATGCCGCCCCGCCAGCGGATCGCGCCATGCCCCACTCAGCACGCGCGTCCAGGAGATCAACACGTCCGGCCACCGGCGGCGAATGAAAGGTTCGAATGCCAGATAAGCCGCCGCGAAGCGCCCGCCTTCCAGCAGGCTTTCCCCCACCGCCCGCATCAGCATATTGTATTCGCCATAGTCCAGTCGATGGCTCTGGCTCAGCGTGTGATACAGGAAGTCCATCATCGCCACGACAGCTCCTACCCGCATCGCGCCTACCGCATCGCCGCGTCCCAGTTTTACGTTGCGCCATGCCAACATCGCTTCCGCCAGCAGCAGGAATACCGCAAACAGAATCCGTGCAATGTCCCCGCGTTGAAAGCGCGCCTGCAACGCCGGACTCGCCCGTTCTGGCGTGTCGTTCCCCATAGTGAAAAGCACCGGCAATCCGTGCCACGCGGCCGCCTCCACGCGCAACCGGGTGCCATCTTCTGTGCCCATCCACGCACTCCGTTCGTCGAATGCGAAGGGCGGCGCCACTCGCGGCGCCGCGGCCTCGAAGTGCGCCATGTCGAGACCCGCGGCGTCGAAGAGTTTGTGCCAATCGAATGGCGGCGCTGCTTCGGCCGGCTGCCGCTGCGATCGCGGAAGCGCCGTCAGGCGGCTCAGCCGCCCCTGCGCGTCCATCCGCACATTCACCATTCCATAGATATCCACCGGCGGATCGTTACCGCTGACGTGAGTGCTGCCGAAACTGCCGGCAATCAGACGCTCGGGGCTTTGCCGGTACCAAAACATCATCGCCGGCGGACGCGCCATGGCAATTCGCCGCCATGCCTCATCCTTCGATAGTCCCGCAAGACGCTCCAGCGCGCTCGCGTCCATCGAATATCCTCCGGCGGCCGATTCCGGCTTGCCGGTGTAGCCCAGGCGCGCCAGCATGTCACGCGCCTTTTGCGCCATCGCTTCGGGCGGCGTTTCCGAAGCTCCCCGCGAGAAAACCCATCCCTTCCCCGCGATCGCTGAAGCCGCCAAAATTCCCACCAGGATCGCCGCGATACAGGCCAGCGCCGCTCGCGGATTCATGCCCTCGGTCTCTCCCGCCGCCGCCACCATTTCCGGCGACGGTGTCTGTCCCGCAGCCAACGCCGCCTGCAAGGGATCGCCGCCTGCAAGGGCATTGGCTACTGCCTGGACGCTGGCATACCGGCGGCGCGGATCGGGAACGAGACAGCGCGCGATGGTCCGTTCCACAATGCCATCCACGTCCGTCATCGGAGGCGGACCGTCCGCTTGCTTGCGTAGCAGTTCCTCGCGGCCCGCGGCTTCGAACGGTGCGTGCCCGGTGAAGATCTCGTAGAGCACCAGCCCCAGCGCGTAGATATCGCTGCGCACGGTCACTTCCGCTCCGCGCAACTGTTCCGGCGCCATATAGGCCGGCGTGCCGCTGCGAATGTCGCCGGCTTCCACGGCGCCCGCGGCCGCCAGTCCGAAATCGGTGATGAGCACCTGGCCGCGGCCGTCGATCATGATGTTGGCCGGTTTGAAATCGCGGTGGATCACGCCTTTTTCGTGCGCCGCCGCCAGACCGGCGCAGAGTTTATGCGCGGTCTCCCGCGCCTTGGCCGGCGGCAGGTGGCCGATGCGCCGCAGCAGCGACGCCAGGTCTTCGCCGTCAATGTACTCCATGCTGAGAAACACCAACCCGTCGGCTTCTCCCAGATCGTACATGCGGCAAACGTTGGGGTGCGATACCTGGCGCGCCAGCCGGACTTCATTGCGGAAGCGCTCCAGCAGGCTGTCGTTGGCGGCCAATTCTTCCGGCAGGAATTTCAGAGCTACCGTCTGCCCCACCAGCAAATCGGTGGCCTTGTAGACTTCGCCCATGCCGCCTTTGCCCAGGCGGCCCGAGACGCGGTACCGTTGTGCCAGCAGTGTTCCCGGAGGGAAGCGGCCTTCGTCCACCGCGCTGGAAACGCTCAACCGCGACGGGCCCGAAGAGATTTTTGCGCTTCCACTTCCGATAACGGCCGTGGCAACTTCCGAAGTCGACCCCAGCGGTTTCCCGCATTTCAGGCAGAAAACGGCGCCGGCCGGCGCGTCGGCGTGACAGTTGATACATTGCGCCATCGAATCAGCCGAGTGTAACATGCCCCCGGCAGGCCGACAGTCGGACGGGCGTGGACTACTATTTGGGGACGTTGTACATGAAGTTCATTTGCACGTGAATCTCGCCGCCCTTATACATCACCGGCAGTGGCCCGAAAGGGCTACCGCCGCTGATCGCCTGTACCGCCGCATCGTCTAGTGACTTGTCGCCGGTGGATTGCGCAAACACCGCCTTGCGCACCGTGCCGTCCCGCGCGATCGCGAACTGCACGGATACCAGGCCGCTGCGTCCGGCTCGCACCGAAGACAGTGCCGGGATGATCGAATCCCAATACTGTTTGACCTGTGCCCGCACATGCGAGAGATAATTCGACCAGTCCACTCCCCCTGGGTCGCTCAAAAGCTGCGGCAGGTCGGCGCCTGAGGACGGCGGCTGGGGAATGCCCGGAGTCTTCGCGCCGGGGGTGCGCAGGTTCGCACGGATGGCGCTTTCTACCGACGGACCCGTAATGTCGATCACCCGGTCCGCCGGAGCCACGCCGTGCTCCGTAGTTGCCGGCGGCACATCCTGGAAGGACGGTTTGGCTTTCGGCTGCGGAACCGCCGGAGGCTGCACCGGCAATGTCATTTTCGGGGGTTCGTTGGACGCGATTTCCACTTTCGGTGGCTCTGGCAGCGGCGCCGGCGGTGCTTTCGGAGGCGCGGGCGCGGGCGGCGGCGCTGCCGCTGCCTTGTGCGGAGTGGGCGGTGTCGGATCGGGAGACGGACCTGGCGGTAGCGGCAAACGCGGACTCAGGTTGGAAGATCGCATCTCCCGGATGGTCTTGCTGGGGTTCGGTTCCCTCTGCGTCAGCGTGATCGGCGGATCGATCAGCGGAGTAACTACCGGTTTCCGTTCCAGAGGCGGAGATTGCAAGAAGGTCTCCGGCATCACCATTAGAAACACGATGGCCGCGACGTGTGCCAGCAGCGACAACACCGCCGACCGGCCCCTGCGGGCACGGCCAGCCTGGTCGCTCCAGTCCGTCAAGAAATTAAGTTCGGCGTCGGCGGGAGGTGGTACTACAGTTTCCATCCAGCTTCCAAAGACCGCGAGACTACTTCCGAATGCTCTTCGATTTTAGCAAGAATGGCCAAAGCAGTCCCCAATGTTTGACGTGCGGAATCGCCGGAGCATTTCGACAATTTTCGGCTTTCTACGGAGTCCAGGAACGCCTCTAACTGCAACTTCAAAGGCTCGCCATTCACCAAGGGAGCCTTCTCGAACCCAATCTGCTGCCCCGCTCCCACCGAAAAAACCACCAGATCCTGACGGCCGTAGTCCAACGACAAATATTGTTGCGGTTGGAATAGCCGGAGCTTACGAACCCGCTCGGTTGAGACCCGGCTAGCCGTTAGATTCGCGACGCAACCGCTTGGAAATTGGAGCCGTACATTGGCGATGTCTACTTTTTGAGACAAAATGCGAATGCCCGCGGCGCGGATTTCCGATGGTTCGGCTTTGGCCAATGCCAGCACGATATCCACATCGTGGATCATCAGGTCGAGCACCACGTCCACATCCAGACTGCGCGGGCTGAAAAGGTTCAAACGGTGGATTTCGAAAAATAGCGGCAGCGTGCACCGGCGTTCCAATTCCACTACCGCGGGGTTGAACCGTTCCAGGTGGCCCACCTGGAACATCCGGCCGTGCCTGGCGGCGGTTTCGACGAGGCGGCTGGCCGAAGCCATATCGGGAGCGATGGGCTTTTCCACCAGCACGTCGATGCCGGCTTCCAGTAGCGGGACGGCGACGGCTTCATGCGACGTAGTGGGCACCGCGATAATGGCGGCGTCCACTTTGCCCACCAGTTGGTGAAAGTCGGTCAAGGCCTCAGCCTGATACAGCGCGGCGGACTCGGCGGCGCGGGCTGCTTCCGTATCCACTACCGCGCACAACTCGGCGCGCGGGGATTCGTGGACCACGCGGCAGTGGTTCTTCCCGAACTGTCCGGCTCCCACCACAGCCAATCGATGTTTCGGCAAACTAAAACCCCACAATGCAAATATTGGCCTGATTGGCCTGTTGCAACATCTCTTCGCGGTCGAGCATCAACGTGCGGCCGGCCTCCACTGCTAGGACTGTGGTGCCCGTTTCGAGCATCGCTGGAATAGTGCTCAGCCCCACCACCGGGACGTCGAACAAAAGGTGTTCGCGGCGTCGAGCCACTTTTACCAGCGACAGCCGCCGTCCGTTCACCAGCGAGCCGCCGCGGCGTAGCATGGCATCGGTGCCTTCCATCGCTTCCAGTGCCACACAGGCGCGCTCGCAGATCGCCACGCTCTGTCCCACATCGAAGCCCGCCAGCGCATCGGCCACCCGGCGGCCATACTCGATATCGATAGTCTCGTCCTTATCCGGCTTGCGTTTCGTCATGGCCCCGCTGGTGGCCAGCATGGGTTTCAGCAGCAGGGTGGAATCGGACAAGTGAATGCCTTCGTCCTGCAGTACTTTGACCACGCCGCCGATCAATCCGTCGGTGTTTTTCGAAGGCAGCGTCGCCAGCAGTTTCACCAGCCGCCAATCGGGCACGATGGAGGAAAAAATCTTGGCATGCTTCACCTGCCCGCACATCACCACTTCGGTGATGCCTTCCTTCTTGAGGATGTCGATGAGCTTACTCAGCTGCCCCAGCGAAATCCAATGCAAGCGCGGCGCCAGCGTTTCCAGGCTCTTGGAGGCTTCCTCCTGGATGGCGATCACCGTCACGTCGTGCCCCAGTTGCCGCGCACTTTCCAGTGCGAGTTCGGGAAAGCGTCCGTTGCCGGCAATCAGACCGTAGCGCACTTATTTCACCACTCCGCGCTCAGAGGCTTGGATGAACTCGAGCAATTCGTCCACCTCGGCGCATGCAGGCACTTCGGCGCGGATCCGCTCGATGGCCTGCGAGGTATTGAGATTCGACCGCGTGAGCAGCCGCAGCGCCGTCTGCAGCGACTCGATGGCAGATTTCGAAAAGCCGCGGCGCTCCAGGCCTACGCTGTTGGCGCCGAACACACTCACCTCCGGCTTGTAGCTGGTGAGCGAATAGGGCATGATGTCCTGCTTGATCACGCTGTACGGCCCGATAAAAGCATGCTTCCCGATGCGGCAGAATTGATGCACGCCGCTGAAAGGCGCCACGTCCACCCAATCTTCGATGACGACGTGGCCGGCCAGTCCGACGCTGTTGCCCAGGATCACGTGATTGCCGATGCGGCAATCGTGCGCCACATGCGCGTAGGTCATCACCAGGTTATCGCTGCCAATGCTGGTTAGCAGTCCGCCCGCGGTGGTGCCGCGATGGATGGTGACGAATTCGCGGATGCGGTTGCGGTCGCCGATGCGGGTTTCGGCGCGCTCGCCCTTGTATTTAAGATCCTGCGACGCCAGCCCGACGGTGCTGAACGGGAAGAAAATATTATCTTCGCCGATCCATGAGGGGCCTTCCACATAAAGGTTAGCCATCAGGCGGGTGCGCGCGCCGATTTCCACGTCCGCGCCCACAATGCAATACGGCCCGATGTCGGCGCTCTCCGCGATACGCGCGCGCGGGTCCACGATGGCAGTGGGATGAATCGGCATTGCTACGCAGTAACTGGGGCTGCCGGTTTTTCGGCTTTATCGGCCAGCTTACACATCACTTCCACTTCGGCCGCCACTGCGCCGTCCACGGTGGCGATGCCCGCCATTACCGCCACGTTGGACCTACGCCGGACCACCTTCATCTCCATCCGCAAGGTGTCGCCGGGAACCACCGGTTTGCGAAAACGGGCCTTCTCCACTCCCACCAGCAGGACCAACTTGTTTTCCCGATCGGGAATCGTCTTGAGCACCAGCACGCCGGCCACTTGCGCCATGGCTTCGATGATGAGCACTCCCGGCATCACCGGAAAATCGGGAAAATGACCCTCGAAGAACGGCTCGTTGGCGGTCACGTTCTTGATTCCGACCACCCGTTCCGCTTCCAGTTCGACGATGCGATCGACCAGCAGGAACGGATAGCGGTGAGGCAGAATCGCCCGGATCTCATTGATATCCAAAACTGTCATGGAAGCCGTTATTGTAACGCGAATCGGCGAAGTTCCCGTTTGACGTATTATGAAGGGGAAGCGCCAGAGGAACGGCAATGACGATCGACGAACGGTTGGAAAAAATCGCGCAACGGACGGATGCAATCGCGCAAAGCCTGGAACTGCTCGCCAGCCTCCATGTGGATCACGAACGCAAGATGTCGGAGCAGTCCGCAAAATACGAAGAGCGCTTCGCTAAGTTCGACGAGCGCTCCACCAAGACCGAAGAGCGGATGGTCCAACTCATTGACACGATGAATCGCCTTGGCAACATTGTCATCAGTCACGAAGAACGTCCGGACCACCTGGAAGATCACCCGCACTAGCCGTGGACCCAATTCTTTCTTACCTCGCGGCGCACCAACGCCCTCTGATTACCCTGCTCCGCCGGTTCGTGGAGTGCGAATCTCCCAGCGACGATCCGGCGGCGGTGAACCGTTTCGTGGAACTGGTCTCCGATACCGTGGCGCCCATGGCGAAGGTGAAAACCCATTCCGGCGGCAAATTCGGCAAGCATCTGGTGTGCGAGATGCGCTTGCCGGGAAGGAAAAAGAGCGGGCAAATCCTGGCGCTGGGACACGCCGATACGGTCTGGCCGTTGGGTACCCTGAAAACCATGCCGTTTCGCGAGGCCGAAGGGCGCCTCTGGGGACCGGGTGTGCTCGATATGAAAGCCGGCATCGCTTTCTTCATCTTCGCGGCGCGCGCGCTCCAGGAATTGGAGATTCCCGTTCCGTCGAAAGTGCTGCTGCAGCTCAATTCCGATGAAGAAGTGGGCAGCGAGAATTCGCGCCCGCTCACCGAGAAGAACGCTGCTGCGAGTAAGGCCGTGCTGGTGCTGGAGCCGGGCACCGGCCTCGAAGGCAAGCTGAAAACGGCGCGTAAGGGAGTGGGCGATTTCACCATCGTGGTGCGGGGCAAGGCGTCCCACGCGGGCGTCGATTTCAACGCCGGCGCCAGCGCCATTTTGGAACTGTGCCGGCAGATCAACCAGATCGCCGGGTTTACCAATATGGGCCAGGGGATCACCGTGAATCCCGGTGTGATCTCAGGCGGCACGCGTTCCAACGTGGTGGCCGCGGAAGCCCGCGTGGAGGTGGACATCCGCATCGCCCTGTTGAAGGATGCGGAGGCTCTGGAGAAAAAGTTTCACGCCCTGCGGCCGTTCGACGCGCGCTGTTCGCTGGAGGTGACCGGCGGTTTGAATCGGCCGCCTATGGAGCGCTCGGCGGAAATCGTAAAGCTGTTTCGCACCGCGCAGGCTCTGGCGCGTGGATTGGACGTGATCGTGGATGAATCGCAGACCGGGGGCGGCTCCGACGGCAACTTCACCGCGGCGCTGGGAATTCCCACCCTCGACGGGTTGGGCGGCGTAGGCGAGGGCGCGCACGCCCCGACCGAAAGCATTCTAGTGGACCGCATCGCCGATCGCAGCGCCTTGATTGCGAAATTACTGGCCGCGTTGTAAAGCTCGCGGTCACTGGTTCGGCGACGCTTTTTCCATGTGGTCGATCACCAGCACCTCGACGGGACCCTTGCCCTTTTCCAGCTTGAGTCCCAACTCTTCCTGAAATGCCTGCGCGATTGAGGGCTCGTCCGCCAGATCGGGATTCTTCATCCTCTGTCTGTCATCGACGAAGTGAATGTGCACGTCGTAGGTTCCCGTGAGCTCTGTGCGGTCGGCAACGGGCGCCTGCAAGAATCCGCTCGCCTGGGCTACGATCTGTTCGATGGTGGCGGCATGGCAGACGAGATGAGTACCGTCGTTCCACATTGAGCCCCCGCATGTGCCTTTCGGCTGAGTGTAGTGCCTGTCTTCGATGGTGATGTTCATCGGTTCCTCGCTACCGGGCGAGAGCTTCAATTTCCCTTTGCCAACGGTCAGTTCATATTCCGGTATTTCTCTGGTTTCGCGATGGGCTTTGAGCTTGAAGCGGTCTTCCAGCAGCGACTGCATCATGAGACGGAGTTCGACTTCGGTGGCGTCGCGGCCGATGCGGGCGTCAATGTCCCACCAGCGCCACGGATCCGGCAGGTCCGGATACCCCACCATCTGATACCTTCCGTGCAGGTGGTAGGCGTAGTAGATCATGCTGTAAACCTGCGTGTTGTGCATGGTGACCAAATCGCCCGAGCGCCGGGGCCACCCGTCGACATTGCCGTTGGTGGTATTTTGTTTGACCGAGGCCAATTCGAATTCCAAGCGCTGCGCGAACACGATCCAGTGGGGCACCAGCGCTCCGGCGATCCCCAGCGCGGCCAGCGCCAACGCCGCCACTCCCAACGGCACCCTTGCCGCCACCGTCGAAAACTCGCGGCCGTGGCGGAGCAGCATTTCGATGCGCGCGACCGTCTGGGAGCGGCGCGTGAAGATTCCCGCGGCGAGCAGCGAATCGGCCGGTTGCAATCGCAACGCCACCACGCGCGCCAGGCTCTCGGCGTAGGAGTATGCCATGCCGGTATGCGCCACTACCCAGTCATCGCAGGCGATTTCCCGTTCGCGCTCGATTTCACGGAGAATCCACCACGCCACCGGATGGAGCGCGATCACAGCGCCCAGTGCGCGCGCGGCCAGGTTGGTCCAATCGTCACGCCGCGCCAGATGGGCCGCTTCATGGAGCAACACGCAATTCATTTCGCCGGAGGTCAACTGGCCGCGCAGTTTCTCCGGCAAGATCACCGCGGGGCGCAGAAAACCTACGGCAATTGGGGACGCAACATCGGAGGAAATCAACAGCCGCGAGGACCGGGTGAGGCCTGGAAGCGGGTGCTCCCACGCAGTAGCCCGCCGTTTTACGGTACGCAGATGGAGGTAGCTGCGGACCATGGCCGTGCTCCGTGACGCGAAGACCGCGGCCCAGACTGCCAGGATCATCCACGGCCACACGGCGGTGCGAGTCTTGGTAACCGTGACCGGTACGGGCTCGCGCGCCGCCGCCAGCGGCGGAGCCACCGGAATCGGCAACGCACGGGCGGTTGTCTGCGGCCGCGCTGTCTGTACCGCGGGCGTCGGCGGCGCCGTGCGATGGACCCATGGCACGATGAGGAGCGCCGCGAGCGCGATCCACCAGATGACGTGTCGCGTAGCTGCGTTGACGCGCCCGGCGAGAAGTTTCAGGGCGAGCCAAACCAGGAAAGTCAGGATGGCAACTTGCCATAAGCTGTTGAGCACAGCCGCGGCAATCAGCGTGATCGTGTTCATAGGAGCTCTCCTTTACTCTGCTGCAAGAGCTTGCGGATTTTCTCCAGCTCGGCATGGCTGAGCGTGTCATCTTCAAGTAGATTCAGCACCAGCGCTTCCGGCGAATCTCCGAAGAATCGTCCCAGAAGCTGGCGAACGGCGCTGCGTGTCGCTTCCATACGGCCGACCACCGGGCGGAAAACGAAAGCGCGCGCGTCCTTGGCTTTGGCGTGGCGTAGGTAGCCTTTGGCCTCAAGAATTCTCAGGGTGGTGAGGACCGTGTTGTAGGCGAGGTCGAGGTCTTTAGGAAGCGCTGCCGCAACTTCCGCGACGGTCGCCTTCCCCAACCGCCAAACCACGTTCATTAACCGCAATTCCGCTTCGGTGAGCGGTGGTGGCTTCTTGCGCGGCATCGGGAGCCTCCTCAACTAAGGGCTTAAGAATTGAGACGATTATACGGGCCCCCGGCGGCGCTGTCAACTAAAGGCTTAAGAGAAGGCACCCTCCGCCCGGATGGCGTGTCATGTTATGATGCCGGTGCAATGACGCAATATTCCATCGGCATCGATCTCGGCGGTACCAACTTGCGGGCGGCGGCCATCGACCGCACGGGCAAAATGCTCGGCAAGATTGCCGGCGTGACTAATTTTGTGGAAGGCCGCGAAGCGGTATTGAACGATATTGTCGCGGCCATCAACAAATTGCGGGATCGGCACGGCG